>Ga0315296_10004211_pt1 | contig 11791 bp, 20 predicted proteins | sample YL17G14_18_MG_FD_203921 | JGI IMG/M metagenome (GOLD analysis project Ga0315296, IMG submission 203921) | Sediment microbial communities from Yellowstone Lake, YNP, Wyoming, USA - YL17G14_18 | ecosystem: Environmental > Aquatic > Freshwater > Lake > Sediment | place: USA: Wyoming | collected...
GGACGATTGGAGGATATTCTCTGGCAGACGTGTAATATAACGAGAGCCTTCGAGAAGTCCTCCGCACGCATACTATTCATCCACAGAACTTATATATAAACATTTCTACGCATAAATGATAAACTTTATATATAAGTTCCGAATAATATATCTTCGAGAACGAATGAATATCGAGTTTCACGGAGAGCAGACACTAGAAAACTTCTGGTTAGAGTTCTTTGGATTAATAGGTAGAGAACTTGGAACTAACAAACGTCCACGACGGAGATTCACTGATAATCCTACGGACGTTCTCTCATTTATCGAGGAATGTAAAAACACACACGAAGAAGAGGACTTATGCCGTCCAGCATGGATGACTGTGTTTATTTTTGAAGCATATGGCAAACCTATGGGAATGGATAAACTATTCTTTGATTTTGATGATGATTCGAGATACTGTCCCCAGTGCGATAAGTGGTATAAGAAAAACGATTTAATTCATCTTTCTAGAATACCAAAAAAGAAAGGTACATTTTGCACTAAACATGGATGTGAAGTCATTGTCAAACCGAGAAAGAAAATTATTGGAATGGAAGTCAGAAGATTTCTCAACAACGTTGGAGGAGATATCCAACCCCTCATCGTAGAGACCTACAAAGGTTATCATGTTTATCTCTTTCTTCATAAGATTTACACATTCAGTGAAGGAAATTATGAATTCGTGAGAAATGTTTATTATGAACTTAAAAAACAATTTTTCGGTAAAGAAAAATACCAATTCTTGGATACGTCATCTGATTATGATATTATGAGATTTTGTCGTATTCCCCTAACCAACCATGAAAAGACGGGAACTCCTTGTCTCATTGTCAAAAGGACCACACTGGAACCAGACAAAATACGAAATATCTCCTATTTCCAGCAATTTGGTATCCCATCCAGTTCGGTAGAACAAGCAATTCGATGTGTTAAAGATGAAATAAAAAGGAAGGTTTTAGAAGAAACAAAAGCGGTAATTGAAAGAGCAGAAGAAGCAAGTGCAGATATGCAGACGACGAACGGATTCAAAGGAAGAATCCGACCATGTTTTATGAAAAGATTGGAAAGTGGAGAAATGACTCACAGTATGCGCTTGGCTTTTCTTATTGAGGCATATTTCAGTGGATGCAGAACTGAAGATGAAATAGTTGATCTGTTTCGGAATATGGGTGACTTCAATGAAAGTATAACCAGATATCAAGTAAAATATTTTCTAGATAAGAGTCCTTCTGTCTATCCTCCTTACCGATGTAAAACTCTGGCGCATAAAGGATGGTGCTTAGGTAAAAGTTGTTCATCCTTTGAAAAACTTATAGGAGAGAAATGATTTGTGGAGAGATAGAATTCACGCAGGAGAATATTTAGGCGAACTTCTTGCAAAGATGAATATTGAACATCCTTATGTTCTGGCAATTCCGCGAGGAGGTATAGTTGTTGGATATCCAATTGCCAAAATACTGAATTGCCCACTTAAACCCATAATATCTCTCAAAATCAAACATCCTGTATTTGAAGAAGTTGCTATTGGCTATATTGTTGAGCGGGGTTCTCCGATATTAGGCTATAAACCTACTGAAGAATTAGCAGGAGTTCCACCCTTTGACGTTGAAAGAAGCATCGAAAGAGCGATGAAGGAGTCAGAAAGACGAATTATTCTCTATCGGAAAGGAGAAGAACTTCCTGTTCTTTCATCTTATGATGTAGTATTAGTAGATGACGGACTTGCGACGGGGTGGACTGTTCAGGGAGCCATTTCTTACTTAAACCATGAAAACAAACCGAGAAGAATTATTTTAGCTATTCCTGTCATGCCCGAAAAGTCCTATAAAAACTTCTCCTTGAAAGTTGCCTTCGTTGCATGTCCATTAATTATCGAAGATTATCGTTTCTATGCCGTATCTCAAGGATACAATAGTTTTAGTCAAACGCCAGACGATGAAGTTCTTAAACTGCTTCAAATGGCAGAAACATTTAAATAGATGAACCTCGATTATTATAATCTCGATAATATATGGGTAGAAAAGCTAAGTGTCCTGATTGTGGCAGTTATATGGAAGGGCCGACATACATTAAGGAACGAGAAGTTAAAGAGCCAGACCCTAATTGTACTACATGCGAAAAATTCAGAAAGACGACAGTTAAATTAAATTGGATTGCATTATACGCCTGTCCAACCTGTAAGTCTGTGAAAGAGCGACCCATGACCAAGGAAGAAGTCAAGGAACACGCACGAGAAACAGGATGGGGTTCAACAACAAGAAAACCAAACTTTGGAAAATCCATAATTGAAAAAGCAGAGAAGGTAGTTGAGGAAGAAATAGAGACAGAAGAAATTCTAAAGAAAGAAGAGAAGAAAGAAACACTTATAACTCCACTCGAAGACTTTATAAATAAATTGAATAACCTTTCAGAAATAGAAAGAGTTTATCTTAAAGAACCTAGACACCATGCATCACACTTGAAAGACTGGAAAATTCTGGAATTGCATATTGTTCCTAAATCCAGACCACCTTATTTGGAGTTCGAAAGATTCTGCCGCGATTATGATGGGGTTTATGATGGAATAAGTGAAATGAGATTCCTAAAGGTTGGAGATGTCTATTTAGTAAGAATAATAGAATCTCCAGCGAGATTAACTCACGTTTAATGGGAAGGAAATAGTATGAAACTTGTCAAAGTTCTTTGGGCATCATACAAAGCAAGACATCGACCACCAGACTTTATTTTTCCGTTTGATGTGATGTCAGACTCCGACAAACAGAAGGCATTAGAAAGGGCTCGATCAATTCTTCAGAATCCAAGTAATTGTTCAAACAATGTCCTTGGATTGGCTAGATGGTGGGTTTATTACTTTGATTTAGAGTGATCATTATGTCAATTCCATTCGTCGATAGAAAATACGACATCCGCGAGGTTATGCATAGTAAAGACTTTAACGAATTTCTTGATGGGATAATGGCTATTCCTCAAGTCACAAGAATTACACTGGCTGATCATCTAGTAGAATCTGGATGGGACAGTTGTGACTTGGATATGGATGTAGAGATAAAAGGAGGAAGTATTCCCAAGGAATTGGGAGAGTTTCTTCATAACTATCAAACCTTCAGTTTTATTAGAAGTATTAACAAACAGACTGGATTAGAAGAAATGAGTGGTCATCACGGAAGCAAGTTCTGGAAAGTAGGAGATTATTATCTTGAAATATGTTGGGGATGTAAACCCTATACCGTTCCATATCTCGTCTTAAGAGAAAGGGGACTTCCTAAAAAGAAGTGGCTACAGAAAATTTAATATGAAACGGTTTTTGTTTCAAAAAGTTAATAAATAAGTATGGCAATTATCTTAGTTGTGATTAGGTGACTTAGATTGGAGAAGGGAAAAAAGAAACACGTCGTTCCGCTAGAAACTGTCTTCCGACCTGACCCCAATGGTGACAAAGAAGATACAAGAGAAGTTGAGCGAAGAAAGTCCAAGCCACTTATCTCATTACCGTGGAAGGTGTATGAAAATGAGCCATGAAAAAAATCACGATGAGGAAGATAATGGAGTACAACTCATAAACGCTATTGATTCACCTGATGCGACTTGGAGAAAGGCGGTAGTTAATGAATTTCTTAACTTTCATAGAAATCATGCCAAAATGAAGAATACAATATCACGAATGGAGAAAGAAAATGTTGCGATTCTTGGAGTCCTTGGTGCTATGTTGCTTGCACTACTCAAGACGTTGTTTCACATTTAATCAATTCTATTAGGGAAAATATAACCACAATTCTTGCATTTCCGATATAGAATTGTACCCTTGAACAGATGACTAACTTTAGAACCACATTTAGGACAGTCATTCGCAGTGGACATTTCTACACCGCCACACAGGTTATTGTTGATCTAACCTTTTCTAATCTCCGAATTTTCCAAGTCACTATATCCTTTATCTCGTCCAGTGTCTTCGCCTCAAGTGTAACAACTATATCGTAGACACCATAAACTAAGTCTGCCGCAGAAACTCCATCGAGTTCCTTAAGTGCCTTGAGAATTTCCTCATCAGCATCAATCTCTACATTCATAAGCACGAATGCTTTTGCCATTTCATTTCACTAATATAATTTCCATCGAAGTATTTAAACTTTTCTACCAAGTCTATCAATAATAAGTTAGCTATGGGCTCATTGAATTGAGCCCATTCTTGCTCCCTTTCGGGAAACGTCGCCCACCACGTTGAGCAACCCGATTGCACACCTCATGACATTGAGGTAGCACTCCACACCCCGCCTGTTTGTCAGACAGGTTATCATATCGGAGGTAGGAACGGCGGATATGAACTCCGTAGTCGGTATTGCCCATACAACTATCTTCGCTCGTGGTATATAAACTTTTCGGTAGTCCACTAACCAAAACATTTATATATTAGTTAATGAACTAACTATATTGACTCGATATGAACCACGCGGAAAGTGATTAAACTTGCACGCAGAGATATGTCCTGTATGCCACGGCAAAGGAAAGATACCAGACCCCGATAATCCAAACTTACGAAAAGATGTCATGGGTGCGGTGGACAGGGTTGGGTTATAGTTCCAGACCCATCTCCGTACATTCCTTATATCCCTCGTGATCCATATATTCCCTATCCACCAGTAGAACCATGGTCCCCACTTCCGTATCCAAAAAAGAAATGGTGGTACGACTGGACTTATTACTTCTACTACGATGATTGTGAAATACCCATCACTCGATCTTAGAAATATATAGAATATAAAGATAATTGCTCCATTTTTTCATAACAAAGTTTATATGAAACTCCGTGAATTAATTACTTAGATGATGGTATATGGGCAGTTCTACTTCAGTAATCGACTGGGGTGTAAGTAGAATAGAAGGTCTTACAGAAAAAGGAGTTCATGATGTTAAGTTATTCCTAGCTCTGTCGGAACTACAGTCTCTCCTTCCTTCTCTGATGTTAGAAATAGATAATAGAAGTCTTCTAAGAACTGTCTGGATAAGTTTAATGATAATGAGTGAAAAAGTCTTTGATGACTTACCTTTTGTTATTATACTAGACTAATTACTCAACACGAAAACAGAAAAGGAGAGCAAGTGTAGATAGTTTCTCTATCACTTCGTCAATCCGTGTTTCATCAAACACATTCTGGCCTGTCAGATAGACTGCCCACGGATGACCCAACATTTCTTTATCGAAGCAAACTATGAAGATTGGAATATGAAGCATCCATGCATACATCACTTCACACGAAGTACCGAGAGTTCCTTTATCATCAATTAAAACCAGAAGAACGTCAGATTTACGTATTTCTTCTAAATCAGGAATTACTATTTTGGCAGCATCTTCTTTAGAAAAAATACAATAAGGACGAGATTTTCCTTCTTCTATCTCTTTGATATCTTCTCGGAGTTCCTTTCCACGAAAAAATGGATTAAGGACTTTTATATTTTTATGGGGTATACTTTCCAATCTTGCCTGAATCTCTACTGCCTTCTTACGCAGAGAAAAACTATGGGCTAAGTAGATTTGCATATCTTTTCTTTCTCCCTAACTAATAGTTCCAATTCTTTCCGTAATCTCTCTAATTCTTTCTCACCACTTCGAATGGCTCCTCTCTTGGCTTCTATCCGCAAATCAACAAGTAAAGGCGAAGAAATAGTCTCATCTTGGACGAGTCGTTTCAGTCTCCTTTCTTTATTCTCCATCTAGATCAAAGTAACTAATACCGTGGAAATATATAAACCTTTCTTTTTCAATTAACCGAAATACTTATATAGATTAATATCCCTAATAGATAAAGAAGTGATTCTTATGGAAATGCCCGAGAAGGACTGTATCATAGGCGAGATACGGTTCGAAACTAAGGATGGTGGTATAATGAGTTTAGAAGAATTATCCGCAACTCCATTGCCTCCTGTTTTAGAAAAGTGGTTTGAAATGGTAAAACAAATCCTGCAACTCGATTTTCCAATTCAATGTCATTATATCCCAAATGATTATTTTATGTCAACTATAAAAGATATGACGGCAATTATAGAACTTGGTTTTACAGAAATAGAAAGAAGAGAAATATATATTGTCCAGAGTAGTAATGGTATTATGTGTGATATACACTGTCTCACTCATGAGTTGTTGCATTTTACGGGTCTCAGGCACAGAAATGCGTGGGAAGAATTGAACTATGAAGCAGAGATCACACGACTCTGTGAAGTCATAGCAAAAGGTTTAAATACTACTTCGCCAGATAAAGAAATATGATATGAATCTTCCTAGTGAACTCCGATGGGCTATACGTCATGTATGGTGTAGATTGTTCGATGTTGTATTCTTTGATCCTTGGTATAGAACGCATCGACACGCCCCGAAGTATATTTATTCAGATGATCCTTGGATGATAGAACACTGGGAAGAAAATCTATTCGACCCCATTTGTTTTCCACTTCCATTAAAAATTAACTGTGTGGGATGCGTGGGTTGTGCACATAATCACAATCCATTTCTCCAACCTGATTTACATAAGGGACCATATATAATCCAATTAACGGAGAATTTCGAAAGTGATTATAAAGAAATGTTTGGAGACGAAGCCCTCAAGGAACTCCAGATTCATGTAGAAGAACTCAACAAGGAAACCAAAAAACAACAAGCAATCGAAATGCGGATAATAAACCAAGAATGAATGCCACCGAAAAGTTTATATATGAGACTGTGTTAGTCTATAACTCGTGGGGTAGTGTAGAAGACGGATACTTCGTCTTGGAAACGATGCCCTTCGGGGCAGTTTCCGTCTTCGCCAATTCTCCTCCCAAATCAGAGGATTTTTGGCAGTCTATCTCCGAAAGAAGAATAAAGAAGGTAAGAAAAAATGCCAAAAATGAATCCAAATCCAAGTGTTCCGAGAAGAATAATTAGACGGTCAGATTTGACTGTAAACTATGAGGGTGGACTTGCTTTTACAGCAACTCCAAAGACTGAACTGGTTCTCAGGATTCTAACTTTCCTTGTTGGAGAACCTAAGTTTTATGGAGACACAGTAACCGAAATTGAAGAAATTCAGCAACTCATCGAGGACGTTGCCTGTGAAGACCCAGAATTTATCCTAAAGTTAGCAGCGTATGCCAGAAATGAAATGTATCTCCGAAGTGCTCCAATATTCCTTCTGGTCGAGGCAGTCCAGTACGATAATGTAAAGCCATTTGTTAGAAAATATGTTCCACAAATTGTCCGAAGGGCTGATGAACTAACCGAGACAATTGCCTATTTCGTTGCAAAACACGGTGAAATCGGAAAAAATGGAAAAGCATCACTTCCAAACTGTTTGAAGAAAGGACTAGCAGATGCACTCCACAACTTCGACGAATACCAGTTTGCTAAGTATGCCAGAGAAGATAAAGAAGTAAAACTCAGAGATGTTATCCGACTGGTTCATCCAGTTCCTTTTAATCAAGAGGAATCTCTACTTTTCAAACACATTAAGGAAAGAACTCTCGCCACTCCCGAAACGTGGGAGACAGAAATTTCAGGGAAAGGAAGTACAAAGGAAGCATGGGAATCAATTATTCCAAAAATGGGATATATGGCCAAGTTGAGAAATCTACGAAATTTCCTCAAAGTTGGTGTAGACATGACTCCAGTTGTAAAGCACCTTACAAATCCAACTGCCGTAAAGAACAGCAAGCAATTCCCATTCAGATTCTTAAGCGCAACTAAGGTATTACAAGGAAACGAATCTGGAAATCCATTTGACAGAACAAAACTAATAGAAGCACTCTCGGTAGCTCTTGAACTATCGGTGGAAAATATTCCGAAGTGGAAAGGAAGAACATTCGTCTCGTGTGACAACTCCAGTTCGATGAGAAGAACTTTGTCAGAGAAATCATCCGTCCAGAGGATTGAGGTAGGAGCAATCATGGGAGCATTGGCACAGAAGATAAGTGGTTGCGGAGTAGCGTCTGTATTCGGTGAGGGTTTTGCAATTGTTCCAGTAGACCCAACTGGTGCAATAACACCTAACGCATTCCAAATTATGAATACCAATGTTGGACATTCGACATATGCTTATAAAGCACTCAAATATCTCATTGATAAGAAGATTGTCGTTGACAGAATACTAATTTTTAGTGATGAACAGTGTTATAATGAGGGATATACTACTCCATATGGGAGAGACGAGGATTTCGTAAACAATACACTTTATGCACAACTTAAACTCTACAAGCAGAAAGTGAATCCAAACGTATATCTCTACTCATTCGACCTAGCAGGTTATGGCAGTCTCCAGTTCCCAGAGAATGAGCCAAACGTATGTCTTCTCGGCGGGTTCTCAGATAGAATCTTTGAATTTATCCAGAAGTACGAAGAAAACACAGTAACTCTTGTCGAAACAATTACAAATTATAAGATAAAAGAATCTCCTAAAAAGGAAGATATGACGGATGTAAAAGAGGGAGAACAATGAATGAAATAATTGTAGTTGTAAAACCATTTTCAGATGTCGTTGATGGAACATTAGCAAAAGAGGATTCTTGGAATGGTAAGATAAGAATAGAACATTGCTCCAACTGTGGAAGTCCTCTGATGTACGTCAGAATTGAGTATGATTACGAAGGAGAACGTGGAGCCGATGATTATTCGTTTTACTGTGCGGTCTGCGGGCAGTGTCAGGGTGGACACGTCCTGCCAAGTCCGTTTCCTCTTGATGAAGAAGATGAACCTAAAGAGAAGGTATTGAATCCCACATGAGTGATTGTCTTAGAGGAAGAAAACATCATAGTTGGCGAACACGAAAAACTCGTGGTCCACTAGACCCCAACAACCAAGAACATCGTTTAATCAGATGCCGATGGTGTGGCAAGTTTTATTTCGAAGCCCTAGCAGAACAGAAAATGAAAAGGGGAAAAGCCCGAAAGAAAATAGAAAGGTTTATATAGAACAAAGACTATCCCATTTAGTGATCTATATGGGAAAACTTAGGAAGTTCATCGGTGAACTTTTCGATTACGGTGGGGGGGGATATTTATGTATCTCGGACTTGCTGCTTTGCTTGGTAGTACAACAATAGCCGTCCATCCAGTAGATTTACTTATTGGTGTACTCCTCGTAGGAGTTGGAACATTAATTAAGAACCCTTCGAAGAAACCCGTAGTAATCGGAACGGTCACTGATTATTCGAAGAAACATAGGACAGACTGAAATTGTGTTTTTTTCTCGTTTCCTTACAGAATTTCATCGGAACTACTAAGAATCTCGGAAAAAATAATAACAAATGTAACGGAAATAACAAGTCTGTGGTTTCACGGGATCGAAGTGTTTATAAAGGAATTTAGTATTCTGAAATTGGTTCTGAAACCGTGTCAGTTGTCGTCGGTTGTAAAGGCAACCTTACGTGTTTGGTCTTGTCATCATAGTTCTTGTAGACTTCAACCAGTCCTTCACTCTTGAGATGACCAATGCATCCGACTTCGTTCTGAGTAAGAGACAGAAGTGGAATATCCAGTTCATCCTTAAGACGATTAAACAGAGCCGACTCATTCGCAGATAATTCTTTTTTCATTTATTCACCTCCATCTGTTCTTTCAAAGCGGATTCTTACTTTATTCTCTCTGGCGAGTTTCTGCATCTTCCTAATGAACTCCTTGTCATAGTTGCCTATAACGAGTACAGAATAATGAATGAGTTTAGCAGACTCTATAACTGCTCCAATCTCAACTTCGTCTGCTATTCCATCGGTCACAAAGGAAGAGGCCGAAGAGAATAACCACGGTGAAACTCTAACTTCATTGGAAGGGCCTGAAACACATGCGCCAGTTGGAAGAGTGGCATCCAAAACTTCATAACTGCCAGCTTCTAAATTAAACTGACCCGCCTCCTCTATTGTTATGATTTCACCCGTCTTTGCATTACGCAACTTCATTCTACAGGCTCACCTTCTTATGCAAGGTATTGTTCATCTATTTAAACTTTTTGGTTTCAGTAGCAGTTTCATTTTGTGTATTATCCCCTCGTAATTTTACTTCAATGACTTTCTTCTTAGAATCTTCATTAGATTGACTTACTCGATCTTGTACGATCAATCGAATAAAGACAACTAACTTCATACAGTAGTCCTCAGAGTATATTGCATAGTATAAGTTTGGCCATTATTCACGGTGAGTGGAGAATCAAGAAGTTCTCTTATGACGCAGAAGTATCGACTCGCATCCGCAAAGTCTTTGACTCGGACATACATTCCATCTTCTCGGATTGTGATTGAGTTCCCACTTCCATTAACCAGACTCCGAGAGATGGTCATATCTACATTCCCACCTATGACCGCTGGAGTGGAGCCAGTCACAATTCCATATTGAAGTTGCCCAGACCCAGAACCGTGCGCGATCTTTGTTTTTAATTGATAATTATTTATACTTTCTGCATCGGTTCCAGTTCCAGCGACTAGACCGTAATCAGCATTTCCACTTCCCGCAGCAACGTGAAATAAATATGCCCGTGCCACATTGCTTCTTGGAATAGTACGGCTCGTGCCTCCCGTATCCTTGACTAGCCGAGTACGAGAAGCGTCGAACCATGCGAGAAGAATCTCCGTCATCTGTTTTGTGTAACTGCCAACCAATTTAAGTTCAGATTCGTAGATAACTACGAAGCCATTTCTGACGCTTCTCCGACATAGAAGATTTAACTCATTCATCACGTCACCGACCTTACAATTGAGAGAGCGAGTGTATGAGTCTCGGAAATGGGGTCATTGGTTACAACATACTCTGAGGAAGGCTCTACCAAGTCCTCAATAGGAACTATCGAATTTAGATATTCATTTAATAGAGTTACTAAATCTTCAATAGGAACTATCGAATTTAGATATTCATTTAATAGAGTTACCAAGTCCTCGATAGGAACTATTGTATTTAGATATTCACTTGATAAAGTTACTAAATCTTCAATAGGAACTATCGAATTTAGATATTCACTTAATAGAGTCACTAAGTCTTCAATAGACTCGATAGTTTCTCGATGCACATTCATGACCCACAGGATAAACTCCTCTTCTGGAGGTGGTGGCGGGGGTGGTGGTGGGTACACACCCCAACCCACACCTACCATAACGAGATGAATTGCTGTCAACCAAGGTCTATATTTGTCCGTTTCAATATATGCAAATTTGGGTTCAATCCTCTCTATCCAACATGTAGCAGTATATCCCTCAACGGGATTCGTAAGGGTTACAGTTGAAAGGTCGTCTTCTATATCATATAATATCTCTTTTTCTTCATCTGTTAATCGACAAACTATATCGAAATCATATCCTACACTTGTAAAATGTTCTGCCTCGGTAGTAGGCGTAGGTTTAGCAAGAATACTCTTCTCGGGAATATTTACGGTTTGTCCTTCTCTCCACTCTACTATATCTACTAAAGTAAGTATTTTCACTCCACTTTCTATCGTTACCGCCATATTTTATCGCGCCTACTGGTGCTGGATTTGAATTAGTTTTAGTTACACTAAGTAACTTGTTCTCCAAGTATATTGTATTGTTGCCGTGGTCTGATAGGGAACATTATAGTCTGCGAGAATGTCCCTGACAATACAGAATATGGCAAGAATGTCTCTTTCATAAGCGGTCTTGCAGTAAAATCCCATTTCTTTAATCGTTATTGTGTTCCCTGAGCCGTTGTAGAAGTCGCGGTTAGCAATCATGTCCACATTGTTACCAATGATGTCGGGTTTGGATAAACCCACTGCACCATGATCAAGTTGTCCAAATTCAACTCC
>Ga0315296_10004213_pt1 | contig 11788 bp, 5 predicted proteins | sample YL17G14_18_MG_FD_203921 | JGI IMG/M metagenome (GOLD analysis project Ga0315296, IMG submission 203921) | Sediment microbial communities from Yellowstone Lake, YNP, Wyoming, USA - YL17G14_18 | ecosystem: Environmental > Aquatic > Freshwater > Lake > Sediment | place: USA: Wyoming | collected...
CGCGATCGGTTCGAACGCCGGCCTCCCAAAGGCACCGCACCGCTCCCCACACAACGTCCCCATCGTCGGATTCGAGACCGTCGACCAACGCCTTCCTCGCCTCGGTGACGGCTCTGGGGTCGCTCAGCATCCGCCGGAGGTGGGTGACAACCTCGTCATGCAGGTCCGGTTCGGATAGCCCAGCCTTGACCAAGACCTCGCCAAGCTGCGGGGCGTCCATGTGACCAGTGGCCGCCAGCAGACATCCGACGCGGCCCGCGACCGGAGCATTCTTCGCGTCAGGACTCAAGCGTTCCCCGATTGCCTTGGCCACTACTGCTGGCTCGCGCTCGAGAATCGCTCGCAGCCTCGGCAGTGCGTCCGCAATCTGGGCCGGATCCCGCATCATGGCGGGGACGATGCGTCGCAATCGGCGTTCGCCCATGGCATCGCCGGTGTCCACCAGAAGGAGGGCGCTGGCAGTGGCGACGGCTCGCTCCTCGTGGGCAAGGCCGTCGAGGAGGGCGGCGCGCACGCCCGGCGCATGACTCGGCTGCGTCCTCAGCTCTCGCAGGTACAAGACTGCTCGCGTCCTGGTCTCCGCGCTCCGGAGTCCGGCCCTCACGAGGGCCTGGTGGACCCCGGGAACATCCGCTCGACCAGCGTCGATGAGTGAGTGAGCGGCCTGCGAGGCCACCTGCGGATCTTCCTCCCAGACCTCGTCTCCGAGAGCGGAGAGGGTCGCCGTTGCAGTCGCAGGGTCAGCGAGAAGAGCGGCGAGAGCGGCCGAATGCTCACCTTCCTCCACACTGATCGAATCCCCAGCCTTAGGAACTGCGACCTCGAAACCGACTGTGGCGAGGGCCCGCGCGACTCCTCGCCGGATATCAAGGTCCTTCGCGGACAGCCCGCGTCTGAGCCCAGCGATCATCACCGTGCGCGACTCGGCCTGGCGCGCCAGTTCGGCGAGGCGCGGGCACAGCTCGTCGTGCTCAGACCAGCCCAGAGCCTGCACGAGCACGTCCGCGATGTCAGGGGTCAGTGCTTCGCCCAAGGCAAGCATAAGGTTGGCAGCCCGAAAGCCCTCTCCCCATCCACGATGAACCAGTTCCCTCAGCTCCGCTCGCACTGTGGTGCCTGGCCCTTCGGCGCTGCCCAGCGTCCGGAGGATATTTGCTGCTCGGTCCTCCAAGGTCCCCGAGAACTCGCGCGGCCACGACAGCACCCGCACGAGGCTCTTGATGTGGTCCTCTGCTTCGAGCTTCCCGGACTCCACTAGGAGCAGCGTCGCGAGTGAGCCGAGCAACGAATGTTCAGGATGTTCCGTAGCCCCATTCGACAGGCGTTCCAAGAACCATGCAAGCCTTGGGGTGAGCGGGCGCCCGGGACGTGTGCCGAGAACCGCCACCGCCCATTCGCCCTCCCCCGGGAACCGACCCCCGTGGGTACCGCTGTAGCTCAGGAACTCGAGCAGAAGATCATCAGCCCGGTCGGTTCGCTCAAGGAGAAGCCACACTGCGCGCGCGGTCGCTGCGGCCCGCATGTGATGATGCCTCTCGTAGTCCAAGCCTTCCAAGGCGCTCCGTGCCAGTCTCTCGGCAACCGTGCTCCCCAGCAGCAGGCGTGGCGCTTCGATTAGGCACGTGGCGGCGAGAAGAGCGTTCCGCTCACCGACGCGTTCGATGAGCTTCAGTGCTCTCTCGTCCGAGTCAGCCCGCTGATCGGCGGCAAGGATTGCCACGGCCAGCCGCACGACTTCGGCATGTCTCCCGTCAGCCGAGAGGGCCCCCAGCTCGGGCAGCGCGCGCTCGCCCAGCCCTATTAGACCACGTGCAGCCAGGTACTCCTGGAAGCTCAGATGCGCGAAGGCGAGATGCCCGGGGCTGCGCTCCTGTATCAGGCCCGACCGCTCGACCAGCAAGCGCAGGAGCAGGCGCGCCATCTCGACAACTGGCTGCGCTCCAGGCGAGACGCCTTCGAGGCCACGGGCCAGAGCCGCAACGGCGGCGGCCTCGGTGAAGTCACCAGTACCCTCGCCGCATTGCACGTCTTGGGCGAGACATTCGACGACTCGACGGATCTCCCTCTCTCGCAGGCTCAGCCTCGGCGCCCAGTCGAAAGGGATCGCGTCCTCCCCGAGGTCGCGCCCCGCAGGATCGCGTTCCCAATGCCCGAGCATCGCCAGCGTGGCCTGGTCGTAGAGCGTCGCTCGCTCCACGGGCAGGCCCTGTCGGTTGAAGTGGACCAACGCGAGTATCGATAGCAGGAGTGGCGTCTCGGCTAGATCCGGCATGCGCTCGGCGGCCGAGGCTAGGTCGTCAGCTTGCGCCTCGGCCGCTGCCTGACTCAGAGCATCGTCGAGATGGGTTCGCACGGACCGATACCAGTGGCGCGCGAAGGTCCGGCGTCCTGCGTGATCGAGCGGCAATGGCGCGAAGAGCGCCAGGCTGAGTTGTGACACGTCGCGCGGGACCGCGTACGGCCTGGAGGAAAGAAGCACCCTCGGCCGGGGGTACCGCGTCAGCAGGTCCGCGACAGCGTCGAACAGTGCGGCTCGCATCTCTGGGTCCGGAACCTCGTCCAGGGCATCGAAGAGGAACAGCGTCCTGTCCGATCCGAGCAGCTCTTGGGCGATCTCCAGGGACTCCCTTTTCGTGATGCCGTGCCCGCCCAAGCCAGCCTCGAACTCCGCGGCAAGGAACTCGGCTACGAGCGCCGCCCGCCCCGCGACGCCGGCGAGGCCTCTCTCGCGGACACGCTGGGCAAGGCGCCGGAACCGGACAAAGACTGGTAGGAGCGGCTCGGGCGAAAGGCCGAATCGGACCCGAGTCTCGCCGCCCTCGTCGCCAGCCAGCGCCGAAATGATCGCTAGCCACCTGAGGGTCGTCGTCTTCCCGGAACCAGGTCCACCGATGAGGCCCACGCGCCGCCATGATGACAGGACACTGCTCAGATCGCGGGACTCATCCCCGGCCCGATCCTGGCGCCTGCTACGGCTACGGCGATCCTCGTCAGCAAAGAGTCTGTCGGGGAGCGGCTCTCGCGGACCATCCGGCCCGCCGGGGTCCGGGACGGCTTCGCCGATCGGCGACAGACGCAGAGGCACGAACAGCGAGGGCAGGTCTGCGAATACGGCGCGATCCACCTGCAGGCCATACACGCGTAGGGTCCGGAAGGAGCGGACCACTTCGCTTCTGTATTCATCCCAGAAGGCAGTATCAGTTGAGCGGCGAGCTTCCACCAGGCCCGCACCCATCAATGCCTGCTCGATGGCGCCCTCTTGCCGCAGGCGCGCGATGAGCGTGGCTCGCGTGTGAGCCGATCGCGCCGCGAGTCCGCCGTGCTTGCTTTCAGCGACCAGCCGGCGCAGCGTGTCGCACATGGTCGGCGCGTTCGCGCCGAACACCGCGAGGGAGCGGACGATGAGGCTGTCTAGTTCCGCGGCGTCCGGAAGCTGCTCGGCATGGATGGCCTTGACGAACTCGAAGAGGCCTGGGCTGTGCTCGGCGACCGAAAGCGAGGCCGCGACGGTGCGCAAGTCGCGGACCGCTGCCTCTGATGCCTCGCCGCAGAGGAGTTCGGTAGGCGTCCGCGAGCGCCGGGCCGCGTCGGTCAACATGGCCAGCGGAGTCACGTCTCCGTTACTCGCCAGACGCAGTACAATTGCCGCCTGCTGACTCGGATCCGTAGAGCCCCATTGGCGCCAGAACTGCGCCAGGACACCTGTTCTGGCCAGGCGGGTTGCTGACCAGACCGACCGGGAGGCAGAGGCCTTGACCTGCACGTAGATCTCTCGGCCCTTCGCGACCCGGACGACGACGTCATCCACATACACAGGGGCCGCACGCCCGCGCCCCAGGTCTAGGGCCTTCTTCTCCCAGATCACCTCGAGCAGGGGCTCGCGGTCGTCGATGAGGAGCTTCGCGAGCTGAAGCGCGATGTAGTGGTCCTGGAAGTCGTACCCCGCGGCGCCAGAACGCCCGCCCGCGCGACCACCCGAGAGATGCCCCTCTTGTTCTAGCAGTCTCTGGTCCTTCTTGACTGCATTGGCCCGGTTCCGCTTCCGCGAGGTCACCTTAGTACTCCGGTTCATAAGTTCGGCAACGTATTCCGTCAGGCGGCGGGCCTCAGGGCCTCCGGTTGCGACTCGAGCTTGCGCATCAGGGCCTGGAGGTCGTCTTTCGTGAACCGCCAGTCGAACGGGGTGGCGATCGCCTCGTCGTAGCGTTCACACGCCAACAGGCGGTCCTCACCGTTCCTGACTGCGCCAGCGCTTGACGATCTCATCCACGTCCAAGTCCATAGGCCCGTCCTTCCACTTCGCGTAGAAGTCCACATCATCGCTGTTGGGGACTGGACTCGGCCGATCGAACTGAACCCGAGTCGGTAGCGGAACCGCCTCCCCGAGCACAAGCGCCTCGCCCCGACCCAAGCCCGCGAGAACGCTAACCAAGTCACCCTCGCTCTCCGGTACAAGGCTTCGGACGTAGCCTTGATCGTCGGGGTTGGTGATTCGCAGGCAGATGAACGTTCCACACTGAGCAAGCACCGTCTCGGAGACTTCGTGGGGCCGCTGACTGACCACGGCAATTCCGACACCGTATTTCCGGCCCTCCTTGGCAATCCGTTCCATCGATTTCCTCGAGCCAGCAAACTGGCTTTCGGCAGCTCGCGGGATGTAGGCGTGCGCTTCCTCGCACGCGAGCAGGATTGGGAACTCCCGGAACTGGGGGTTCCAGTAGTTGAACTCGAACGCCAAGCGCCCGATCTGCGCGGCGACCGTGGGCCGCACGTCGAAGGGCACTGAACTGAGATCAATGACCGTGACCGCGGCCTTCTTACTGCCAAGCCCCACGAAGTCTCGGAGCAGCCCCGATAGCGAAGCCGATGTGTTGCGGATCGTGGGCTTGAGCAAGAAGTGATATCGCACGTCGTTCAGCTTGCTCTCGATGCGCATCAGGAAGCGATCGAAGTCGCCGAACATGGGTCCCTGCCTGTTAGCGACCCGCTCCACGTTCTTCGCACGCACCTTGGCCAAGAGTTCATCGAGAGAGAAGTAGATCGGCGTGTCCACTGTGACCCTTGGCAACCCAAGTGCAGGAGTAGCGGTCGTGTTCTCCCGCTGCCGTCCCTCTAGCAAGCAGTCACGAAAGTACGCCGTCTGGTTTGTGGCCTCCCTCTCGCTGTGCTCGATGAGAAGGTCGCAGAGCTCCGCGTAGGTCATCAACCAGTACGGTATCTCCAGTTCGCGGGCATCCACGTGCCGGACGATGGCATCGCCAAACGCGTAGGAGTGCGTCCCGTCGGGTCGCTTCCAGCAATACTCACCGTGCAAGTCAAGAATGATGATGTGGGCCCTGGGCATCACCGCGACCGTCTTCTGCACAACGGAGGCCACTGTCCATGATTTTCCTGATCCCGTCTGCCCCAAGATGGCACAGTGCCGCCCAAACAGGTTTGTGGGGTCCAGACAGACCTTGAGCGATGGGTGCGATGCCAGCGTACCCACCGCGAGGCCCTTGGACTGAAAGCGGTCGAACATCCTGGCGACTTCGGTTGAGCCGATCGCGTGGACTTCCGCCCCCGTGGTCGGGTACCGCGCAACGCCGCGCTCGAACTGGCCGTCGGTGAGGATCGAACCGACGGGCGTGAGCCGGGCGACTCGCTTTGCGAAGGGCAATCTCGCGGCATCATCACCGGGCGTCTCGATGGTCGGTGCGGCGAGCGCTTCCTGTTCGGTCATGCGAGTCACGATGGCGATGAGATGAACATCGTTCTGCTTGACCGCCACGTATGACCCAAGCTGCCCGACCAGCACGTCCTCATCACCGATCGTAACGGTGGGCGCGTGCCCCTGCTCGTCCTCTACCAACGTTGCCATGAGGACGTTCCCTTGGACATCGACGATGTGGCCGATTACGGTGTTGGGGGTATCGGGCATTGGTCAGACCTCCTTGCAGAGCCGCTCAAAGCGCCATAGGTCGGGATGGCCGGGTCCGATCGTCCCTTTCAGCGAGCACCGCGTCTGCGTCACGACAATCGCGTTCGTCTTGGCGCTCCAGCGGTTCCAGGCGTTGTCTGACAGCACCTTCGTGAAGATGAGCAAGGTGAAATCCGTCCGCGCCAGCGCCGCCTCAATGACGGAGTTCACGTGTTCGTCGGCGAGCCCATAGCCGAAGCCTACCAACCGGTTTACCGGATTCGGGCTGGGACCCAAGCACCCGCGAAACGTGGACCACAGTGCGGCATAGGGGGGGAGCATCGTGTCAGTCGCCTTCCTGCGCTGCGGGGGCACCATCAATCGCTTTGTGCCGGTCGGCGGTTGCGACCCGTATGCGCAGCGGCGCGCTCCGCGCTGAGAGCATTCGTACCATCCGAGGGAACCGTGAAGCTTCAAGAGGTGAATCGGCTTCACAGTCTCGTCGAACTGGCGGCCCTTGTAGGTACCGCGAATCCGACCGATGCGCTCCTCGAACACCGCAGAATCGAAGAAGGCGTGTTCCACCCCGAGGAATCCGTCCGCCACTCGGACCTTGGCGGCCTCAGCCGCCCGTTCAACCAGCGGGTCGTAGTTTAAGTTGAACACCTTTACGCACGGGTCCCCGCGTTTGGACAACCGACGTACGAACTCAATATGCACGTCGAGATCCGGGCTCTGGGGAAGAAATAGGTCTGCAATGGCCGCCGTGACCAGATGCCGATACGGCGTGTCCATTGCCCCGCCATCGTCGAGAAGGTCGAGCGCCTGCTCAATCCCCGTCGCCCCGCCGTCGAGTTTGTCCTGGATATCGGCCCGCTTCTGAGTGTCGGTAATCCGATCCTTTATGAGATCCCAAAGCTGAGAGGCGAGCGGATATCCCCGCCCTTCCAAGTATGACGATCCGGCCCCAAGAAGGTATCCGACGCGCTGAGCCCTGAGCTGCTCTGCGACCTTCGCCTCAAGACTGCTTATGAAGTCGGGTGTGGCGGTCATGTACTTCTGCGCTTAACGTTCGGCATCAGCGGCGGCGCGGGGCGCCGTCCGCTGCATGCCGTTGTTAGGTTTTCTCCTTGCGCCGAGCGGAGATAAGTCTACTGTTTCTGATAGAATTCCGCGACGACATTACCTCTTATGCCGTAGCTGGATTCGAATGGCGCTAGCCTGGATTTCCACGGCGCGGAATCTCCTTAACGTGCCGGGCTGCGCGGGCGCGTCAGGCGGTGACGCGGAGGCGCCGGCCCTCCCACCACGGCACCGCGACGGGCGCGTCGAGGAGGCCGGAGGCGAGCAGGATGGGCAGGTGCGCCCGGCGGTGCAAGCGCACGAGGACCTCGTCTGCGGTGAGGGTGACGTCGCCGGGCATGTCGATGAGATCACGGAAGAGATGTCGCGCCTGGGCCTCGGCGTAGCCGCGCATCCGGCGCGCGAGCAACCGGTAGAGGCCGCTGGCGATCACGAGCAAGACCATGTCGAAGTCGATCCTGAAGCCGACGCGCGACGACAAGGCGTCCATGTGGAAGAAGCGGACGGCATCCGAGATGGCGTTTTCGATGAGCATGCGGCGGGCGTAGCGCGTGATCAAGTGTTTCAGCGAGCTTCGGCGATCGTTGGTGAGCAGGATGGTCGGTTCGTCGTGGCCCAGGTCCTGAATGAAGCACTGGCGGAAGCGGCCACCGGCCAGGCGGATCGACTGCTCGTAGACGCGGGGCGTCTGATACTTCCGGGTCGGGACGTCGAGGTCGATCGTGCGCCAGGCGGACCGAGGGAGACTGAGGATCTCGCGCAGGAGGCTGGGCGAGCGGCGGCGGAGGGTGATGAAGGTGATGCCTTGCTGGTCCAACCGGACCAAATTCGCATAGGTGGTCAGGCGCGAATCGAAGACGAGATGGCGCGGGGTGTGGCCGTGGACGCGGACCCAGAAGTTGATGAAGTGGAAGACCGCCTCCGGCTCTTCCCCCTTCCGGATGTCCGCATTCGAGTAGCAGAAGGCCCGCCCGGCGGCATCCTGGGCCAGGAACACCAAGAAGCTGGGCTGCCGCCGGCTGCGCGCGGAGACATAGTGGCGTTCGACGACCGGATGCGCCCCATAGTAGGGCACCGAGTGGAAATCGAGATTGAACGACGCCTCACGCCAAAGCGCCTCGCCTGCCACCTGCGCGTGCCAGGTGGCGAGGAGTTGGTCGATGGCGGTCGGCGTGATGCGCGAGGAGTACTCCGCCAGATAGCTCTTCTTGGGGGTGGCGTTGAGGCCGGCAAACAAGGCCACCCCTTCGTCGGCGGCCAGGGCCATGATGTGGCTCTTGCGTTCGAGCGACCAGAGCTTGAGCAGGAGACTGGCGCGGAAGGCATGCGCGGCAGGAATCAGCGCCGAGCCGGGCAGGGCCGCCGCGGTCGCCAGCCGATCGAGGTGCAGGCGCACGAGATCGGGCAGAAACAGAAACACGCCGGCGCAGCGGGTCGGAAACGTTCGAGGCGCGAGCGAGAACGCCCGGACATCGGCGACTGGCTCGCGGGTGGGGCGCGCCCGCGCGGGCCGCTCGTCGTCGAGCCGGCGCGGCAAGGGGGCAAAGCCTTCCGTCTTCAAGACCTCGCGCACCCCGGTGGGGCTCAGGGCGAGGTGCTGCTCCCGGAGGGCCTCACTGATCTCGTAGACCGAGTGGTTCTGCTTGCGCAGCTGCACGATGAGGTCACGGGCGGCGGATTTCTTCGGTTGCGCGCGCGGGCCGGGGCGCGGGCTCGCGAAGAACACGGGGTCGGGGTCCCGGCGAAACTGGTGGCAGAGGACGCGGAAGGATCCCGCGGAGTACCCGAAGGCGCGGGCGACGACCCACGAGGGCCGGCTCTCGAGGAAGTAGGCCCGGAGGGCTTCGTAGAGGCGGTGGCGGGGGTGCTGGGGCTCGCGGAAGAACCGCTGGCATCCTGTTAAGTCTGTCGGTGCTCTGAGTGGCACATCAGAACAGTATGACATGCCATTCCAGATGTCAAGCGTCATTTCTGGCCCCCGGGGTCACGGCGCTCGAGGGCCAACTGGGGCGGACACCCGTGCAGAGTGGTCATCCGCAGCCCTCAAGAGTCCGATCCAACCGTGAGGCGATGACATCATGGGCACACACGCTTGAGAGCGCACCATCACCCTAACGCCGTTCGAGCCCGACCCGGTGCCTGCGGCCGACAGCGGCGCCCGGGCACGGGGGCCGCGCACGGCCCGACTCTCGGCATGTTAAGGGAATAGTGGTCCGTGGAAATTCAGGCTAGCCACGCATGCCCGTTGAAACCACCCGGGGAGGGCGCTTACACGAACTATCCACTCTAGAAAACAGAAAGTTCAAGCCCATTGGGACGAGGACAAAGCCAAGAGGCAACATATCTCTCGGCTCGTTCATCTTGCTGGTAATCAGATGCGGCAGCAAGAAAAGAGGTACCACCCAGAGGGCGCGTTGCAGGAATAGACCGCTTCTCCGGTATCCCAACAACGCATACAACCAGAAGACAGAATAGAGAAGGATGAAATGCAGATAGCGGGTGTCATATAGCGTAAACAGGTTAAGCGTTCTGATGGACTCCCAGATGTTGCGAAGGTTCTCACTCCAGAGAACAACGTCTCCCCCTAAGTGTGGAACATGGCGGTTCATATAGCGGATGGAAACAAACACCGAAAATGGGAGCAGCGCGACGAGCAGAGTACGACCAACTAAGACGAGAGAAGCCTTGATGTCGGGGAATCTGATGTTCCTCGGGTCTATCCCTTTGAAATTGTAGAAGAAATAGACAGCAGGTAGTACCAATATGGTTTCATTGGCTATGCTGCCTATGGTCAATATGATCACAAGTCCCGTGGTCCTGCGCTCACGAATCGCCATCAACCCTAGAACAAAGAGAAGCAATAACAAAGGCGTGCTTTCCATCAAGTCGTTCAAGAAGGTAAACGGCATGATGGCGGCCAGGAAGACAACGCCGGCGAAGCTCTCTGCGCTTGATAGCCACTTTCGCAAGTACCAGTGAAAGGCCATGAACATCAGAGAGATCCAGACGAAGCGCTGCAGCATATAGGCGCTTTCGATCGAGATGCCCGTGATCGACCGGATGGCCTCCGGAATCAGAAACTGGAGCAATCGAGATTGCTCATTCTGGAAATACTGAAAGTCCATCAATAGAGCGTGGTTTCGCGCCAGACGACCACCAAACCAGTTGTTGTGCGCCACTCGCAACTTCAATGTGAGTTCGATGAATGAGAGGAACAAGTAGACCAGAGCAAAGCCCCATCGGTCTTTTCTTTCCATAACAAGCGTTACCCATTTGTTGCCGTTCTCATGGGCGGACAATTCCTCGTTACTCATGTGATTCGGTCAACCTCAGTTGAGATTGCCCCCTGTATCCTCGAGACCTTAACGCCGGCCTTACTGATTTGCAGACACAGATCACTGTCTATGAGCTACGCGAGAGCGTGATTTCCAGCCAGGTTCCACATTATGAACCCGATGCGTGTCGAGCAGGAAGCTTACGGTTCGAGAGATCGCGAAGACGCACCCTCCGACGGTGCCTGACGATAGGACGCATGAGCGGGAGCAACCCGCGCTGTGGTTAACGGAATGGCTCTTATGCGACCCTGCCCGGGGGCCCGGACCTACCCCCGGACGCCCAGACACAGGGCAGACTACGGCGGCTCCGGCGACAGTGTCAAGCGCTCGGCGAGCGTGTGCTGCCGGACATCGGGTGTCGGCACACACCTCCGGCGTCACGCCGCCCCCGGCGCACCGGTGCCACGAACGGGACTCGCCAGAGGCCACGCCTCACCCGCTCGGGCGGGGCGCTGGTCAGGGGGTGGCGCCCTCGTCGAGGAGGGGCGGCGGGCGCCCGGGCCGCATCGCCGGGAGCTCGGTGGGGAAGCCGAGGTGCCGGAGGATGCGCTCGATGACGGACCGTTCGTCGATGAGCGCCACCAGCCGCAGCCGGCCACCACAGCGCGGGCACGCGAGCACGTCAAGCCCGTAGCTCCGGCGCATGAGGTCGGCCCAGCGCCGGCCCCCCGCCGTCGCCGGTCGGGCCGGGCGCGGCGTGCCCGGCAGAGCGGCGTCCGGCGCGGTGGTCTCCCCGGCCGTGCCGAAGGCGACGACTCGCAACCGCGACGCCGCGCGCGCGCCGAGAACGCCGTGGTACAGGATGAGATTGACCCGCGGACGCGGGATCAGCACGGCCAGGCGTTCGAGCAGCTCCACGGGGCTGAACCGGAGGTGGGTCGTCCCATCCGACCACCGGCGCTCGAGCGCCAGCAGGACGTCGCCATTCTCCAGGAGGCGGAGCCGCTCGTCGGCAAGCGGGGGCCGCAGCACGTAGCGACATAGCCGCTCGAGGCGGTCCCGCTGGTCCGCCCCCACCCGGACTCCGGCCTCGAGGTCGAACCCGTCCTGGCTGGCGTGACAGCGCGGGAGCGGGCTCGCCCCGACATGATCGAGCGCCTCTCCACACCGCCGCGTCCGCACCCCGGCGCGGTCGCCTATCGCCGTGGTCCCCTGCACGGCCGCCGCCGCCATCCCGGCGAGCGCCGGCGCCGCCTCCCCAAACCCGTCCGGCGCCCCGCTCTCGTCATCTCCGTACCCTCGGCGCACGAGCAGGGCATCAATCCACGGCACGACGGTAGCCAGGATCTCGGCCACGTCCAGATCGGCCAACGCGTCCGCCGGCGCGAACGCGAGACCGCCGGCCTCACTCACGAACACCCCGTCGATCACCAGCGCGTGGACGTGCACGTTGAGATTCAGCGCCCGCCCGAACCGCTGCACGACGGCGATGGCTCCCCCACGTCCGTCGGCGGCGCCGGACCGCCGGGCG
>Ga0315296_10004214_pt1 | contig 11788 bp, 6 predicted proteins | sample YL17G14_18_MG_FD_203921 | JGI IMG/M metagenome (GOLD analysis project Ga0315296, IMG submission 203921) | Sediment microbial communities from Yellowstone Lake, YNP, Wyoming, USA - YL17G14_18 | ecosystem: Environmental > Aquatic > Freshwater > Lake > Sediment | place: USA: Wyoming | collected...
GGGCCAGTCGGGGGTAATCTCGATCGGGGCCACGGACAACAGCGATAACGCGGCGAGTTTCACCTCGATCGGGCCGGCGGACTGGGGCTCGGTGCCGCCGTACAACGACTATGTCTATCCTCCGGGGCTTAACAGGCCCGATGTGGCCGCGCCCGGGGTGGATATCTTTTCCACCTATAACACCAGCGACCAGGCCTACACCACGATGTCCGGGACGTCGATGGCGACGCCCTGTGCGGCCGGGGTGGTGGCCCTGATGCTGGACAAGAACCCGACGCTTCTGCCCTGGCAGATCGACAGCATCCTGCAGAAGACCGTGCGGCCGCTGGGGACGCAGCCCAAGAACAACACCTTTGGGACGGGGCGGATCAGCGCCTATCAGGCGGTGTTGAACACGCCATTGCCCGGTCCGCAGCACGACGTGGCGATCCAGTCCATTCAGACTCCCGGGACCAAGGTCGATCCGCTCGTGCCGATCGCGCCGGTGGTCCGGGTGACGAATGCAGGGACGTACCGTGAGACCAACGTGCCGGTGCGCTTCCGTGTGGACTCCGCGGGGACGCAGGTGTACAACAACCTGTATACGATTCCGACCCTGGACAGCGCCCAGACCGTGACCGTGACGTTTGCGAACTGGACGCCGGGGCCCGGGGGGAACACCTACAACCTGATAACCTACCACAGCTATTCCCCGGACACGAACCGGTCGAACGACACCCTGAAGGCCGTGACGCAGACGCGGGTGCACGACGTGAGGTCGATTTCGTCGAGCATCGGGAGCCGGGTGCGGGCGTTGTCTCCGGTGACGCCGCAGCTGACGCTGGGGAGCGCGGACTACACCGAGCGGTCTTTCAACGCGACCTGCTGGATCGACTCCGGGGCGACGCGGATCTACACGCAGACGGTGGCGGTGGACAGCGTGGTGGCCAACGGGACGAGGACGGTGTCCTTCCCGGTCTGGAACACGGGCCCGGTGGGAGCGAACTACAACTTGACCTTCTTCCACAATTTCTCCGACCCAATTCACAGCAACGATACCCTGCATGTGACCACCCAGGCCTCGAACCAAAGCAAGGCCCTGATCGCTTTCGATGATCCCACACCGGCGCACGCTGTAGCCCTTCGGGACACCCTTTTAGCCCACGATTCCAGCAGCATCTTCAGTGCCATCGACACTTTCAATGTAAATGCATCTTCAGGTGGCCGGGTATTGAGTTTAAGCACCCTGATCACCGGTGGCTATGGGGTTGTGGTGACCTTCTCAGGATGGGCATATGTCGACCCCGTTGCCATGGGGGACACCTTGGCAGCGTTCATGGACCAGGGGGGTGGTGTGGTCGTGGGAGAATTCGGAGCCGACCCAGCGGGCAATTGGGAGATTAGAGGAAGGTATGCGACCCAATATATGCCTTTCACAAAAAACCGAAATTCTTTCACTGGAGGGACCTTGGGGACGGTGTATGACCCGGCCCATCCCATCATGCAGGGAGTTTCGGCACTCTCAGTGGGAAACTATAAGACCGGTTGTACTTCGTTGCAGCATGGGGTACGGATCGCCGATTTCGCTGGGGGATCCAATGTTCTGGCTGCGGCCTTTGACACCCTTGGAAAACGAACGGCCGAGATCGGGTTTTTCCTGCCCACGTGGGTTTTTACTTCTTGGGGAGGTCATGGAGCCCGAATGATGCTGAACGCAATGTGCTGGGCCGCCGGGCTTTGCAACGCCAGCGGGGTGGAGGTTCTGCCTCCGATCGGTAACATGCCCAGGGTTTTCGCCTTGGCTCCCGCGCGTCCGAACCCACTTAGGGGGACAACGGAGATCCGCTACCAATTGCCTGCTGCCAGTCCGGTTAAGATTAGGATATTCAATGTGGCCGGGCAGGTAGTGAAGACGCTGGTAGAAGCCAAGGAGGAAGCCGGGTATAAGAGCGTGACCTGGAACGGCCGGAACGACCGTGGGGCCCGGGTGGGTCCCGGGGTCTACCTCTACCGGATGGAGGCCGGCTCGTTCACGGCGACCAAGAAGATGGTGGTCGTGCGGTAACCTTCACAAAGCGAAAAGAGAGCCCCCCGATATCTCGGGGGGCTCTCCCGTGTTAAAGGGGTTCTGTTTTACGCGGCTACCTTCTCCAAAATCCGGCTGGTCAGGGTGAAGAGCTCATCCGGGGTGAAGGGCTTGGGCATGTAGTCGTTGGCCCCTCTCTGAACCGCGTCCACGGCGGTGTCGATCGAAGCGTAGCCCGTGACCACGGCCACAGGAAGGTTGGGCCAGTGCTTTTTAATCGTGGACAGGAGGTCAAGACCGTTGATGTCCGGAAGCCGCATATCCAGGAGCACGAGGTCGTACTTCTGGGACAGGATATGGCTCAGGGCGTCCTTGCCGGTGAACGCGGCCTCCACGGTGTAGTCCTTTCGGGAGAGGGCCTTGCGTACGCTGTTCACGACTACGGGCTCGTCGTCCACGACCAGGATTCGGTGAGCCGAAGGGGACTTCTTCTGGAAGTACCAGTATCCCAGGATGGGCATGTCCGAATGGGAAAGGGCGGCCACATAGTCCTCGCTGGTCGCCTCGGCTACCTCCTTGGCGCTGAACGGAAGGTCCACATCGATGGCGTCGGCGGTCAGGACCGCGCGGTCGGGCTTCCGGGCCGCGGACTTCTTCCTCTCGGCCACGATGATCGGGCATTCTTCGCTCTGGCAGATGCCTTTTTTCTCGAACTTCTTGCAGGTTCTCTGGCCCAGGGAGCAGAAGTCCATGGGCAGGATCACCTCTTCGATGGGGTGGGATTTGGGGATGTCGGAGTGGGTGAGTTGTTCCACGTAACCCACCGAGGTCGCCTGGGCCACTTCGCGGGCGCTGAAGGGCATGTCCACGTCGATGATCCCCTCGTCCAGAAGGTCCCGGGAATCAGCCGCTTTTTTTGGCTCGGACCCTTCCTCGCGGTCATAGGTTCCCTCGATGATCTTAGTTACAGAGGTCGCCAGCTCATCCGGGGTGAAGGGCTTGGGGAGGTAGTTCACGGCCCCCTGCCGGGTGGCCTCGACCGCCGAGGCGATGGAGGCGTAGCCCGTGATCATCAGGACCGGGACCTGGGGCCAGCGGTCCCTTACGATCTTCAAAAGCTCCATGCCGCTCACCTGGGGCATCATCAGGTCGGCGATGATCAGGTCGTATTCGTTCGAGGCCTCGATCATCTTCAGGGCACTCTCCACGGAGAGGGCCTGGTCCACCTGGTGGCCCTTGCGCGTAAGGATCTTCTCCACGCTCTGGCACACGGTCTTTTCATCGTCCACCACCAGGACCTTGGTCTGCTTGTTCTGAACCTTTTCCATTTCTTTTCCTGCCTTTCTTGAATTTATGAGGTTTTTTGTTTCAATGAGTTCGCTTTCCACTATTATATTAATGCAAGCCTCGTGCCACAATTCACAAAGTGTTTATATTTAGCTTGTAACCTATTGTTAATAAGGACATTATATTGTAATATTATTATTAGTGTTTACAGTATTTCAACCGGGAAGTGTATAGATATGATATGCACTGAAAAGTCGTAATCAGCAGGAAACCAAGGGATTGATAATCTGTAATATATTATTTAATAAATAGTTACGCCATTATTTCATTCCATGTATATTGGCCATATACACCAGGATGGCAAAATATGCACTGGTCTAAATATATGTAATATATTGATAAAAAACAAGTTAAAAGGAAAGCCCCCCGATATTTCGGGGGGCTTTCCTTAGGGGGGTTTACTTTAATCTTTTTTGTCAGACCTGATCTCGTGCTTGCGCATCAAAGCTTGGAAATTCGGCCTTTGCATCCCCACGTCCAGGGCCGCCCGGGTGACGTTCCAGGAGTTCCTCTCCAGGGCCTCCAGGACGAACTCCTTTTCCAAATCAGCGACGGCCTTCTCGCGAATCGTTCTCTTCAGGGCCACGAACTCCCGGTTGGTCCTCGGGATCGGGATGCCGCCGGGGAACTCCCGCTTGGTCACCGCCGGAGGCAGGTGGCGCGGCTCGAGAATATCCCCCTCGCAGGAGATCACGGACTGCTCGATGACGTTCTCCAGCTGGCGGACGTTTCCGGGCCAGTGGTATTCCCCCAACAGCCTCAGGACCCCTTCGGAGATCTCGGAGACCTTTTTCCCGCTTCTCTCCATCATCTTGTTGAGGAAGTGGTAAGCCAGAAGCGGGACGTCCTCTTTACGCTCCCGGAGAGGGGGGAGATGGATGGGGAAGACGTAGAGCCGGTAATACAGGTCTTCCCGGAACGAGCCCTCGGCGACCAGTTTTTCCAGGTCCCGGTGGGTCGCAAAGACCAGGCGGACATCCACCGGAATCAGCTTCGCCCCCCCGAGCCGGCGGAAGGCCTTCTCCTGGAGCACCCTCAGGAGGTCCACCTGGGTGGCCAGCTTCATCTCCCCGATCTCGTCGAAGAAGAGAGTGCCCCCGTCGGCCAGCTCGAACCGTCCTTTCTTCTCGGAGACCGCTCCGGTGAAGGCGCCCTTCTCCTGCCCGAAGAGCTCGGCCGCCAGCAGGGTATCCGGAATGGCCGCGCAGTTGATGGCGACCAGGGACTTCTCCTTGCGCGGGCTCAGCGCGTGGATGGCCCGGGCCACGAGCTCCTTGCCGGTGCCGCTTTCACCGATGATGAGCACCGTGGTCGGGGTGGGAGCGACCTTCTGGATCAGGCGGTAGACCTCCTGCATCTTGGGGGCTTTCCCGATGAGCCCGGCGTACTCCGAGAGCCTCTCGCCATCGGCCGCGGCCCTGGCCTCGAGGATGAGCTGGCGCTTCTCCCAGGCTTTCCTGGCCACGGCAGCCATCTCGTCCGGGGTGAAGGGCTTGGGCAGGAAATCGTAGGCCCCGAGCTTCATGCTCTCGACCACCGAGGGGACGGTGGCGTACCCGGTGATGACCACCGGCACGATGTCGGGATAGCGGATGCGCAGGGTCTCGAGGAGCTCCATTCCGCTCATCTCGGCCATCTTCAGGTCCGTGAACAGGAGGTCGAAGGGCTCCTGGGCCAGGAGGGAGAGGGCCTCCCGGCCGGAGAGGGCGTACTTCACCTCATAGCCCTCGCGGGTGAGGATCTTCTCCGATCCCTTGCAGATGGAAAGCTCGTCGTCCACGACCAGGGCTCTGGGCTTGTCCATCTATCCGTCCCCGGGCTCTTTGCTTTCCGTGGGCAGGGTGATGACGATCGTGGTCCCCTTTCCCGGCGCGCTCTCCACCTTCAGGGTCCCGCGGTGGCGCTCCACGATGCCATAGGCGATGGACAGGCCCAGTCCGGTGCCCGTGCTCTTGGTGGTGAAAAAGGGCTCCAGGATCTTGTCCTGGACGTCGGGCGGGATCCCCGGTCCGGTGTCCTGGAACCGGACCTCCATGGCGCCCTCCCGGGGAAGGGTCCGGGAGGTTATCCGGAGCTGCCCTTGCTGGGGCATGGCCTCGGAGGCGTTGAGCACGATGTTCAGGAAAACCTGCTGGATCTGGTCCTGGTCGGCCAGGACCGCGGGAGGGTTCGGGTCCAGGTCCGTGGAGATGGCGATGTTCCGGAAGCTGGCCTGGTTCTCGATCAGGGAGAGGACCCGCCTCACGACCTGGTTCAGGTCCAGGAACTGTTTCTGAGGCTTGGTCTGGCGGGCGAAGTCCAGCAGCCCCTTCACGATCTTCCGGCAGCGCAGGGTCTCGTTGACGATGGTCTGGACGTCCTCCCGTTTGGGGTCCTCGGGAGGCAGGTCCTCCAGCATCAGGCTGCTGTTGGTCAGGATGCCGGTCAGGGGGTTGTTGATCTCGTGGGCGACCCCGGCGGCGAGCTTGCCGATGGAGGCCAGTTTCTCGGCCTGGAACAGTTGGGCCTGCATGGCCTTGACCTCCTCGGTGCGCTCGGCGACCTTTTTCTCCAGGCTCGCGCCCCACTCCTCGATCTCCCGGTTGGCCCGGGCCAGCTCCGCGGTCATCTTGTTGAAGCACTCCGCGAGGTAGCCGAGTTCGTCCCGGGAGGTCACCCTGACCTTCTGGGAATAGTCCCCGTCGGTGACGCTTCGGGCGGCCAGGGCCATCTGGCGGATGGGCTGGGACCAGCGCTCGGCGATGGCGATGGCCACCCAGGTGACCAGGGCCACCCCGATGAAGGCGATCCCCAGGAAGACCCACAGGGTGCGCCAGAGGCTGTCCGTGAAAGGGCGCTCCAGGATGCCGACGTAGAGCATCCCGATGGTCTTGCCCTCGATGTCCTGAATGGGCTTGTAGGCCGCCAGATACCAGTCGTTCACCACGAAGGCCCGGCCCCGCCAGATGCGCCCCCGGTCCAGGACTTCGTCGGCCACCTCGGCCGAGACCCGGGTGGTGATAGCCCGGCTGCCATCGGCGTTCTTCACGTTGGTGGAGATGCGCACGTCGTTCTGGAAGATGGTGACCGTGCCCAGCTCCCGGCCCTGGTAAGTCCCCTCCTTGAACACGGTCAGCTTGATCTTGTCCACGATGTCGTCGTTGCGGTTCAGAAGCACCCCGCCGTACAGGCCGCCCAGAAGGCGGCCGTCATAGGAGTACACCGGGGCCGCGGCCATGAGCATCAGGCCCGAGGTCTCGCGGGTCACCTCCGTGGGCCGGGCCCGGGGCGTGGGGGTGAATTCCATGTAGGCCTGCTTGACCAGGTCCTCGGATTCCCGGGCCAGCTCCTCCTGGGTCACGATCACGGTCCCCTCCTTGGGCTGGCCGGAATGCAGGGCCTGGAACAGGAGCGGGTCCCGGGACTGGTCGTCCCCCCGGACGGCCGGGTTGCGGACCCGGTAGAGGGCCCGGCCCGAGGCGTCGGTCACGGTCAGGACATCCAGGTGCTCGGCCCAGCGGATGCGCTCCATCTCCATGGAGAGGTTGGTGGTGTCGCCGTTGGAGAGGAACAGGATGAGGGTCCTCCGGGTGGCGTTGATCCGGATGGCGTCCCGGATCCGGTCCAGGGAATTGGTGTAGATCTCCCGGGCCGAGCTGAGGTCCGAGGTCACCTGGTTCTGGGCCTGGTGGATGACCTGGCTCTGGATCATCAGGATGCCGACCAGGGAGATGATCAGGGAGGGGATGAGGATGACCAGGGAGAAGCTGGTGATCAGCCGGTTGCGGATCGTGGGCTTGATGGCCACGGTGACCGTGGATTTCAAGCCGGAGACCCTGGACAGGGGAGCGGAGTCCCCTCCGTGCGATGCGGGTTCAGTCGAGGCGGGCGTTGAGTTCATGGGGGAATAGGCTGGTGACTTTGGGAATGGGCTTATCATATCATAAGACAGACGGTTGCGTCAAGGGGAGCGGTGATCCGGAAGGGGCTATTGACAGCGGGCCCTGAAATGAGATAAACTAAGGCACTTTCATTTCAGAACTTCACGATCAGAGCATAGCGGAATGACCCCCCTGCCCAAGCTGGAGCGCAAGGCGCTTATCGACGCGATGGAGAAGGCGCATGCCGAGTTCATCCGGGCGCTTGAGGGCCTGACCCCCAAGGAGGCCGGGAAGGTTGGGGCGACCCCGCTGTGGTCCCTGAAGGACCTCCTGGCGTACATGGTGAGCTGGCAACACGAGGCCCTGAAGCGGGTTGCGGAGCTGGTCGGCGGTGCGAAGGAGAAACCCTACGGCCCCGAAGAGATCGCAGCGATGAACCGAAAGTTCGTGGAGGACTTCAAGGGAATACCCTGGGGGCTTCTCCTCAGGGACTTGCGCAATCTTCATTCCGGCCTGGTTGAGATGGCCAAAGAGGTCCCGGAGAGATTTCTGAACCCCAAGAGCGGGGTCTACAAATGGCTGAACCAAGTGGGCTGCGGGCATTACCGGGAGCACATCGAGGCGGTTAAAAAGCAGGCCGCGCAGCTAAAATCCCAACGCTGAACACAGGGGGAAAGACCATGAAAATCGGAGCACGGAATCAGCTGGTCGGCAAGGTCACGGCGATCAAGAAGGGCGACGTGATGTCCCACATCAAGTTCACTATCCCCAGGGAGTCCCGGATGGCCGCGGTCATCACCACCGAGTCCCTGAACGAGATGAAGCTCAAGAAAGGGGAGCAGGTCCTGCTGTTGGTCAAGGCCGTGCACGTCCTGCCGGTCACGCTCAGGTAAGAATCCACAAAGGATAGGCGGGATCCCCCGATCCCGCCTATTTTGCTTTCCAGCCCGTACCGGTACAATACCCTCTAAAAGCGAAAACAAGGCCTCTCAGAGGCCCTCAAAGGGTGGAGACGGGGAGAAACCCCTCCCTGCCCCAAAATCCGCCCCACACCCTCCAAGCTACCCTCCCCCTTTGGGGGAGGGTAGAAGCCTTCGTCTCACGTCTTCAAGTTCGCTTCATGTAGGCTTCAAGTCCGCTACAACTATGCTTGCACGCCCACTAATCGCCCACCTGTGTAGCACTCCTGCACCACACCCATAGGGACTCCCGGGGAACAAGAGAAAGGAATAGTAATGAATGGTAATGTGTTGAAATGTATTGAAAAGGACAGGGACCAGGGATCAGGGAAAGACAGGGAAGCAAGAAAGCCGGGAGCCTCCAAGAGCCTTGGACCATTGGTCCATCGCCTCCGGCCCATTTCTCACGCACTTCCCTCGCCTTTCCGACGGTATTCTGACGGTCTTCTGGCGGTATTCCGGCGGTATTCTCACGGTATTCCGGCGGTATTCCCTCGGTCTTCACGCGGTATGATCCACCACCATCAGAGCCCTAAAGGATCAGGGGTTAGGGATTAGGGGTTAGGGATTAGACATTGCAACGCAGGAAGTTAAAGCAATAAGGACGACCTTCCCCCTTCCCATTTCACTTCAAAATCCCAAAAAATCAGCCATAGCCCTTGACCCAAAAGACGGAATTTGTTATAATGAAAACGCTGGCAGCCGCGCCCCGGAGACGGGGTTGCGGCGGGTCACATGTACCCGGCATGTGGCTCAGCCAACATTTTCCTTTCGCCCCCCATTGACAAATCCCCCCGCTTGCTGTATAATCCTGAAAGATTCAAGCATAAGGCAACACCCCCCGGGGTCACGCCGAGGCCCCAGGCCACGGCTTTACGTTTGGCTTTATTAGAGGATGGAAATGAACACCTCATTCATTACTTGCCCTAAATGCGGCACCAACATTGAGTTGACCGAAGCATTTACTCATCAGGTCGAAGAAAAGCTTCGAGAGGAGTACGACAAGAAGCTGGCGGCTGATAAGGTAAAGCTGGAAGGCCGACTCAAGAAAGAGGCCGAGGATAAAGTCAGCTTGGAACTGAAAGACCTGAAAACCCAAGTGGAGGAAAAGGATAAACGGGTCAAGGAGGCCGAAAAAGGAGAGCTGGAACTGCGCCGACGCCAAAGAGATATCGAGGAGCGAGAAAAGAATCTCCCGTTAGAGGTACAGCGAAAGCTGGATGAGGAAAAAGAAAAGATCAAGAAGGAAGCCGAAGACAAATTGGGCTTGGAATTGAAAGCCCTTCAAGGCCAAGTTAAGGAAAAAGACAAGCGCCTTAAGGAAGCCCAGGACAATGAACTGGATTTGCGCAAAAGACAACAGGCGCTCGAAGAACGGGAGAAGAGCTTTGAGTTGGAAAGGCAGCGCACCCTTGACCAGGAACGCAAAAAGATTTGGGAAGATGCATCCAAAAAGCTTCTGGAAGAACACCAGTTAAAGGATGCGGACAAAGATAAACAAATGGATGATATGCGTCGGCAGATTGAGGAGTTAAAGAGGAAAGCCGACCAGGGGTCACAACAGGCCCAAGGCGAGGTCCTGGAAATCGAATTAGAGAACCTGCTCTTCGCCAATTTCAGGACCGACGAAATCAAGCCCGTGCCCAAAGGCATCAAAGGGGCCGACATCACCCAGAGAGTCATCACCCAACACGGGAATTTCTGCGGGACCATCCTTTGGGAATCCAAACGCACTAAAACATGGAGCAATGACTGGATCCAAAAGCTCAAGGACGACCGAAGGGAAGTCAAGGCCGACCTCGCGGCTATCGTCTCCACCGCCCTTCCTAGGGAATTTAAGCATATCAGCAATATAGATGGAGTCTGGGTCACGGATTTCAACAGCGCCATAGGCCTCGCCATGGTCCTCCGATACAGCCTGATTGAGGTCGCCCGGACCAAAGCCTCCCAAGTAGGCAAGACCGAAAAGATGGAAGCCGTGTATTCCTACCTCTCGGGCCAGGAGTTCCGCCAGCGCATCGAGGGGATCGCCGAAGCTTTCATTACCATGAAAACCGACTTAGACGCCGAAAAGCGGGCCATGGAAAAGATATGGGCCAAAAGGGAACAGCAGCTTCTCCGGGCCGTCAAAAACACCGTCAGCCTGCACGGTGACCTCCAAGGTATCATCGGGGGAGCGCTGCAGCCGATAGCAAGACTACAACTCCCTTCTGGCGATACGGATGCGAAGAAATGAAACCATTCCTTGTCTTTTGTGATAAACAAATAAAAACAGAATAACACGAGATGCTAACTAAAATTAAGCACCTAAAAGGTATCGGTAAGTTTTATGCCTTTGAAGCAAAGGGTGCAGGATTAGATTGGCAAAAAAACACCTTTTTATTTGCACCTAATGCCTATGGAAAATCAACCATAGTGGAGGTTTTTCGGTCCCTTAGTACTAACGACTCAAAAATTATACGGGCAAGAAAGACACTAGGTGTGACTACGATACCAGAGGCAGTCGTTATAATTGATGGATTGAATCATGTTTTTAAGGGCGCAAGGTGGGACAAGCCATACTCGGAGATCCAGATCTTCGACGTGCCTTATATTCAAAAGAACATCCTCTCCCACGAAATAGAGCTTGAGCACCGGAAGAACATCAACAAAATAATCATCGGTGCGCAGGGAATTAAACTCGCTGAGGAACTTGCAACGCTGAAGAAACGCGAGAAGGAGAAACGTCAGCAGGTTGACGACCTTGAGAAACAATTTAGTGCAGAACATTTCTCCTACCATACTGTTGACACTTTTTTAGCAATCCCTTCTGCGGAAGAAGCAGCGGTTCAAGACCGTATTCAGAAACTTGAACTTGACATTAAATCTAAGGAGACCGAAAAACAGGCCCGTGCATTAGTATTCCCGGATGCCATTACTGCACTATCTTTTGACCTTTCTGAAGCAATAAAACTTGCTGCTCTGAAGTTCATAACTACACATGAAGCTGCAGAGGAATACGTACTTAAGCACATTGAACTGAACTTTAAAAACAAAGACCAGGCAAAAGAGTTTATTAGACAGGGTCTCGATCTTAGACAGGCCGATTGCCCTTTCTGCGGCCAGGAATTGAAGGAAGCCACAGAACTTTTGCAGGCTTACCAGATGTATTTTGACGAAACGTTCCGGATGTATCAGCAGAATATAACGCAACAGGTTGAGGCACTTAAAAAGTGGAATCTCGACAACGACCTGACTACGCTTGTGTCTGTCCATAACGCCAATAATGCTGTTCTGAAGCAATGGGAACCCTTCATCGGCACGGAGGTCTTGCCTGATGCCGCAGGGTTTGTTGGGGAAGCAAGAGCTAAGCTTAGGAGCTTGAAAGTGGGGGCTTTGGCCGAATTGGAGAAGAAACAAAGAGATCCAAAGGCTGATGTCAACCTTTCACAAATCGATGCCTTAGCAGCAGAACTTAGTTCCCTAAAAGCAAATGTAGAGAAGTACAACAAAGCTGTGAACACTGTTACCGAAAAGGCAAAATATTATGTTGCTAATTTGCCCATTTCGGATGTCGAAACACTCCGCCTCAATCTAGTGAAGGAGCGCGAAATTGAAAAGCGTTTTACACTGGAATG
>Ga0315296_10004215_pt1 | contig 11788 bp, 10 predicted proteins | sample YL17G14_18_MG_FD_203921 | JGI IMG/M metagenome (GOLD analysis project Ga0315296, IMG submission 203921) | Sediment microbial communities from Yellowstone Lake, YNP, Wyoming, USA - YL17G14_18 | ecosystem: Environmental > Aquatic > Freshwater > Lake > Sediment | place: USA: Wyoming | collected...
TCAATGTAGCCATTTCTATGGCTCGGATAATGTGGGAAAATATTCCTCAATTGAGGCTCACTGCTGATTCAAGAGCGGTTGTTGATGAACTGGCAAGGACCCTAGTTGAAAATACTCAAGATCAACTGAACACGATCTTGGCGCCAATGAAAATGTTCATCGAGACTTTTCCAAAGATTATTGAGGGGTTGCCTGAAGACATACGAAAAGATGTGAAGGAAGAATTTCAAGAGACTAGAATGAGGCTGGAAAGTGAATTCAAGACTCTCCGAGAGGCAACACCTACTTTCAAAGACACACTCAATATAATGCAAACAATGACTGACAAACTGCACGAAGCTACAGAAAGACAAATGGAGTCAATAAAGAAAGAACTCACCGAAAAGTTCAAAGAAACTCTTGAGAGAATGGGCTTCCCAGAGCCTGAACAACTAAAGCTGTTGTCACGGTTAATGCCCGCAACGCTGCCGCTTCTTGAAGAATTGCTACGCTTTCAGAAGGTTCCTTCAGATAAGGGCAAGCAAGGCGAGGTTGAGATCATTCAACTATTGGAGGAGTATTATCCAGAAGATAGCTGTCAGCCTCTAGGAGGATCTGGCGACATAGACGCTTTGGCGATTCCTCGGTTTAATGGAACAAGTCTGGGTCAGAAAGTCCTGATTGAATCCAAAAAGAACAGTAGCGGTTGGAAGCGTTCATTTATCGAACAGGTAAGAAATCACATGAAGTTGAGGGGAGAACGTTTTGCTATACTCGCTGTTGACGTCATGCCAAAAAACTCCAATGGTTTCTTCTTTGAACAGTGCTCAGAAGGTGTAATCTTGGTAACAGATCGGAGTTATTTCCACGTCTCTTATGGGGCAGTTAGATCAGCCTTAATCGCGCTGCAGCCTTTTCTTCACAGGGACATAGACTTTCGAAGGCTATTTGCTGAAAAGAAGATCAGTGAAGCAATCGATGAAGCTTGCCGATACAGTGAATGGACAAAAAGAATGCGTGAGAAAGCTCAACGGATTGACACAAACACTAAAGGGATAATTGAAGATGTGAACCAGCTGGACAGCCACTTACGGCGCAGTCTAGAGGAATTGCAGACACGTATCAACGATGCTGTCATCCAGATTGAGGCAACTGAAACCAAACCGATAATTTCGCCAAGTTGACACTTATGGCAAACAAACGAGAACTAGCTGGCATCCAACTTCTACAAAAGAAAATAAGTATTATGCAAATAGACCAGTCAACGTTCTCTGTTTGTTCACAGTCAGATCCAAATAAGAGATATGAAATAAGATGGAGTCGAAACCGCTGGATTTGCGCCTGCAAGGATTTTGAGAAACACGACAAAAAGTGCAAACACATCTACGCCATTGAATACTATCTAACGCTGAGCGAGATGAACACTGCATCTGAAAACTTGAGCCCGCAACCTCCTTGTCCTAAATGTGGCTCAAACCAACATGTCACAAAGCGGGGCTTTCGATACCGGCGTGCTGGACCCGAGCAACGGTATCATTGTGCATCCTGCAAATTTAGGTTCGTAAATGAAACTGCCTTCAAATGGATGAGAACAAAGTCCCGAGCGGTAGCTGCCTGCCTAGACTTATATTTTCGGGGTCTATCTCTACGTGCGGTTCAACAACATCTAAAAGATTCTTACAAAATCAACGTTACTCACGCCACCATCTACAACTGGCTAAAAAAATATGTTACAATAGTCAGCGAGTTTCTCGAAAACACTCAAGTAGAAACTTCACTCAGATGGCACGCGGACGAAACCCTCGTACGAATAAAAGGACGCTACACCGTTCTCTGGAACCTATTGGACAACGAGACAAGGCTACTCATTGCTATGCAAATCAGCAGCAGACGAGACACCGCTAATGCCCAAAAACTTCTAAGAAAAGGCACAAAGAAGTCAACAAGCAGACCACTAGAAATAGTAACAGATGGCCTTCAATCCTACGACAAAGCAATCGAAGCAGAACTGCAAAACACCAACCCCGATGACCGGCAAGGAATAGTACATCTGCAAGGCCCTCTCACCGCGGGGCTCAACAATCGATTGGAACGATATCATGGAACCCTGAAATCCCGTCTGAAAACGACGCATCATCTTGAAAATGAAAATACCGCTCAAACTTTCGTCAAAGGTTTTTCCACTCACTACAATTTTATCCGACCTCACAAAGGATTGCAGGGAAAGACACCAGCACAAGCCGCAAAGCTTGCACGTGAAAAGAGCACGTGGTTAAGTTTGATCCAACAAGCGGGCGAATCAGAAAGGGCGTTTGCGTTTTCTCAGAAAGCCAAACGCAAAACGGATTAGTTCGGACCACGTTAGTCCTTCCTGATAGGGATATTCGACCCCTGCATTCTTCGCCGGTGGCAGCCCGTTCAAACTCTCGTGGGGACGCATGAAATTATAGTAAATTCGCACCAGTTCCACTAAAAGCGCTAGGCTTTCTAATGCGCGAAAATGTTTACGCTTCTTTATTGCCAGTGAACGTATTGTTTGGTGGAGCCTCTCAATGTAATTTATCCATCCGTAGTCTTCTTTTTTTGATTTGGCAATTATCTCGACATGTTTGAAGACTTGCCTAGCACCCTTTACGTGACCTTTATAACCGTTACATTTTATAACCTGCGGTCCATATTTTGCCCGTCGCAGCGCGATTTTTATTGCCATTTCAGAATTAGAATAGGCCCTGTTGTCTGATGAGACGCCGGAAAGCCAATAACGATTTTCTTCCTCCAACACGTTTGTAATCCAGAAGAAGAAGTATTCGTCTTCCAAGTTCGTATTACTATTAGCGGTATTTTGGGAGGAGGGACTTCGCCTTGACCACGGTTGAGGGGTATCGTCAATCAACCAGGTCGCAGCTTTCTCCTTGCGCGAAGCATAGCGTTCAAACTCCAACATGACTCTGACGGCCCTTCTAACAGTGTTAATTATGCTTTTCGGAGACAACCGTATTTCTTCATTACGCCTCTTAGCTTCGTTCGCAACAGCCTTTGCGATTTGCGAATCTCGCAATCCATTCACTTTCAAGTCGAGAACTGCGTCAACAACCCAATCGGGCCATCGCATTCGCGTGTAAGGCGAGTGAACGAATCTCTTCCGGCAGGCCTTGCACTGATAACGTTGAACTTGTCCGCGATACTTTGTGTTTCTGTAGCCCCGTTTTATTACCTCATTCATTGTACCGCAATCTGGACAAACCGCTCTTTCAGCGATGGAATCCTGTAGAGGTGCTCCCTTGCTTCTGTTTTCACAGTTCGGACCATCAGGACTGAGGAAATTGGCCAAACTTGCATTTCTTGCGTTGAGCTTCATCCTTAATGGTTTCTCCCACAGGTGTTTGGTTCTTCTACTTCGGCGTTTAGTCATATTTTTTCACCTTTGCTTCTAACGTCCCGAATTTTTACAATATTCGAGACCTATGGAAAACGTCCCGACGGCGCATGCACCGCCCTCTGGGGGTGGTGTACAATCAAAGGGACGCTCCAAATTTGTCAAATTAGAGGGTCTTTTCCAAGACCCGCAACATAACCCGCTAGGAAATTTGGGAATCAAAAGCCATCCTCTCGTTTCTTCTGAAGGTCTTCAAGCATACTCTTTGGCTCTGCATCTCACACTTTTCGAAACTCCTTTGCTCAAAGTCCAAGCCACCGCAACTGATCACCTTATTGCCGCCTCCTCTTGAGTGCAATTAGTTGCAACCAAATGGGCAACCTGATCAAAAAAGAAGAAACATCGATGTCTTCGCTCTCTGCTAGGAGGATTTCCCGGAGCGGCCAATCTGGTGGCAGTTTCTGGAGGGCGAAAGTTTTCAGCCTGCTGATATTCACTGTCGTTTTAGCCATTTTTTCTCATGCATTGGTATTTCGAAAAAATAATAAAGCGGTTTCGAATAATGTCACTAGTGACGATATAAATGAAGGGACGAGCTAGAAAGCTAAGAAGTCTGAGACGTATGCTTGCTGTATTCGAAGGCAAAGGCTGGATGCGTAACTTTGAAATCAGAGACGCTCTAGAGAAAATGATGCCTGAACTTCAAATAGACAAAAGAACGTTGATAAGGTATCTTAAAGCGCAAGTCGAGATGGGCAACCTTGAGAAAATAACCGAACCCGGGAAAACGCGTTACCGCCTCTCAAACAAGGGTGGAATAACGCAATTGGCATCAATGATTCACGCCTCTATGAAGGTGCAGAGCCACCTTTACCCCGATCTTCAGAAAGGATGCCTCACTCTGGAAATCAGAAAAGGGAAAGAATTTTGGGGCCTGCTACTTGTGCTTCAAGAAGATATGAGGACAAAATTCGGTGAGAGATGGAAAGACGAAGTATGGGGAAAGATGGTTTCCAGAGGAACCATTACTTTTATCAATGAGTGCGTCCAACCCAAGCCCACATTTATACAGAAAATTCCCGAAACGGACTTATTCTTCTTCAAGCCGCCTCTTAAGCTCTATGAAATAATGACTTCAGCCGTCCTTTCCGGAGACTACGAAACAGAAGCAGACGTCATAATACATGCAATGAATGAATGGAAGGATCTGAGGGAGAAGAGAAAACTAGCTCCCATAAGCTTAGAACGATTTCCCTGCGTAAAAAGCGCGGTAGACAAAGGCATTTTCAAGACACCAAAGGAAGCTGTCATGGAAGCACTCAATAACATGGAGGCTCAGATGCGGGGCAATAATCATAACCAACCTGTTGAACCCAACCAAAGTCAAGTTTTTGCCGCGCCATCGCCACGATTGGAACAGTTGTAACTGCAATAGGATTTGCCTATTACTATGCTACAAAGAACTAGTTGCTGCAAAGTCTTTATCATGAAAAGCTGATAACGAAAAGGAATTTCGAAGAATGTAAAAGAAAATTGATGGTGCGATTGGCAGAAAAGGAAATGCCTAAGCATGCTTTGAGAAAGTCTGAAAAATCGAATATTGAAATATTCAAGGGATATTATTCTACCACTTATTGCCGTCGCTTTTCGGTCGTGGGAATAATAGTCATTGCGCTAGCGATTTTAGCTATCATATTCTTCAGGGATTTACTCGTTCTGCCTACAATTTATGGGTTTATCGTTGGGGGCACATTATTACTGAGTTATGCTTTATTTTCACTAGTCCGCAAAAGATTGGAACTGTAACAAAGAACAGATAGAATATGAAAAGATGCATATCCTGCAAATTCTGGCAATTCATCTATTATGTTCACAGCTTCAAACCCTCTTCTAAGTTAAGGTGCGGGGGGGGGTTAGGTTTATACTCTCGTCTAGCGAGAATTTTCGCGGGTTTCCGTGGTTTTGTTTTAGATTTCGACATTTTCCCGCTTCCTTTTGGTTTTGGCTAATCCTCACACTCTGAAGAGTGTAAGATTAGTAGTAGCCATGAAAGGCGCCGTGAAGCGCGCGCGCAAACGGATAGGGACTGCTCACAGAATAGGATTGGATTATTTCGATAAAAAGAAATTTCAGCACTTAAACGTAAAGGAAAAAATAGCTGAGGTGTTTGGAGAATCACCATACAAGAAAATCTTGGTTGTCTGGGACGTAGCTAGCCCAGATGTCGTTTCATATGCCGAGAGCAAGTATGGAATCGATATATGGGTTATTCGAGATTTAATTGAGAAATTAGGAAAACAAGTCTCTGGTTCGAGAGATGATGTTTTGAGATTAGCAGAGCTTTTCTATCATTCAGCAAGAGTAGATAGGTATGAGATGCAAGCTTAGAATGAAGTGCAAGAGGTGATAACTGCATAGATTGGGAGAAGAAGAGGTTTTCTCAGGTTCATTGTCCTTTATGCGGTGAAGAATTTAGAGTAAGGAGAGGAAAGCCTAGAACTCTGAAACAATGGAGAATTTCATTAAGGAATCATCTTATTGAGTTTAAGGGACATCACAAAACGGTTGATGAGGCTGAATCTATTATTGCCAAATACTTCAAATCGTTAGAACGTCGATAACGGAACACTTATAGCTGAACCCAAGGAACTAATCAGAATATCGAAGAGTAGATAATATGCCAATGGATTATAAGGTGTTTGAACCAAACGATAGAGAGTTAGCGGAGATTATTGTAAGAATCCTTGAAAAAAGAGGTTATGATGCTGGTTATCAAAGCAGTTATCCACAACATGCAGTCTTCATAAAAGTTGACTCTCAAGAAGAAGCAGATAGAATTTCTAAGATAATTGAAAACTTCATGGAAAAATTCAAAGGTATTGATAGTGGAATGGCAACCTACAAACTGGATACGCCAATAACTAAACTTAGTAGTTTAATACCAGAAACTTCAAAGAAGAAACGTGAAGACCTTGTTAAGAAAATAAAAAGGAATATAGAGAATGAAGAAAAAGACAAAGAAAACTAGCTTAATAATGAAGTGATTCACATGGCAAGGAAACAAACATGGAAAACAGTCATTGATGAATTTGAACAAGGAGAAACGGTGAACTGTCCTTATTGTGCAAAAGAAGGTAAAGAAAAACGGTATTGTTGCTATCCTCACAAATGGTGTTATAGCAAGTGGTGGAAGGGATTTACAGCCACATTTCCTAGCACTGGGAACAATAATGCGGAACTAGACATACAGAAATAGTTTCAAAATCCATATGAAATAAGTCACTATTACTAGAGGAGAAGCATAGTTCAATTCCTCAAAACATGACACATTATTAGAGTAGGAGAATCCCTATTCATTGTTTCTGTCAATCTCTAGAGTGGTAGAGGAGTCTGGTTATCCTTTGATAACTCGCTAGTCTCTATGGTATATCAAAACTAGTCAACATACTAGGAGCAATTACTTAGAATCATTTAAGACAGCCACTAATAGAAGACAATAGATAGTCTTACAGCCATTTTCTTGAGCAACACATAGCCCTTGATTGACTAGATTTTCCATGGTTCTTCGATACGTTTGATTATCTCTTTCTTCACTTGTCTTGCTTCTTCAAGCAGTTCTTGGTTCTCTTCAATGATGAACCCATAAGTTCTATCTTCCTTCATTCTTGCTAGACACGACTTCCAAATACCATCGATTTTGGTTGAATCACTAGAATGAAGCGGTTGCCCATCTATAGGCTTGATCTCAAGGGCACATTCCAGTCCAGAAACCTCTGATTCATTTCTGATAGCATGATCTACTGGGCGAGTCTCAGAAATCAAGCATTGAACAAGGTCTGGTGAGGTGGAGAAACGTTTCTGCCCTTTCATGTAATTGACATTGAATCTTGGTTTCTCGTCCACCTTCATTTCAAAAATCCTTTCAGTTTCCTCAATCGCCACTCTCGGGAGAATCTCATCACGCAGTCTTCTGGTGGCTAGAGAGTATTTTTCTGCTCTATCGGAAAACTGGTCAAGTTTCTCTCTGAATTTTCCATCAACCATGAAATATCTATGGCCCTCTTGAATCTGTTTCCACCCTCCAAAATTAACCCAGAAGTAGTATTTTTTCTCAAGCGACCTTATAAGACTCTTTGTCTCTCTGAACAGCGTTCCATAAACTTGCTCTGCAATTTTGACGCCATATTCCCTTTTCCACGCTCTTTTCTGGGTTCTTGTCTGTACAAAGTAAGCTATGCCAGCACCGACGAATATGCCTACAAGTGTGCTAAGCAAGCCAGACTCGTAAAACCAACCTAGAAAAGCCACTATCCCAGCTATTACTGAACCTACGATTCACCCTAGATTTTCACGAGAATCAGCCATTATGGTCAAACGTATTACGGCGTTCCGAGAAGATAAAGACTTTGAAAAGCATTCAAACAAAGAAAAAAAGGTCTATAGTAGCATTTTCCAGATAATACTTGCGGAGCGATCTTGTATCAGTGATATGTGAAATGACCCGTATGGTTAGGTTGTTTTTTGCACAAACGCGTTGATTTGTGAGAATTTCCGACTATGAATATTTGATGCACATGTGTTAGGTTTATGCTGCCGCTTAAAACTGTCAAAAGGAGTCACTCTACTCTCTTACATCGTAACCTACTGCTCTAAGTTCCTTGATTATCATATCTCTAGCTTCGTTCACCGATTCTTTGAAAGGTACATAAACTATTCCGTGCATATCAGAAGGTAATTCAACATCCCCTTTGTACAGACAACACACTCTGTCACGGCCCAGAAAACCTATAAAATAGCCAAACTCCAAAACAACATTTTGACGAGCTCTGGGTTTAAAGGAACTAGCAACTTTGGATAATTCATCGCGAACTCTTTTCAAAGGTCCTTTATGTTTGATTACCGTATAGGCTTCTACAAGATTTTGGAGTGTTCCTACAATTGATTGGAGGCTTTTGCTTACTTCGATGTTAAAACATCCAACATCGTCTGGAGTTAGAATCACAAAGGCATATCCTACATCCGAGTGTTTTTCAAGCTTCTCAACGATTGTTCTGCTACCACTGGGTTGTTCATGAAGAATTATTGGGTTAAGTCTAAACCTCTTTAGCATTGATTTAAGTTCTTTTACTGATTGCAAATCTCTTCCGTGTACTATGAACACATTCTCTTTCATCGCAAAAGTTCCCGCCTTGTTGTGCAACCTCAACCCCTTGCCGAAGTCTCTTGTGACAACTTTTCCTGCATGAGTTACATACCATTCATCCGAGTGACCACCTTTCCCAACACCGTAGAACCTTTTAAGCAACTCTTGAGTGACTTTTTTCAATTTGGCTCTTGCAATAATCTGAGATGAAGATTGCTCGGTCTCGTTGATTCGGATTTGGTCAACATCTGATGGCTCAATGGGCGAGCCCCCGCACATGAATGATTTTCCTTCCACAAAGGGTTTAATTATGCCGTCTTCAACTTCCTTCTTGGACAAATCGAGTTCAAAAGCCCACCTAACTGTTCCTCGCTTTTTTGCAATGCGAACATGATAATATGGCATTTTGAACCAATAGTTATTAGCAACAGTTTGCTCAAAAACTTATCGAACTTCTAAATATTCACTACACATATTTTTGACTTAGGATTTCACAATTATTGAGAATTTTCAGAGGCTTTACTCAGAATAGTTGTTCTGAGTGATAGGGAAGCTGCTTCAAATCACCTATTGCTCCAATCTTGCGTCAATTTCCATTTACCAGTTTTCTTGTTATATTTATAGAGTTTTACGACTTTCGGAGGCTTCCAGTTATCCCCAGAATCAAGAATCCAACCTTTATCGTAGTAGAGCCTTATTTCAGTCATTTCTGGAGTCTCTTTCTTATCGAGTTCCTTTACTGCTATATCTCTCGCCTTATCTATCGTGTCAAAAACTTCATTCAATGTTTTCTCATCGTTCGTTTGGCACATTACTGAAATCTTTACGTCTTTGTAGGAAATTTCAAATTTAAGCGTAGGATTTTGGTTGTTCTTGAGTTTCTGTATGACCTTCTCTTTGGCTTTTCTATACATGTCTGAACCAATTGCCTTAAAGAAACCCTGTGCAACGCTTCCTAACACAAAACCAATGAAGACAGCCGCCACAGTTTCTACAGACTCGGTAAAGAAACGTCGCTTTTCTACTGGAATAATTTTGGAAAAAGATTCTGTGATTTCTTCAATCTCGTTAGAATCGAAACTTTCAGAAAATACTATTCGCAACGTCTCATCTTTTCTATTATTCATTTATCAGCACCATACCTTCTTTTGATTAGTTTTTTTGGGATTCTGTTAACTCTTCAGGTCTTAAGAGAGTTTTGGAGAAGTCTGTTAACCAGAGGGGCTTTTCTTCTTAGGTTTCTTTGTCTTTTAGCTGTTGTATTGCGTACTCTATCGCATGGCTTCACTACAACCCTTTTGTCTTACCTGTTGATTCGTGGTCTAGCGCGCATGCGTGTTCCTAAATTGGTCTAAAATGAGTTGGTAGCGCGCGTCTCATCTTTGAGGTGCCGACCCGCTGAGGAACCGTCGCATGGCGCCCACCACCTGCTCCCGGGACGTGAAGACGAAGTCATTATGGGTGCCAGGGACGTTCACGATCTCGACGTCGGGCAGCTCCCGTCGAACTCGCTCGATAGACGCCGCTCGGAATGGGACCATATGACTATGCTCCCAAGCGAGGCTCTTCGCCCGCTGGGCTGGGTCCCCGTGGCGTGTATCTAACATTGTCTCGGCATAGATCGCAAGGGCTGGCGAGCGGACCTTGGTGTAGTCCCACGGGTCGGTGACCAGGGCGGTGAACAGCGCCTGCGCAACGCTGTCGCTCATCCGCTGCCGCACGGTCCCGTCGGGTTGGATGACCACCAAGTCGCGAATGTAAGCTTCGAATCGGCTCGCGTCGCTCACCCCGGGGAACAACACGGTCCTTATGTACGCCCGGTACGCGTCCAGCGACGTCATGGCGCTGGCCGGCGGGGTCATATCGATGGGGTACGATTTGAGCGCGGCCACGAAGGCGGGGTCGGCGAAATAGTACGCCGCGTCAAGGTACACGATGCGGTCGACTCGCTTCGGATGGGTGCCGGCCATCGCGGTGATCTCGTATCCACCCATGGACCACCCGGCGAGATGAGCCTTGGCGATGCCCAGGCCATCCATCAGGCCGCGGAGGTCTTCCCTCACCGTGGCGGCGTCGTACGGTTCCTTCGCATCGGACTGGCCGTGCCCCCGCCGAGCGTAGGCGATGACCCGGAGGTGGTCGGTGAAGGCGGACGCAAGATCATCGAAGACGTGTGGGTTGTCGCCGGAGCCGTGGATGAGGATCAGCGCCGCACCCGAGCCACCCCAGTCGAGGTAGTGGAGCCGGATGCCGTTGGCGGTCACGAAGCCGCTTTTGTGGGGGGCGGCGTCGGACCAGGTCTTTTTCATTATAATAATCTCCTTTCTTCATTTTACATTAAATACGATATACAATTAAAGGTTTTCAGTTTCAGAAACTCCTTAAAGGCGCTAGAGTATGAAACGTGCAAAGACTATGAACCCAGAAAATGATGCTGAGTTCTAAGAGGGCAAAAGCTCGTTGCAGATGCGCGCATGTCTGTTCCTAGATCAGTTTGCGAAGTATCTTATGCTTCTGGCTTTGCCTGGTTTGTGTGTGTTGATGGCGGCTTGGGCTGTGAAGAGCATGATGAGCAGGCAGAGCTGAGTGTGGAACGTTATTTTGGCCAGTCCTCTGAGGTTGTGCTGGGTTAAGCCTGCGAGGTTCTTAAGTCTGCTGAAGACTCGCTCGACCGCGACGCGCTTCCTGTAGGCTCGTCTGAGTTCTTGAGGGCCGTGGCTCTTGAATTTCCTGTCGATTCTGAGGATGCACTTGACGTCTCGCTGCTGGTTTCTCGGATACGAAATGACAGGCACCGTTCCCTGCTTGAGGGCTACGTCTCGCAGGCTCCGGGAACTGTACTGCGGATCTGCCACCAGCCTCTAAGGCTTCACGTGGATTGAAGCCTTCTCAAATAGTTTGACGGAGTGTTTCTTCTCGTTCTCGTTCGCCGGAGCCACCGTCATCGCTATGGGCAATTCGCTCTTGGCGTCCACACCCAAGTGAAGCCTGTAGCCCAGGTCTCTCGTCTTGACTGCTCTTCCAACCCTTGATTCGGGGTCGCTGTAGCCTGTACGATTGTCGAGGCTTCTGCGGCTGCACGCTTTGATGAAGGTTGAATCCAAAGCCAAGGTTTCACCTTTGATTCTCTTCTTCTCCACGAGCTTTTCGATGGCGTGGTCAACGATTCGCATCAGCCTTTCAGGCCCAACCCTCTTCCTGAAACGGGACAGGACAGCTATGCCGTATGGAGGCTCATCCTCTTCTATGTCACAGATTCTCCTCAACCTCGGGTCCTTCCACATCTGCCT
>Ga0315296_10004216_pt1 | contig 11783 bp, 10 predicted proteins | sample YL17G14_18_MG_FD_203921 | JGI IMG/M metagenome (GOLD analysis project Ga0315296, IMG submission 203921) | Sediment microbial communities from Yellowstone Lake, YNP, Wyoming, USA - YL17G14_18 | ecosystem: Environmental > Aquatic > Freshwater > Lake > Sediment | place: USA: Wyoming | collected...
TAAGCAAAATGGGGCTCATTGCGATTCCCAATGCGCCAATCAACGCTGCAATTGAGATAACAATCAAAGGTCCAGCCGCATCAATGTATTCCCACCCGCCGAAAAGAATAATCACGGGGTAGGCTAGAGTAGCTAAACCGACTATCAATGGAAAACCTATGAGAACAGAGTACCTCGTCGCAACTTTGAAGGCATCTTTTAGACTGCTCGAACCCCGTTGAGCATAAAGCTCCGACAGTGAAGGGAAAAGCGCGACTACCAGAGCGCCAGAGAACAACGTAGGAACGGCAGACGCGCGAACAGCCACGTAGTAGATTCCAAGTATAGCCTGACCCTCAGTCACACCGTACAGCAGACTCATGTAGGAAACCAGAAGAAGCTGATCAATCCATGCTACGAAGAATCCAATGCCCGCTGAAACATACAGCGGAAAGGAGAAACTCAGTAGCGGACGTATAGGATGTGGACGCCCAACCACGCCTAGATATCTAGCCACTAAAACCAGAGCAACCACGGATGTGGTGAGCCAGCCTACCAGCCATCCCGTGACAACTGCGTATAATCGCCAGCCTAGAAGAAGGAGGAACGCTCCGATGCATGCGTGTATGATGCTGTAAGATAAGCCTAAGAATGCTACTTCGCGCATTTTTTGCAGTCCTTGTAAGATGCTTGAGGCAAGCATGTACAATATCACGAATATGACGCAGACAGCGATTATGCGAATCAGAAGAGCGTGATCTGGCACGTTGAACAATAATGTGGATAGCCATTCAGCTGGGGCGAAAAGCGCAACGAACGCCACCGCTGATGCCAACGAGCCTATCTGTAGTATGCGAATTGCAACCGCTTTAGCCTTCTCGGTCTCGCCCTCAGCAACGTATTGAGCAATGTATTTGACTGCCGCTGACTGAAGCGAAAGCGTACCGAGAACCTGAGACAACGACAGAACAAACGAAAGCAACGCATATGCGCCCATCTGCCACTTCTCAGACGGAGAGCCAAAAATGTGAGCTAGAACAACAAAGTAGAGTAGGCCAATAATGGCAGCGCCGAATCCTTGAATAAAAAGGTATGTAGCACCACGAGCAACCCGCGCAGTAGGACCAACATGGCTCAAAGTCGCCAATCACGCTCAGTTGAGGAGCAGTTGATGCACTTAGCATCTAATAAATGTAAGCAACTCGTCAATGAATGGTACAAATTTCAGAACATGCGCGCGCATTTCTTGTACCAGACCTAACCATAGACTCTATACGCGCTGGTTCGCCCTAGTCTTATTGGTCAAGAATTCATTTAACTCTTAAGAATACAAGAAACTACATCATGGAATAATGGAGATATTAGGAAGTGAAGAAGCCCCAGAGTTGGCGCATAGGCGTTGTGGTTACTGCTCGGAATGAAGAACAAGTAATCGGTGAATGTCTTGCAGGTCTCAGGAATCAGACAGTCAGACTGCTCCTGGCTGTTGTTAATGATGGCAGTTTGGACAGAACAGGTGAGATTGCTTCCAAATATGCAGATTTCCTCGTGAATTTGCCTGCGCATAAAGAGAATTGGGCGGGAAGACCTGAGCTTGCTGGAGTTTTTAACGCAGGATTTGATGTTTTGAAGAAACAACAAGTTGATTATGTTCTAGTGAGCGGGGCAGACTCGCTTTATCCTCCAAACTATGTCGAAGAGATCGTACATCGAATGAAGAAACAAGGTATAGTTCTCTCCTCCGGTATTGCAGAAGGTGAAGCTTCTCGTTCGTCATCTCCGAGAGGGAGCGGACGTATCTTAGACTCGAAATGGTTCAGGAGCATCGGTTTCAAGTATCCTTCAAACTATGGATTTGAAGTGTATCTAGTCTACAAGGCTCTTTCGGAAAGTCGCAGAGTAACTGTCTTTTTCGATTTGGGATTCAAGCTGCTGAGGCAAACTGGGCTTTCCAGAAGGAAATTGCAGCTTTGGGGTAAAGGAATGAAAGCTCTGAACTATTGGTTCTTATACGCTATCGGAAGAGCCGTTGTGGTCGGACTGAGACATCCGTTAAATGGCTCAGCGTTGTTGGCTGGATATCTGTCAAATGCCTATAAGCAGTACGAAGACATCAAGGATTTTGTATCCAACTTCCAGAAAAGAATGTTTGTCAGCAGAGTTCGAGAAGTTATCGGATTTTGATACTGTGCAAATGCGAACCCGGGAGAGATCATTATCAACGATCTTGGACTGCAACCGCTTTTTCTGTTCTTATGTTTGCGAAATGCTAACAGGGTCGCTAAGAAAACCATTGATCCTAGCTCGAGAAAGCCTTTCTTAGAGCATCCTTGTCAGGGTAAGTTATCAGAACGGCTCTATGCTTTCCGTGGAATACAAAGAAGCTTCCCGCAGCCACGGCTGAAGCTCCTCCCATCTTAACTGCTTTTCCGAAGTCCTCTAGTTTTCCAGCTCCGCCGAGCGCGATTATGGGAACTTTCACTGGCAGGGTGACCTTCCTGATAATCTCGATGTCATAGCCATCAAATGTGCCATCCCTATCGACTGAGTTCAAGAGTATTTCACCTGCACCTTTTCTTTCCATCAAAACAGCAAATTCCACAGGATCAAGCTTCGTTGCTGAACCATTGCGGTAATCAAATACCCAGTGTTTCCCAAGCGCATCCTTCTTAACATCGATAGATGCAACCACACTTTGACTGCCAAAATTGTGTGCAGCTTCTTCCACAAAATCCGGGTTTTCAATAGCACAAGAGTTCAGCGTAACTTTTTCAACGCCCAGCCTAAACAATCTGGACATATCGTCTAGATTCCTTATGCCTCCGCCGTATCCAAAAGGCATGAAAGCTTCGCGACCTATTCTTGAAACAAGTTCGAAGTTGGGTCTCCTATTTTCTTTCGCAGCCTGAATATCAATAAACAGCAGTTCATCTACTTCCTTGTCGTTGAAAATCTTCACTGCATTAATGGGATCTCCAACATAAGTCATGTCTTTGAAACCAACTGTCTTTACCAAACCACCATTCTTGAGCAGAAGGACGGGAATGACTCTGACATTTAACGTCAATGAACCAGTTCCACAAAATTCTTCATAAGCTTCATCCCGTACTTGTGGCTTTTCTCAGGATGAAATTGCGTTCCGAAAAGATTACCACTTTGCAGAGAAGAGACAAAGTCATATCCATAGTCTGTCGTCGACAGAATATCTTCAGCATTTCTGCACACAACATGATAGGAATGGACAAAATAAAACACCGGGTTTGGATACATATCATGGAAAAGCGGGCTTTCCTTCCTGATGACCACGCTGTTCCATCCCATATGCGGAATTCTGAGACCACTGCTGCTGACGAACTTGAACCGCACAGTAGACGCATCAACCAACCCTAAACCCTGCATTATGCCCTCCTCACTTCTTTCTGTGAGTAATTGCAGGCCCAAGCATATTCCGAGAACAGGAGTCTTTTGCTCAGTCACCTTTTTTCTGAAGATGCTAATTAAACCTAGCTTTGCCAGATTCTGCATGCCGGCGTCAAAAGCGCCTACACCTGGCAGAATAAGTTTATCAGCGTTCTTGATCTGCTCTTGATCAGAGGAGATTATAGCTTCGCCGCCGACCTTCTTAATCATGTTAAGTATTGATCCTATGTTACCCATATTATAATCGACAACGACAATCATCTACCCACCAAATGCCTTCAAGGATGGAGGAGGCGCCTTGCGACTCGATAAACGGCTCTGCCGGTCTTGTAATACCAGGTTTTTTTATAGTTTGGGTATTGCCAGTAGGTTTTTGGTGGCGTCTTCATCATTGAGTCGAATTCCTCTTTGCTGAGGCCGAATTTGTTGATGACGTAATCTATGTTTTCTTTCAGTTCTTGTGATGGGTAAAGCTCCTTCTTCAGTTCTTGTAGCGCTCGGTCTCGGGTTGTTTGACCTGCACAGATTAAGCTGGATAAATGAGATTTTCTCTTGTCGAAGCCGAATTTGGTTGGTAGTATGTATGCTTGGAAGAACTTTGTGTAGACTGACTCGTGGTGTTTGTCGCCGTAGTCTTTCCAGCAGATTTCTTTCTGTAAAATGCCTTTGGCTTCTAGTTTGTCGTAGTCGATGTAATCCAATATTCGGATTAGTCTTACTCGGTTGAGTATTTTCCATTTCATCAAGTCGAATATGCTGTAATGCGGGAATGTTTCCAATTGCTTTGTACCAAATTGTCTATGGACACTTTCGATATATTTCCAGTCTGCGTGGCCTTGGGACCACGCGTTGACCCCGATTGATTCAGTCGCCGTGTTCGTTCCTATCAAGATATATTTCACATCTTCTTGAAGGGCTCTCTGAAACAAGATCGCGGTAATTGCGTGGTCTGATGGTATTTCAGAATCAGGAGTGGAAGCTCTCAGAAAAGCCAACTGCAGATCTTTGAATTCCTCCCAATCGATTACATGGGTGTAAAGATCTATCTCGAGTTTCTTACATATGTTTTCAATGTTCTTGACAGCCAGTTCAGAATCCCATCCGTTATCCAGGTGAATAGCCAACGGTCTGAGTCCTAGTTGCTTAACAGTGTACGCGACGAAGGAGCTGTCGACTCCGCCACTGACCCCAATTATGCAATCGTATTTTTTCTTAATGCCTTTTTCTTTGATCTCTTCGACTAGTGCCGAGAGCCTATTTGCCTTTTCCTGCCCAGAAGGCAGCGATCGTAACTTCTTCAGGGCTTGTGTGCAGTGGTTACAGTATCCGTTTTCGTAAAACATGATTTCTGGATCTGTTGCATCCATTACACATCTTTTACATATTCGGTAGCTTTGATGGTTCATGTATTCGCTCCCGGATTTCTGGGCTTTCTAGATTTCGGAATCAAACATCTGGATAAATAGCTTTCGTAAGTCCTTTTTTGGGCTCGCGCTTCCCAGCAAACGAATGGCGGCGCTAAGTCTTTTGTGCTTTTTGTCCCGTTGATCAAATGCCTAGTTCCTTAATTGCTCTTTCTATTGCGGACGCTTTTTCCTTGGCGTATTTGACCGTGCCATAATTGGTTTTCAATTGTATCAATCTTGGCTGCAGATCTTCTGCCACTGGACACAATGCGCGCGCACCGATCGATCGAAGGAACAAGATATCTTAGAAATTCAAGATATATATAGCCAGTGTCAGAAACACATGTGTGGAAAAATGCAGATGGAGAATTGGAAAGGCAAATTCGGTGAGGAATACACAGACAGAAATTACATGGCACCAGATGAATACGATAAACTCTGCCTAAGCAGGATTGGCATCTCTAGAACCAAGCAAATTGAGGATTTCCTATGCGGCTTAAGATTGAATAGCATACTTGAGATCGGCTGTAATGTCGCAAACCAATTATTACTCTTGCAGAAAGAGCTTTTCAAAGAGTGTGATTACTATGGGGTTGAAATCAATCAATATGCAATAGAAAAGTCGAAATACATAGTAAAGCGAATGGGGATTAAGATAGTCCAAGCATCTGCTCTCGATATTCCATTCAAAGATGCGTATTTTGACTTAGTGTTTACAAGCGGAGTATTGATACATATTTCACCCAAGAATATTAACAAGGCATTAGATGAGATCTATAGGTGTTCAAGAAAATACATATGGGGCTTGGAGTATTACTCAAAGGGTTACGTCGAAGTTAATTACAGAGGATGTAATGATTTGCTCTGGAAGACAGATTTCCTCAACCTATATCTTAATAGATTCCCAGAGTTAAAACTGGTTAAAGAGATAAAATATCATTATCTGCAGGACAAAAAACTAGTTGATCAAGTTTTCTTGCTGAAAAAAGGAGATTAATCTGTGGTTTCCATGAACGTGGTCGCAATAATACCTGCAAGGGGAGGATCAAAGACCATTCCTAAAAAGAATATTAGAAACCTATGCGGAAAGCCGCTTATCGCTTACGTAATAGAAACTGCTCAAAAAGTAAGAGAAATCGATAAGGTAATAGTTTCTACCGAAGACCAAGAAATAGCAGAAATAGCAAAGAAATATGGCGCAGAGGTTCCCTTCATACGGCCGAAAGAACTTGCCAAAGATAAAACACCGACTTTGCCTGTTCTACAGCACGCAGTAAGGTGGCTGGAGGAAAAAGAAAGATACAGACCGGAGATAGTAGTTTTATTGTATGCCACCTCACCTCTCTTGACGGAGAAGAAGGTGTCGGAAGCGATAAGGATGATAATAGAAGAGGATTTTGATTCTGTTTTAAGTGTAGTGGAAGATAGAGGACATTATTGGATTGAAAAAAAGGATGGTCATGAACGATTATATCCCAAAATTATAAGAAACAGACAGCTCGTCAAACCTCTCTTAAGAGAGAATGGAGCGGTCTATGTATGTAAGACGCACCTTTTAATGAAACAAAACGAAATAGTTGGAGGAAAGATAGGTTTTTTAGTTATGAAGAAATGGGAATCAATAGATATTGATGAACCTAAGGACTTTGAATTTGCAGAATTTCTTTTAGTTAAAACTAGAAGGTAAAAAATCACTTTACGTACTTGTATGGTTTGAAAGGGAGAAAAGCATTAAAAAGATTGAGATGGTATAATAAAATGGAAAAAATGGACGGATATGTGCCATATCCGCCGAAAGTATTTAGAATAGAGCCTTCAGGAGCATGTAATCTGAAATGTATTCACTGTCCGACTGGTTGTGTGCCTATGAAAAGAGGTATAATGCCTTTGGGCACATTCCAAAAAATATTAAAAGAGATTGAAGACGCACCGCCGAAGGTCGCTGTATTATATCATGGCGGAGACCCATTTTTGAATAAGAATATTTTTGATATGATAAAATCCATTAAAGCTCTTGGGGTACAAACTGTTAAAACAGTTTCAAATGGAATGCTTATCACGTATGAGATGCTACCTAAGATACTGGAATCAGGATTGGACATAATCGAATTTTCCTTAGATGGTTCCAATCCTAATGAAAACAACAAAATACGATGTGGTTCGGATTACTCGAAAGTTTCTTCTATAATTAAAGAATTGTTAAAATTAAAAGAGGACACGAAAAGTCAAATTGATATTTTTATTGCGAATATCCAAATCCCTACTGAGAAAGAATTATATGAAACAAAAGGCCAAGCTAATGTTCCTATATACCTTTTGGAAGATTTTTCGGAATGGAAAAAAATCATTAAGTTCAAATGTTTTTACCCTATTATCTGGCCAGACTATCCTGTTGATGAAGCAAAATACAAAATTGTAGTTCTAGCCTTTAATACCACAGTTACCACAGTCGATTCTTTATATTGTGATCATGTACACAACACGATTACGATACGATGGACAGGGGATGTGGTGGGTTGTTGTTACGATATAATAAGCTCATTTGTTCTCGGTAATATCTTCGACAGCCCACTTAAGGAAATCTGGAATAATGAAAAATACCGATTGCTCAGAAAATCCATATGCACCAATAAGTTCTTATCTATGTGCAAGTATTGCGGTGAAGTTAACCCCCCGACTTTTTTTGTAAGAAGATAACCTGATTTGAAATTTCTCCTGCAACCTTTTAATCTCGCTGAGCCCTGAAAATACCCGCTCTGTCACCTACTTGAGTTGCTTTTTTCTATCCGTCTGAAGGAAGATGGCTGGTGACAAACGTGCGAAAAACATGAAGATTAAGTTGAATGCAAGAATCCCTGAATTGTTTTATATACCTTAAGTAGTGTTCTTCTGGAAACACAATTCTAGTTCACAAAGCAATTTTTTACATTATCCTACTCCATACTTTCTTTTAAATCAACAAATGCTGGAAGCGAAAGATTACTTTCTGGATCTTCTAATTTCCATAACGGATTTTTCAGTCTCCATGTCCCGTTGACCTTTTCAAATATATCTCGATTCCAGAATTTTTCAACTATTTCCCAGAATCTTCTAGGTTTATAACCCATGAAGGTTGTAAAATCTTCCATTGCCATTTGATCTAACCTATGATCGTATTTCATAACTAACTTTATACCTTCTTCGCTCGTTATCTTATTTTTACGTATCCACCTGCATGCGATATCTGTTGCCCTTGCAAATCCAAATTTCGGATACTTCATCCAAAGGTGTACAGTATATGCTACAGAATCTATTTGTCCATAATCTTCGATGTTTCCCTCTCTTCTCCATTCGTGCGCCAAGTCTCTAAAACCGTATTGTTTCGCGATTTGGTAATTTTTCTCATCATCCCAAGGGACAAAATAACTCATAAAAATTGGTTCTGGTTTCACTCTTTCTACATCCTCCTGTGCTGGCGGGATGATGGCATTCATCTCTTTCATCGAAAGGTCTCTATTAAGCCAAAAATCACGGACTTCTTTCCCTAGCTTCTCTGCCGCTGCGCTGTGCCCTGCTGCAATATACTTTTTCGCACCATAGTCTTCTTTAGCAGTAGTCCCATATTCATATGCCGCATTCTCGCCAAAAACAATTAATGGTATGTCCAAAGCAACAGCAAACTTGTAAGGGACTGTATATATCGCTGATTCGATGAAACGCAATGGCTCACCTAGTTCCTCAAATCCTATTTTTGTCACTCTTCTGAATAGATCGACACTTAGATTGAATTCAATGATGTCACAACCAAAAGTCTCTCCTAAATTGTACAAATTATTTTTGCCTGCGGTTGTCTTAGTAAATGGATCAGCGACACAGATTAGTAACGGATTCATATCCATCTTTTCCTTCATAGTATATGTCAGAAAGTGGCTATCTTTACCTCCACTCACAGGAATCACACAATCGTAGTATCCATCTTCTCTTCTGTATTTGTTACACAAATCTCTAAGCTCAGTCCATCTTTCCTTCCAACTAACTGTTTTCCTTTTTTCATAGTTTATGCAAGCTTGGCAGACTCCGTCTTCACTAAAAATAGTATGGGGGCGCGTGTCAGGCATTACACATTTGGCACAGTATTTCATTATCTAACCTCCTGTTTGCATATTTATACTTCTGATCTTTATCCCATTTTCATCCTGCTTGAAGTAAATCCTTCCATGTTATCCCGTCATTTCTTTTAACATCTTTTGTAACCTTCTTTCCTAAGATTATTTCCCAGAACTTCGGATCTAAGCCAGCTTTCGCTTTTCCCGACCTCAAGATAGCAATGTTCTTTTCTGTGAGAGCGGTTCCCTTCTTAATATCCCTGATTGCGTGAATTCTCACTCTCGCAAAGTTATACAGCTCTCTCTGAGCATCAGTAACTTCTTTTATGGATGAGCCCAATGCCTTTTCCACTCCGCGGATACCCTGTATCATAGCTTTCAGCTCATCGGGTTCGATTGCATGTTTGTGGTCAGGACCAGGAAGAGAATTGTCTAAAGTAAAATGCTTCTCAACTAGGTTAGCTCCTAGGGCTGTGGCTGCAAAAGGTACTATGAATGGGTCTCTGCTGTGATCAGATATTCCTACTGGCACCTGAAATGCACGTTTAAATGTGTCCATAACGTTTAGATTGATGTGCTCTAAAGGCGCGGGATAAATAGCGGTGCATTGTAGAAGTATAACTTCTTCGTTATTTCGGGAATAAATGGTTTCTAAAGCTTCTCTTACTTCGCCAAGATTTGAAGCACCTGTGGAGAGAATCATGGGTTTCCCTTTTCCAGCAACATATCTTAGAAAAGGTACATGGGTGACGGAGTAAGAAGATATTTTGTAGGCTAGAACCCCGGCATCCTCCAGTTTATCAGCGCTTTCTTTGTCGAATGGTGTTGATAGAAAAATAATGCTCTCTTTGCGGCAATATTCATTAAGTTCTGTAATCCATTCATAGGGCATTTCCAAGTCTTTAATGATCTTAAAGACTGCTTTGCGAGACTCAAGATAATCGGCTCTTCCCGCGTTCCTAACATAAAGCTTCTCGGCTCTAAAAGACTGAAACTTTATAGCGTCTGCTCCAGCTTCGGCAGCTACCTTGACTAATTTTTTAGCTTGGTCGATCTTTCCATCATGATTTGAGCCAGCCTCGGCCACAATAAACGTTTTTTCACCTAAGCCCACGAGTTTGTTACCGATTTTTATTTTTCTCATTTCCTCTGACCTTTAAATGGCGAGTCAAAAAAGAAGTGACTCAGTTCTCAGGGCAGTGCTCATCATACTCAGCTCTTAATATTCCGTATATCATCTCATCCCAGTATTTCCCATCTATGTAATGAGCTTCTCTGTGTTTACCTTCGAACTTAAATCCGCATTTTGTAAACAACTTAATTGATGGCTCGTTAAATTGGAATATTACTGCGGAGATTCTGTGCAGATTAAGGGTCTCAAATCCATATTTGACTAGTGTCTTCAATGAATCAGCAGCAGCGCCTTTTCCTTGCCATTCCTTTTCTCCTATGTAGATGCTCACTTCAGCGTTACGATTTTTCCAATTGATCCACGTTAAACCGCAAACACCGATTAGTTTTCCTTCCTTGCTCTCAACGCCGAACATAATGTTATCCGGCGGTGTTTTAAGTAAGGAATCGAACCATCTTTTTTGGCGTTCCATGCTTAGAAGTAGGTACTCCCTGCATGTTTTTCTCAGAAACTCGCTATTTCTCCAATCTAGCAGTTGCCTTAAATCCTCCGCTTCTAAAGATCGGAAATTTATTGTTTTTCCTTCTATCAAGTCAGCTCCTCCACTCAAGTTTTTAGTTCAGCAATTGATTCTTCAACAGCTTTGATCACATCAAAAACATCTTCTTCGGTCATTCTTGGAAACAAAGGTAATGTGACTATTCTCTGGAATACATCTTCAGTGACAGAAAAACACTCTTCACCATAATTGAAACTCCGATAAAAACTATGTTTGTACACGGGGATATAATGAACGTTGGCACCAATATTTTTTTCCCTCATTAACCGGAAAAACTTGTCTCGGTCAACATTTTTCAACAGTATAGTGTATAAATGCCATGCATGCCTTATATTCGGTTTAACGTGCTGCGTTGTTATTTCTGGGATATCTTCAAATGCTTTATTGTATATTCGCGCGATTTCCTGTCTTCTCTTTATGAAGCTCTCTATTTTTTTCAATTGCGAAATGCCCAGTGCAGCCTGGAAATCTGTTATTCTGTAGTTTCTGCTTAGAAACTTTAGGTCATATGCCCAAGATGCATCTGCGTGCGTGCCATACCTTTCTCTCGCGCCTATGTCAATTCCATGATTCCTTAGCATCCTCATTCTTTCTGTCAGTTCTTCGTCATTTGTAACGCACATTCCCCCTTCTCCTGTTGTAATATGCTTTACCGGATGAAAACTAAACTCTGTTACATCTGCAAAACCGCCTACCTTTTTTCCTTCATATTCCGCGCCAAGCGCGTGAGCGGCATCTTCAATTAGATACAGATTATACTTCTGTGCGATTTCCTTTATTTCTTTTATATCACAAGGTTGACCCGCAAAATCGACATAGATAATTGCTCTTGTCTCCGACGTTACCTTTCTCTTAATTTCTTCCGGATCAATGTTGTAAGTATCTTTCTTTATATCCGCAAAAACAGGCTTTAAGCCATTGAACAAAATCGCGTTAGCTGTTGCGGCAAAGGTGAAAGGAGTAGTTATCACCTCTCCGCTTTTTAGACATAAAGAAGCAACGGCAATATCCAAAGCGCTCGTTCCAGAATTTACCGCAACACCGTACTTGCAATTAAGATAGTCGCAGACAGAATCCTCAAACTCTTTTATCTTCGGCCCTGTCGTTATCCAGTCGCTTTTTAAAACCTTAACAACCTCAGCTATGTCCTCGTCGTCAACCCAATGCAAGGCGTAGGGTAAAAATGTCTTCCTCATTACGTA
>Ga0315296_10004218_pt1 | contig 11781 bp, 17 predicted proteins | sample YL17G14_18_MG_FD_203921 | JGI IMG/M metagenome (GOLD analysis project Ga0315296, IMG submission 203921) | Sediment microbial communities from Yellowstone Lake, YNP, Wyoming, USA - YL17G14_18 | ecosystem: Environmental > Aquatic > Freshwater > Lake > Sediment | place: USA: Wyoming | collected...
ATTAGAGTTCCTGCCCTCCGCATTTAAGTTTTTCTTCAAATCGCAATCCTGATTTGAAGTTATTCTTTGTTGCGGAAGTTTAGAATTCATATCAAGAACACCTTTTAATTAAAATTAGAAAGAAATTATCCCAAGTTATATGCTTTCCTTTTTCTCCCTGCATTTTTAATTTTTGTGCTAACAACTTCTCATAAGTTTTATAGAAAACAGGGATTGTTGCTCTTTTCATAATAATTACATTACATGATGTATTTAAATGCTTTTGTATCCTATAATTATAATATGCAGAAAGCGAACTTATCACTTAGCAATAGTAAGTTAATTGACGTATTCCTGAAAGAGCTATCTATAAGAGGATTGTCCGAAAGAAGAAAGAGGAAGTATATTATTCTTTTGAAGAAGCTCCATTTCAAATTAACCAAGTTGTCAAGAAAGCATATAAATAATTTCTTTTTCTATCTCAGAGATGCTAAGCTTTCTGATGAAACCAAATATGATTATTGGAGTATGTTCAAAGTCTTTGTTAAATGGCTGAAACCTAAAATAGATACTAAAGAATATAGATTGAAGTTGAAGTTTAAGACAAAGCTTCCTGAGGAGATTTTAACTCTAGAAGAGATTAGGAAAATAATCCTTTCGGCTAAATCAATCAGAGATAGAGCTTTAATCTCTCTTTTATATGATTCAGGATGTAGACCTAGTGAATTGCTAACTTTAGATAGAAAAGATATTGATTTTGATGATGATGGATTGATTGTTTTGTTCAATGGAAAAACAGGATCTAGGAGAGTTAGGATCATAACAACTTTAGATTCAGATAAATTCTTGAAAGAATATACAATATTACAATGTATACAAAATAACTTTGTGTTTGGAAAAATGAGCATTGAAAGGCTTAACCAGATTGTCAAGGAATATGCTCAGAAAATAGGAATCCACAAAAGAGTTTATTCCTATATCTTTAGGCATTCCAGAGCTACTCATTTAGCTAAATATCTAACAGAGCAACAAATGAAAGTTTATCTAGGATGGAGCATGGGTTCAGATATGGTTGCCACTTATGTGCATTTGTCAGGAAGGGATATGGATCAGAGAGTAATGGAATTGAATCATAATCCTGTTGCTTTTATTCCATCTGAAAGCTTTAAGGAATTCTTGATTGAGATGTATCAGAAATGGAAGCATCACCAAAGCTTAAATCCGAAAAGAATATAGCTGACGCTACTCCCTGCTCAAAAACAGAATTATAGCTGAAAGTATTGTGAATGCAAAGAACATCTCAACCAACCATACAGGAATGAGCGTCAATACCATGAGCAATACTGACAGAACGAATGAAATAAAAGAAGCTCCTGCAAAGCAATGGACAGCCGGATAGACATCCTTTCCTGCAAGAAACACTATCAAAAATATTGCTGCGAGCCCGAATATTCCATACCATCCGCAGGAGTTTGCACCCTGCACATCAAAGCAAGTGTTCTGGTTGGTATAGTTCAATGCTCCCACTATGTCGGTCACATTTGGAATAGGATAAAGGTCAGTCATTATATATCACTCTTTGCAACGATCCTGTAAACTGCGAATATCACTAGAGCAAGGACTATGGCCGTGAAAATCATTATTATCCATTCAGGAATTCCCATCAACTGCAAAAGGCCGGAGCCTGCATTGTTGGTCATTATATTTATCAAAATCATGGGTGAATCCAGAAGCAAAAGGCCTACATTGATGAAAGTCGAACTCATCATCCCTAGATAATTCCAAGCATTCTCTAAAGGATTGGAAGAGCTTTGGTTTACCCTTGCCATAGCCTGATTCATCGAACCTATCTTTGTTGTAACAGTAGCAGATTGGTTGAGATAGCTCAAATCCTGAACACCTTGGACATTGTAGGATGTGGCAAAGTCTCCCACAAATGCCGAGCCTCCAATTATTATGACTGAGGCCAGCAAAATTCCAATTATCAATACAGATACTCTCATGTTCTCATCTCGTAGATTATTATCGCTCCTATTACAACCATTCCTATTAACGTTGTTATTGTTGTTTGTGTTATATTGAGCAAGCCAAAAGTATAGGACATTGTCAAACCAAACATTCCAAGGACTATAGAAACTGCATAATTCCATAATCCCACAAAAAACATCAGCATGATTAGGATAAAGGCAATTAATACACCTATCGAACCAAAGCGTGACGTGATAGTGCCAGCAGTCTGTATCCATTGCTGCCATAAGATGAAATAGCTGGTGGTCGAGCAGCAAAAACTTCCATATAAGTTAGCTTTATAAGTATTATTCCCAGCAGGCAGAGAACAAATCAATGTGCTTGAGGAAGAGTTGGAGCATTGGTTGCAGACATTGGTTTTATTTGACATTGTATAGAGATCTACTTGAAGGCAGACGTTCTTTGCCTCGCCTGATATATCTGAATAAGTGCAAGTTATAACATTAGTTGCATTGCTATAAATGCAGGAATAGGCTACCTTATCCCAGTAATTGAAATATGAAGGGATTGACAAAGAACTTATTGCAAGGTTAACATCGGTTGTATTCAGATATTGCGTGGAGAACTCCTTTGCTACAGCTCTATTCTGAATTAGAATATACTTATACCAATCATTTGGCTTGAGGTTGATGTAGCTATAACCATTGTTGTCGGTCAATCCTTCAGCCACCAATAAATAGGTGCCGGTTCCGATAAACCAGCGTTGGACTTGGATTATGATGTTCGACTGACCAAGGCCCTGCTCATTGCTGATATAAAAAGTTATAGGATTGGTTGAATTATGAAGATAAAGATTGATGTTCTGTGTATTGTTTGTCAAAGTTGCATTGTCTAAATAATAATACCTGTCCGAAAATCCTGTTGCATAGTATTTTGAGGTTGAATCTGCTTGATAAGTTGCCCATGACGGATAGATGCAGATAGAATAATTGGTTTGATTTCTGAATTCAAAACTTTTATTATCATAAAGATCATATCCATTGTTTAAAGTCAAAGTCATATCCTGAGAATAATTCATAGCATTGTTAGTTTCCTCATTCTTTCCATTGAAAGTTATGAAAGGATTTCCTGATGTGCAATTTGTTATGTTTATTCCATAAGTTATGTTAATATCTGAAATCTGAATTATTCCTGTTGAATTAGAGTGTAATCTAAAAGGAACATTGCAATAACCACTAGAATTTGCAGAGCAAGTTGGTAAATAATTATTTAATTCCGTAGAAAAATCAGATGTTCGGTTATTTAATTGATTGAATGCTCCAGAGAAAGACCACTCTGCATCTCCATCTCCAGAAACATCAAGATAAGGATTAGGTGTAGCACTAGTATAATTTATATATGTAACCTGTAATATTTTGCTTGAAGTATTTGACCAATTTCCATTTACTGAATTATAAACGTAAGGCCTATAATCTGTTCCTGAAGAAAGAAAATAAGTTATGTTTTTAACATTCTTTATTCCAGAAATGATATTATTGCAAAATAATGTAAAATTTTTAGCAGCCATAGTTGGAACAATGTATGTTCCATTTCCACAAAGATATCTATTTGTTAGATTCATGAGTTCAACATACCATTGAAATTGTGTTCCAAAATCATAGACACTTCGAACAGTTATATTAGCAGTTGTATTAAAAATGTCTGTAGTATTTATAAAAGTGTAAGTAGCATTTGGTAAACCATTCCAATCAGCATCTACATTTGAACCAGAGGAATTTGGTATTATATAATTATAATTAAATCCACTCAAATTTAGTTGCCCATTATAAACATAGCTTTGTTTTTGAATTGAAATCCAAAAAGTATTATTCTGATTCCCTGTAAAAGTTTCATTCCAGATTGATTGTGATGCATTGTTTGTTGTGATTGTATAAGCATTGACAGATGCAGTTAAAACTAGGAAAATCAACAACACAAACAAAATTATTTTATTCATTTTTTATCTTCTCTTCCTTCGTCTACGCCTGCTTACCAGAGGTCTCATCTCTAGGCCTGTCAGCATCCCACCAAAACTCTTAGGCATAGAGCCTTTGATTCCCATGAGAACGGCTCCCATGCTTGGTAGATATGCTCGAGGTTGCCTGCTCTTGAAATACTTCCTTCTCCTTCTAGGAGCAAATCCAAACATTGGAATGCCAAATAATGAAATAGATGGTGGAGAAATTATTGATGGAACACTAGGAATAGAAGGATAACTTGGAATAGAAGGTATGCTTGGAATGGATGGCATAGATGGAATAGATATTTTACTTGGATAACTAGTAGTTGATGGGATAGAAGGATAACTAGGAATGCTTGGAATGGATGGCATAGATGGAATAGATATTTTACTTGGATAACTAGTAGTTGATGGGATAGAAGGATAACTAGGAATGCTTGGAACTGATGAGATGGATGATTTTGATGCCGAGGATACTAGACTTTTAAATGGCTGAGATGGCGATGAAGGCATTGATGATCTAACTGATGCAGCAACTTCGCTTGCCCAAATTCCTGTAAATTCAGCGCCACGCCCATAGCTTGAAGCCAGTTCATTTATTCCAGCAAAATTCTTAACTATAGAAGCAGCCGCCTCACCGCCTACTGAAACAGTCTTATACTCAAATATCGGAACTCTTATGTCAGATATCTTTGTGAACTTTTCAAATCCCCAGAATCCTTGCGATGTTCTCAGCAATTCAGAAGCAGGGGGTATGATTGCTTCCTTTTCAGTCTTAGTTCCTAGAATAAATGCAGTTCCTTTCGGAGCTTTTTCCATAAGCCATTCTTTAGCAGCAGGAACATTTCCAAGAATATTCTCAGGTGCCAATTCAACATCTGTCTGAATCCATAATGCCTTGGCGCCTGCACCACTTACAGGTTTTGTTACATAGGAATATGAAACATCTGTTATTCCTAGGAAATGCGGAGACAATGAAGGAGAAATATACATGCCTGAAAGTTCTGATGTTCCTGCCTGTGTAGTAGTTACTTTTGCAAAATAGGATGTTGTAGCATGCCAACCGCCTGTTGCATCTTGATATAATTTGAATTGAGTTGTTTGGAATTCTTTTAACAAGCTTTGCGGAGATTGTTGTGATGTTGGAAATGCTTCTTTGCCGCTCAAGACTTGAGGCTCTATTATGTTTTCTGCTGGCACATATTCTTTTCCCAAAAATTTGAATGGAACTCCCTCTTGGAATCCCCTGATAAATCCTTTCTGAAAACCATAGAATCCTATAACATCTTTTGTAAACTCTCCGGCCCTCTGTTCTGGAGTAAAGCCTGCTTCTTGCATCTGTTTCTGTTTCATCACTTCAGAAGCTCCGAATATAGATCCAGCTACAACAATCGTCTCTTTTGGATGGCTTACGATAGCTTTTCCTATGCCAGTTAATATTGGAATTGATGGAAGCCTTGGAATGATTTCGCCTGCTACTGCACCGACTCCATAACCAGTCAACATAGAAATTCCTAAATGACCGGTTGGGCTTCCCCATAAACTTCCAATAGTTTGTTCTTTTATAAAATCTTTATTAACGACACTCTCTAACATCTGCTCTTTGACAATATCTTCTGGTCTTTTTGTTGTTGGTCCTACAAATTGTAAATTCTGTGGTAAAAATGTATAAAGATATTCTAATCCTCTTGGAGAAAATAAAGGCTGTAATCCTAAACCTATTCTTTCCAATGTCGAAGCTTTATTAAAAGCTTGAGAGACATCGTAAGTCGCCTCGCCTTGTTTCATACCTTGCTCTACTGCATTACTAATATCCTTTTGAGTAACTGTTTGAATAGATGTTGTTAGGAATTCTTTTCTTTCAAACGTTTTGAAAATTTGTGATTGTGATTCTTTATATTGGGGAATATCAGGTTGGATTAGAACACCGGCTTTGCCTTCAACAACAGCAGAACCTATTGGAATTCCGCCCCATTTTTTTCTTGCCTGTGCTGCCCAATAACCATAAGCACCTCCCATTTTTTCAAATTCCAACATTTTTTCTGGTTGTGAATAGACGATTTCTCTGACAGTAGGTTCACCGCTTACTTGTGCTTGCGTTAATTTTTCCTTTGGAATTTCGCCTGATGGAAATGCAGAAGGGATTATATCTTTTGATACTGTTGTTTTTTGCACAACTTCCCCCTCTTGTGATTTGACAATGACTTCTTCCTCAACACCTTCATGATATGCTATGTTTCTAGCAGCTTGTAATGCAGAAGTATAATCAGCAAAAACAGCTCCACCCATGCTGTATCTTCCACCACCAATCGCTATTATTTCAATAGTTATCAGACATCACCTTTTTAAGCTTAACTGAGAAAATATTTTTTATGGTAACATGGATAGGACAACAAATATTAGGTTCTATTGTAAGTCCATTTGGATTGATAGCTTTAACACTTTTTTTATATGGCTTATGGCGTGCATATAAAGATAGAAAAGAAGGCAAATTCTTTAAATTTTCAAAGACGGAGAAAATTTTGTTAATAATTTCTGCAATAATGTTTCTGTTGTTGATAATTTTTAGTTTCTGATTCATTTCTTCCCCTTCCTTATCTTGTCAACTTCATCTAACACGCTCGTGAAATGGCCATGATAGCCTCGCATCTGCTTGAGCCACCAGATATTCTGACCTCTCTTCAAACCTCCTCTCTTTTTCTTAGGCATGAAATCAATAACCTTTCTCTGCAATATCCATTAGGATGTTTCCAGAAGATTTTCTCTTGCCCTTCTTTTTTCTAGAAGTTCCCATGTTGAAATCAAAATTGAAATCTCCAGATGGAGGGCGGATTGTTATTGGGATGCTGTTGACAAATCCTCTGCCTTCATGCAGAAGTCCTCGCATCTCCTTTATGCTTCCACCCTTGCTTGATTTCTTATACCTCTCTCTTATGGATTGCAAGTTATGACGTGCTGATTTTAATTTTTCTTTTAAAGACATACAAATCGAACCGATTTAACTAAAAGAATTTAGACTTAGCTAAGTCTAAATAAATTCATGAGAAAAGGATTTTTGGATATATCAATAATCATAGCCGGCGTATTCGTTTTGATACTTTCAATTTTTATCCTGCTATCCTATAAAATAAACACAGAGTTTACGAATGCAATGAATCAGTCAGGAGCAATCAGCCAAGAAAATATACAGATGGGAATGGGGAACGCCCAGACAGCAGTCAAGTCTTTCAACATAGGATTTGTATTAATAATCTTCGGTCTTGGATTCGCTGATATAGTCTCAGCATTCTTGATAAGAACGCATCCTGTATTCTTCGTTTTGTTCTTTTTGTTGACTATTATAAATGGTTTGATACTTCCCATGTTCAGCAACGCTTATGTCTCTGCAACAGCAGGATTGGATATAAGTCAATTCACTATGCTTGATTGGCTGATGAAGAATATCAATTTTATATTCGCCGGATTTTCCTTTATGACAGCTGTGATAATGTTCTCAAAAACTAGGAGCGAAGGACTGTAGAGGAGGTGAAAAAGATGCCAAGATACAAAATTTATGATTCAAAAGGAAAATATTGGAAATGGCTGAACATGTCAGAAGCAGATGCAAAGTTTATAAAAAATGCAGTAAAATCTAAAAATCAGAGAACAAAGAGAAGGACATCAAGAGGGACTTATTTCATGGGAGTTAGAGTTGACTAAACAATTCTTTTATAGACTTGGCTAAGTTAAACAATTCTCATGGATGAAAATATTCCTGAAAAAGATTCTATTTCCGCTCCTTCTGGACTTATGTCGAGTGAAAGCCTTGTAGTGTTCATGCTCTCGCCTTCGACAATATTCAAAATCGAGCATATCCTAAAGGGCGAAACCTTGAATTCTGACGGCACTTGGCAGCCTTATGGCGAGCCAAAGATGAATCCCAAGGGCATCAATGAACTCAAGGGAGTTCTGTCAGCTCATCTGGATAGTAATATTTTTCTAAGCATATTTTCTGAGGAAAGGATTCTCCAGATATGCAGGGATTTGGAGTTTGAGCTAAATGATAATTTATGTGATTACAAGAATTGGAAAAGATGGGATTTGAAGCCGGAGGATGTTCCCATGATAGAAAGGATGGTAATGGTTCAGGTTGAGGCCTCTCTCAATAGGGCGTTAAGATTTGGGAAGGAAAGTGGGGCTTATGGAAATACTTTGCAGGCAATCTCCCAGCAGCACCAGAGCAGGGAAGTAATAGAGAGGAAAAAGCAAGGAAGCTTTTCTTTGTTTAAAAAATCAAGGAGCGAGCAGTAATGGCAGAAATGTTTGACATATCTGGAACCATGGCCGGCATAGGAAATTTTTTCTCTACTAATTTTGGAATGATACTTTTATTGCTGTTTCTTATAGGATTTACTTTTGTTGTGATAATCCTTCTGTGGTATACCAAATATTACAAAAGGATTCTGCATAGATGGCCCATTGCGGTTATTTATTTTGACCAGAGGAAAGGAGGGCCCATACTATGTCAGGATAAGATGAGACTGACAAAAACAGCCGATGGGATGGAAAAGGCAGAGATACTCTATAAAAATACTGAGATAGAATTCCCATCGCTTTCTCACATTATAAGGACCGAGAAGGGAAAGAATGTCTATTTCCTTCAGAGAATGGAAACAGATACATGGATACCCGTAAAGCTTGAATTGGAAAATCCTGATCCTAAAATTATTACAGAATTAAAGGATATGAAATTCTCGCTGAACATGAAGAAGATGTTAGATCGAGAGACTAGAACGAGATATACTGGAAAAGGATGGATGGAACGCTATGGATGGTTGCTCATGCCCATGGCTATTGGAATATGCTTCTTGCTTATCGCCTATGCGACATGGACATATTGGCTAGGGCCGTTAAGTGTAAAGACTACGATATCAGTTGACGCATTGACAAACGCCATCAACAAAGGAGTGTGTTCAGCTGGGATTTCAACTCCAGCACCAGTTAATATAACTCCACCGAGATAGGAGGTGAGAAAAATGATAGATTGTTATTTGATGCAGATTTTTGCTATAATGCTTGCAAGCTTTTTCATTCAGCTTTTCCTTGGAATAGTCTTTGGATTGCTAGTCGGTTTTGGTTTTATCATAATAATAAAAGCAGGATTGAAGAAAAAAAGAAGATTCTTGGAAAAGAGGCTTGAAATCATAGATTCGTTCAAGACCATGGAAGCAAAGGTTGGATACATCAGAAAGCTCATAGAACTTGATATCGAGGATATCGACAGAAAGCTTGGTGAAAAGCATGCCTGAAGAGAAACATCAGAAGGCTATCTTCAAAGCCCAGTTCTCAATGGGTCAATACGACTATGAGAGATATGATGAAATTCTAAAGGCAATGGATGAATATGCAATCAAGGTCCAGAACTTTGAAACTGACGCTTTTCTTACTTTCTATGGCATCCTCTGGGAGCTCTACAAGAACTTCCGCCCTATTCTTTTTGACAGCTTAAGGATAAAATTCGAGGAAAGATTCAAGCAGGTAAGAGAGAAGCTGCTGGAAGAGCTCAAGAAATATAATGTGTTTGCATCCCAAGGAGTCCAATATAGAGTAGATACAATATTGATAAGGGATTTTGACACCATACAGATGGATCTTCTGGAGATAAAACAGATCATAGGACTAGGAATAGCTGTTGACAAAGTCGAGGAATTAAAGACAAAGCTTGAAAGGGTTATGGGTGTTTCTCATGAATGATATTTATGTTCCAAAGCTTGAACAAAAATATAATTTTAACGAGGATTTCAAGGCCTTATGCAAGGTAGTAATGAAAAGGGTCAGAGAAGATTATGACTGCGTTATGGGAATCACAGGAGAGGAAGGATCTTCCAAATCAACTTGCGCCCACCAGATAGGATTCAATACAGATAAGAATTATTCGCTTGAAGAGAATGTTCTTTATAGTCCTTCCAAGAGAGAGCTGGAAGAAAAGATAAAAAGCCTTCCAAGATTTTCCACTATAGATGGAGACGAAGCCATCAAGATTCTAGACAAACATTTATGGCATCAGCCAAAGCAGATTTTTCTAAATATGTTCTATAGGATGTGCAGGCAGGAAAACCAAATAAGCCTCATGGTAATGCCCAGATTCAGCGAGTTCAACGAAGGCTTCCGCAACCATCGAATAAAGATATGGATACATGTGTTGGACAGAGGGATAGCTGTAGTATTTATCAAGGACCCATCAGCCTTTGCCAAGGATCCTTGGTGGTTTGATGAGAACCAGAAGATAATAGATAAATATAGAAGCGGCAGGAAGCTGATAGACCTAACTCTTGAGGACTATAAAAAGGCTTACAGCAAGTCAAGGAACTTCATGGGCATAATCACCTATCCTGACCTTTTAGAACCATTAAGGATAAGATTCAAGGAATTATCCTCGCAACACAAATATGAGGGAATGACAGAGGAATATGAGTCTCAAGAGAAGTTCTCAAAATTCACAAAGTTCTATCATCAAGCTCTTCGATTCTCTATCCTTGAAATAAGGAAGAACAATCCTGATTTGTCTGAAAGGGACATTGCAATGAAGCTTCATATGAGCCAGCCACTAGTTAATAAGTTGTTGAAAAGCAATAGCGATAGTGATAGTAATGTATAATATATCTATTAATAAAGCATTTGATGAAAGAATTGTGCATAGGAAGGAAGAATTAAACGAATAGATAGTAATGTGTAGGTAATTATTATGGCACGAGAATACTATTCAGAACCCATGAGAGACCCTGAAGGTTATCTAACAGAGGAACAATTCAAACATCTTGTCAGCTTTGCTGACAGCCCTAGGGATAGATTGCTGCTTAACTTTTTGTTCTATTCTGGCAGAAGGGTAAGCGAGGTTGTGAGATCTATCAAGGTAGAGGACTGCGACTTTAGAAATAACACTATCTTATTCAGCATACTCAAGAAAAGGTTTCCTCTCAAGAAAAGATTAAATGTGGACATAGGATTGATGGAAAAAGTCAAAGAATATGTAGAGAATGAGAGGATGTCTTTTGATGAATTCTTGTTTCCAATAAACAGATTCAGAGTAGACCAAATAATAAAAAACATATCCAAAAAGGCAGAGATGGAATTTATCGGCAGACATAAAATACATGCTCACACATTCAGACACAGCTTTGCTGTCATGATGGTAAAAAGAATTAAGGATATCTATGAACTTGGAAGATTACAGAATCAATTGCAGCACGGCTCTTTAGAACAAACTGCTTTCTATTTCGAGCATTTCAATCCAAAAGAAAGGGATTTTATAGATGTCTCTAGGGATAAGACTGATTCTGAAGAAATTGAAGAAAAATAAAAAAGAAAAAAGGAAAATTTAGAATCCGCCCTTTCCACCTTTCTTCCACATGAACAATCCTAAAAGCAACAGTAATACTGCTGACAATCCTATGATGGTTCCTAGAAGAGGTAGCTGTTGAGAGGCATTCCAAGTTCCTGACATAGCCTGTCCTGTTATGTTGGATGCTACTGTAGTAGCACCTACATTACAAGCTCCTGTAGTGGTATTGTATCCAGCTGACCCACCAACACATTGTGTTTGAAACACAGAGTGCTGGACCTGTCCTGAGATAGATATGAACACACCTGTTATACCAAACATCAACATGGACATTGCTAGAGTTGCTATGACTGCTACGTTCATACCTTTTCTCATACCTTTCCTGTTTTGCATAATATCACCTGAAGGGAAAATTTAGAATCCGCCCTTTCCACCTTTCTTCCACATGAACAATCCTAAAAGCAACAGTAATACTGCTGACAATCCTATGATGGTTCCTAGAAGAGGTAGCTGT
>Ga0315296_10004219_pt1 | contig 11779 bp, 6 predicted proteins | sample YL17G14_18_MG_FD_203921 | JGI IMG/M metagenome (GOLD analysis project Ga0315296, IMG submission 203921) | Sediment microbial communities from Yellowstone Lake, YNP, Wyoming, USA - YL17G14_18 | ecosystem: Environmental > Aquatic > Freshwater > Lake > Sediment | place: USA: Wyoming | collected...
TCAGCGACTACCCGAAGAGATTCAGCCATTGACAAGCCGCTGCTCAGAAGTGTCGAGAGCGTCGAGGCAAAACGCGAAACGACTCGCTGCTTTATAAGCGGGCCAAACAACGGCAGAGACAGCAGAAATCTGTCCCGCAAATATGCGCCGCGCTGCGTTTTGATAAACCGCCGGAGGAACCAGACTGCTGCGAATACTACCGCGACGACCACGAACAGCCGCCACGTGGTCAATACGTGGCCGACGCCCATCAATACTCTGGTGATCCAGGGCAGTTGCTGCCCGGTCCTGGCGATCTGCTCGCCTATCTTTGGAATGACCCGTGTGGTCAAAATGAGAATCGCCGCGATACAAAACAGAATAAGGACCATCGGATATATCATCGCTGTGAGCACTTTAGACTCGACTCGCTGGCGTTTTTCCATAAAGCCGGCGATGGTTGAAAGACTCTTTCCTAACGTGCCCGTGACCTCGCCTACGCGGATCATACTTACGTATATGACATCGAAATAATCGCTGTAGTCTTTCAGAGCATCGGTCAGTGACTCACCGGTGACAACGCGGTCGCGAATGTCGATAAGGGCATTCCTAAATCGTGGATCGGAGGTCTGCAAGCTGAGCACCGACAGCGCCTCGGTTAGTTTTATCCCCGAATCCAGTAGCGTCGCCATTTGTTTGGTGAACTCGATTATTTGGCTCTTGCCGGTTCTGGCGAAGATGGAAGATAGTGTTGCTCTGCCCTGGCTTGTGGCGCCGACCTCTGTCACGGACGTAGGGTGGATACTGCGGCTTCTAAGCTGCTTTCTCGCCACGTATGGGCTTTCAGCGGCAATTGAGCCTTTGACTTTTTTGCCGTCCGTTGCTATCGCCGTATAGTGATATCGAGGCATAATAAAAATAACCTACCGACAAAATCCTAATATCTAAATCCGAAATCCGAAACAATATCAAAATTCAAATCTCAAATGTTCAAAATGACACTTATGTGTCATCCTGAGGCGAAGCCGAAGGACCTGGACAACAAAGAGAAGATTCTTCGCTTCGCTCAGAATGACAGCAAAGCTGTCATTTTGGTCATTTGAACCCTTCGGCCTTGCTCAGGACAAGTTTGTTTCGGATTTCGTGCTTAGGATTTCAGATTTCTTACAGTACATCTGTTTGTGTCACTCGCAGCACCTCGGAGATGGTTGTTATTCCAGCCAGCGCTTTTCTGGCTCCATCCATTCTAAGAGTCTGCATTCCCGCCTCAAGCGCGACCTTTTTTATTGTGCCGGCGGTCTTGCGTTTGTATACCAGCTCCTGGATTTCGTCGTTGATCAGCATCATCTCATAGATTCCGGTTCGGCCCCGATAGCCGGTTTGAAAACACCGCTCACAGCCGGTGCCGACACAGAACTTGCCGACATTTTGGGCCGGACCGGACGCCTTAACGCTGCCCAGTCCCAGCTCCGTTAATTCGTGCGGCGTCGGCTCATAGTCCTTCCTGCAATCCGGGCATACCTTTCGCACCAAACGCTGCGCTATCACCGCGATCAGCGACGAGCTTACCAAATACGGCTCAACGCCTAAATCCAAAAGGCGGGTGATTGCTCCAGCCGAGTCGTTGGTGTGAAGCGTGCTGAAAACCAGGTGGCCGGTAAGCGACGATTGTATGGCCATACGGGCCGTCTCAATGTCTCGCACTTCGCCGACCATTATGACATCCGGGTCCTGACGCAGCACGTGCCGCAGCGAAGTGGCAAAGGTCATGCCCTTTTTGCTGGCCACCTGAATCTGACTGATGCCTTCCAGTTGATATTCGATGGGGTCTTCTATGGTTATTACGTTTTTTTCAGACGAATTAATTCTGTTAAGGCACGCGTAGAGGGTGGTGCTTTTTCCGCTGCCGGTTGGACCCGTTACGAAAATGACCCCGTGTGAGCGATGCAGCAGGGGATCGAATTTTTTCAGGTCGTCTTGCCACAGGCCCAGCTCGTCCAGTCCGAAAAGGCCCGTGCTCTTATCCAGCAGTCGCAGAACGCTGCGTTCGCCGAAGCTGGTCGGCACGGTGCTGATGCGCAGGTCCACCTCTCGCTGGCCCAGCCGAACACTGCACCGGCCATCCTGTGGCAGCCGACGCTCGGCAATGTCCATGCCCGCCATGACTTTGATGCGCGAGATAATCAGCGGCAGCACATTTCTGTTCAAGCTCAACGTGTCATATAATATGCCGTCAATACGGTAGCGAATCTGAATCTTCCCCTCGTAAGGATGAACGTGGATATCGCTGGCCCGCAACTGCAAGGCCCGAAAGAGAATGTCGTTGACCAGTCTGATCACCGGCGGCCTGTTTACCACGTCAAGCAGGTCGTCCGAAGCGGCTACCTCATCGACCAGCCGCTCCAGATTTTGCGAATCAAGCTCCTCGGCTACCTCCTCGATAACCGTTGTTCTCTGCTCGTAGGCAACGTCTATGACCGAGGTAATGGCGGCCCGCGTAGATATGGCCGGCTTTACCGCCAGGCCCGTCATCTTGGAGACATTGTCCAGGGCGTTTGCATCCAACGGCTTGGACAGCACCACAGTAAGTTCGCTATCCTGACCGTTCCGCCTTATCCCGATAAGGTAGTGGTGCTGGGCGTATGTTGCAGGAACCGCTTCGATGAACTCGACGGGCACGGCTTTTTCGGGTATTTCCACCAGATATTCCCAGCCCAGCGCCTCGGCGAAAAGCTTCAAAACCATGTCCTCGGTAAAATAAGGGCAGCTAAGCAGAAGCTCATCCAGCCGCTCGTGGCCGCTGCTTTCTTTTAGAAATTTGGCCAGTTGCTCAGCGTCAACCAGCCCGGTGCGCTTGGCAGTTTGTATCAGCAGGTCTTTCATTTTGATATTTGATTCCCGACAAGGCACTAATCAGATTCGAGGACTTTTGCCGGGTCCATTGGCTTTGGCTTTATGCCCGGCCAGTCTTCGTATTTTTGCATTTCTTCTTCGTATGTCTCGAATCTATCGCGGTTCTTTCGTGATACTATTTCTAAGTCGGATTTTGCGCTGGGTTCTTCTCCGGGCCTTAGGATATGGGCCTTAACAAAGACATAAAGTCTGCTCTGGTCATCCATGTTTTCTGTGCTTCTAAATAGCCCTCCCACAAAGGGAATATCGCCGAAGATGGGGACCTTGGTTCCGCCTTTGCTCTGCTTTAGCCTTTCCAGCCCGCCGAGTATTATGGTGGTACCGTCGGGAACAGTTACCTTGGTGGCAACGTCACTGGTCAGAAGATCGGGCGGTGTCGGACCCGTACTCTTACTATCCCCCCTGGTCATCACATAGTCAGGCCGGAGGCGAAAATCCGTTCGGTTCAAGGTGACTTTCAGTTGAACCTGGGTACCTTTGCTTATGTGAGGTGTAATTGTCAGGGTAATACCCGCTGTGGAGGGCGTAAACTCCACCGTCGTAGTTGCGGTTGGAGCCGTGGCGGCTGTGCCGGGGATGATGTTCGTTTTCTCTACGACAATATTTGTTATCTCCTCCGTTTTGATACTTCCTAGCTCATTGTCATTAACAAGCAGTTTTGGCTTTGCAAGTACCCTGCCATAGCCTTTTTCCTGCATGAGCTTTAACAAGGCCTGGACGTGCTGGTCCGCGTAGAAAGCTGTCCCCCCTGCGCCGGCCAGAGAGGTTGCTTCAATGATTCTTTTCTCAGGAAAAGGAGAAAGAAGTGCAGAAAGACCAGCCTGACTCATCGTTTCACCAGGTTCGAGTCTCGGGAATTTCCTGACCAGGTCGAGGTCAGAAGTGAACTTCTCATTCTTGGTGATTTCCACCAGCGTTACATCAAGCAAAACCTGAGGACGATATTCATCGAGTTGTTTGATAAGTGCGCTAATCCACTGCTGGTTCTCTTTGTTGGCGTAAACGATAAGTGAATATGTGTTTGGATCGGCGACAATGACAATTTCTTCTTCTCTCCTTTTCTTTTTCTCCGTAGTTACGATCTTGGCCTCCTTATTCTCCGTAGTGGTGGTTTCCGTGATAAGCTTTTCCAGGACGCCCGCAAGGTTAGTTGGGTCCTGGTTTTCAAGGGGATATACCACATAAGGCATGGAAGTCGCTTCGGCTTTGCTGTCTACATAGCTGATAATGGTATTTATCCGGGCGTGCTGCTCGGCAGTGGCGTTTACCAGAAGTGAATTGGTTTGCTCAATTACCACCACCTGAGGCTCTTCGATCAGCGCTTCCTTCGTCTCAGCCGTTGTTGGCATCATCAGAGGCTGGGCAGGTACAGGGGGTGTCACCTGCGCGGCCTTGGTGGCGGTGGTGGTAATTCTCTGAGAAGCAGCGGTCTGAATGGGGCTGATTATGCCGAGTTCTGCCAGCTTATTTTTTACTTCCTCGGCGCCAACGTGCTCAATTCTGTACAGTTGCAGCGTCCTCAAATCCTGCTGCTCTACGTCAAGGGCATCTATCAGATCTTCCACCTCCTTCAGTTGGTCTTGCAGCCCTATCATCAGGATGCGGTTTGTCCGCTCATCTGCATCAAGATAAACGGTGGGCGTAACAGCTTCGGGCTGCGCAGGTCTGGCTGGGGGTTGACCGGGGGGTTGGGCTTGAGCACGCCTAGCTGTCCAGAGGGCCCTCTCTCGCACAATCCTGAGATTGTACGCCTGGTCCGTCTCATTGGGCGCCCTTGGGCTTGGGGTATATTCGTCGGCCGCAAGTTCAGGAATGGTAATCGACACGGTTCCCAACTGCTCGGCCAGCGTCTTGACTTTCTGAGCAAGCGTCTTGGCCATCGTATATTGTAGCTGCCTGAACGTGAACTTCTTGGGTTCGCCCGGCTTATCAATCATTTCAATAAGCCGGTCCACGCGCGGCATACGGTAAGCGTACTCGGTAACTATAAGTTTCTTAGCTCCGGGAATGGGCGAGACATCCGTGCCGAGCTTCATCCCCTTCAATAGATTCACCGCACTGGTTGTATCAACATGTTTTAGCTCGAAGACGCGGGTTATGACTACATCGCCGTACTTTATGGGCACTGCTTTCTCTGCGTCTGCCAGCAATGTTGGATCGATTTCCAGCGCCTTGTCCTTGGGAACTATCGTAACGAGATTTGCCTTGCGGGTCATCACGAAGTCTCGGAAGTTCAGCGCCGATTCGAGCAAGGGATATAATTCCTTGACCTTGATCGGGCCTTTGTGGCTGCCTTGGAGTTTCACCGTCACCGCGCCCTTGACCTCATTGGGGTCGTACATAAAGTCCAGCCCCAGATATTCGCCAGCCAGGCCCAGCAGCAGGATAATATCGACATTATCGGGCAGATCCAACCGCAAGGTTTCTTCCCCGTTCGGAACAGGCCCAGGCTTGTAAGGGCTGAACATACCGGCGTTTGGCTCAACAATCTTGCTCGGCGTTATTATTTCGGCTGCTTTCCGCTCTATTTTGGGGCTGGCGGCCATCTGCGGTTTCGGCTCATTGGGCTCCGGCTGAACTGATAGCTCATTGGCATCAGGTTTCGTTTCAACTCCCGTATCGGCAAGCAGTTTCTGCATTATCTGCGCCAGCCCATTCGTAGCATCCGGTGTACTTGGCTTGTTCGGTTCGGCTGCCGGCGGTGGAGTCTGTTCAGTATCAGGTTTCTGCAGCTTTTCGATAGTTGAGACAATTTTCTCCGCCAAACTGGCCGGCGCAATAGCCAGCACTGAATCGTTATGGATGTCGATAATTGCCCTGGCAACAGCGTTGGGCTCAGGTGGATTAGAAAAGTTGCCCAGCGATACATTGCCGATCACCGCTGCGATCCGTTCTTTGGGGGGCAAATTCTTGGCCTGCGAGGCTGGACAAATCACTTTCACCACGAATTGCTCCTTGGCATCGGCATCAACCAGCTCCAGAAGGGTAGCTGCTCTGGTTATTTCGCCCGGTCGAGCCGTCAGTAAAAGCATGTTAGTGCCGGGAAGCTGTGAGACGGTGCCGAGCTTGAGGTCGGCCAGGAACTGTTTGCCCTGTTGGGCCGATATGTGTTTTAGTGAAAATCCTCTTACGCCGACCGGGCCCAAAGCATCTTTTTGGTCCGCAGCAAGAGGATAACTTCCGTTTGAAAAAAGAGTTACGACCAGAAAGACCACAAGGGCTGTGCCCCAGCGGCTGCCCGAGAAATGCTGTTGTCTCATCACAATACTCCTTCTATGAAAATGGGGCTTTTGCCTGCCAAAAGCCCCTGCCCAAAGCCACTATACAGGCTTTGAAGGACCAGCCATCTAATCAGACACATAAAGAACGCAAAAGTTCCCGCACAATTAGCTGAAAAACACAAATTTCAGTACTGATAATGCGGAAAGTGGCCGGTGTAGGTACGAGGCAGAAAGTTGCCCGAACAATCTTTGGCTCGGCGCGGATTCGGCAGACAACGAAATAACCGCTACTTTGTCCTCGGAGGCACGGGTATTCGTCTGACCGGCACTATTTGCCTTCTGTCCCGGCTTTGTTGCGCTCGATTGGGGTCTTGCTGGATGCCGTTAAGCTCTTTGCCCAAATTACCCAATCTTTTTGCTTCCTGGGCATCCACGTGCGTTGACCTAAAGTCAGAAATGAGCTTTTCCATAACGGCTGCGTCTGGTTGATTGCTGCCGGGCGAGCCGGTTTTATCGGACTCTGAACTGCTCTGCAGGGCCTTGAGCTTTCCGATCAGGTCGTCCAGGGCCGCGTTTTCCTCATCAGTTATCTGTGATGTCGAAGGCCTGCTTATGATAACGCTGCCTGGAGCTTTACTTGAACTCGGCATGGGAATCTGAGCGGCAACATTAACATTGCTGCTGGCCCTCGCTAAAGCTGATGGTGAGCCTTCAAGCAGACTCAGTTCGGGCTGCCTGGGCTCAGCTAAAATCTGCTCCGAGTTGCCCTGCTCATCCCGGCAGACGATTAGGCCCTCTCCTATCTGTTCAACAGTCACATGCCCTACTTTGCTGCCTGGCCTGACCCAGAACAGGCCCTTGCCCGGCTCCTTAATAAATGCCAGCGATTCTTCGGGTCTGGTCGCGTGAACGCTGGTGCCGACAAGGCTGAATTTGGCATAGGCCTTCGGAGGCGTGGGTGGAATAATCGGCTGCTGCCTTATCGGAGCGGGTCTTGTGAGCTCCGGGGTGGGATTTAGGTATAGTGCAAAAGCCTCAGCCTGCTTTACGAGCGGCGAGCTTTGGCTGTCATTTCCGTTTTGCTTATTGCCGTTGGCCTGCTTATACTTTTCCACCACCCCGGGCGAATTCAAGAACTGCTCGGCTTCTTCGTTTGCCCGGACGCCAAAAAACACCGGAAAAACAAAAAGCACGCCCGCTAAAATCGCAGCTACTATAGTTGTTATTCGCAATGTCTTTATCATATTTCGCATCCGGGCGTTTACGCCGCCTATGGACACCTCTACTCATTTTACGCCGGAACGTGCAATGCAGATCGCGCGGCAACAGCGCTATCCGCTGTTTTATTCGACATTAGCCGGGGCGTTTGGTTCCCTCCAGCGAACAATTTTTCGCAAGAACTTTATAGATTAGGGTGCTTCTGGCCACCTGAGAAGTGGCAGGCACTGCAGCTCATTTCGCCGAGCGAGTTTTCGAGTTCACCACCTCTTGCATGACAGCTATTGCACCATTTTGTCTCTGCGCTCAGGCTGTGGGCAGCGGCAAACTGGCCCTGTAAGCTGCTATTAAGGATCTCCACGGTTTTTTTTGCAGTATCGGCAGTCAGGCGGGCACATCGCTCGTTATGCTCTTTGCTAAAAGCGCGATGTCCCGACACCTTGCACCAACTGCTAACCGATACGTGGCAAAGAACAGAACTGGACACCGACTTTGGCATTTCCATCTTCAACTTTGTCTCTTTAGGCACGTAAGTTGGAAGTGCTGTTGTCTCATACCATCTGAATAGCTCATGCGTAAGGAGCTGCGCTTGCTCCCGCGTCCTGGCGAACAGGCCGATAACAGCAGCACCCCCGTTCAATCCGCCGCACAGAGAGCCCCAGCCGGCCACTCCGCCCGCCCCGTATTTCATCATATCAAACGGAAAAGACTTATAAGGTTCGCCTCGTTGTTCCGCCAGTTGCCACACTATACTCTTGAAAACTCCGTACATGCAATGACCCTGGCAGTAGTCTTGATAAGCCCTGTCTGCGGTAATATCCGGGTCCAATCTGGCGAAGGCCCACCGCAAGCGAGGCTCTTTGGCTGGAGGCGATGCCCATTGTTCACGCACGCACGAAGAAACAGCACACGAGCTGGCAGTAATACCGGCCAGCGCAAGCAGTTCTCTTCTGGTAAGTGACTTCATAAGTTACTAATCTGAGAACGGCCTTGTTCTTGATTGTCGTCTGCGGCGGACTCTGACCGGTTCCAATGAATGATTTTTTCCAAATATGCCGCCTCATTACCGGCATATTCGGTGCTTTTCTCGGGCGTGTGGCAGTTAAGACACGTCGATTTTGGCCCGGCGGTCTTTAGTTTTCCAAGGGTTTTGACGTGTTCGGAGCCCGGCCCGTGGCAGTTATCGCAGCCCACGTCTTTTAAGTGGGCGGTTTGCTCCTGCGAGATAAAGCCGCTTTCATATTCCATCCCGACAACGTGGCACAGAACACATTCCGGGTCAGACTGCGAGCCGACCTTCTCCAGCGTCGCGTAACCGTGGGCATGGGCTGTGGTGTGCCACTGCTGATATTCGTACTGGTGGCAAGACCTGCAGGCGTCTGAGCCGACAAATTTCAAGCCATCCGCCAGCGAAAAACGCGGATACTTCTGCACAAGATTGTGCTCTTTGACCTGTTGCTGGTAGTCTTTGTATAGCCCAACCAGAGCCGGCTCTTGCCGTAGCTTCTCTTGCACGGGCAGACTTTGAAAATCCAATTTCAGTTTGCCTTCGGCAGCCTTGGTTATCTGGAGTCTGCACACGTACCTGCCGAATCGGCCTACCGAAAAAGCCAGAGGTCTCCTGTTCGGCTCGCTTATTATTCTCGGCTCATCGGAATCCGCGGAACAAACCAAACAATCTACCGCCACTGCGCTTTTGGCGATAGTGTCAATAATGGCCGAATCGCAACTGTTCACAACGAGGATATTGAATGCCTGCGGAGCGGGGCTGTCGGCAAAAAGCTCGTCAATCTGCTCTATCGGCGATGATTTGGCGTCAAAGGCCGCAACCGTCACCACCAAATTTTCATTTCGCAGCGGCAACCACTTGGTGAATTTCGTCGGAAGATTCCCGTCGGCAACCTGCTGAGCACTTACGATGTTGAAAAGTGAGCCGATACTGTTCAGCAGTCCAAGATTCCTGGCTATCTCGACATCTTTCTCCGTCAGATTGACCAAATCGTAGTCGAGCAAGTCCAACGCCCTGATTACTATATTGAACTTGATCAGGTCCTGCTCGCTGTCGCCTGCCACAAACGAGCCCGCATCCACGACCAATCTTCTTTGGCTGGGCACAGAGTTCAAGATGGCTGCACGTCTATCGAATCCTCCAAGTTGTCCGCCGCTGCATCCGCACGGCTTCAGTTCTCCCAGCTCGTTGCCGGTAATAAAAACTGTGAGTATATCTGTTCGCTGAACAGGTTTCGCTGTTGGTTCGGCTCGTCGGACTAACTCACACGATGCCGCCAGCGTCAATACGCAAATGCAAGTTGCCCACCGTTTCATACCTAAGCCTGGTTTTCGCGTGCCCAAGTTACTTTAATAGAACCCGCGGCAAACAATTGCCAGCTTCTCACCGCCTGTTAGATTCACCACAAATGTGTCGGTGAAGCGTCCTTGAGCTTGGGCGTCTGGCGGCGTTATTTCCACATCGAACTGATAGCCGCTGCCGACTTTCTCCTGCTTGAGAACCTTTATGATGCCATTTTGCGAAGACACCGACTCAACTTCAAAAGCGTCGCCGTAGTTGCTCAGCACCCACACTTTTCTTGTCACTGGCTTTTGCGGCTGAGCTTTGAGAACGATTAGCTGTGGCGGCGTAATCTTAAACCTTGGCACGGCGCTAAAGGGGATACTAACCTGGCCGCATTCCGGATGTGTCAGGCTGATCTGTATATAGCCATCCAACCCTTCTTGCAGTTTTTGGGCGTCGATTTTAGGCTTTAGAATAAATTTGGTCGCCTGCACCGCTGGGTCGATTTCAGCAGTTACACTGTTTAGCGGCGATCTGAACTGCGTTATGGAGAACGGCTTGCCGTCGAGGCTGGTCAGGGTGATCTCCGGGCTGCCGGCATCTTTATCTCTGAGCCGAAGGTTCAGTCTCTGCGGCTCGTATGCCACCTTGGGCACAATCTTAGCCTTTAAGGTCAGCTCAACCTCCGCCTTTGATGGATCGTTGCTGTACACTTGGATTGCTCGCCTGAATATACCAGGTGCTGTAAAGGCGCGGAACTTTGCTTTTACAACGCCGCTTTCACCTGGTTTATATTGTTGCCTTTCCACAGAGGTGGTGACACCGCAGCAACCCTTTACTTCTTTGATTGTCAACAGCCCCTCGCCGACGTTTGTGAATTTGAACTCACCGACGTTATCGGTTCCTGGCCCGACGTCGCCGTAATCATGCACCAATTTCTCAAAAGCGATTTTTGGTGTGGGTTTATTAGGCTCAGGTTTTTGTTGTTGGATTGCCGGCTTAGGTTCCCGCGGGGCAGGTTTTGGACCTTCTACCACTTCGGCTGGTTTTTGACAGCTGGCTAGTAACAACAGAAGGCAGCCGAGCATATACACAATCTTGAATCTTGAATCTTGAATTTTGAATCTTCGCCACCAATTGCGTATCATATTTTCATCTCCGAATTAGAGCGCGATATATTTTGCCTGGCCTGCGCGAGCAACTATTATAGTAGAAAAGCCGTTGACAAGCAAGGTCCTTTGTATGAAAAACCAACTGATTCGCGTGCTGACTATCATCGGCCTGTGCATGGCTGTGCCGCTCACGGGGCTTCCGGCGGCTCCCGACCCTGGCCTTTCAACCACAGAATGTACAAAGCCGGAGCACGCGACAACAGATCGTCTGATCTTTGCATACCATTATCCGTGGTACGGATACAAGCAGCCCTGGCAGTGGGATAAGCAGACCACTATTCTTGATCACCCGCTGCTCGGCCCTTACCGCTCGGACGACCCGAAGCTCATCGATTTTCAGGTCTGCCTTGCGTGCGATGCCGGTATCGATGGATTCATCGTCTCGTGGTCGGGTCCGGAAACGACGCCCGGAAAAATCTTTCAGCAGATGCTCGACCAAATCGGCGCACATTCTCCGCGTCAGTTCCGCCTCTGCGTAGTCCTTGAGCACCTGGCAAATTTCCCTGGCCTTTCAAACGAGAAGCTCCGCCTTGCGTTGGCCTATATCCTGAAGGAGTTCGGTAAGCACCCAGGCTACCTCAGAGTAGATGGCAAGCCAGTTATCTTCGTCTACCAGGCGCACACGCTACCACTTGACCGTTGGAGACCCCTGCTTGAAGGTCTGACGACCGACTACGGCCCAGCGTGGTATGTCGCTGTGCCGGATGGCTGGGATATCGACCTCGAATATCTGTCGGTCTTCGACAGCATCGTCCCCTACGCCGACAAGTATTACAGCGACGAGGTGCTGACAAACTCGTACAAGCAAGTGGCAAAGCACCTCCAGACTTCGGGCACACCCTCAATCGTAGCGGCAATCGGAGGTGGAAGCCGGATTCGCAAACTCGGATTCGACATCGAGCGATCAAAGGGTCAATACCTCCGCCGGCGTTTTGCTCTGGCCCAAGTTCCGCAGTTGGGTGAGAGGGGAAAATTTTCAGCCT
>Ga0315296_10004220_pt1 | contig 11778 bp, 25 predicted proteins | sample YL17G14_18_MG_FD_203921 | JGI IMG/M metagenome (GOLD analysis project Ga0315296, IMG submission 203921) | Sediment microbial communities from Yellowstone Lake, YNP, Wyoming, USA - YL17G14_18 | ecosystem: Environmental > Aquatic > Freshwater > Lake > Sediment | place: USA: Wyoming | collected...
TTGTAGATTGGTCGCCATTATCTTCCTCATATTCCCTGACTATCCTGTGCAGCCTTCGCAGGCTACAGATGTACTTTTTCTGGATCTGGTGCAGGAACATCCCGTCCTTGTAGGCTTCGAGGAGTTCTTCGTCCGTCACCTTCTTTCGCCCCGGGGTCTCCCTGAGCCGTTTGTTCATACCGCGATCCTTCACCCTGCCTGCCTCCCGTCCCTGGCATCCCTGGCATTCTTGAGATCGCTGAGCCCTTCGCCATCCACGATAATCATCCTTGGGGTTATTGCCGCCGGATCGTCTATCCCGTTCAGGAACAGTTCCGCTTCGAGCAATTCAGGATTGAAGTCACAATGGATGAGATTGTGCAAATCCATTGTCAGGATTTTCTTCTTTTTATCCCATATCATCATGTCCAGTCTCACCTCAATTCAAGTTCAATGGCTTTATAGCCCAGCTTCTCAATCTCGCCCGGATAGAAGAACTGGAAATCTACCCTTTTCCCATTCCATTTTGGCATGTCGGCGTTTGATGGATATTTGGAATGAAATCGTTCTGAGAATTTAATCGACGTGAGATTGGGTTTTTCCTTGATGATGACCGCGATATCCAGGTCGCTATCACTCTTTGACATTCCCCTTGCTTCGCTTCCGATTACATATACATTGAGAACCTGTTCCCTGGTGCGAGCGAACCAGTCATACCTGAGTTTTTCCCTGACCCATCTCACTGTCGGATATTTCCCTTCCATTTCAGGCCACCCCCAGGTGAACCTGACATGCCCAGTCCCACGCATCGACCCGGATCCCGTGGGCTGCCAGGGCCACAGCCACGTCGTTCACTTCCCGGAAGGTCGGGACGTGGGGCCGGAGATGGGCAAACTGCTTCAGGATCCAGATGTGGTCCTTCTGGAGATCCCATTCTCTACCGTCGCGCCAGTACCCGCAATCGCACCCCGGGCAGACCCCTGGGCCACCCATGGAGATGGAAAGGACCGGGTTCCCGCAGACGATACATGGGGCCGTCTCGTCGAATACGATCTCCACCCCGCTGAGAAATTTGACTTTCTTCATATCATATCCTCAATACCTGTGTCCACAATATCGTCCAGGTCCAGCAGGTTGTTCGTGACCTCGACGCATTCGTTGAGATCCCCGTGCTTCAGGATCTCCTCGCGCCCGGTCCCGTAATACCTGATATAAACCTCGTACCCCCCGTCGTTTTCCGCCTTCCGGATGGTCATGCTGGCGAACTTGCCTGCCGGACCCCGGTAGTGGGCCGTGCAGTCTACCTCGCCGCCATTCATGAAATCATCGGGTGTGATGATCAATCCCATTTTAATCCTCGAATAAATGTCTTGCTCTGTCTTCTATCTCGCAAAGGTCCGTGTAGAAGCTGAAAGCCAGCTTCTGCATAGGATCGTCGAGGTTGTCAATCTTCAGCCCATGCTTCCTCATGATCTCAACCCCTTCAGGCTGGAACTTCATTGTCCACCTGGCGAACTCTGTCAGCTCATCGTAACTTGGTGTCCTCGGATTTCCACCCCTCATGATTTCCTCCTGGCGAATTTTGCCAGATCCTCTATTTCGACAGCACAGCCTGATCGTACCCCGATGAGATCCTTTGTCTTCCATTCGCATGGCACGTCCGGCATGCGTGGGCAATCAAAGCAATATGTCCTGACCCCCTCGTTGGTCTTGACCTTCAGGCCCGGCGTATAGCCACATACCCAGGTCATGACGTTTCCTCCTTTATGCTTTTCACCGAGATTTCGACTTCCAGATTGAACCACCAAGATACTATCCCTGCTGCGATGAGACCGTAGAGAACCAGGCTCCTGATAACGATACCGAGATCATAGATGGGATACATCGGGACAGCACAGGTGATATTGACAGGATACATCGGGCTTATCAGCAGGATGACCCCCGCCCATACTACGGCCAGCACTAGGAAGACGAGAGAGAGTGGAATTTTCATGCCGTCTCCTCCAGGAGCTCCCTTAGGCCCTCCACGGCCACGGGCCGGTCCGGATCGTTATTGTGAAGGAGGAAGTCGATATAGGTCTCCGCGCCCAGGGGCGTAAGCCTCAGTTCCTGGGCCATGTCCTCCGGCCCCTTGCCCTCGATGTAGCCCTCCGACTTCAGGATCTCCACCGCCGCACCGATCATGAGATCAGTGTTATCGCCCATAGTCTTCGCCGCGATGAACAGCCCTATCGCCTGCTTAGCCCCCTCGTGTGTGACCGCATACTTCCCGCCTTCCCTCCGTTCCACGGTCCCGTGCCTGGCGAGCATCTCGAACCTGACAATGACTTCGTTGAGGGATGGGTCAGCATCGAGTTTTTCCTTCTGCTCCTTATTCTTTCGATGTTCATGCATATGCATAAGGCACGCGAAATCGTACCCATCCATCGACTTGAACTTCCTGGAGTCGAAGTTCGCCTGGCAGTTGGGGCATGTGAATTCCCAATGGTCGCTCATGACTGCACCGCCGTCTCCCGGAGCCTCCGAAATGAGAGCATGCAACCCTTCTTCGGGCCGATATCCTTGCGGGTGCGCCACTGGCACGGGTCGTGGAACTTGGGCAGTAGTGGGCAGCCCTTTTTCCACGCCTCGCCGCAGGTCCAGCTCATCCTTCATCCCTCACCCTGCATTTGACCGCCTTCTCCCGCAGCGTCCGAACCGAGACCATGCACCCAGTCGGCGGCCCGATATCCTTGAACCGTTTCCACCCGCAGATTCCCGTATCCCTATGGCATCCCAGCGATGTGCTCATCCTGCACTCCCAGGTCATACCCGCTGCCCCCGCTCGTATCTCCACTGCCCGTAGACCCCACGCTGGCCACCTGGCTGCGGATTGTAGCCCATATCCAGGTTGAAATTGTTCCAGGTCACTTTGTACACCTCCACGCGCTCGACCATCGACGCGGCCTCGGCCACCCTATTCGCCTCGTCCCAGGTATCGAAGTCCCGGTAGGGTGGGTTGTCCACACTCCTGCCGATGTAGACAACCAGGTACTTTATCTTCGCACCCGCAGGTGGTTTCCTTGGCGGGGGAGCGGTCTTTTTGAGCGGCACCACGGGTCCGGAATAGTTCCCACTCTTATGCTTCAGCGATTCGTCAATCAGCGCATTCAACCTTCTTTTTTCTAGGTAATCCCGTACCGAGTTAAACATGATTTTCCCCCACTACGTTCCTCTTGACACTCTCCACGGCTGAAGCCGGGAGATTCTCACTTCATCGACTAGTACTTGTTCCGGGGCGTTGACCGGAATAGGGGTTCTAATCTCTATGAGCGTAGATTTGGGTGTGCCCCACCCTACATCGAATGCTCTTTTTCTTATATTGAAGGCGGCATTCAAGTCCCTGTTTACAGTGTAACCGCAAGACGGACAGATGTGCGTCCGTTCTGACAGTTCCTTCTTGACTCGGATTCCACACCGGAAACAATCTTGTGTTGTATATGATGGATCGACTGCAACTAATTGACAACCAGCTCTTTCAGCCTTGTATGTCAGAAACGTTCGTGCTTTTCCCCATGCCGCATCTAAAGTGTTGCGGTTCATTCCACGGGATTTTTGTCCTTCCAGCATATCCTTGATGTTCAGTTTCTCAACTGCTATCCGGTCATAGTTCTGGATATAATGGTTACTCCACTTGTGCAGAAAATCATCTCTACGGTTCTCTACCGTTTCGTGGATACGGGCAACCTTCAACCGTTGTTTCCTTCGGTTGTGGCTACCTTTGACTTTCCTGCTCATCTTGCGTTGCGCTCTACCGAGTTGTCGGGCTGATTTCTTCACGTTATGCGGATGCTCGAATATCTTGCCATCGGTATCAATAGAGAAGTTCAGCAAGTTCATGTCAATACCGACAGTTCTCATACCGACCCGTTCTAAAGGTTCATCCTCCGTCCTTGATATTACCGACACGAACCACTTGTGAGTGCGGTTGAATTTCAGGACAATCTGCTTGATGGTTCCCGGAACGGGCCTGGATATTACTATTGGCATCTCTCCAATCTTGCTTAACACCAGTTTGTTGCCGACAATCTTGTACCCGGTCTGCTCATAGACCAGTGACCTTACCGGCTTGTGGCGTAGTCGTCCTACTCTTCTACCTTTCGATTTTAATTTCGACAGGGTTTTGAGGTTGTCCTGTATCTGGAATATCATGTTTTGCAGGACGACGCTGTGAACGTCTTTCAATTCTGGATTGCTCTCTTTCAGTCCCGGTAATATCCTGACATTGAAGCATTGAGTATCAAGACAATGGTTCCTGACTTCGGTGCATAGTCCAAACTGGTGGAAGATTGTGTCCTGAACCGTCTTGTTCGGATATACACGATACCGGGTGACGTTTATCATTTCTTGCTCTGTGCTTCGATGTAATTTGTTATGATTTCTGTAGATTACATTATAAAGGGGTTCGGTTCATCCCCACGGATAAATCCGGGGGTTTTCCCGACCCCATAACCCACGCTATAAATCTTCTTTCTTCATGATCCCTTCCAAAATTCCTGCCTCAGGTCCATGAGGTGGTGCCCGAGCTTGTTCTGGCCGACCCCCCCGCTTCCTGTGCCCCAGAAGGAGTCGGTCTTCGAGTCCTCGATGAGAATGGCATCCCCGGTACTCATCAAAGCATGCTTGAGATCGACGTGCTGCGTGAACTTCGCCTCCAGGACGGCTCTCATCCGGTCCACCTTGATGTTATTCCAGTCCGGGCGAATATCAAAGGCGAGGAGGGCATGGGCCGCCACCGCGCAGAGGTGCGGTTTCGGGGCCGAGATGAGCCATTCCGCTACGGCCCGTTCCTTCGGCTTCCCGAACTGGTAGGCGGTCTCGGCGCAGGTGAACTCCTTGTCCTCGAAGACCATGCGCCGCTTATAGAGGTTGCTCATATAGCCGTATTCGCCCGTTGCCCGATAGAACCGGATGACCGGGAGCTCTTTTGCATAGGGGTTCCGGAGCGTGTCCGTCTTTTTCATCTTCATACACCCGCCGCCAGAATCATTGGTGATATGAATGTCTCTAAGACTGCTGCCAAAAGCAATAACGGGAGACACATTTCCAGTATAATTTTCGAGTTCCTTTTAAGAATCTCAACCATGTTCGCGCCCTTGGTGCCACGCAATTGTGCCAGCCCATAGAGGCAGGCCCCGCACGCGATGAAGTAAGATGTCAACTCCGGAACCCCGTGAGTTAGAAATGCTCCCGCCGTTGCTACTGCACCATATTTCTGAGCGGCCAGGCCACCGAATATCCCGAGGGCGAACCCGTTTTGCCCCACGTTAAATGATAAGACTGGAATCGTAACTCTCCAGTCCCATACTAGCATCAGGCCCACTGCGAGGAGAGTAGCCATGAACATATTTATCATGAATGTGACGAAGAATCGCAGCCATGATCCTGGGGTGATAGCGTAAACCAATATGAGGGAGGGGCCTTTCACCATAATAGAATAAATCGCCGTGGCCCCAGTATGCCAGACGAGTGAGACACCGAGCCCAGCTATCCCCATTCCAATATATATCCCTATCAGGTGCTTCATGTTCATGTTAAGTCATCTCCTCGATGCTCCAATGATACTGGGCACCATGCATATAGAACGCCGCGTAGTCTTCGCAGTCTTTCCTGTTCACGAAATAGAGGAGGATCCCCCACGCGAGAGGAGCACGCGGATTGCAGCATATCCCGCCGTGGGCCGTAACATAGAAGCCCCTCGGGTTCGGGGTCAGGATCTTCATGTCGTCCACGAGAATGCTAATGGCTGCATGGAGGTCGGGGTGGGCCTCATCTTCGCTCAGGCCCTCCAGGATATAGAAATAGTTCCATTCGATTTCCCCGCCCTTGACGAGATGCTTCCTGACGAATTCCTTCCTCTCGTTGAACTCCAGATCCCAGGCACTCTTCCCGACCTTGATGATCTCCGCATCGCCCATTATGTCATCTCTGCGATATCGACATGGTACTGGGCATGTCTGAACTGTGTTTCCACGTAAGCTTTGCAGTCCTCTCTCCGGATGAAATAGAGCTCCATCCCCCAGAGGACCGGAGCCCTCGGATTGCAGAAGATCCCGCTTGCCATGGCGAAGAAGCCCTTCCTGTTCATCGTCAGAATGTTCATATCGAGGAGAACCCCGAGAGCCGCGCTGAATTCCTTGCGGATTCTCTTCCCGCTGAGCTGTTCGAGATATTCCCAGTCCACCTTCCCGTCCTTGATGAGCTGCTGCTTCACCTGTTCTTTCCTGGCTGCGAACTCCCGGTCCCATTCCATGTTCTCGGTCACTTTTTCCCGACCTCCTCGATCTCGATCTGGAACCCCTTCTCTTCCAGTCCCCAGAGCCGCTTGCCGTACTCGGTGATCTCGTGCTTTGTCATGAGGATGTCATGGCGAATGTCTCCCTTCTCGCCATGCATGAGCCGCCCGGTCCTTTGGATCTCTTGTTGCCTGGAGTTTCCACACCATACGGCCCGACCATTCCTTCTAACCAGCATCACTCCACCTGGAACCGTCGCACAATAAACGAATCCTTTATAGTCAATTTCATTAACGATTGTTGAAATTTGAGGAGTGGTATTTTTCTTGACCATAATAACACAATATTCGGTATTAAGGAAATTTTTAGCGAATCCCCCATTGAGTAGCCTTGTTCTCGTAGTGAGTGTAGTCGCATACCCACATTTGATGGCAATTTCCTGAACGTCGTCTGCCAATCTTTTTGATGACGAATAATAGAGACGTAAATTATCGTGTTTAATGCTTCCATCCCCGGCACACAACGAATCGAGCAACGCTTGGAGCAATTCTGGTGAATACTGCTTAATTTCGGGTGGAATGAACTTATCCTTGGCATGCCCGAAACATTTACAATATTCAGCGAGTTGTTTATTTGAAATCTGGAATCCATCAGGAATTTCACAAATTGGAAGTCCAAGAGGTATTAAATTTTGGCGAAGTTTCTCTCTCTCTTTAAATTGTGCAAATTTCACTGATCTATCTGATGTGCTTCCCTCTGATAGATACCACCCAAGCACATGCATCCAATCTTCCATTTTAATGGGAGGAAGTGGCTTATATCGGATCATACGATTCAGTGGTTCTGATCCTCTTTTCAACCAATGATTTACTGTGAAATAATTCACATCGAGCTTTTGTGCTATTTGTATCGTTGAAAGACCTGACCCTTCCAGAACCTTGGCTTTATTGTATATTTTTTGTTGTGATGCAACATATTCGGTTGGCGCGAGCGGGGGCAGGGTAAATATCTCTGGATTTTTACCTCGCCATTTCGCATCCTTCTTGAGTTCATAATTTCTCAAGCTGATACCCATTTTAGCGAGTTCTTCTGCTGATTTAAATGAGAATGGTTTCGTGCTACTCCTCGCAAAATGAACGAACATTCTATGATTTGGGGTTACTAACAGATCGTAACTCTTTCCTTTGAAATGGAGCATCTTCCCCTCGTATGGATATTTTTGTATCTCAATTGGAGATGCGAATTCGAGGTAGCCCTTCCCGTTGAGATAGGCGATCTTATCTGATTCTATGAGGTCTGGAAATTTCACCCATCCTCTTTTACTCAAAACTTCTGTTTGATCATCATAGCAACCAAAGAGGAAATCAACCTCTACGATACGCTGGAGCCCCTTGATGCTGATCCCCAGGTCCGCCACCCGCGAGACGACGGTGATCTGATTCTTGTTGATGGTCTCCATCCGGTCCTGGGAGTTCCCGTACACGAAGGGGTAATTATACCTCTTGCTGATCAGCTTGCCGAGCTCGATGCTGTCGCAGAAGATCAACGTCTTCTTGGTCGGGTCTAGGAACTTCGCCAGGTAAGTCAGTTTATCACTCTGGGACTTCACTACCCAGACGTGGACCGGGTGATAGGCCCTGCCGACCTCCTCCATGTACTTCCGCCAGTTCAGACCGATGGGATACCCAGTGAGAGCGATGATATAGTTCTCCCTGCCGTCCTCCCTGAATGGCGAAGCCGAGAGTCCAATCCGGTACTTCGTCTTGATGAGCGCGAGCCTGGAGAACTGATTCGCCGGGAGCTTGTGGCACTCGTCATAGATTACTAGGGTCCATTCCTGGTTCATCGGATGCTTGGCCTGGTAGGTGGCCACAGTCCACTCGCCCGAGCGGTGCTTCATGGTATCGTGGATGTAAGTGTTCCACTGCTCCTTCAGGGTGTTCGTCGGCACGATGACGAGTTTCTTGCCCAGGAGCTGGTCCGCGATCTTCAGGGCGATGAAGGATTTCCCGGCCCCAGTGGGATAATAGATTCCGATGGCCCCGTACTTCATGAAGGCATCAAAGGCGGGTTTCTGGTAGTCCCGCAGGGTGATGGTGTTCAGCCTATCATCTACCGGGGCCGTGATCCGGAGATCCTTTTCGCTGACCGGGGCCGGTCTGAAGGGCAAGGCCCCCAGCCTCACGATCTCCGCGATGATATCGAACTCGTACCCCTTCCTGATGAGTGCCCCTGTGTCCTTGGCTTTCTCCAGGAACTTCCCCAGGTGCTCCAGGACCGCTTTCTTCTGGTCCTGGGCATACTCCACCATGTTGCCTGACAGAGTGGCCTCAAAGGGCTTCTGGATGCGTATCAGGTCAAGGATTTCCTGCGGTGCATCCCCCAGCCATGCGCTGTACTGGTTGAAAACAAAGATGTTGAAGCTCTCGGTCTCGCGCAGGAGCCAGCCGACCTGGAAGTTGATGAACTTCGGGACAACGACATGGACCTCGGTAGTGCTCTGGGGGATGATAAGGTAGGGCTGGCGCAGGAACGCCTTGAAAGCGTTCTTGTTCAGCCCCGGGGTGTCCACCTGTAATTGATCCAGGGCCTTGTCCTGGGTGGCGACCCGCTTGTTGACGGTCTTGATCTTCTGCCGCAGAGCGTCGATTTCTTCCTCCAGGGAATCGAGCTCCAGCAGGGCGAAGGATGTGTCGGCCATCAGGTGGTCCCCTGCCGGTAGTACGGGTCGGTCTTCAGCCTCGTCCGGATCTCGGCCAGGACGTAGGGCCAGTTCGTGAACCGCACGGCCCGGTCATCGATGTAGAAGTCCGCCGTGAGCTTATTCGGGTTCGCGTCCGGCGGCTGGTTCGGGTTCTCGTTGATGTAATCGAAGGGGATGTCATACTTCTTCATGGCCGCCGTAACTATATCCGGCTGGTTTCGCGTAGTCCAGACGACGATTGTGAAGCCCATCTTCCTGAGCTCCAGGACGGCATCCCTCGCCCCAGGTATCGGCTCGCCACATTGTTCGTGTCCTTCCCAATCGATGTGGTGGAACAGCGTCCTGTCGAAATCCACGGCCACCGTTGGGACATGGAGCTCGTAGAACCGACATTGGCCACCCACGATGAAGCGGCAGCCATCGACGCAATGCTTGTACGGTTTCTCCATGATCAGACCCCTTTCATGAGATGATCCCAGTACCCGTATGCCCAGACGAGGGTATCACCATGGCATGGCCCCGCTGGTTTACACCAGCACAAGAGGGTCTTGCCCTCCAGTTCCGGCAGGGCCTCGACCAGTTCCCGATTCCTGAGAAGATATTTCGTGAACTCCGCGACGGCCCACTTCCGCTCGCCCTTGAACGGGTTATGCCATTTGGATTGGGGGATCCGCCCGTGCCTGGGAGAACTGTGATACCGCCCGATGTAGACGTACTTCGGGTCATTCCGCCAATCCCTGGGCGCGTCCCTGATGTTGATTACCTGGGGTTGCATGGTGGATCGTCTACGCCGTATTGCGCGTCCGTAATGAGTTCCTTCTGGGCCTTCGGGATCTTGCCGCCCTCGATAGTCCGCTTCCAATGGCCGCAGGGACACCGATTGACACAGGCGAGGGGCTCGCCATCGGTGTGCTTATCGAAGGGCACCACTTTCCTTTCCCGCTCGATGTCCGCGATCTCTTCAGGGGTGTGGTCCGCCTGCCTGAACGCCTCCGGATGGCCGCATACCCAGTACCCATCGGTGTCGAAGACCAGGGCCTTGGCCGGGCAGCTCCGGCAGAGCTTATATTCGTCGCGGTGATGCCAGGTCATAGTCAGACAGTTCCGTAATCAGGTTTGCACCGGCACCGCTGGGGATCCACCCTTCCACTCCGGATCGAATTCATCGTGAACGTCAATCCCCATCTTCCTGAAGTTCTCCCTAGCCTTCTGCCTGAAGTACTCCACCATCTCCGTGTCGATACGCTCCAGCCTGGCCTTGACCATCTTCGAGTCCAACTGGCCCCGGCCTGAATTCCCGATGTGGCCCCGATAGAACGACGAGCAGAGTTTGCAGAATCGGTATTCCCTGTTAAACCAGGTCCGGCCCCCGTAGGTCTCGCCCGGGCAAATTTTGAAGTGAATCTTCTCAAACTCTTCTATGTCCTTGAATTGCATGCAACTCTCCATGGAGATGCTTTGTTCAGACTGCTGTACCCGGGTTGCAATTATGTCGTTGATTTTGCTGCCTCTGCGGATTCCCTGACCTTCTGTTCTGCCCTGAGATAATAGCTCGTAAAGATAACGATGCCCCCCCGATGATCGACGTTACCTGTCCCTCGATGAGCCCGGCGAGGCCGCCGACCATCAGGCCGATCCCGATGCCGCATGCCAGGTTGAAATTGATCTTCAGAATCGTTTCTTCTTTCATGACGGTTTTACTGCCTCTGCATCAAGTTTCTTGATCTTCTCCTTAATCTGTTGTTCGGCTTGGTAGTATGAACCGATACAGATCAGGACGATTCCCGTGACGAGTGCGATGGTGCCCGTCCCCTGCCCTGCTGCGCCAGAGATGGCCCCCGCTACCAGGCCGACGCCGATGCCGCTGAAATACGAGGTATTGAGCCTCGCCATGAAAGTCTCCTTGAACTCACCTATCAGGCCCATGCTCATCCCACCACCTGATGGAGCCACCGATACCTGAACCCCGCAGGATCCCTGGACCATGCGTGGTTGCACGGCTTCTGGCCCCGGTAGGGTACTGCGGCTCCGATAATCCCTCCGCAGATCGGGCAGGTGAGAATGATCCGCCCCGAATTGTTCCTGAACCACTTTGAGGACAGCCATCCTTTGAACTGGCCTGATTTCAAGATATTGAAGCCCTTCTCCTTACAGTGGGTGATCTGTTCCTCGGTGAGCATGAGTTTCGTTTCCATTTTTCATCCCCTATCGTTTATCGGCCCCGCTTTACTTTCTTAACTTCTGAAACAGGTACGTTCGAGCAATATGCCCCTGGATGTGGTCCTTCCAACAAACTGACATTTATCAATCCCGATTCGGGCTCGAAAACATCGTCCACTACCCATATAGAGTCATTCCCCAGATATCTTGCCGGTGGCCTTCCTTTTTTATAAGTTAGCGTGATGTCGGCATCTTTTGAGATTATGACCCAATCCCCTTTTTGTATTTTTTTTGTTCCGGTCATAATTTCTTTGTTCTCTCTCTCGCTTCCCGTTCTTCTCTTTCTCTTTCCGAATCCCTCGCCGCAGCAGCGTAACAAGCTTCCATCAGGCCCTTCCTGGTCCTCGGCATGGTCTTCAGGGCCTCCGCCATGCGCTCGCGGAGCTGCCTGACCTCCGGGTTCTTCAGTTCGAGATTCCGAATGTATTTTTCCCCCTTCGGGGTCAGTGTAAGGTTTCCCATTTTATTCTCCGTCAGTCCCAGTTGTTCCCCGGATCCCGGCCCCTCGCGGCGGCAAGGGCGCGTAGCACGTCCTCGCAGGGAATGTCGTGGCTCCCGTCCGGCAGGATCTTCACAGTGATCCCGTCGAGCCAGCCGGAC
>Ga0315296_10004221_pt1 | contig 11778 bp, 10 predicted proteins | sample YL17G14_18_MG_FD_203921 | JGI IMG/M metagenome (GOLD analysis project Ga0315296, IMG submission 203921) | Sediment microbial communities from Yellowstone Lake, YNP, Wyoming, USA - YL17G14_18 | ecosystem: Environmental > Aquatic > Freshwater > Lake > Sediment | place: USA: Wyoming | collected...
ACCCTTGATGGCCATGTACTTGCGTTGGATCACGGCTTCATCGACCATGCTCCTTCTATCGACAGGAGCACGTCCAATAATTTACCTTATTGTCTTACAATCTCTTATCAGTCAATCATTGGTACTCCGGCGAATGGGCCGGGCGAGGGAGGGCCTGCCCTTGGCGCAACAGGCGTATCAATTTGCGACCAATCACGGCTATGCAGCGATGGCCAAACAGATCAAGCCGATCTTGGACGAGTTGCAGAGGGCGGCAGAACAAGGTTGAGCCACAAAGGCGGACCAAATCAGCACGGCGGCCTACCTGCATTGGCTTCCGTACCTCCATCGACTGTTCTCAGTTGCACCATCCTTGCGCCCACGCCAAATTCTTCACAGCCTCCATCGCGGCCTCATCAGCATCCGGCAGTTGCCAAAACAAATCCAGCCCGCTGCGCCGTTCCACTTCGTCAACCGTGGTGAGGTGGTCGATCACCGGGGACGTGCGGGCCGCGCCTTGCCCCCTGACAAACGCGGTGACGCGCAGGGTCCCGGCGTCCTCGACGGCCACGACCTTCCAGAACCCGCTGGGCACTTTGTGCGGTTCGTCACACTTCGACAACGGCGGCATCGGGGCCTCGTACAGCGGGTCGGGCACCATGTCTCAAAGCACACAGCCTTATCTCAGAATAGCCAATGGCCAGCGTGTGCTCCTCGTCCTGCGGTGTGGCTGGTTGGTTCTGGCCCGATCTCACACACTTGATGCAGAAGGGGGCCGGCGACTTCCTTGTCTGCCAGCCCTTCTTCTTGTGCAAAGTGGACCATGTGTTCTATGGTTTCACGGCCTGGTTGTAGATTCGGATATCGTCGATTAGGCCGGACCAGAAGGTGCCGGCATCGAGATTCTTGCCGGTCCCGATGTTCAGACCCCCCGTCGAACTCACCGGTGCGCCTGGTTTGTCCGTGGCGACGGCGGCTCCGTCAACATACAGCGTCCTGCCGGTGCCGTCCCAGACAAGACCTGCCTCGTGCCATTGGTCGTCGGCGATGACCTTGCTCGCAGTCAGGGCTTGGCCGCCCAGGGCAGTTGTCAGCCGGCCTGCGAGATTGATTGCGAGCTAATCCACGCCGCCCGCATTCCCATCCTGGGAGACGATCACTTGGCCCCCTTCACCGCCCTGGACCCAGGCAAAGACGCTGAACGGCCCGCTTGCGGGATCGAGCACGAAGTCGGTCACGACGCAGTCGTTCGACCCGTCGAACTTCAGGGCTCCGCCGACCTTGCCGTCGCTGGGCTGCCAGACAGGCCCGCCCATTAAGACTCCGTCACAGGTGCCGGCGCTGTCGGCGGCAACGCGGCCAGTGGTCTCGTCGAAAGCCCAGTGCGCCACAGGCTCCTCTGATGCCGCAGGAGCACCCAGGCAGATCAGCACGTTGTCGAACTGGGCTTTGCACAAAGTAAGTGCGTCGTTGGCGGTGACCGCCAGTCCGACGTAGACCGTCTGAGGCATATCGATCATCATCGGGTTCGAGCTGCCTCCCGGCGCGACCGGATATCCTTGCTCTCAGTTGGCAAGACAATGTCCAGACCGGCCATGGCGGCTAGGATCTGCCGCTGGGAAAGCCCCTGGTCGTAGAACCGGATATCGTCAAGAGCGCCGTTGAATGGGTTGTCGCCGTCTGGCTCGGAGGCCCCGAATACGACCGCAGCCTGCGTGCTGGACGGGAATGAGAAGGGACCGGAGCCAGTCGGCTCACCGTCAACGTAGAATGTGGCCGTCGTCCCATCGAAGCTGACAGCCACATGGGTCCATTCGCCAATCGGCAGAACCGGATCACCACTGAACGGTGTGCTTGCTTCGTGGAAGAATCCGAGCTTGCCGGTGTTGATGTCGGCTTCCAGCGACCACATCGTGCTGCCGTCACCCCAATTGTTCCTTTTGGCGATCAGGCCCTGCGCTACTGCGGGCTGTCCATTCCACCTGGCCCAGAGACAGACGCTGAGCTTGCCCGTGCCGGCGGAGGTGAGCGCGGACTGCACCTGCGACTGGCTCATCCCCACGACGTCAGGAACCGCGATGGTCTGGGAATCCCCGGAATACCGAGAGATGGTCAGCTCCACATTAGAGCCGAAGTCAACCACCGCCCCTGCCGCCGGGCTCTGGCTGATTACGCAGCCTTCGGGCACGGTGTCGCCGGAAGTCCACGATGTCGTGCCCACGACAAGACCAGCGGAGGTGATCGCCGACTCGGCCTCGGGTTTAGACATCCCGACGACGTTCGGCACCGCCATTGTCAATGGAAATGTCTTGAAAGTCACATGGGACGAAGAATCCCCAAAGACTGTGGGACCAACGGGGAGATAGCCGACATTTCCCTTTTCGCGACTGCATTGCGTGGCCTTTCAAGTACCAGGATAGTGTACCCTGGTGGGATTTCAAGCCTGAATGCCCGCATTCTGAGACAATCGACGTGGAATTGGGGACGAGAGCAGCCGTCCCACCGCCCCAGCCTCGTACACCTCACAGGTATGCATTGACGTGCATGCAGGAAAGGAAAGGTACGACAATGAACGATACGTGCAGATCATTCAGGAGCTTTGGTCGAACCTGCGTAGTCGCGGTTGTCTGGGTGACACTGCTTTACATTGCGAGGCCAGCTACTGCTGCGCAAAAGTGGGAGCGCATGCAGAGCGGAACCGAGGCTCTGCTTCGGCATGTCTGGGGCAGTTCACCCTCTGACGTATTTGCTGTGGGGGACAACGGCACTATCCTTCATTACGACGGCACGTGCTGGAGTCCAATGTCCAGCCCCACGACGCAGATGTTGAACGGCTTGTGGGCAAGCTCAAGTTCTGATTATTTTGCCGTAGGAGGCGAGATTTGGCACTACGACTGGACATCTTGGTCCAAAATGTCCAGCTTAAACGATTTCAACTGGCTATGGGGTGTTCATGGCACTTCGTCCTCAGATGTCTTCGCTGTTGGGTACTGGGGCACGATTGTGCACTACGATGGAGTGACCTGGAGTCCGATGAAAACCAACACGGACGCGCACCTCCAGAGCGTTTGGGCATCGCAATCCGACGTGTTCGTAGTAGGATATGACGGCACGATCCTGCACTACCACAGAGAAGTGCCGGTTCTGAAGATTACCAAGGCTCGCATGGTCTCTCCCAGCGAGTTGGGGATAGATATAGAGGTCACATTTCCAAAGGACGCTCCAGAGGAATCGCTCAGAAAGGTAGACTTCTGGGCAAGTATAAACGGCGTGCCTGTCAGCAAGACCTTTGACATCACTCGGCTAGTTCAACCTGGGGACACCAACAAGGAAATCAGTTTCAACTATGGCTCTGAATGGATAGAAGATCCGGTTCCACCTCGCATAATCAATCTTGCAGACGAAGGAGTGCCTCGATTTGAAAACAACGTGGCCTTCGCGCTCTGTGGAAAATGTTACTGGGAAGGCGGATTGTACTCTCAAGAGTGGGCAATACCTGTGGAAATCCCTCTTCCGGTGATTATCATTCACGGGTACTTGTACACCCACAAGGTGGACGGATGGTTCCTCGAAAAGGTCGCAGATAAGCTGGCCTACGAAGGGCTCGGGGACTTCCTTGGCGATTATGGCTACACAAATGATAGTTCCTGGTACAGAACCTTGTGGAGCATGCCGGAAATCACATACGAAGCGGACAAGGTAACAGAATCTGAAATGTATTCCATTGTCGAGTTGTGGGTTGGAGCAGCCTTGCAGGCTACCTACGCAGACAGAGTCAATCTCATTGGCCATAGCACTGGAGGACTTGTGGCGAGGTACTACTCGGGAACAGCGTCCACAGTAGACAAAGTGATATCGATAGGTACACCCCATCTTGGACTCACTGACTTCTATGCAAACGCATTTGACAAACCCAACAAGGAAAAGGCCGACGAAATCATGAGAGTGCCGGGAACCAATGAGGAGAATCTTCTCCGATGGTTCGAGCCACAATATGGAGAAAGCTGTCTCATAAATGCCGAGACCGGGCAGCCGATTGAGCCTGAACCTTACGAGAACAGTTTCAATGCTGCCTACAATAACGACGTGCATTACTACAGCATCTATGCCAACAACCGCGAGACTCTCTATAAACTCTGGGTAAGAAAGAGGAAGAACGGCACGGGCTGGTATGAAATTGTGGACCCGCCAGACGGTGCTGTGAATACGTGCCCTGGCGATGGATACGTTCCGGCGGAGAGTACGAGTGCGTTTCCCGGCGGTGATTCCTCGATTCTGATTTCAGGAACCAACGGAGGAGGTACGTCCAAGCCGCATGTGTTCCTTTGCCAAGACCCCGAAGTGCAAAAGAAAGTACTTGAGCTACTAAGGAAATAGACGAGTCTTGACTCCGGTAATATCGCACTAATCCTGGAGGACGCGGCGAGTCCCTTATCGCTGAGGGCATATGGTTGCTCGCCGCAGCACGTTGTCTGAGGCGGTGACTCTGTGGTGCGCTGGTGTGGCCATTCTGAGTGCTTCTGGTCTGACTTGCGCCGGCCGGCGGCTCAGAGAAAAACAGCCTTCGTCCAGTACGCCCGACTGACGGTACTGCGGGGACCCCATAGGGGTATAGGGGAGGGGCTCCCCCGGCTGCCTTGCCTTCACTCCTGCTGCTTGCCCAGCCGCATAGAACGTGGAGCAATTCCAGAATGCGAAAGATGAGGTGCTGTCATTCTGGTCTTCTCAAGGAAGACTTGGGCAATTCCGCCGACAGCAAACCAATGCACAGACCAACACTGGTTCTTCTCGGCGGCCGCCGGCCAACAAGTCCGTTACCCGGACCGATAAATCGCAAAAGCCGTGTTTTTTGTGCTTGACAGGAGGTTCCGGCACGCCGGTTTTCGCCGAAATCGATGCGGGTGGAGACATTTTGGTGACATGATGTCACGAACAATAGCAGCGATGCTCCGGCTTCCGACTTGGCCGCGATCCAGAGGATAGAACAACTGAAGAACCGCCCACCAAGGCTCACCAAACACGGGGCCAAGGTAGTGGCGCCCGTTATCCAGCGACCCTTGTTCAACACGTGACCGCCAAGGTTACCAGTCAGCCATGAAGTCCAGGTTAGTAGTCGACACCACACCAATATCGAGAAGTGTTTTCGTCCCACTGCAGCCAGTCGGCCCAGCCGTCTGTTTTCCCTTGTCGCTGCTCGTGAGACTTGGGTTGTCCATATCCCAGGCATTTACGACATAGTCCACGGTCTGGTCGGCGTTGCTATAGCCGTTGTCTCCGAAGCCATCCCGCGGAAAGGATGGGCACTGGTAGACCTTGACCTCGCGGTAATCCTGGATCTTCGCATAGTCATTGCCCAGGTACGGGATGAACACGAGAATCCATTTCACTTTGTCATCCAGCACCCGCGGGATGAAGTCGTCGTTATCCGCTGCGTACCCGTGCAGCGCAATGCCCATTTGCTTGAGGTTGCTCTGGCAGGAAACGGCCCTGCCCTGCTCCTTCGCCCGCTGCAACGCCGGCATCAATATCGCCATCAGCAACGCAATAATGGCGATCACCACCAGGAGTTCTATCAGGGTAAAGGCCTTGTGCTCTTGTCCCATCGTGCTCTCCTCGTCCAGACCCAGACAGGCGGCGTACGGATAGTTGTACGATGCATTCAATGATACCGTGTTTGCCGGGTCGCATCAAGTGTCGTCTGCAATTGTGGCGAAAAAAAATGGGATTGACTTGGGCAGAGCTGTTCAGTACACTCGATGTGTATCGATCATCGGTATGTTCTTGTCTCATCGAGAGGGTCTTGGGTTGCCCCAGCCCTCTGTGGTTGGATGGAGAAGCTGCTTGGCAGGAGGATTTTTCGGAGGCTCGATAGCCACACGTGTCTATCTATCGGTTCGTCAACGCACAGGACGTTTGTACCTGACAAAACGTAATCGTTTGACGTCTATTTGCAGGAAGGGCCACACAATGAACGTGAAGCCGATTCATCTGACTTTTCTTGTTTTTGTGCTGGGCTTGGTGATGACGAGCGGGGCGAGCGCGGAGATTGTGGGTTGGTGGAAGTGCAACGAAGGCTCAGGGACAATCGCCCGCGACGCCAGCCGGTATGGCAACGATGTCTCCTTGTACGGCAACCCACAGTGGGTGGCGGGACACTTCAACGGCGGCCTGCAGTTTGACGGATCGGGCGACTACCTCGATCGCGGGGTGTATGCGCCGAGTCTGGATATCGTGGGCGCACTTACGGTGACGGCGTGGGTCAAACCCGGCGTCGTGCTTCGCGACCATGAGATTTGCGGAAACGTCACCGCAGGGCCAACGGCGCCGGCTACATGCTGGGCATCTACAGCAACGACTACGTCGAACTCGAGGTCTGGAACAGCACGGGGACCTCGGCTCCGTACAGCCGGCCCGGCGGCGTAGTCGCGCTGCAAGCGGGCGCCTGGTATTTCCTCGCAGGGACCTATGCTCAGACGGCCGACGGAGGCGTCATCAGGACCTATGTCAATGGCGTCTTTGACCAGGAATTAGTCACAACGGTCGTGATGGCCCATTCCCAGGGAACGTTCAAGATCGGCCGCGATTCCCGCGCCCCCGGGTTGGGCGAGTTTGCCGGTGTCATCGATGACGTTCGCGTCTACAGTCACGTGTTGACGGAAAGCGAGCTCCAGGACGTCATGATCGGGCGAAGGCCGCAATCCAAGGTCGCATTTGCCCCCCTTCCTGAAGACGAGCAGACCGACGTGGCTCGTGACGCGCTTCTCGGTTGGACGCCCGGTGACTATGCTCAGACGCACGATGTGTACTTTGGAGCCGTATTCGCGGATGTCAATAACGCCAACAGCAACAATCCATTGGGCGTGCTGGTCAGCCCAAACCAGGACGCGAATAGCTATGCGCCCTCCAGCGTACTCGACTACGGGAAGACCTACTTCTGGCGAATCGATGAGGTAAATGCTCCGCCGGACTCCACGATCTACAAAGGCGACGTCTGGAGCTTTACGACCGAAACCATGATGTACGCGATCCCGGGCGATAAGATCACCGCTACCGCCTCCAGCTCTCAGGATGGGGGACCGGAAAAGACCGTCGACGGATCGGGTCTGGTCAACGACCTGCACTCGGTCGATACGAAGGCGATGTGGCTCAGTGCGGCGGGCGATCCTGGATCGGCCTGGATCCGATATGATTTCGACAGGCTCTACAAGCTACATCAGATGCTGGTATGGAACTATAACGGACCGTCCATTCTTGGCGGATACGGCCTGCAAGAGGTTGCCATTGAGTATTCTGAAGACGGCGAAACCTGGACGGTGCTGCCTGACGCAAACGAATTTGCCCAGGCGCCGGGTGCAGACAGCTATGAATCCAACACCACTGGGGATCTCAGCGGTGTAGTGGCAAAGTCCGTCAAGATTACCGCCAAGAGCAACTGGGGCGGCGAGATGTATACCCAGTATGGTCTGAGCGAGGTCCGCTTCCTCTACGTCCCGGTGGCAGCGAGAGAACCCAATCCTGTGAATGGCGCGGCCGGTGTCGCACCCCAGACGGTTCTGAAGTGGCGGGCCGGACGTGAGGCGGCCTCCCATGAGGTCTATTTCGGCGCCGATGCCAACAGCCTGGCCCTGGCGGGCACCGCCTCTGAGCCCAGCTATGAGGTGTCGGTCAATCTGAACCAGAGCTATGTATGGAACGTCGTGGAGGTCAACCAGGCGAAGACGCCGGCATCCTGGTCGAGCGATGTATGGAGTTTCTCTACTGCCGCGTACCTTGTGGTCGATGACTTCGAGAGCTACACCAACGACTCGCCCAAGCGGGTCTTCCAGACTTGGATCGACGGTACGGGCTTCTCGCCGGACGAGTTCTTCCCCAAGGGCAGCACCGGCAACGGCAGCGGCTCGACGATCGGCTACGACCCGCAGCAGGGCAACATCATGGAGACCACGACTATCCACGGCGGCAAGCAGGCCATGCCCCTGTCTTACGACAATACGGGAGCAGCCAATTCCGAGGCCGTACGCACCTTTGACGCCGGGCAGGATTGGACGAAAACCGGCATCCAGACTCTGGTGCTGTACTTCTACGGCGTTCCGGGCAGCAGCGGCGGGCAGTTGTATGTGAAAGTCAACAGTGCCAAGGTGATCTACGATGGCGATGCCGCGAATATCGCCAGACCACAATGGAGCCAGTGGAATATTGATCTTGCCTCGCTTGGTACGAACCTGCAGAACGTCACGACCCTGACGATTGGGATCGACGGCAGCGGCGCCAGCGGCACAGTGTACATCGACGATATCCGGCTGTATGCGTCAGCCCCGGCATTGCTCAAGGAGCAGGTCTGGATCGAAGCCGAGGCGACGACGACGATCACGGCCCCTCTGGAGGTCATGTCGGACAAGCCCGACGCCTCCGCGGGCAAGTACCTGGGTTCGCTCGAAGCAGGTCTGGCCAGGACCACGGCGGCCGGCCCCGGCACGGATGGGACTGGCATGGCCGCGTACAAGTTCACGGTCCAGGGAGGCACCTACGCGATCCGCGTGCGTGAGATCGTTCCCTCCTCTTCGGCGGACTCCTGGTGGGTCCGCATCCAGGGAGCGACCTTGAGCACAAAGGTCCACGCCAGCGGCTGGATCCAGTGGAACAATGCCCCCGTTGCACAGAGCTGGGCATGGAACCCCATCATCAGCACGGATGACGGCGGCAAGACGGTACTCTTCACGATGCCCGCAGGGACATACACCCTGGAGATAGGCTATCGTGAAGACGGTTGTATGCTGGATGCCCTCATGATCACGGCCCAGTAAACTGGTTCTTGAATCGGATGACCAAGGGGCCTGCATTGACTACCGTCAGTGCAGGCCCCGTTTTTGTAGCCCGACAGATGTGACAATTCTCGGCAACTTGGCACTTTGCAGACGAATATTTTGGGCGGACGTGCCTATCGATTTGCGGCACAGAGCTTGATAGAATCGTCGCCATGATGGTTGTCGAATATCTGCCGCCGCGTTCGCACGTGCTCTGGCAACTGGCCCGACAGATGGGCATCCGCCACGTCATCGTGAACGCCAAGCCGGAGCGCACCGGCCTGAAGCCGCCGTGGGACATTGATGCGCTGCGCCAGGTGCAGCGCGAGCTGGACGCTGCCGGGCTGAAGATTCACGGCTTGGAGGGCGACCAGTTCGACATGAGCCGCATCAAGCTGGGCCTGGATGGGCGAGATGAGGACATCGAGCGGTTTTGCCGAATGCTGCGCAACATGGGCGAACTGGGCATTCCCCTGCTCTGCTATAATTTCATGGCGCAGATCGGCTAGTTTCGCAGCAATGCGGGCTTGGCCGGTCGCGGCGGCGCGCTGGTTTCACAATTTGATCTGAAGGAAGTGCCCATCTCGTTAACTGAAGCCGGTGAAGTGCCGGCGGAGCGGATCTGGGAGAACTATCGTTACTTCATCCAGCATGTCATGCCTGTGGCGGAGAAGGCCGGCATTCGAATGGCCCTGCACCCCGACGATCCGCCGCTTGCGTCGCTGCGAGGCATCGGACGCATCTTCGACACGCCGGAGGCATTTGACCGGGCCTATCTGCTCGCGCCGAGCCCGAGCAACGGGGTCACATTCTGCCGCGCCAACTTCAAACTGATGGATGTGGATCTATCGGGCTGGATCCGGCGTTTCGCGGCGCAAAGACGATTGTTCTTTCTGCACCTGCGTGACGTGCGCGGCACGGCAGAGCACTTCGTCGAGGTGTTCCACGATGAAGCGCCGGCAGCGCTGATGGACACGCTCAAAGCCTGTCACGACGCAGGCTTCAACGGCCCGCTCCGCTGCGATCACGTGCCGACCATGGCGGGCGAGACGAATGCTGAACCCGGTTACGGCACACTGGGCCGGCTGTTTGCTGTCGGTTACATCCTGGGGCTGATGGACGCACTGGGAATTCCACGCGAATGAAATCAGCATGAGTCTTTCCCCTGAAAACTCTTGTGTGACGCCGGGCGGCGCAATAACATGGCAGTGACACGACCGGTTGCGTGGGCCGGTCGACCAGCTCAACAGGCAGCGTCTTGAGCAGGTTCTTTGCACGGCGAGCCAGTGCTTGTCGCTGGGCTCAACGAGGGGATCGGCACAGCCATGACACCATCGGAATCTCTGAACCCGAGCGAGCGCAAGTTACGCTGGTTCATCGTCGCCTAGATCACCCTTTCGACAATTCTCAACCTGATCGACCGTCAAACCCTCTCCGTCCTCGGTCCAACCATCCAGCAGGAGTTCGGGCTGAGCAAGCAGGGGTTTTCGAACATTCTCAACGCCTTCCTGTTCGCCTACACGGTCATGTATACGGTCGGTGGAAGATTCGTGGACCGAGTCGGCGAGCGGATCGGGATGACGGCCTGCATCCTGTGGTGGTCGGTCGCCACGATGCTGCACTCGTTGGCCCGCGGCGGATTGAGCCTGGGAATCTTCCGGTTCCTCCTGGGGATCGGCGAGCCGGGGAATTATCCGGCGGCCCTCCGCGTGACGACCCGCTGGTTCTCCAAGGCCGAGCGAGGCCTGCCAATCGCCCTGTTCTCATCCGGCAGCTCGGTCGGCAGCTTGATCGCCCCGCCCATGATCGCCCTGGTGACGTTGTACTTCGGGTGGCGGATGGCATTCTTCTTTCCAGGCTTCTTGGGAATGATCTGGGTGCTGGTCTGGGTGTTCGTATACCGGATGCCTTCGCTGGATCTCAACGCCCAAGCCGTGCCTGTCCAATCTCCCGCTCCCGTGGCGACTGTTCGCCGCAAACCGGAATCGCTCGGCGCTCTCCTCAAGGACGGAAGGGTCAGGGCTATCGTCCTGGCCCGACTGGTCTCCGATCCGGTTTGGGTCTTCTACCTTTACTGGACTCCTACGTACCTGTCGGACCGGTGGGGATATAACCTGAAGGACATTGGGCTGTACGCCTGGATCCCCTTCGTTTTCGGCGGCTTGGGCGGTGTCTTCGGAGGGATGGTATCGGACTGGCTGATCCGCCGTCGCGGCCTTGAGCCGGCGCAGGCCCGCAAGCGTGTCCTCTATGTGGCCGGCGCCGTCGCTCCGCTGGGCATGACGATCGGCTTCGTGCCTTCATCGGCGATCTCGCTGGCCTTGATCGCCGTCATGGCGTTCGTCGTTTACATCTGGTACATCGACACGGCGGCACTCATCTCCGACGTGTTTCCCGAGCGGGTGGTCGGATCGATCCTCGGGCTGATGGGCACTGCCGGCTCGCTCGGCGGCATCGGCCTGAACTGGCTGGCGGGGTACGTGCTGGACAACTTCCATTCCTATACGCCGATCTTCATCATCGCCGGCTCGGGCCACCTGCTGGCATCCCTGATCCTCTTCTTTTTCCTGAGGGAGAAACAACGCGGTTTTGTTCTTGAGGGGGAAACGGCATGATGCGACTGAGAGACCGAGTGGCAATCGTCACCGGCGCCGGAAGAGGGATTGGCGCCGCACTTGCGAAGGGGTTGGCTCGCGAGGGGGCGGCTGTGGTGGTGAACTATTCGCGGTCGGCGGAGGAAGCGAAGAAGGTCGCGGACGAGATCGTTGCTGCCGGCGGCAAGGCGGTCGCCGTTGGGGCGGATGTCCGGAACCTCGCCGAGCATGAGCGACTCACCTCCGCTGCGATCGACCAGTTTGGCACCCTTGACATCCTGGTCAACAACGCGGGCCTGGAGTACCGCGAGTCGTTTTTAACTACAACGGAGGAGCAGTTCGATCACACGCTCGGAGTGAACCTCAAGGGCGTCTATTTCCTCAGCCAGAAGGCCGCTCAA
>Ga0315296_10004222_pt1 | contig 11773 bp, 5 predicted proteins | sample YL17G14_18_MG_FD_203921 | JGI IMG/M metagenome (GOLD analysis project Ga0315296, IMG submission 203921) | Sediment microbial communities from Yellowstone Lake, YNP, Wyoming, USA - YL17G14_18 | ecosystem: Environmental > Aquatic > Freshwater > Lake > Sediment | place: USA: Wyoming | collected...
AAGGAAATTTCCTGCTCGGCCGGCCGAACGTACCAGTCGTGTTCCTCCGGCTTCGAGCGGACGGGCACCGAAAGCACGCCGACAGCGTGCTCGAGGTTTTTTTCGGGTCCGTTCGCGTATGGGTTGTAAGGGTAAACAGGCCAACTCAGTGTAGCGGCTGGGTCCAGTTTCAACCTCCAGCCGTGGTGGCGAATCCAACCTCCCAGATCCTGAGGTTGCAGTTCGAGCGGATCCGTCCCCAGCACGATCTTCCGGCCTGCACCCGTCTCCAGCGTTTCGCCGGCTTTCAAGACCAGTTGGAGATTCAGGTGGGTATCGTCCGCGGGCGTGCCTTTTCCCGTTTTGACGACGCGAAGATTCACTTCATTCTCTAAGGGAGCGGGAACATAAACGTCTGCAAAGAACGTGTTGTAGGCAAGGGAAAGCCGATCCTGCTTTTCGCTCATTTGGAGACGGCTGCTAAGGGGCATAGAGAAAACCTGCCCACGAATCTTCTCCGTGAAGGTGGCCAGTTCCGGCTGGCGCTTGGAGTTGGCGCCGGTAATGATCAGCCCCAGCTTCTGATGGAAGATGCTCAAGTTCGCCTGGCGGTCCAGGTAATACTGATTGTTCACTGCCTGGGTGCTGATCAAACCCGACAGGCAAACCACCCAAGGGCCCGTCTTGCGGATTCCTGCGGGCACACTCATCTTATGGGAGTAACGGGGCCGGTCCTGGGGGATCGGCTTCGTGGGCCCCTCGTGATAGTACAGAGCATCCTGGGCTAGCCTTCCCAGCGCATCCATACTGAGGTTGTCTGCTCGGAAGAAGCTCGTCAGGAACTCGGCGTAGCGGCGCCCGTCCGGGAAATGCGAAAACCCGAAGTGGCCCCAGGCACAGACATCCCAATAGCGGTTGCGGTCGTTAATGACTTCCACCGGGGTGCCGTCGAGATAGGTGAAGTACTTGTGCAAGTCGGTAGAGCGTTGCAGGGCCCGCAGTGCGGCAGGATCCTTCGCGTACTCCCAGTACAACGCCACTTGCGTCATGGTGAGATGGTTGTAACCGGTCGTCGGGCCAGAGTCGTTGTGCTCTCCCCAATAGCCATCCGGGGACTGTTCCTCAGTAGCAAAGCGATGAAGTATCCGAGTTCCCAGCGCTTCCCATTCTTTGTTCCCGAACACTCGCCCAGCCAAAAGGAGTAACGAGGCATACTGCGCGTAATGGTTTGGGGAGGTCCCGATGAAAGGCGATTGGTACCAAGGGAAGTCTAGTCTTTCCTTGGCATCCGCCACCACCAGAGCGGCATTCCTCTCCATGGCCCGCCGCCAGCGCGCCCCTCGCTGCTCGCCCAGCTCCGTCTGGAGCAGCCGGTAAGCCTCGAGCCACATGTAGGTGTCCCAATCACTGTCGAGGCGAGGTTCGTACCGGCCCTTCTCATCTTCATCAGCCAGGAGGTCACCGATTTTTATCGCCAGGGCCAGCATCTTGGGGTCCCGGAAGCGCGGGTTGTCCGGGTGCTGTTTGGCGTAGAGCACTGCGGGCGCCAGGATGGCATAGGGGAAGTGGTGCCAACCGGGCCGTGCTTCCAACGCTTCCAGGTCGGGTGCTGGCTTAGCGTTGAGACGCTCCTCGACCGGCTTGGTCCCGGCCTCCATCAAGCGGAAATATTTGCCCGGCAACTCGCCCGCGATCGCGCTCCCTGCGATCCCGCAGGCCAAAAGACAAACAAACGTCATGCGCGCTAGCATCGGAGCCTCCTTGGCACCAAGAGACTGCTCGCCGTTGATAGAGTTTCAGCTAGAGGGCTTGCCAACTCAAGGCCCTCTTTTAAGTCGCCAGCGTCCGTTCGCGTGTCCGAATCCTCAGGATACCTTCAAGCACAAATCCACGGATACGTTCGCTGAGTATTGCCGCGCCAGCTCCTGGGGATGCGCCAAGCAACAACTCCTAGTTCTTTTGCCACTGCCTGCCCTGCCGGATAACCCGGGCGGCAATGTCGCCCCAGAATTCAGGCGGGTTCAACTCGATACCGTAGCCGAAGTGCCGAAGATGATCAACATTCGCCGCATCCCTGCGGATGATTTGGCCTGTTAAGGTGTCCCACCATTCAACCTCATAATTGCCATCCGCCAAGCCTACGATGTTGACGCTGGCGGCTGCCTGACTCGGCCCGCGGACGGGCTGGGCGTCACTCACCCGGAAGGCCATGGGATCATGAATCCAGAACAAGGCGCGGTCATCCGCCACCAAGCCGTATACATTCAGGCATACCGGAAGATTGGGGCGGGCAAGCCTTACCGCTTTCCACGGGTAGGCTGGCCAGTCCACGTCGCTCACGAACCTGGCGAGCGGCTGGTAGTGACGATAGAGGTTGTACGGCTCGATGTAGTTGTGCCACCACCAATAAAGACCAGTTCCGGCAGCTCCGCTCAGCGCTGTAGCCCACAAACAATCGTGAAAGTGTTTACCCTCCGGATCGACGCCCACCGGACCCTCGATACCTTGCTCGCCAAAAAAGTAAGGTTTGTTGAAACCCTGCATCAAGTGTTCGGTGTCCTGAACGGAGTACTGCGCCGCGTCGTACTTCGCTTCGAAGTACGAATGGCCTTGCACAATATCGATTTGCCGCAAGGCAAACATCTGCCGGTCTCGCCAACTGGTGGTAATGAGATGTCGCCAAGGATCGATCCCTTTCAGGTAGCGCGCCATTTCCCGATGCCATTCCGCATTCGCTCGGGGATCGAAACCCTCAAGGTTGTCCACCTCATTCCACAACTCCCAGGCCACAAGGTTCGTCGTCCAGCCCCACCGTGCCACGCTGTAGCGCAGCCGACGGCGCACCAATTCGCGGGCCTTCGCACTTGTGAGGTAGTCGGCGGGACGGACGCAGGGACCGCCGTTGGCGGCATTGTAGGGATTGCGTGACCAGCGATGGGCCTGTTGTTGCTGCCACCACACAACCATCTCGAAGGTGATCTGCCAGTAGGAATCCAGCTTTTCGCAGAGCTCCGCCACGTAATCGAGTCGCCAGGCGGAAGCCATATCGTAGCGTCCCAGGCCGGTGACTTGGGTCTCCAAGGGGAAGCCGGTGAAGCTGCCGTCGCCAGGCGCGGCAGGAAGTTTGAGATCGCGCGGCACGTAGTACTCCTGCCAGAGGCGCACGAAGTTGCCGCCTGCCTGCGCCAGCTTGGAGAGGAGCCGGTCGAAGTAGTAAGTGCCCTCTTTGCCTTCATACATGCAGAGATTCTGCCCGATCGGGAAGAAGGGGCGCCCAGACTCGTCCTCCAGGTATTGCCGGTTTCGCGGACTGACACGGATGAAGCCGCGACGCGGCCCGGGAGTAATCTCGAAGCTGAATTCCTTGCTGCGTCTAGTGCTCCCGCTACCCTTCAGCTCGAGCACAAAGCGGTGGGTGCCCACTTCGCCACTCGAAAAACGAACCCGCCACTCCGGCCGCCCCAGGGGTGTCAGTTCTTCCACCCGCTCGACTTCCGGGGCCGCGGGGTCGCGGAGGGAGCGGCGATAATCCTGGAACCAGAAGCCCGGCACCCTGACACTCTTGCCTGAAGGTGAAGTAACGAGGGCGTCGAGTGTGGCTAGGTTCGGGTCAAAGGGGTTGTCGGGCACAACCTCCACGGGCAGGGAGATTTCAACCTTTTCATACTGGCGCGCCGTGGGCGTCAGCAGGCGGACTCCGGCGAGGAAGGAGGCTGACCAAGCCGAAGGCCCAAAGGGCGCAAGGGCCAGAAAGAGCGCGGCGCATCGAGCATTTTGTTTGGCTGTCAACACACGCATCAAACCTCCCCGCATCTGCAGCTTCGTGAGATTCCCAGCATACGGTCCCCCAGCGCGGGGCCCCGAGTATCTCCTACGGATTCCCCATCATTTCCGGGTAGGTTTTAGCCATGCTCTCGTCTGGTCTGCGGTCCCGCAAGCGGAGGGCACTTTCCGCTCCCGCCAGTTTGAATGCTTGCGACGCCCGCGCGTACTGACCCTTGACTCGAGAGCTTCCCACTTGATGTCGCAGGGGATCGGTTGCGTTCACGAGCCACACTTCCCGCGGCGCCAAGGCAGCAACCAAATCAGGTAGATCGTAGACTTGCAGAGCTCTGGGAACCGTATCTTCCAGCACGCCCCGATGGATACGGGTCAGGACCACTGACTCGTAAGAAACCAGCATGCCTTCGAGGCCCACTTTTCGGAGGCGCTCATCCAGCACGGCAGCATAGAGCATAGGCACCGCACCCGCATCTTTGCCAAACCCATAGATCTGGTCGTGGTCCACATCCGACCGTGCCACGAGGAGATCGATCCCCCGGGTGATGTCCCGCGCCCGCATTCCCACCATGGTCTTTCCGATGAGCAGCGCGGTCATGGCATCGTCGTAATCTCCGAAGTAGCGGTCGAACTCATCGCCGTTGCTCTCAGTGCGGACCTTGGTCTCCCCGCAGCCTCTGGCATCGATCGCGAGGACCACAAAGCCGGATTTCACGAGTTGCTCCGCATCGGATGCTGCGGCGCTCTTGCCGCTGCCGTCGACATAAAGGATCGCGGGCTTTTTCGACTTAGCCTGCTCCGGAACGAACAGCAGCGCTGGAATCATGATGCCGGGCTCACTGTCATAGACGAGCTTCTCGATATGGTAGGCGGGGCGAGCGATGGTGCCGTAAGATCTGACCTGGAGTGGAGCCGGCGTGGGTTCGAACCCGCTCATCTTGCGCACGCGGCGACGGATCTCCTCCAGGGGCAAATTTCCTTTCGCTTTCAGTTGTTCCCAGCGCTTTTTGTTCAGGGAGAAGACTGTCTCGCCCCCGCGCGAAGTGGAAACCTGCCCTGTGGAAGTGCACCACAAGTCCTCGGCAGGAACGGGTTCTATTTCCCGCTCCGGCTCGTTATCCTCCACGCCCTTCAGCCAACGGCTGAGCCAGCGGTAAGCAGCCAGGCGACGCGGCTTTGAGTAACCGTGCCCATCATCAGCCTCGAACATGCCCAGTTTCTCTTTCGCCCCCATTGCCGAGTAAGCCCGTTCCGCTTCCGCGTATGTGTGACGTGCTCCGGAAATGGGAAAGAAATCCCGAATGGCGGAAAGGATAAGGTACGGTTTGGGAGCGAAGGCATATAGGAAATCGGGATAATCGAATCCATCCTGCAACCAGAAAGGGAATACCTGCTCAGCGTCCTGGGGCCCGATGGTTTGAAGCATGAGGTGCCAGGACGTGATGTAGCACGAGGGTGCGGCGACATGGATGCGATCGTCGAGCGCCGCCAGATACGCAGTGTGCGTGCCTCCTCCGGAATTGCCGGTGATGCCGATGCGCGTGGGATCAACTTCTGTCCGAGAGAGCAGGTAGTCGAGCGCGCGCATGCCGTCCCAGATGGTGTAGCGGGCCATGTGGTCCCCAACCAGCAAGCACTGGATCCCAACCTCCGTGTGCTCGGTAGTCGAGTTGCCCACCTTCGATTCCTGCAAGTCTTCGTCGTAGAATTGGACCCTCTCGCCCTGGCCGATGGGATCCCAAGCCAGGGCGACGAAACCTTTGCTGGCAAGCGAGCCGAGCATTTGCTGCCACACCGGATTGGCTTTGGCGCCCCGCTCGTGTCCGAGTGGATACAGGATCGCAGGGTAGGGCGGGCGGCCGGTCTTAGGAAGGTAAAGGTTGGCCGTTACGTAGAAGCGGGGCTGGCTCTCGAAGACCACCTTCTCAATTCTGTAGGCTTCGCGCTCCAGGACCCCGACGACACGGGCGTTCAAGGGGGTCCTCTCAGGTAAGCCGCCAAGATAGCTGAGCAGGCGCTGGCGGAAGTCAGCCTTTCGTTTGGCGACATCCTCGAGCGTGGAAAGCTGGTCGATCTGACGCTGCCGTTCCGCAAGCATTCGCTCTGCGATGCTCTTCAAGTACGAGGGCAACATCTTGCGGATTTCGCTGAATTCACCTAAGCCGGAAAGGAAATTCAGAGCGTCAGATTCCTGGGCTGAAGCAGGTACAACCAGCAGGAGAGCCAGTATCCATGCCAAGCATAGAGATTTCATTTTCCGCCTCTCAACGACCAGATGTATTTCTTTCGCGTCGCCAGCGTGCCTCTTTGTTTTGCCCTTCGCTGGCGCAAAGGCACCGCGCCCGGATCCGCCACGCACCCCCCCAGCGGCGGTAGGTGTTTTATTCCGTCTCGCGCCCAGGCGAAGACCTGAATTCGTAGGCCCCGAGGTCGAGGCGTCCATCGTCGGGACGAGCCACGTCATTCAGGTGTTGTCGATATTCGCGCGTCGGCTTGACTAAAACCACCTCCCCTTTCCCGTCCACGTAGCGCATCACCTGGACGCCACGGTCGATGCAGCGCGAGCCGCGTCGCAAGCGGAAGTCGCGGGTGATGGGGTCCGCGAATCCCGGGTCAGTGCCCTGGATCGTGTCCGCCAAAGTGGGTGGCAGCGTCGCGCCGCTAGGCAGCCAGTTGTTTGCTCCCGCAACGTTGCTGGCGCCGGCACCGGTCAAAAGAAGCCGGCTGCCATAGAAAACGTTGTTGTACAAGACGGCTTTCACGCGTGGGCTGGACAGGCGAATGAAGCAGGTGGGGAGGCTCGCGGCGACGACGCTGTTGTTGATCATGTAAAGTGTACCGTCGCGTTCACCGCCGGATTCTGGGCCGAAGTCGATGAACTGGGGGGAGCTGCCTTTCTTGATGATGAGATTGCCGATCAGCACCGCGTTGCTGTGCGGCGCGCGCGAATCCTTTGAGTCCGGGAAGCCGATCTCCTTCGTCGTTTCACCGCCCTCGATGCCGTCGTGCGCATCCGCGATGTAGTTGTAAAGCAGCTCGGTATAGTGCCCGCGGGTCTTAAAGTTCTGCCCGTTCGTCGAGTCGTGGATGTAGCAGAAACGGATGGTGGTCCGGTCTCCGCCGAGGTAAAAGTTGTGGCTGTAGCCGTTGAAATCCGGCGTCCCGTTGAAAGCGACCTCGCAATACTCGATCAGCAACTCATCGTTCTCGCCCGACATCATTCCCATATCGCAGTGAGTGATTTTCGAATGGCGCAGCACCGTCTTGCGGGCTCCCACCACACGAAGGCCGGCACCGTTGTTGCCGTTGCGGGCGTTCCGGAATGCGAGGTTTTCGAAGATATAGTTGTCGCCCTCCACTTGGAACAGGGCGCGCGGCGCCCCATCCTGGCCGCTCACGTCAACGCCCGTCCCATCAATGACGGGGCGCGAACGGCCGATACCTTGGACGGTGATCGGCAACCCCTGCGCGTCTCCGCCCTGCCACTTGACCGCTTCATTGTATGTGCCCGAATCAATCAGCACTGTGTCACCCGGTCGGACGCGGCCCACTACCTCGGCGATTCTTTGGTAGGTGCGGGTGGGGCCCACATGATACGTTCGCGTGGGCTCCGCCGACCGAAGTGCCTCTGCGTGCGACGAAAAAAGTTGCACCGCAGCGGCCGCTAGAACCAGCAAGCTTCCCATTATCCAAGATCGCTTCCTCACCGCGTTTACCTCCCTTCCAGGGCCGCCAAGGCGGCCTCGCGTACGGACTCAACGACATCTGTCTGGCTGGTCTTTTTGAGCGCCGGCATCGCCCGCTGATCACCCAGGCGTCCCAGCGCCGCAGCAGCGGCCAGACGGACATCCTCCTGCCCACGCTGCAAAAGGTGGATAAGGAGCGGCACCGCCGTCGGGTCGCCGATACGTCCCAGAGCTTCCACTGCCCCGCGTCGCGCCGGGTCGCTCTCCGTCCCCGCAGCCTCGAGCAGGGCAGGGACAGCCCCGCGGTCTCCCAGTTCGCCCAGAGCTTCGGCCACAAAGAATCCCAGGTCGCCGTCGGCGTGCCGGAGCGTCTCGGCCAGAGTCGGAACGGCCGCAGGGTCGCCAATGCGCCCCACGGCCCGCGCCGCCATCCAGCGCCCCGCTCCTACCTCGACCGGAGCAAACAGCCCGTATCCTTTGCCGGGTCCCGTCTTTCCGCTAACCAAGTCGAGCAATGCGGGCACGGCCTCCTTCGCCTTCAGGTCTCCCAAAGCCACGCAAGCCGCCATTCGTACCGCCTCAAACGGGTCCCGCAAAGCGGAAATCAAGGCGCGCACTACCCGGGAGTCGCCCAGCTTTCCCAGCGAATCGGCGGCCCAGTAACGGATCTCCTCGTTCTCATCCTGCAAGGACTCAATCAAGGGGCCCAGTGCCGCCTCCTCTCGGTGGAGTCCCGCCTCAATGATGGCCTGAATTCGTTCGGCTTCCGAGCCAGATTTCAGCCTCGCGATTACCGAGGGCCGAGTTTCCTGCCGCACTGGAATCACTTCCAGCCGCAGGGAGCGCATCCGCACGGTCGCGCCACCGCTGGCATTGGCAAACACGTCAAACTCGAAGGGAAGCCGCGCCGCTGCTCGCTCTACCCGCCCCAATCCTTCCTTGTCGGTCCACTCGACGGTGATCCGAAGGGCGGAGCCAGGTTCCAGCGCCTGAGCGTCCACCTTGAACAGGTTCCAGCCTGGCTGCAAATTTGGCAGCGTCATCTTGTTCATCATGACTCGGTGCGTGAACCTCAGGTCCGCGAATAGAACGCGTGAGGAACCGCTGCCAGACTCGAGGCGAATCAGGTAAGAGTAGAGGCCGCGCACCGAAGGCAAGCGTAGCGTCAAACGCTCCTGCTCAATCTGCGCCGGGCTCCAGACGGTGCTCCAGCGCTGGCCGCCGTCCGTGGAAACGGCAATCGCGGCGGATGCCTGGGGACCGGTAGCGTGAACGGTGGCTTCGACCGTCGCATCCGCAATCAGATAGGGGAAATCAAACTGGTGAGTGAAGCTGGAGACCGGGCCCCCCAGCTCCGGCAAAAAAACCGCCTCGCCCCCACCGATAAACTGAGAATAGGGACCGCCGGGCTGGTAAAGATTACTCTCAGGAGAGACGGACCGCTGCGTCCCGGGATTGAGGTAATAGATGCCCTGATTGTCCCAAAGCAAGGTATAGCGCTCGCCCCGGTGCAGGTAGATGCCCATGGAGAATTCCGGCATCAGACTGAGGTGGGTGCGCAGCCAACCCTTCGTCCGCATCTTCAAGTCCTGGTTGGCGGCGGTGACGAGCAGGGGATTGCGCTCAATGTCCTCGCTGCTGGCAATCCATCCCTGCTTGTTGCGCACCCACCAGCCGTTGTTAACGTCCAGCGCGTGCGCGCGGCGCGTGCCGTCGGTGTCTCGCCACCAGAGTTCGACGAGGCTGTGATGACGCATGGGGAGATATAGGCGGTGCGCCTGCCGCCCGAGCGACCGCCACATGGTCTCAAAAAGCCTGCCCTGTCCGTCGCACCAGTGGTTGCCGTAAACATTCAGAATCTTCAGCGTGTCTGATATGGGCACCTCATGCCCCTCTGCTCCCTCATGGGGAGGCCCTCCAATGGTCATGGTGCGGGCAATCCAGTTGTAGAGCGCTACCGCTTGCTCTTCCTCAGTACGGGCCCGCTCGATGCGGATGACGCTCTCCGCAAATGAACGCAATGTGTAGGAGTCCGGCCAGCGGTCGTTGCTGATCCTCAATCCTTGAATCGCGGGACGGCTGGTCAGTGGATCACCGGCGCGCGGGTTGCCGTCAGCCCATAAGGGCGTTGAAAAAAGGACAACGCAGAAGAGAATGTTAATGGTCCAGTTCATGGAGCTGCCTCATTGGTTCCATTTGACAGAAACATCATCCGGTTCGAAGCGTGGATGCTCGGAGCGAGCCACGTCCTTCATGTCCTTCATATACTTGCGCGCCGGCCACCGAGAGATTCATCTCCATGACAAGCACAATCGAGGCGCGCAGGAGTATTCTCCGGGCATGGGTTACTTCCCCTGAGCGGTGACAAAACGCGCGCTGGCGTGACGGTACCGCATGGCGTAAACGAACGCCTTCCCGTCATCGCCGCCCCTCCCCAGCACCAGCAAAATCAAGTCCCGTTTCGGGTCGTACACCATCGCCCGATTCTGGCTGACCGGCTCGCCCGGTTCCACCTCTGGGGGCGGGGGAACATCCACCCTGCGCCAGACGTTGTCGCTCACGCTGTAGACCCACACTGCTGGCACGGTTTGGTCTTCCGGCGCCGGACCATAAGTAAGGAAGACATCCTCGCTCGGGAGGTACACGGCCTCGCGGCTCGCCACCGGCGGCGCTGCACCTGCTGGAGCCGCCACCTTCGGCTGCCTGTTTTTCCACTGCTGTTTGGGGATGTCGAAGATCCACAGCTCGTCCTGGCGCTCGCCGGCACCGTGCAGGATAACGCGGTCGCGTTTGGAGTCATAGGCCAAGCTCGTTATCTCGTACAGATTCTGTGGCGACGGCGGAGTCTCACCCAACCGCAGCCAGCGTCTCTCGGCCACCTCGAGCAGGTAAATGGCTGTGTCCTGGTATTTCTGCCCAGGCCTCCAGGGCAGCAGATAGCCGGCGTCGTTCAACCTGGAAGGCCAATCGACATTCACACCCATCACTCCGTGGCGCGTGCTGACCAAGGTATCCACACCCACGGGTGCCGGACCCAGCAATTCCCACTGTGCTGTGTCCGGAGCGAAAGTCCACGTGGTGTACTTCACATAAGAAGAGGGCGGGTTTACGAGAGCGTCGGGCGCGGGTTCCTGACTGGAAGGGAAGAGCCGTAGCGTTTCGGGATCGTAACCCCTGGTCAGTCGAACGCGCCGCATCATGACCATCTTTCGGCTCACCGGATCATACGCGTAAATCCTGCGGCCGTGCTCCGTCCAAGGTTTGCCTTGAAAGGTCACACCCGCCAGACGCGCGCCCTTATCCCAGGTGCGCTCCGGATATTCCGGCGCAGGGTCAAGGCTGCGCCAGGTATGAGCCTCGGGATCGTAGCTCTCCACATCGTTCCCGCCGTATCCGCAGTGGCCTCCGCCCCAGTAGAGAATCTGACCGCGATCGGTATCGAAGGTCGCTGATCCCCAGGTCCGCGTGGGAGCCAGCCTGCCGGGCTCGCGCAAGAGCACCCAGCGATTGTGCGGCAGGGCGTTTAGCCTGGACGCTTGCACCTGCCGCCGTACGGCGCTAGTAGCGTCGGCGCTTTCAGGGGGAGGCCGCTTGGGCATTGATAGCTGCTCGGAGATCGCTGAAGCTTCCGAGCGCACGATTGTTCCCGAGTCGATCCGGTACCCATAGGTGGTCCGCACCGGGTAGAGCACGTTGCAGGTCATGGTGTCGCCCGGGGCCCTGGTGTTGGTCACCAGGATAATCAAGCGCCGCTCGGGTGCGATATCGGCGGTGACGTAGAATCCCGTAGGGACCTCTCCGGCGAGCCGCTGCCAGCGATCCGCCGCCGCGTCGTAGGCCCACATGTCGGTGAGATCGCGAAGGTTGTAGCCGCCACCGATGATGACCCACCCGGTATCAGGGTCGTAGACCGTGAAATGACCGGCCCGGGGCCCCGGTCCGCCGAGCGCTTTTGACTTACGCCACGTCCGATTCCTCAAATCGTAAATCCAGGTGTCAGCCAGGTAATGACTCTGGCTATCTCCGCCAAAAAGAACCAGCACCTGGTTCTTGGTATCGCAGACAAGGCGCGTATTCATGCGGGGCGGCGGCTGGAGGTCCCCTGGCACACGGCGCCATTCGTTATCTTTGTTCCTGTAAACCCAGGTTCCAGTGTAACCGACGGTTTTTCCATCCGGGCCTCTTTCCGCAACATGCCCTCCCCCCAAGAGGAGAACCTCGTCGTTAACCGGGTCATACACAAGGGAGCCGCCCACGACGGGAGGCGGGGAATGCTTCGGCGCCAGGTCAAGCCAGCGGCGAGCAGCGACGTCATAGGCGGCAGTCAA
>Ga0315296_10004223_pt1 | contig 11773 bp, 10 predicted proteins | sample YL17G14_18_MG_FD_203921 | JGI IMG/M metagenome (GOLD analysis project Ga0315296, IMG submission 203921) | Sediment microbial communities from Yellowstone Lake, YNP, Wyoming, USA - YL17G14_18 | ecosystem: Environmental > Aquatic > Freshwater > Lake > Sediment | place: USA: Wyoming | collected...
TGTGGCCGTGGCTTAGCAGCACCGCGTCCACGGTGCGATCCTCTCTTCCTCTGCCCATTTGCCTGAGGTAGTCTGTTCTGTAGACTCCGGGTATGTCGGGTAGGAGGCCTGTGGTGAAGAAGTCTCCTATGCCGTTGCACTTGCGGGGCTGGAGGAACTCGCTGAAGTAGAGGCCGCTCTGTTTGAAGCTCATGCCGAAGTCGAGGAGGACCCGGGTGTCTCGGTCCTCTAGCAGGATCTTGTTGCCGCCGATCTCGTTGACGCCGCCGTAGAAAGTTAAAGATGCCATTCTTCTTCCGACCTACATCTTATGAGTCCGCCCGTCGGGATTTTATTACTTTCGCTACCACAAGTTTAGCTTTAAATTTAGTAAGAATCTTTTTATGGAGTTCGCATATAAGTAATTATATGAAATTTTCTCGCACGCCAAGAACAGAGGTGAACTACAATGGATATAAATCAAGCAATAGAAAGAATTGTTAAATTCAGTGAGAGGGACATAGGACCTACTGAAGAGAACGTAAAACAGAAAGTCATGGTTCCGCTACTTGAATTGCTGGGCCACAAAAGAGAGAATTTAGAATTTGAATACCGCACCCGAAGAGGGGGAAAAATAGACATTTTCATTAAAAATGTCCCTCCCGATTGTAAGATAATTATAGACACCAAGAATTATAATGGGAATCTGAACGACTATATAGACCAGATAAAAGAATACACCTTTGATGAAGCGGCACTACTTACGGTAATCGCAAATGGCACAGAAATTAGAATCTATAGCCCACTTCGAGGGGTCGCATTTGAAAGGTCATTGTTATATTCTTTTAAAAGGCAAGACCTTAGCAAAGAATTGGTTTGGAATAAACTTTCATACCTTTTACATAATGATAACTTACAGAATAGGAACGTACTTAAGAAGATAGAAGAGCGAGAACGAGAAATAAAAGATGCTATGGTGAACGAAGAGCAACTCAAACAGGGATACGATAGCAAGGTTGAGGACATCGACAGCGACATCGAAACAAAGGAAGAAGAGATTGAACAATTAAAAAAAGAAAAGGAAAGCTTGAAGAAGGGAGTGAATACTAAAATATCTGAGATTTGGAATGCCCTTGGTTTACCTCTTGACCTTTTTAGGATTTCTCGACCAGGTCCACTCAGTGGGATAACGCCAGTCGATGTACCCCCTGAGTACGAGAGAAAAGCTAGAAAAGTCACCTTGCAAGAATTAGTTGATGCTGACCTAGTTAGGAACGGTCAAACCTTATACTTTTTCCATGGTAGAATATTTAAGGATGAACAAGCCGAAATAGTGGCAAATCAAAACAAATTAAAATACAAAGGCGATGGAAAACTCTATTCAATCTCAGAAATAGCCAAGATTATAGACATAAAACTCGGGCTTAAACATGATGAGCATGGCGTAGCAGGACCCAGATATTGGCAAACGGAAGATGGAAAATTATTGCATGATCTCAATGAAATAGTAAGGCAACAAGGTTAAGATGAAAATAGAATATTACATTAAGCGGAAAACAAAGAAAAAAGGACATCGAGGAAACTCTGCGTCGCTACGCTCGGGACTTCAGATACCCGCCAGACGTTATATGAAATGTCCGACGCCTTATCCCCCACAGGCGTTAAAGTGAGCCTGAAATCAGACATGAACGGTAAACCACTTAACCTTTCAAAAACTAATTATAAATAATTTTATGGAGCAACCGTCTTCTCATGTGATCTACTCTATAGCTAACCGAAAGATTGTTCACTTTCAACCTTCTTCATATAAAATCAAAGCGTCTGGATTATGAAACCCTCCATTAGAATCGTCAACGTGGTCGCTACGGCAAGCCTCAACCGAACCATAGATATCGAGTCTCTTCTTCGGATCTTTCCTTTGGCTGAACCCGGCTAGGCTCCTAATGACCCCTACGGTAACCCAGTATGAAAGGCCGGAGTAGTAAAGGACGGTGGGTAGGACCTTGACCCTAAGTGGCTTACGGTTCCAGTGGAAGACTCAGGCTCTCAGCTCTATCCACCAAATCGGAAAAAGGTTCAACACAGGTCACCTGAAAAGCGAAAGACTAAACCACCTAAAAAACTTGACAACATCGTTTTGAGATGCGCAAGGTGTAAATAAGGCGGTGCCCCATAACATTTTAGGTATATGAGGTCAAAATATTATGTCATTATATTACGATAAAAAAGAGGATAGGATCCGCACAATTCTCGCAGGAACTCCACTCAGTGCTGAAAGTATAAGACTGAGTGAGCAATCCTTAGGATCGAAATGGCATGGAACATCTTGGTTCTTTCTGATGCACATTATAGCGAAGACATTCTCTAGATCTGAACTGATCCCTTTTGATGCGCTCCATACAACAGTCCGTGATTACGGGATCTCTGGCTGGTTAAGTGCTACTTCGCTTAAGAGCCAGCTTAGTAAACTAGTCCAGATATACGACAGAAGAGGGCTTGGAAACATTCACTTAGAACCAAACTTCGATTTGAAAATCGACGGTGCTATTTCTTCTCCGGAGCTGCGAAATTATGCGGATCTGCAATACGAGTACGCAATGGGAGAAGGCTTGGTCAGATATAGCCCAGGATATCGAGCATGGGTAGAGAGAGACATGTCGAATTTTGCTGAGAGAATCTGGTGGCATTATATGACAATGGTCTATGACAGTCCAAAAATCTACAACAGTCCTAGTGGGGAGAGTGCGCTGACAGCACTGTTTGAGGATATGAAAGAGAAGATGGCTGGCAAGGAGCTTTCATTTCAAAATGTTAAGATATGGAAAGAATCGCAATTAGAACATAGTCTAGCTCTTTTGGAAGGATGGGAAAGAGACCTTATCGAAAGAAACATACTTGCTCCATTTAAGTTTGGAGACATAGAATTTATTGCTCCTCGATATTTCGCCGAACCCGACGGCAGACCTCTGACAAGCGGTGGATCATTCGCAGGCGAAAATTTTGAGTCAATGATAAACTTAATAAACGATCTGAGAAGGTTCCCAGGATACCCTGTCTACAAGGGGAACAAGAGTGAATACGACATGGCTAGGCGATTGGAGCGGGCCGGAGCAATAATAATCGTGCAAGAAAGCGAAACATCGCTGAAAGTGCCAAACTTCGTGTTTCTTGTTTCTAGGGACGTTTTTGAGAATACCGAAAAAAAGATCAACTTCTCCTACTCGTCCTTGCCAATGTCTGAATATGGCGACATTACAGTAACGGATCAGATATTCCTAACGCTGGGTCGTGCAAGAGCCTTCGCACAGAGGAAGATACATGAAGCACAAGTTTCACAGTTCGATTATAAGACAGAGATCGGAAGGATCTTTGACGATTTGGAGACAAAAGGAGAAGCCAGCTTAGGAGACTGCGCTGAAATTTTCAGTCCACTAAATGGTTGCCTGAACATAGTAAACATAAGAGATAGAAATGGCGTCATAAACCAGGATTTTGACTTTATCATAAAACTACTTTGCGATTTCTGGAACGAACTTATTAATGACCCCTTAGTTGCCGACTTGTACTATCCTCCAAAGGAGACGATTCTGCGAAGCGAAAATGGGCAAGTTCAAAGCCAGATCAAGAAAAGCCTGAAAACATATTTCAAACACAGGTGAAGTAATCTTTGAAAGACCAAGAAACGAAATCTGTCAACGGGAGACTTGATGCCTTAAAAGCAATAATCCGATCAGATATCTTGCTAGAGCATGCTGAAGTTAAAGAATTATCTTCAAGGATAGGTGATGCCCTCCCATCTTATCTTATGAAGACAGATGGAGAAGTAAGGGTTAAACCTTGGCTGAAAACGAGGTTGTTTGAGACAATACTTGCCTCAACAGGCATGGATGAGTATCTGAAGGAATTGCTGAGTCATGATGATGCCAAAGCTGAAGATGTCCCGATAAACCCTCTACTCGCTTCCTTTCTTATATCCACCTCTATGAATCCTTTCGTGTTCGAGTTGATCAACCAATTAGTATCCAGCAAAAAAGTCAATCTGACAAAAGGTCAGATAGATGCCCTCTCTGTCATCCTTAAGCCCAGTAAAGACTATACTATCTCCAAACAGGATGTATCTTTTCAAAGTGAGCCAGTGCAGAATACTAGAATCGAACTTCTCAGAATGTCCCTCGATATTCTCTCAGCGTACGAAAAAGACAAAAGCGTCGACTATAGGAAGACGCCAGCGATTGATAGGGTCCCAGAAGACCTAGAAAGAGTCACCTACGTGCCTGACTTCACAATTGAGGAACTGTTGCTAATCTCTAAGAGATGTGGCCTTTTGTTGAAACTGGCATTTATTGATGGGTATTTGGTATGGCAATACCGAGACCAGCCCGCAATATACGTAAAGTCCGGGGAAGCGTGTTATTCTCCAAAACACTCGCAGCGAAGGGGAACTACAACATATGAGCAAGCCGACAGACAAGTTTACCATTTCATAGATCAACTGGAATCTTCTCAATTGCCCAGTGTTCGATGTGCGATTTGTGGTCAGCGCTCCACCAGTAATTTGTTCTACCATCGCGAAAGGGGTGTAGTTCCCCTATGCAAAGAATGCTCGAAAGACGATCAAATGGTTGTTGGGTTCGTGTCAAAGTTAAGGCATAAGGACTAAAGGTGTTTTTGCTTGTCTGACGAGACATACGACATCGATGATTTGATCAAATCCGGAAGAGACGCACTCAGCCAAGGAAGGTATGAAGATGCGACTTCATACATTGGGATGGCTTCAAAACAGATAGACGAGCAAATCAGGAATCTGGGAAGAACCTTAGAGAAGACTGGGGAATCTTCAGATGCTATGGCTAGATTGGCTGAGAAACTAGAAAAACTGCAGATACGCCAACGGACAACAACATATTTGCTAGAAACAATAGACAAGGAGAAAGACCGAGCGAATCGTTTCAGAAAAGTGGTTGAGGGGATAATAGGAACAAGAATAGTCATTTCGATACAGGAGAACAAGGAGAGGATAGATGCTATTCTCAGCAAGCCCAGAACTATTGGTTCAAATGATAGTTATTTCTTGTGTCTGAGAAAATGGAATTCATATACTCCCCTTGTGAATGTCTCTGAAGAGCCTCGCCAAGGCGGTGGTTACTTCCTAGCTTGGAATGGAAAAGGCATCGTCATTGATCCAGGAATCGGCTTTCTTCAAAATTTTTTGAGCTCAGGATACTCAATCTCCGATATAGACGCAGTCCTGATAACTCATTCTCATGTCGATCATACCTCAGATTTTGAAGCAATTCTGACACTTCTTCAAGAAGTAAATGATCTTAGGAGAACAAGTGGGGTAAATCCCCACAAACCCAAGATTTACTTGAACATAGGAGCCGCAACCAAATTCATGCAACTGCTTTCAATATCATACGAAAACGTTGAGGAGCGTGTTTTGCTGGATCCAGGCGCCAACCATGCCCTCTTTCCTGGACTCACAGTCACTGTTTGTGAGGCTTTTCATTCCGACCTCTATGCTCCGCGAGGCAGGTGTGTTGGTCTTCTTTTTGGATTGAAGAATGGACATAAATCCTACAACTTTGGGGTGACAAGTGACACAGGATATATGAGTGAACTTAAAAATGAATTCTCACGCCTCAATGGAGCTATGATCATTCTCCATTTGGGATCAATTCTAGAAGACGAATTGAGATTAGAAGGACCGACCGAAAGGATCTATCGAGAGCATTTGGGAATAAGAGGAGCCTTTAATCTAATCTATGATGTGTCTCCTCGCCTAGCTGTGATTTCAGAGATCGGCGAGGAATTACAGGATTGCATCTGTTCGCTTGCTGAAAATCTTAGGGCGGTCTTTCCAGATACCGTAATCCTCCCTGCAGATGTCGGTCTGAAGATAGACCTCTCACGGTTCGGGGATCCTCTTGCGGTGGAGTGTCAAGGCTGTGAAACATTTGTGAATATAGAAGATGTCATATACTCTTATGCTTCAGACAAGGGCAACATGAGATATCTATGCAAAGAGTGTAATACTTCTGGCATCTTAACTTGATGCATCGGATCTATCCGCTTATATTACTTAACTTTCAGCTTTCAGGAGTCGCGCGCGCTAGGGCGTTGCTATATTGCACCTTTTTTCATCACAAATCAGGCCAAGCCAGATAATTGACCGGTCAAACTTATCTGGACAAGCGACAGAGGAAGATCTATGCCAGAAAAGGGCTGGTACTCCCTCACGGTCAGGAAGGAGACCGCGTTGAGGGTCAGGGAACTGACCAAGAACAAGGGTTTGACGGTGGATGAGCTCATAAACATGCTCATGAAACCGACCTCGGGGGCCGTATGGGTGAGGTGCAGCCTGTGCGGGGCCAAGGTTAAAGCCGAGAACATGCCGAAACACATGGCGAGGGTTCATCCTGAAACGGTTGGTAAATGAAGGCAGAATTTGACCGGTCAATCAACATAATTATTTAATCGGCCTGCGCGCGTTCAAAGGGTGACATTATGAAGAAATAATGATTATTGGGTGAGCCACCATTTTTCTAAAAGTTTTCCTCGTCCCGCCTGCGCATAAGGTTGCTTCAGCCTTTACGCCTCATACTAGCTTTAGATTTTCCAATGAGAAACCTTTTCCACATCATATACCTAATTCTGAACAAACGAGGGAAAACCATTGCCTGAAACTCCACAAGCTGAAGACCTCAAGGATTATTTCCTAAAGGAGATTGAAATCATTGAGGACATCATAAGCCGCATGGCTAACAACTCATTCCTCATCAAGGGATGGACAATCACACTAGTCGTGATTTCTATGCTTCTAAGCCAAGAACCCAAAGTTCGACTTTTCTCAATCATCCCCTGCATTTTCTTCTGGGGTTTGGATGCCTATTACCTTTGGCTTGAAAAATTATATAGAGCATTATTTGACTGGGTAATAGCAAATCGTTTGAATACAAATGCATATTTATTTGATCTTAATGCTCGCACTCGCTTCTCAAGTCGGGTTGATAACATTTTTAAAGTAATGGTGTCTCCATCTCTCCTGCTATTTTATTTAGGTTTAATGATCTTGATATTTTTCTTAAACAAGTAATCAATATTCCTTTCATATATTTTTACAATCAATAAAGAATATTAAGCTCAAGACAGATTTAGTTTTGATATAAAGTGACACGCCGAGTTTATTTCAGCTTCCACTATGAAAACGACAATTGGCGTGCAAACCATGTACGTAACTCATGGGTAACAAAGCCGGATAGGCAATCTGCAGGCTTCTGGGATCACGCAGAGTGGGAGCAAGTAAAAAGAAGATCAGACCCCGAAATCAAACAATGGATAAATAGGCAGATGGAAGGAAGCTCAGTAACCTGTGTCCTAATAGGATCTGATACTTGCACACGCGAATGGGTTAGATATGAGATCCAGAGAAGCATTGAGGAAGGAAAGGGAGTCATAGGAATCAGGATTCATCAATGCAAAGACAAAGATGGTAATACATGCGCGCCCGGCGATACAGACTTCGGGCTTTTCGATGGTAAAACATTCGACGAACTTTTCCCTACATACGATTGGGTAGATAATGATGGATACAATAACATGGGAGACTGGGTTGAACAAGCCGCCCAAGTAGCTGGAAGACCTGATCTAGAGCCACCCGCCTTGAATCCACGAAAATACAGTCAGTGCCTCAGATAAAGTGAAAACTTATGTCAATACCAGAGCCAAAACCCCCTAACCCCCCGTGGATTCCTCTAACCCCAAATCCTTCAGTGAATGCAGCGCTTGATTGGTATTACAGCGACTCGAACACTAGAGTGCCGATACGTGACGTTTCTCATCTAACAGACCCTAAAGCAGACCCCAATATCGAGACACATACATTTGGTCTATTCAGTACCTGCAATAAACGAATGAGGAAAAGCATTGTCAGAAATGGTATCTCGACTCTTTTCTTTTGCACTTCAAGGAGGGACAGTGTTCGTGTACTTACTGGTTATTACCAAATTGGTTGGTACTATGAAGTGGAATCAGGAGATTTTATGCTTGTAGCAAATAAATCTCGTTTTGTTCACCCAGGATTCCGTTTGAGTGACCTAAGGGAATACCTTGGAGGCTACCCCATTGATAACTTCTTTCGACAATGGAAATACATTGCAGCAACTGAAGCGAACAAACTTCTTGGTCTGTTAAACACAACACCTGATGCAACACCTTTGTACAAAGAGGAAATCGCTCGACTATCCCGTCTTGAACCCTTTACATGGAGCAATGTAGCTAGAGTGATGCGACTCCCTCCTCAGACAGGTGATTTAATAATGAGCCAAGAGCAGACAATCACCTATCCCCTTGAACACATCGATATTGAGCTTACACGTGAATGCAACAATTATTGCATCCATTGCTCAACTGGAATTGCCCAACAAGGTGATGAACTATCAACTATTGAAACCAAAATGGTACTTGAGTCTGCTAAATGTTTAGGATTAAAAAGAGTTGGATTTACGGGAGGCGAACCTTTCCTTCAACCACAGAAATTAATTGACTTGCTTGAATACACTAGAAAGCTTGGTCTACCAACCCACATCCATACGAATGGCAGACTTCTTAATGAGAAGAATGTCGCCCTTGTAAAGAAATATGGCTCAGAAGTCACGATCTCCCTTTTCGGTTCAACCCCCAAAACACACGACTTGATAACAACCATCAATGGGTCATTCGATGAGACGATGAAGGGTCTGCGAACGCTCATCAAAGCTGATGCTTCTGTCAGTGTTTACATTGTCCCCATGAAGACAAACCTGAAGGAGATTAGCAACCTACTTGGAATGGTTCAACGAGAAGGCTGTAAAACAGTGAGAATACTATCGTTATCTCCTACTGGTAGAGCGCTGGATAAATATGATGAACTACAACTCGAAAATGAGGATGTTGCTCAGCTTAATAATATCTTTGAAGGATTGATGAAGGGCAAAGAGGTGGAAATCACTGCAGGATTCTGTACTCGGCTAACCTACCCTAGTTTAACTTTACTCAAGGGGCACGAAGAATGCTATGCTGCTAAAAATAGGGTTCATGTCGATGCATTTGGAAATGTTTATCCTTGTACGGCTTCCTCGGGAAGATCGATCCTCTCTGTAGGAAATATTCGTAATTTTAAAGGCTCAATTGAGGAGATTTGGCGTTTTTCTCCCTTTTTCCAATTCTTAAGAGGCTTTAATTCCAATCCTCCTGAGAAATGTACTTCATGTAGGCGATATGAAAATTGTATGTCTGGGTGCAGGGTAGTGGTTTATCACAAACATAGGGATATCACAATAGCTGACCCAGATTGTGGTGGGCCGTATCAAGAAAGCGACAGTTGCACGCGCAAATAGATTATAGTGGTGAAGTCTTTTTGGAGAAAAATAATTTCAGGGAAGATTTGAGAAAGAGGGCAAAAGAGTGGGGTAAAATAAATTTAGACTCCTTTTTAGAGGAGAGGGTGAACGCCTGTTTAGATTTTTTAAATGTTATAACTGCCAACTCAACTCATACTTTTACCAAAGAAGATATACAATATTTAATCGATTTCGAGTGGAATTTAGTATTAGAAATCATGAACGACTCAGAATCCAACAAACCCGTTAAAGAGTTGATTCTAGAGAAGTATTTTGAACAAAGGAAAACAAAAGTTTCAATCTGATGCGGTCTCAATCCTCGCATTCTTAGTGGGAGAAAAGAAGACCGGTTCCCTCGAACTACTGTTCGAGAGCCTGAACTCACTATGGGCTAGTAATATCTCCCGCAAACCCCCTTTTTTTCTAAAATGAGGAAGAAAAGACCTGGGATAAAAAAAGCGATAGTTTTGCTTCAGCTACTCTTACCCACATCTTCAGGTACCTCCCCACTCCACCAACCTGAGTTCGATTTAAATATGATGCTGGCGAGGAAAAGATGCTTCATGACCCTATTCATCGATGCCCAACAACTAGCATCCAACGCCAAAGTCAACACCATACTAACAGATAGCCCGCAGCTTGACGAACTAATCGGGGGAGTAAAAGCCCAGATCCTCTACCTCTTCTACGGCGAAGACGACCTCATCGAGACCCTCTTCAGGCACCTGCTGGCAAACAGTCTCAAACCAACCGAAGAAAACCCGGAGCCCGAGGCGGTCTACATAATCTGCGGCAACTACCGGATGGAGCACATCGTCGTCGACACCGAGCCCCTCACCCGCCTCCTTGAGTCCTCGGGCCAGGGGCTGGAGGACGCCCTCAGGCGGGTCCACGTCCTCGTCGCCTCCTCCGCCGACCAGCAGGCGAACCTCACCGCGGAGCTTGAGCGCCTCGTCTCGATGAGCCGGAGTATCCGCCTAGTTCTGGTGAAGGGCATCTACAAGCTCAGCAGGGACGACGCGAGGAAGAGGAACAGAGGACGGGTCGCCGAGGAGGTCCAGCGCTCCATCGCCGCGATGAAGCGCATCTGCGCCTCCTCGGGGGTACCACTAGTTGGGTCGGCGAGGGAGGTGAGCGGGAAGCGGATGCCGGTGCCTGAGGCTAGCAGCTACCTCGACCACCTCGCCGGTATCATAGTCTACCTCAGGCGCCGTGAGAGAGGCGCGAGGTTCAACAGAGCCTACGTCCTGAAGTCGCCCCTCACGGCGCAGAGATCGGTCGAATACTGTTATGGGGATGAAAAGTATTTGGGTAGAACAACTCCGCCGATAAGGATGTCCTTCGAGGGCCTCCTCTCCCGGCTCAGGACCGAGTACAGGGACGCCCTCGTCAAGCAGGGCCGGAGGGAGGCCTTCGACCGCCTCGTCGAGGCGTGGAGCGCCGAGCTCGGCGCCATCAGCTACGCCGAGTCCCTCTCTCTCATGGACCTGATCCTCCTGACCGGGCTGGTCGACGACCGCCGCGTATCCGATGAGCTCGGCAGCCGCCTAACAGAGTTCGAGAGGCGCCTGTCTCAGCTGGAGCAGAAGTGAGAGGGTTGATGGGACAATGCCTCGAAGAGGCTGGCTGCTCGACCCCTACATCCGGGGGAAGGACGCCCACCTCTGGATCAAGACCGTCGAGGGCGAGGCCCTCCACCTGACCGAGAGGCACCGGCCCCACTTCGTGGCCGAGCCGGGGCCGGGCTTCGACGTCGACGACCTCTGCTACCTCCTTGAGGAGCACAAGCTCGTCCACTCCGCCAAGCCCGTCGAGAGGTACCCGACCCTGCGGAAGGAGCGCCTAGAGCGCGTCGCCGAGGCCATGGTCGACTCCGCCCCCTGCCTCGACAAGGTCGTCGATTACGCCAGGAGCCTCAGGGAGGTGAGGGAGGTCTACGACATCGGGTTGTCCCCCATCCAGTGGTACCTGATCGAGAAGGGCGTGGCTCCGACGAGCCTCTGCGAGTTCGAGGCGGAGGGCGGTGTCCTAAAGGGCATCAAGGCCCTGGACGATGGGGGCCTTATAGAGCCGCCACCCTTCAAGACCCTGCTGATAAGACTCCCCGACGCAGGCGCGATCGGCTCCGTAGACGTATATGATGCAGACGAGAAACCCTATAGGAGCCTGAGGGGAGACGAGGAAAAGGTACTCGGGGAGCTGAAGAGCCTCCTCCGGGAGGAGGACCCGGATGTCGTCGTGGTCGACGACACTCAGACCCTCCGGTGGGTGGCCAGCAGGGCCTCCCAGCACTCGATAGACCTCGGCTTCGGCAGGGAGGGGGAGCTGATCCATGGACGGATAGTCCTCGGCTACCACAGCTGGAGCGACATGGGGCTGGCGGGGCTCGCGGAGCGCTCCCTCTTCACCCTCGC
>Ga0315296_10004224_pt1 | contig 11770 bp, 15 predicted proteins | sample YL17G14_18_MG_FD_203921 | JGI IMG/M metagenome (GOLD analysis project Ga0315296, IMG submission 203921) | Sediment microbial communities from Yellowstone Lake, YNP, Wyoming, USA - YL17G14_18 | ecosystem: Environmental > Aquatic > Freshwater > Lake > Sediment | place: USA: Wyoming | collected...
CGCGTAGGCGTTTCACTTCTTCTCTCACGGCTTGGCTTGAGTACTGCGAGTCAGCCACCACGTTCCTCACCCTACGCTTACGTCTACGCTTGATGGTTTTCTTGAGGAGCGTTGGCGCAGGCTTCTTCTCATTCACGTTCGCAGGCTCCACAACGGCTGCTAGAGGCATCTCGCTCTTTGTATCCACAGTCAGATGGACGCCGTATCCAAGCGTCACGTTTCTGCCTTGTTTTCTTAGACCTGCCTCAGAATCAGACAATCCATGGCGACTATCGTTAGGGTCTCTGCGACTGTAGGCCTTGATGAATGTGGCGTCCAGCGCCACGGTTCTCGCGTCTAACACGTTCATCCGGTCAAGCTGCTTCACGCAATGCGCCATGATCTCCTGGAAAGCGTCAGGGCCGATTCGCTTCCTGAACCTTGAGAGTATCGATGGATGGTACGGTTTCTCTCCCTCTTTGACGTCGCATAACATGCGGAGATCCTCATCGTTCTCGAGCAGCCGATACAGCTCATCATAGCCCTCGATACGTGCTACTCGCTTGAAAAGCTCCGTCTTGAATTGGCCGAGTAGGCTTCTGGGGTGTCTACCTGTCCGCTTCCGCCCGTAGCTTCTCTCCAAGGCTTGCTCTACAAAATCTAAATCCAAAGCCTCAAACAGATCATACAGAGCCTTACACTCATTCATTGAGTTCGCCAAGAACACCGTGAGTGGGTGTAAGGCTCATCCATTCTCTTGCCAGAACCAAGCATACATCTTCATGTTAAGCGAAAGAGTTTAGCAAGATGCTGGCGCGCGCCGACGGCCGGCCGTAGAGAAGACCGGATGGTGTTCTAGCGACATCCTCACTGAACCTGGATCTGATGAGATTCACAAGCATGGAATGGTTTGACTTCCGAAACGACAATGAGCTCCTCGATCTTGCGTACGCCAAGGCGACAAACTACTTGCGTGTGCTCTCCTTTGCGCTCAGTAGTAGATGATTTGAAGTTGCCCAGCTGAACCTTCTTCTTGCTCAAGTGGACCCACTATGTCAGCATGACGTTCTGCATGGTCACAACCAGAGAGCCTTACCTCAACAGTCACGGACAACGAAAGAGATTTCTCGTGGCGATCACATGACCTTATAATAACGGATAACCATCAAACAGACCAGATTCGCTCATGCTACGGCCACATACAAGAACCAGATTTGTGACTGGCGTGAGGGCTGGCTTGAAGAGAGATTGGCGGGCTTGGGTCAGGAACAGAAGAGGCCCTCTATCGAAGTCGACTATACTCTCGTTGATTGGCACCTTGGGTGCACTCCTCTTCGTTTTTTGTACGACGGTACCCCCATCTGAAATCGCCACTCTGCTAGGGTTAGTCGGTGCACTAACCTGGTTTCTTCAGCAGGCCACCGTGTTTGCTCTTGCTCTCTTCCTTTCCATGTTTGTCCTTCTTTGGCCTCTTTGGGAGATTTTCAAATACTTCGAGAGCAAAATCCGCAACTCCGCTCGTGTGAAATGGACTCAAAAGCCATTTGACCGAACCTACCGCCACAAGACGTATCTCGACAAGGCGATTCGCGTAACAATGATTCTCGCATGCTGTATGATGGGTCCGGCAGCCTATCTTCTGATATGCCAGACGCTGACAAAGACACAAGTAAGCCCGATCGAACCTGTTGCTTTAGGTGCGTATTTCCTAGGTTTGGTCTCTGCTGCAGTAGGATACGTGCTTGAAATTGTACGAAAAGGCCTAATGGACAACTATAACCTGACTGAATATTACCTGATGGAGTTTCAGCATGTCCAGCCCAAAAAACCGAGGATCTTCTTCAGGGCTGTAAGTAAATTCATTTCGGAAACACAGACTCAATTCCAGCTTGCGAGGCTTCACGAACTCTCTGAGCAGATCGCTTTCATTCAGAGCCTCGGACAAAGATCCAATGTTGCCGGCGTAAATCAGCGGATCGATGAGATGATCGCTGCGGCAAAGGCTCATGACAGTAGAAGATTTCTCAGCACACTATTGAAATTGAGCCAGTATTCCCACCGTGGCTTGAAAGATTATCAAGAGAACTTAGGATATCGAGTCAGAAGCCCTCGCAGAACACAGTTGAGAAAGGCATTTGCATCGCTTACCACAAAAGTTGCTCCTTCCCTTGCATATGTTCTGATCCTTTATTTGGTATACTTGCTTTTTCGTCTAGTTGGCCTCGAAGTTCCGGTACGACCATGAATCTCCTAATGTTGGCATGTCTGCCAGAAATATAAGGGGACAAACAAGGTCAGACTCCTGCTCTGGCGACCTGTTCAATTTCTCGGACAGGTTCGTGCAGCTTCTGGCAGGGCACTGTTGGCCGTAGAGGTCAAGCCCGTGTCAGCAATGGACCGCACTCTCCTTGAGAGTTGTTCAGTCGGCCGGCCGGCGGCCGGAGTGCTCCATTTCGGGATCACACCAAACAAGATGTTGATTGGTGTTTGGCGATGTTTTGCTATAAGATTAATCGATGCAGGCTGCAGAACACGAGTTCGCCGCGCGCGTGCACGCATAGGTGACCCGACAATACTAAATCATTCGTACGGCCGGCCGTATCTTGACGGGAATATTACCCCTCGATAACGTGGGGGTCAAACGAGTCGAAAGCATGGTTGTGCATTAGCTGAGAGGTCTGCATCTGTCCCGGTTCAGAATCATACGTTTGGATGGTCCGAGATCCGGTAGGACCATGGCCAATCTGCGATCCGTTCACGGCTTTGATTACAACAGCTTCAACCTCCGCCTTGATTCCGACTGTCTCATGAATAGGCTCATGATATCTGTCCCGGTAGATGACTAGGCTGCCCAGTGAGCCAATCAGTGGTGGTAGTCCTAGCACGATTGCTGACACAATACCAAGTATCGCAATGACTCCGGCATGCTCTTTTCCGAATCTTTCGATTGATCCGATCTTCTTCTTTCCTTTCAAAGTCATCAATAAATGACTAGACTGACATCTATTTATTCGTTCAGACAGAATGTATGCGCAGCACGCAATGAGGCAATATGAAAGAAGAAGGTGATTCAGAGCAGGCCGCCATTCCCCCCTTGTGCCATGACGGCCGGCCCGATATTCGATGTCTTGATCGCTCTTCTCCCTATGGGTGCAGGCGTTGCATTTGTTGCGAGCGGAGGCTCAACGTCGGACTCCAAGAGGATTTGGTATGTTCACGCTACGGCCGGCCGCGCGCGCCGCCGTCTCAGGAAGCCTCCGCGATCAACTCGACAGAAGTTACTGGTTCTTCGCGCAACAGTTTAGCGGGAACCGGTATCTTATCCTCTGGAGAATCCTTTCTGTCCCTGGCAGCGGCCTCAAGGAAGAATTTCTCCGCTTTCTCGACAGCTTCTCTTACCGTTTGTGCGACCACATCATAACCTGAGTAAATGCTTCCGAACTCAACGCGCCAAACCTTCATCCCCAGTCTAAAGAACGCACATACCTTCCTGCATACGCATAATCATCATATTTCCTTAGAAGAATCTGATCACGCAGGTCATGTAGACCTACCGAAATGACAGGTCTATCAGTCTTCGGATGCGCGGAGTATTTATGGCCATGCAGTTTAATATAGTGGCCGTTGAATTGCAGGAAGGTTTCGAAAAAGCAAATCTGGCTGCAACGAGGTTAACTCTTCCATTACGAAGGTGTAAGTAATGATTATGCAAATGGCAAGAAAAGAGTTTTGTGAGGAAACCAAACGGAAATACCTAAAGACATGTTCGATAATGCTGCGCAGGACTTCCCGGATTAGCGCATTGCAGACGTGCGCCTCGGTATCACTTCTGGTCTGGGGTTCGTGCTCCTAATGGTGGAGCCAACAAATCAAATCCTCTTGACGTGCCATATCTGGACCTGAGCGAGACGTTTACCATAATGAAATCGAGACGGAACGTCGGACTATGAGACCCACAGGTCGTTCCCAGAACCAGATCGTTGCTGACATACGTAAGCTTCGGCGCAAGGACAGCGCTTTGTTTGGAAATAAGAGCGCTAATTTAGGAGAACTGGCTTCGATCGGACTTGCTGTACCAAAAGGATTTGCGATAAGCGTTCAGGCCTTCATTGAGTTTCTTACTCCTATTGTAGATGATATGAGTCCAACTTTTCTTTCGCCAGACGCATCACTTGACATAATAATCAGTTTCTCTCCAAAACTAAGAATGAGAATTCTCAGAGCCAGTTATCCAGAACCTATTGCTGAGATAATTCGAGGACAATATCGAAAGCTTTGTAATACCTTGCGTTCAAGATTAGCCCCCGTCGCGGTGCGTAGTTCTGCGCTTGCCGAAGATTCACCGGATGCGAGCTTTGCAGGAATCTTTGAAACGTTTCTGTGGGTGAGGGGGCAACGTTCACTACTTCAATCAATAAAGAGGTGTTACGCATCGCTTTTTGCATCTGGAGGATTAGCTTACAGAAAGGAGATGGGGCTGACGGATACATCGAAAATGCTGATGGGCGTGGTTGTCTTACAGATGATAAATGCTAGAAGTGGTGGAACACTGTTTTCGGGGCCATTTGTCAGAGATCAGCCAGATACTCTGTCCATAAATGCCAATTGGGGGTTACCTACTACTGTTGTCGACGGAAACTATCCTGTGGATACGTTCGAGATCTCCAAAGCTGACCAAAGCGTAGTTAAGGAGAACATTGCACACAAGACTAAGATGAGTCAATACATGTACTCCACGAAACAAGGAACAATTCGTGATGTGCCCGAATCAATCAGAGACAAATCTTGCCTTAATCAACGGGACTTGGCATTATTATCCCGCGGTGCGATTCTCGCTGAGAAACATTTTGGCCACCCAGTAGATATAGAATGGTGCATAGAGAAGACCTCCAACCGAGTGTACTTCCTGCAGTGCCGGCCTCTAGTCGTGATAAAGTCATGACCCCCACTCAATCATTCTCAATGCTGCTGGATGATTACATAACCCCATATGTTGATATGCGGATTGAGGGTTTCAGAATGCTGAGGGGGGCTGGGCTCAGAATCCCTGAACCAATATACATAGTCACCGAAGAAGCTTTCAATGCTTACATGACAGAAGGTTTCACCAAAGCGCTGATACTGGAGATCGAGAATGCAGCTAGGGCAATACTCCGTAGTAACAAAGGAAAAGGAGTTGCAGTTCGGCGTGCCTTCTTCATCCAAGGCGTTACTAGTCCACCAGGCCCCAGATCGGCAGCAATTTTCTCCCCCAAGAAAGTATCATCATTTGTGGAGAAAATCTTCTCATTCGCCCGAGACGAACTGAGCGAGTACTTGAACTCAAACTCACATTTCGCGTGCATTCTGCATCCTTTCATTAACCCCCGTGCGAGAAAGGGAGAAGCTGGATGTGATGCATATCTGTATGAGATGAAAGGAGATTGTTGGGCGGTGATACGAGCTGTGTATGGTAACGATGAGGGAGCTGTTGTACTTCCTCAGTTCGCTGATTCTTATCTCGTAAACCTCACCAGAGATCAAATCTGGAGCAAAGAGTTGAAGACGCATCAACGCGGATTGACTCTGACTGCAGAAGGAGCAAAGGAAACAAAGTTGCCGAACCATCTTGTTCATCGGCAGGTTCTGTCGGACGATCAAATCTTGAGCGTGTCTCGAATGCTCAGGAAATCCTGCAACAAGTTGGGTGACCATATCCGCTTGGAGTTTAGTGTCACAGAAGAGGGCATCTTCTTCACGGAATGCGCAAAGTATACGGAATCGGAAATGCCTATGATTCAAGTCAAGACAGACGCACCTTTGCTCGTTGACTTCAAAGAGGTGGGGACAATTGTCAAAGTCAGCACAGCTTGCGAGCCTGATGTGACAACGCTGTGCAAAGCAAGAGTAATCTTCATGCCAAACATGAGCCGGGATAGGATGATTGCAGTTACGTTGAAGATAGCAAAATACGTTCAATCGGGAACAATGATTCTGTTTCCGGGAAGTCTTACCTCTCACCATATCGTGCGTCTGAGAGAGTTTATAGAACGTGAGCGTAAGAGCGTTCATATTATGTCGACTAGAGGACAGACTGTTAGGGTCTCAGGAGACGAAATCTTAATTGAATATAGCGGACAGCGCAGTTTACTGACATTCCACAAGTCTGTCGAAGGTAAGTGGAAGCCATTCCAAACGATCTCACTCGGCACAACATGATTGTGATGAGTTTCTCATCAGACTCTCTGCACATGCCTATTCAACGATGGGATGCACTCTTCCAGAATATACCTCTTGGTTAAACCCCAACCTGATGATCAGATTGAAGTCATCTGACCCGCGCCAGACTCGTCTGACATCAAGATCCATGCAGGATAACGGAGATGGGGTTAATGCGTGCAGCCTCAGACGCAGGGCTTACGGATCGATAGACAGAACTCAATATAATGCAGAATATAGATACTACATTCATGCGGTTAAGAAAGAACGCGTTGTGGTGGTACCTAATATGTATCAAGTGATGGTCGCTGCAGAAAACCTCGGCCTCGAAGCGGCATTATTTGCAAGCAAAAGTGCCTGGCTCAGGCCTTTACACAGACAAGTGTTTGCTCATTGCGTTCCAGCAATGCGGCAGGCGTATGTTACCTGGTCTGGAAGGAACTATCTTGGACTAGTGCATACCATCATTCACGAGCTATTGACGATTCTCAGTGTCGACAGTGACGGGACGCCGATGGTAGATGACTGTAGCCATGATCACTGCATAATGAACACCTCCTTGAAGAGAACCGGTTTTGAGTTGCACATATCCCACGGTCATAGTCTGGACAGGAACAAAGACGGAAACGTCTCTGTGAATGATTTGGACTTGAATAGGGACGGCTTCTTGAAAGTCGGAATTGTCAAGACATCAGATTGTCCCAAGATCTCAAAGCGATTATATGCCCTCCTCAAGTCAGAGTTCCTCACCCTTCTTCCAACCCTCGAGAAAGAGAGACTTGTGTTTATTGACTTTGATGCAGAGACCTTTCTTCGCTCAGCTGATGTTTCTTGGCGGTGGATAGAGTGATTAGAAGATTCCGAAATGACATAGTTTGCGTGGGAGATGTAAACATGGATCTTGTCGCCTCTGTTGAGAAACTTCCTTCATTAGGCTCTGAGGTGATGATAAATGACTTCCAGATCGCAACCGGGGGAGTCGCAGCAAACATTGCAGTTGCATTTGCCAAGCTCGGTCTTTCGTCCGCGATCATTTCGAAGATAGGAAATGACTATTTTGGCCGTAAGCTGTTGGATGGACTGAAAAAAGAACATGTGAATACTCAGAACGTCATTATGGACAAGAATCCGTCGGGACTAGCCTTTGTCGCATTGACCCCCAACGGACAGAGGACTATTTTCAATCTGAAAGGAGCAAACAAGAGTCTAGGGCCTGGAGACGTTTCAAAGCATATGGTGCAAGACTCCGCTATGGTATTAGTATCTGGCTATTGTTTGTTTTCAACACAACAGGCACGCGCCGCGTTGCGAGCTATTCAACTTGCTAGAGATGAAGAAGTGAGTATTTGTTTGGACTTGCGACTGCTCCCAGCTGATAAGAACGATTCCTCCAAGTTTATGGCCAAAGCACTTGCAAACGTCGATCTTCTGACCGTCAGCGATGAATGCTGGTCGTCTCTGAGGTGCAATCATAAGAATTCGGAGAGTGCATTATTGCCTAGCTCTATCATAATCTACGGTCGAGAAAACATAGAGACACGAATTATCAAAGGAACGTCCGTAAGCAGGGTTTCCCCATTTCCAGTTGCGGCACGGAAGAAAAACTTGCTAGGTGCAAATGACTCGTTCATCGCCGGCCTGCTTCATTCGAGATGTCTAAACAAAGAACTTGAAGAATCAGTTAGATTTGCAAGCGCCTGCAAAGCGATTACCGCTTCTGCTCCGCAGAAAAATCTCTGGGATCGCTTCCCAACCAGAAGAAAAGTCGATGATCTGCTTCGAAGGCATGGCAGTGGTGGACCGAAATCTTCTGTGAAGATCGACGCCCAGCCGAGTATTGGTACGATCAAACCAAGCTAGTGCCTGACAGTTATGATTTCTGCACATCCGGCCCTATCGTTATGCCCCCGTGTGCTAAACGAAACAATCACGTTCGGTTTATCTTGGACTTAGGACTAGAGCTTAGAACATGCCCAAGAGAACTAGGATTCTTAATTCTACCGAAGTTAACAAGCTAATTGATACTCTGGCAAAACGCATAGAGAGAAGTCTGAGAAGCACACGAAAGGTGGCCTTCATAGGAATTAAGACCCGAGGAGAGTTCCTAGCGAAAAGACTTGCGAAGCGGCTCTCAAAATCTATTGAAGTTGAGATGGGCACTCTAGACATCACCCTCTACAGGGACGACCTCAACATTCTTCAAGAAAATCTTGTGATTGGAAAGAGCCGGATCGATTTCGACCTCAATAACAAAACCGTGGTGATTGTTGATGACGTACTGTTCACAGGCAGAAGTGTGAGAGCTGCTCTCGATCAAATACTGGACATGGGCAGGCCGGCATCAGTCCATCTCGCTGTCCTTATCGATCGCGGACATCGTGAACTTCCAATTTGCGCCACCTTTTGTGGGATTAAAGTCAAGACACAAAAGACTGACCGTGTCGAGCTTATGCTTAAAGAAAAGGACGGTAGAGACGAGGCGTACATCATTGAACAACAGTCGCGCATGATTTGAATACGACAGCCAACCATCTAGACTTTCAGTGCTTTTGATGCCTGCAGAGCAGTGATGGTGCTGTCAAGTTGCTATGGAACATAGCCAGCGACATAGACATTGATGGTTTTCCGAGGCCAGCTACAACCCAATAGTTCTATGGAATACCTGCAGAGGCATAATGCGCTAGAATTGCAGCTGGATAGGATGATACCAACAGAGCAAACATCAGTGTCCAGAAAGGCTTGCGCATGGGTGTTGGCCTACATCGCGTCCACAATTCGGGTTCCCCCAATTGACCCATTAAGAGTTGAGGTACGCAAGTCTTTGTCTAGGGTAAGAAGTTCAAAAAGAGTCACGATATGAAGTATGAATTGTGGTTAGGTGAGCATATAGCAGAACGACTGCATTGGACTAACCGCTACGGAGATCGTTCTGATCGTGCCGGGCATGTGTGTTGTTCCAAGCGCGCGCTAGCGTCTTCATGTGATTTGTCAGCAGCACGCACGCTGAGTCTAATATTCATCGCGCGCGCTAAGTCTCGAAAAGCGTTCAGCGCGTGCGTCTATTCAGACCTGTTTCCTCGTCATCTCTTGGATTTGCTTTGTGAGGTGTGCCATCTCCAAACATCGCTGGAAAGCCAGCAACACGTGCATCACAATTGACGAATGCTTGTGCCGTTCGAGTTGGGATTCACGTACCATCTTGAGTGTTCGATATGCAGCGTGAACTAAGAACTCATAGTCATCAAGGTATAAGTTAAGCATGCATGCGTGAGCGGCCAATCCTCTGATGATGCGCTCCGAAATCAGTTGCGCGTGCTCCTCATCTTGAGAGTGCGCGAGTACACGCGTTTCAAACGTTCTCCAAAGCATATCTTCATCGATCTTGCTGATTCCAATGCACCATGCGAAGAATTCACGTATCTCATTCAAGGAGGCTCTTGGATACCTAGAGGAATACTCAGACAAGGATGATGCCTAGTTTCTCTTTGGTTTTTGCTCCATCTTTTCTGGAGTCCTCAGAAATGCTGAGTAATGGATTCCCTGCTCCGCTAAGGTTAGGTCTTTCCTCAGCTCCCGATCTCCGTCAAAGACTGTGACGTCTTCTGGCAATATGATTCGTCCTTCATGCTCTATTCTAACCCCACACGACTGGCGAACTATTGCCTCAACAACTTGACTCACCTTCATGTTTGAAGGTACATTCCGATGAATCAATCCAAAAGGAGCTTCTAGGGCTACGTGAACTATTTCGTCTCTTGACACAATCAATCCGTTTTCGAAGACCCCCACTTCCCAGTGCCAATTGCAGCTTTGGCAGTAGAATCGCATTGAGAAACAGTCGAAACCCAGAAGCCATATTCAACCAACTGAACGGCTAGAAAGCCAGAGGTGAAGGGGCTAGGTGGCGATAGCGTGCGCTATCAATGTGGTATCGGTTCCCATGTTGGTTGGAGGAATTGCGAAAGAACTAGGGAAATCTGATCCGCTTCGCATCGTTATTCCGGAGAAATACCCATTGCTTCGTGCTATCCAATACACAGTTCATTGGGGTCATGTGGAGCCGAGTCAAGCGATTCCGGTTCTTTGATACGGCCGGCCAACACAGTCGAACTGGACTCATCCATCGGTTTTCTCCACGAAATAGCTCAGCCCAAATATCCCTTCGTTTACGATCTGCAAGAGCCATTCCGATGGTTAGCAGACACAACGATTCTATCCAGTATGGGGAACGAGATGTTTGAAAGCCGACTTCTTCTTTACAGAGACATTTGTGATGAGACTAAGACGGCCGGGCCGTCGGCCGGTCGGCCGACAGGATTCAACATTTCATAAACAGCAGAAAACGAATCGTTGAAGAATTGGCTGAAGAAGGGATATGCGTTGATGGAACTGTGACTCCAGATCCTTGGCGCATCATGAGAATACCTGGAACATTGCATGGAGAGACAGGACTAGTTTCGATGAAGATATCTGACCCGTTGCATTTCTCGCTGGAACAAGCCAAGCCAGACATGGAACGAGTGCAAAATGCTGGAAGCTGGCGTACGGCATCTGCTGAAGGTCAGGACTAGCTCATCTTTGCACACGAATGAAGAGGCTCATTTCAAACTAATGGTTTTGAACCCTATTAGGTATGAATCCCGCCCGACCCACCACCCCAGCGGCGACAATCTTGAATCCGGGAGCTCAAATCGCAGATCCCATACCGCCCACGCTGACGGCTCAGCTGCCCATGGCAAACTCGGTTATCGTAAACATTGTGGGCATTGTCTCAGACGAGCATTACAGAGAATCAGCTATATCGACCGGCAGTAAGAGGGTTGATAGGGAACATGAGATTGCCGAGCAACATTGACGGGAATGGACATGTAGACATACGTGACGTGATCAACAAGACTGCTGAAGAGGTGAATGCAGTCCTAGATGGGAGAATAGAGGAGAAGTATTTCGACAACATCGTCTTACTCTACAGCTTTATCGAGAACTTGCTGAAGTGGTCGATATACGTCAGGATTCATTGGGAGAAATCCAAGCTCGTCAAAGAGATGAGCAAGAAAGAGTTCGATCGCGTCGAGCAATTTTGCAGGAATCTGCATTTCTACAATTCTCTCCAAATAGCACTTCTCATCGACTTGGTTGACTTTGATTTGTACCAGAGGATTGACAAAGTCAGATGTGACAGAAACGACATCATTCACCAGCTTTGGATGTACGCACATCGAAGTGATCTTAAAGAATTGAGGACGCATCTTGAGAATCTTGCTGGCGTTGCTAACGAGCTCGTAGGGCTCTGCAATAGGCTGACACAAGAGATCGGAGTGGACGAGGTCTGGCAAATGGCTCTCTCAAAACCAAGAAGACAGATCGCTTCGTTTCATACTCACGCTTGACGTGGCTATCAACTAGACTACTTGATGCCGCAAAGGAGTTACTTCTTGTCGGGCCCCTTTAGTGTTTGGACCAGCGCGCGGGGTTGTCCCGTTATTCTTTCGGTTGACATGTAGAGGTCAATATGGTTTGAGCCTCGCACCCTACTATCTGGAAACCTTGGAGGGAAATCCGGATAGAAGAGTACGAGACTCTGGAAACATTG
>Ga0315296_10004226_pt1 | contig 11764 bp, 9 predicted proteins | sample YL17G14_18_MG_FD_203921 | JGI IMG/M metagenome (GOLD analysis project Ga0315296, IMG submission 203921) | Sediment microbial communities from Yellowstone Lake, YNP, Wyoming, USA - YL17G14_18 | ecosystem: Environmental > Aquatic > Freshwater > Lake > Sediment | place: USA: Wyoming | collected...
AGCGAAGAAGAAAAGTCCAGCACAAGAAATCAAGAAACCTTTTACGCCAGTTCGCGTGCGCTTTCCAAAAACAAAAACACCCTCAAAAACCAAAGTGTCAAAACTTTATGCACGAATCAAAAACTTGGAACGCCAAAAGACTTCTCTGCCCAAACTGCACGGCAGCTTCAAACCAAGACAGAAATTCGAGAAAAAAATGTACAAACCAGATGAAAAACCACAATGAACCAAGAAAGAAATCTTATCTATCCCTCCTCAAGTTAATGGTAGTGCCGAACAACTAAAAGCGGTCGTCGTCTAGCTGGTTAGGACACAAAAGCCCCTCAAAGGCAAGTGAAAGCCTTCCAAGCTTGCGATCCCGGGTTCAAATCCCGGCGACCGCACCATTCTAAGGTTGCTCGGACTCGCTTCGCTTGTCGATACGCTCTTTTTGTTGAAGGCAGTATGATTTTGGCTGGTTTGTTGGTTTAGGGCTTGTGGTAGGCTGATAAATTGTTGGGTAATTGGCTGGGGGACGGTCCTTATGCGCTTAGTTCTGGGGCCTTCGCTTGTCCTTTTTAATGATACTATAAGAACTTGAAGGATACCTACTTGCTTCCAAACCACCTAAAACCCAATGACTTCTTTCCTCAAATGCTCAGCAGCTTCTCTCCCACGAGCAGGGTAATTATGCAAATCAACATACAGCTGCACGCTGGAAACCACGTTTATTCCTCTAACCTGCTGAACCTTATAGAAAACACCCTCGTCATACGGCTCAACAAGAAAAACATTTCCACCCAACTCAGTCAACTGAAGACCCAGAAGCTCTTGCCAACTAGCCAGCCTTTCAGGATCAACATACAAGTGAATGTTAACGGGCCTAACATAAGGCGCCACTAATGCAACACCAGCTTGGAGTGTCAACGCATACCTCAAACCATGCTCGTCCACAGCAGACAGTCTTTTGGTGAAACCATCCAAATCCGCCTCCAGAGAATAGTACGCATTCACTTTATTCAGTAATGCAAAATCGTAATAGCCAGCCCACCTCGTCAACAACTCGCCAGGATTCGCAACTACAACTCTATTTGTTTCCGTCTGCCTGCACAAACCCATCCTAAGCAAAGTCTTAACAACTCTAAACGTGTGGCCATAACCCGTCTTCGCTTCTTTAGAAAGACCAAGAATACTCCACTCCTGCTTTGGATTAACCAAAAGAACACGCGTAATCCTCGACGCCATCGGTGAAAAAATATTATGCACGCTCATTAGATGCACCCTTCAAGAGTATTATCCCTCGACTATATATACTATCCCTAAAAAGGATAATCAAGAAATCACAATGCCAACTCATGAGTGTTTGCACAATTTTTAATAGGTGAGCCTTAGAGTTTTTGTTATGCGCTTGCTCGTTGAGCTTCGGGCTTTGTGCGATTGCGTTTATGATTTGATGTATCATCATAAACTGCAGGGTTTCCTTTATCGCCTTCTGGCGGGTTCGACTTACGCAGGTTTGCATGACAGGCGGGGGTACAAGTTTTTCTGTTTCTCAAACATTTTCCCTTCCTTGGACATGCAGGAGGGTGACCTGAGGCGTTTTTTGGTTTCTTCGCCCGACACTGGTTTGATTGAGGTTTTGGTGGAGCAGCTGGACAAGCTGCAGCGCAGCAGGGAGCGTGTTAATGTTGGCGAGATGTCTTTTTGCGTGGAAGGCGTTTCTGTCTTGGAGCCTAATGTGGGTCGCTCGTGTGTCATGGCGGCTGGCACGCCGATTGTGGTTAGGATTCCGAGGGCTAACTACGCGCGGTACGGGATTGAGCCGCCCGAAGACTACAAGTACGTTTACTGGCGCAAACAATACCCGTTCGACGCTTTTGTTAGGCAGTTGGAGGATAACCTGTTCAAAAAGTACAACACGTTTTACGGCACGCGGTTGGAGGCGTTTCCAATATTTGAACAGTTTACTTTTCAGAAGCAAGTGTGTAATCATGTAGTCTTTGAGGAAAAAGAGGCTAAACTCTTTGGATCTCTTTGGAGGTTTCCCATGAGCACGTTGAGCGAGGAAAAATGGAGAATACTCCAGTTTGGGCTAGATTCTGGGTTCGGAGAACTCAACAGCCTGGGATTCGGTTTTGTAAGTATTGTGAAGAATGGTAAATGCAATTAAGGCGTGTTTAAGAAGCAGGATGCGGGTCTACTGACAACTATACCCAGAGAAATCATAAAACGTTCTCTACAGGAGGAGTAATAGGAGGAGCTTTTAAGTCGAACCCTCTCTCTTTGGAGTAAGGTATTGTTGTTACCCAGTAGGGTCTCTTTTTCCCAACTTTAAAGCACTTTATGAAACGCTTTGGCTCCCCGTACCGCTTTTCATCTTGTTTATACCACCACAGAGGGATTTGCACTTGATTTTCCACATTCAATTTGCTCTCGTCACCTTTGTAATATTCCCATGGTATTACGTCAAGCTTCTGCTCATTCTCTTCTCGAAGCTCAAATAGTCTGCTTGTCTCCTCATCTCCAAAGTTAATCTCATATGGGGAATGGCCAAATAGAGAACACTCACGGAATAGTTTTCTCAAATTGGTAGGTGTCTTCAATTCATAGTTCGAATAGACGTAATCACAGAGATGTTTCAATTTAAGATACGAGTAGGCGCTATCTTGTATCGCTTCACTCGTTTTCTTGAGAAGAGGTAAAGGGTATGGCGAGTCTCTGGGTTTTTCTTCAACAAGTTCCTCAGGAATGAAAACTCTCATTCGGTGTTCAAAGCCGTCAGAGATCCACGTTCGTCCTCTTCTGTTGAGTCGCCCGCCACGTTGTCCAAGGGCGTCTCCTGGCGCCAGTTCCGTGTACATTATTTCGCATGATATGTCAAGGCTTATCTCGATTACCTGTGTCGCCACAAGAATGAAAGGATGCGTTTTTTTCTCTTTTAAACTCTGCAGAAGATTTCTCTCTTTCTCCGCACGGTCTTGATAAGTAAACTGCGAGTGATGTAGGATTATGGTTTCTCCTGCTTCTGGCAGACGATTTTTCAAGGCATCGTACACTAATTTGCTTCTTTCTACAGTATTCAAAATTATGAACTGAACGAGTTTCTCATGAAAATTCTCAGCAATTTCGGCCATTACTTCTTCGTTGACTTGACCATGAGCAACCATCGGTTTTGAACTGGATGAAAAGTCCATTTTGAACGGTTCAAAGAGGAGACCCTCATCGTCTGTGTACAAACCTTGAAACTCGTTGTTCATCTCTTTGACTTTTTCGATAAAGAATTCGGGTAACGTACCGCTCATAAGAAGCGCAGGGAGTCTCATCTTCCGTAACAGTTCCAAGAGTGTCATCAGGTGTTCCAGAGTCTGTTGTTCGTAGTAGTGTACTTCATCAAAAACTATAACGGAGTTTTGGAGGTTTCCTACCGCGAAATCTGCTTGTGGAAACCCGTGAATGAAGGAGTTAACTAAATGATCAATGGTTGTAACATTGATTGGCTTAAAAAATATGTTACTTTTGAAATTCTCTCCTCTGACCTCTTCCAAACTTTCATAATCTAAGTCCTCTTCGTTGTCTCCCTCATCTTTCTCATTGTCTTTCAAGACTATAAGGCTCTTACCATGGAATAGACCAACATACTTTTTTCCATCTTCAATTTTTTCCTGCTTCGTTTCTCCCTCGCCAAACAGTTTGCAGAACCTTTCCCACATTGCGTTGCTGGTGATTTGAGTGGGCATGGCAAAAACGATTTTGTTTCGTCTGTACTTCTTCACCGCTTTTAGAGCCCAGATAAGGGCAGTTTCAGTTTTTCCTCTACCACAGGGAGCAAAGAGTAATCCGAAGAATGGGACATCTCCGCAGAGTCCTCCAACCTCGTCTCTCTGATAGTAGTAAGGGTCATGTCCATTCAAAATTCTCTCGGATATATTCTCTGAGCAAGGTCGGAGAATGTATTTGGCTGGTTCTTCTATAGTCGAATTGAATTCAGTGTTAGTGCCATTGTATCGACTTATGAACTCTGAGAAGTCAGCGCTTGAATAATAGTCGCATATCTTCAATATGGAAAGAAGATAGCAGAAAACCGACTTAATTTTCTCTTTGTCCTCAAAAGAAGAGGTTTCATTTATGACGTTTTTTCGATACTTCCTCAATAAGACCGGAGTGAATTTTTTTAACTCTTCAGACCGAATTTCCAGTCCATTGAATCTAAACCACTTGTCAAAGAGGAGTTCACTGTGAATCATTTTTGATTTTTTAATAAAGTCCTCTATCGAGTCTTGGAGAAATGACGGTACTCCGAATACAGTATAGTTTTCGTATAAACTATTGGATAGTTGCCTGTGATGCCCCAGTATTGCCGTCTTTTCCAATGGCACGTTAAGTAAATTTGGAAGTTCGACAGCGTTTAGGCTTGATAACGCATAATACGCGTGAGGGTATCTTGAAGAAGACTTTCCATTTCTAATGTTTTTTTGGAATTCTGCGGTCAGTTTGGCGATGTCGTGGAGATAGACTGTAACGAACAGGCTTCTCAAAAAGGATTCCTTATCCAGTTTCCAGCGTTCACAGAACTGATCAAGCACATCATTGTTAGTTTCTATGTATCTGTGTAGGATTTTGAGGGCGTCTAAGGTATGGCCCTCGTGTGTTTGGAAAAACTTTTTGATTCTATCCCAGCTTAGTTGTTCATGGCAGTGGGGGCATTCTTTCATGTATGTATTTACAAGGTGATTACATTTACTACAGGTACACTGTAGTTTTGCATATTGGTTCATTTTGTTTCACACTTAAGAGAGTTTATTTCAAGAATGAGAAAAAAGCAATGCCACTCGAGCCGAGGGACTATTCTTACCTATTGTTGCTCATTTAGTATCTTTATGTCAACCATACGTTTCCGCTCTTGAATTCCCAGCAGTCAATTTCGTCCTTAAGGGTAATTGTAGCATTTGGCGGTATAGATACTGTCTTGTATTCTATGGAAAAGTCTTTGTTTCTTTGGATAAATTTGTAGGGAACGTTTTCGACGCTGCATTTTTCGTGAATGTCGCCTATTATTCCCGTCACTTGTTTAGTTTTGATTTCCCTTATTTCTGTGGGCTCTGAAACTTCAATATCTACCAGGTCGTCTGATGTGCCTATGTAGAGGGGTCTTTCTGGCTGTAAAAGGGCGTTGTAGATGCGGTCTATTTTGTCCTCTTCTCCTGCCAAATATATTCTGTAAGTTGGCGAGATAAGGAACTCCTTGAAAATGGGTGATGATGGAAAAACTCTATTGTGCGTCTTGCCTGTGCCTTTGAGCTTCAGTATCTTTGCTATTTCCCTGGACCTGTTCAAGTTTTGTAGTGAGCTTATGCCGATTTTTACCCAGTCTTGAATAGAATAATCGTCCCTTTTCATGCGTAAGGCATTCGCTAATAGTCCTCTAAGTGTGGTATACGGTGGAATGGTGTAGCTTAGTATGAGGCTTGTGGAGGCAGGCTTTCTGAAGGTGGCAAAGTATAATGCGTCGAGCTTGAACTCAAGCCCCAGCATCATTTCACCCGATTCAATGCCTCTTCGATCACTTCACTCGGGGTTTTAACCTTGATACCTTTTGCTTCAATGGTCTTCTTCACGTCTGCCTCGTTGCTGACTATGCCTGAAATCATCCCAAAGAGTATTTTATCGCTGTATTTTGACACGTCGTCTATTATCTCATTCAATCGTTGGAGATTCAGTTTTCTTCCCTCGTCAAGCTCAAAAAGCTTCTGAAGTCGGTGTGAGTACTTGCTTTGTATTGATATAGCTACCACATCGGGGGAGAAATCAGTTAAAAGCCGTGCCTGTTTTGAGTAGTCAGTCAAGTACTTCAAAGCTTCAAGTACCTTCTTTATCCTATTGCCTCTCTCAGTGGGATCTACCTGATTTTTGATAGAGACAGTTTTCTCTTTCTCGTTTATCTTCTCTTCGCTGCCAACTCGAATTGCGTCTATTGAAATTCCTGCTTTGTAGATGTTCGTGCCTATTTCAACGTTGACGATGTCACCTTCCATCTTTTGGCCTTCTGAGACTCTGTGTCGTCTAGTGAGGAAGTCTACGTTTGAATTTTGGTCAAATGGAAGCAACCCAATTGCTGGTGACACTTTCACTGGGGAAACTCGCATGGTGGCACCTATTCCCTTTTCGGTTTTCATGAATCCGAAGAGGTCGCACATGATGCAATTCTTGATTTCGCCACATGTTTCTCCTTTATTGTCAGGGACGCACATGCGTTCTTTGTCGTTGAGATTTCGTCTCATTGCTTCTCTTAAGTAGAACCTCATTGCCTGTCCGCTTACGTAGGGGTATTCTACGTCGTCTTTCTTGAATTTCTTCACGTCTATATAGTTGCTTTCGCCTTCGCCTGCGTTCAGGTTTGTCAAGTCCGTTTTTGAAAGCCAGACTATATTTAGTCCTTTCAATTCAGTCATTCTCTCTTCACCTCCTTTCGCTCTCCAAGGTAGTCTAGTCTTGATAGTTCGACGCAAGAGAAAATTACTATGATATTCTTCAGATCCTCAATGAACCTCCTGTCAGACTCGTGCTTTTCTAATAGCATGACAAGTTCTTCCAAAGCTGGGGGGTAAACAAATGTTTTGTACTTCTCTTTTTCTTCCGCTTTTAATCCTGCTATTCTGCGGCTGACCTGCCGTATCGCATCCAACAGAGCAGTTTTGTCTTTTGCTTTGTCCAATTTGAATAAGAGACTTTGATGGCTTTTGGAAGCCACTGCGATTGTTTTTCCAGCCGATTTTAACATTTTAAGATTTTCTTCATCTAATCCCATGTTTTCTAACCTCCATGTGTACATTAATCTCTCAAGACATGTTCTTGTTTCTTTAGAGAACCCTACATGACCACCTTTCTTTGGGGTGAAGGTTTTTGCGAAAGAGCGGAAATCATTTTGTAAAAATGCTTTTGAGAGGTTCTCTCTAACTTCGTTAGTCAGGATCCAATCAACTGGAGCGCCTTTAGAGTTGTTATTAAAGAATGATGTTGCTTTGATTATCATACTGTAGATGCCTATGTCTTCTTCCGAAAGTTGATTCATCACCTGCAAAATGGAGTCTTCGAGGTTTAAGGTGTTGAATTTGATGTTTTTGACCGCGCCGAAGGGAACTTCCATTAATGCCCATGTTTTGCCGGGGTTTTCATCTTGGGTATCAATAAAGAACTTTTCGTAGAAGCAAAGAAGAGTACTAAAAGAGCCTGATGTTTTTTCGGTTTTTTGACTGTTTTTCTCTTCACGTATATTTTGGTATCGTTCGTTCTTATTCAGAAGACGTCGGCATTTTTCCTTAAATTTTGCCAATTCCATTAGGCTTGTTGATTGGGGTAGGAAAAGAGTCGACTTTTCACCTGGAACTGTACGATAAATTGTCCCGTCGTCTGACCACTCAACAATTCCTCTCAAATAGCATGCAGGGCAAAAATCTTCAAAATACTCTTGCAGGGAATAGGTTGTTTCGTCCTTGTAGCTTCTAACGCCGCTGAGGCTTTTGATCTTTGTAACGAAGGGATACGCGGCTTGCTGAAGTTTCTTTACAGGTTTAGAAAACGGTTTTCCGCAGATAATGCAATTGCGTGTTCCTTCTTCGGTTATTAAGTCGAAGATTTTTGAGATTATGCTAGCGGCGGTCTTCTGGTTGTATAGTCCTTCTTTGAAGGCAACTTTTCCCTTAACTTTTTTTTCTTCTTGTATGAGAATATAGTCTTTTTTTACCTCTTTTTTCTCGCCCAGTTCCTTATCCATACTTTTGATAATTAGGTTTGACCGCCGTTGTTCGATTGCACTGCCCAATGCTTTCTTGAATTCCTCAAAATCTGCTATTGTGATGATCAAAGAGTTGTTTTCGATTTTGGCGCTGAAACTTTTGTCTTCTGCTTCCTGAAGAATTCTATAGAACGTTTCGACTCCATTATCCATCCATGCATCGTTGAGCGCGGACAGGATTATCTGCTTCATTTGCGTTCAGGTGCCCGAAGACTATGTGTTTTCTCTGTGCATATATAATTTTACACTAGTCGCAATTGCAATTTGGTAATTAGAAGACAGGATTATTTATAAATAAAATAGGGTTAGAATGTGCTTTTGGGGAATGAAACACAATCTTGCCACAATCAAACTCTCAGGAAGGTTTACAGAATAGCCTTTCGTACACTGGCACTGAGATTAACTACTATTTTGTTTGTAATCGTAAGTTGTGGTTTTTTTCGCATAATCTGACCCTGGAGGCTGACTCGGACTTGGTCTTGTTGGGCAAGCTTCTCCACGAAGAGGGTTATCCTCGCAAGTTTAAGGAAGTAAGCATCGGCAGAGTCAAAATTGACTTTCTGGAGCGTGGCAAAGGCGAAATCCACGAGGTCAAGCGTTCCCGTCGGCTGGAGAAGGCGCATCTCTTCCAGCTCCTCTACTACCTGTACTACTTGAAGAAAATCGGCGTTGATGTTAAGGGCGTTTTGCATTATCCGCTGTTGAAGCGCACGGTAGCGGTTGAATTAACAGAAGAGAACGTGAAAGAACTGGAAAACGTGCTGGAAGAGATGAAGAAGATAATCGCGTTGCTTGCGCCGCCTACGGTGGAAAAGAAATCTTTCTGCAAGAAGTGCAGTTACTACGAGTTGTGCTGGTGTTAAAACATGGCTAAGAACTATTATATCCTCAGTAGCGGAAGACTCCGGCGCGAAGAGAACACGGTTTACTTCGAAAACGTTAACGGCAAAAAAGCCATCCCGATCAACGACATCTACGCCATATACGCCTACGGCGAACTTGACATAAACACGAAACTCCTTAACTACCTAACCCAGAAGCACATACCCATTCATTTCTTCAACTACTACGGCCACTACTCAGGCTCCTACTACCCACGCGAGTACCTACACTCAGGCTTTCTAGTCGTTAAGCAAGCTGCACACTACATGGACAAGACGAAACGGCTGGAAATCGCCAAGGAATTCATAAACACAGCCAGCTACAACATCCTCAAAAACCTCCAGTACTACCGCAAACAAGACAAAAACGTTGACTCATACATTGAAGAAATCGAGAAGTGCCGAACCGAAATCGACCACGTCAACATGATCTCCGAGTTAATGAGCGTCGAGGGACGCATACGAAGCCACTACTACTCAAGCTATAGCGAAATCCTCAGGGAAGGCTTCGAACTGGAAAAACGCGTCAAAATGCCTCCTGACAACATGATGAACTGCCTCATAAGCTTTGGCAACTCACTGATGTACACGACGACGCTGTCGGAAATCTACAACACCCAACTAAACCCCACCATCAGCTTTCTGCACGAACCCGGAGAAAGGCGCTACTCGCTGAGCTTGGACCTGAGCGAAATCTTCAAACCCATCATAGTAGACCGCACCATCTTCAACCTCGTAAACAACCGCCTCATAAAACCCAGCCATTTCCTCCAAGAGCTGAACTACTGCTACCTGAAGGAAGATGGAAGAAAACTCTTTGTCAAAGAATACGACGAAAAACTCAAAACCACGGTCATGCACCAGACTCTTGGTCGCAGAGTGTCCTACCAGCGCCTCATACGCCTGGAATGCTACAGGCTGGTTAAGCACTTGATCGGCGAGAAAAAGTACGAAGGCTTCAAAGCCTGGTGGTAAAACAATATACGTAATCGTCGTGTATGACATAGCCGTGAAAAGGATAAACAGCGTCCGCCATTATCTCAAACAGTACCTGAACTGGATTCAAAACTCAGCCTTCGAAGGTGAGCTAAAGGAAGGCGAAGTTGAAAAAATAAAGATCGGCCTGAAGAAACTCATAAAAGAAGAAGAGGACTCGATAATATTCTATGTGGCAGCTGACAAGCAATGGGTCACGAAAACGGTTTTGGGGATAGAAAAAAGTGAAGTGACAACCATAATCTAGTCAACATTTATAAATCAAACACGCCATCGCATCCCGACTTTTCAGAAGCCCAAGAAAGCTTAAATTTCAACCCTCAATAGTAAAAAGCAGCAAAAAACGAGCCCTGTTGAAATCGCACTAAGGTAGAATTGAAATCTGCTGTAGTCTTACGGACCTCAACCTTGATGCTTCGTTGAAATCGCACTAAGGTAGAATTGAAATTTGGGACCGCGAGTATGCTTTCAACCCGAAAAGCTTGTTGAAATCGCACTAAGGTAGAATTGAAATGGTACAGACGTGCAGCTGGACTCAATGAAGCAGACGGTTGAAATCGCACTAAGGTAGAATTGAAATTCTGTGTATATTGATGAGTACGGGACTGATGGTAAGGTTGAAATCGCACTAAGGTAGAATTGAAATGTATCTCACGGGATTGCTCCCCACATTCGAAGAGGGTTGAAATCGCACTAAGGTAGAATTGAAATAACAAGAAGAGAGACAGAAGAGAACAAGAACCCTTGTTGAAATCGCACTAAGGTAGAATTGAAATGGGAATTCCCTGGCCACGTGCCTCGTGTCATGTGGGTTGAAATCGCACTAAGGTAGAATTGAAATACATATAACGAGGCCTGGATAGTGCTTCGTGAGAGAGTTGAAATCGCACTAAGGTAGAATTGAAATGGCGTATCCGCAGCCATTCCCGACATGCAGAATGTTGAAATCGCACTAAGGTAGAATTGAAATTTGGATCGTACCCTCTGGAGACTAGGTCGGTTACAGTTGAAATCGCACTAAGGTAGAATTGAAATTTGAAAAGTGCATCGATGTTAGACGCTTGGACTGCGTTGAAATCGCACTAAGGTAGAATTGAAATGTGTTCGAGATCTGCGTCAGCCTTTGCTCGATTACGTTGAAATCGCACTAAGGTAGAATTGAAATTGAGTGGTGAAGAAGCTCTAGGCCTCGGCATTCTAGTTGAAATCGCACTAAGGTAGAATTGAAATAGGCTTCGACAACCTTTGGCGAAACTTCTGGGTATCGTTGAAATCGCACTAAGGTAGAATTGAAATAGGATATCGCTGACGTCATTGCTGAACGCAAACAAGCGGGAAATCGCACTAAGGTAGAATTGAAATTTGTTCGGAATAGAAAATTTTGCGCCTGACACGTTGAAATCGCACTAAGGTAGAATTGAAATGTTTAGACGTCTTCTCAGCTCCTAAGACTCGTACGCGTTGAAATCGCACTAAGGTAGAATTGAAATCAGCTAAAAGTCACCTTCAACAAGGCAGCGATCAGGGTTGAAATCGCACTAAGGTAGAATTGAAATAACGTTCAAAGTGACAGCAAGCACCGAAGGAGTCGAGTTGAAATCGCACTAAGGTAGAATTGAAATAGCATTCAGCATAGACTCAACGTCGTACCCGCAGATGTTGAAATCGCACTAAGGTAGAATTGAAATACAGAACAACAACAACAACAAAGCCCCCCTAACAACGTTGAAATCGCACTAAGGTAGAATTGAAATTTCTTTGTTCCTCAACATGAATCGAGGTTAAAACAAGTTGAAATCGCACTAAGGTAGAATTGAAATAACCAAAGGGAAGAGACTAGGCAAGGCATTTCATTGGTTGAAATCGCACTAAGGTAGAATTGAAATGAGCGTTGACGGGAGCTGGTCTCAACTCTATTATCCCGTTGAAATCGCACTAAGGTAGAATTGAAATTTTGAAGGGCGAAGCATCAAAGTTGAAGTCAGAAAGGTTGAAATCGCACTAAGGTAGAATTGAAATTGAGTGGTGAAGAAGCTCTAGGCCTCGGCATTCTAGTTGAAATCGCACTAAGGTAGAATTGAAATAGGCTTCGACAACCTTTGGCGAAACTTCTGGG
>Ga0315296_10004227_pt1 | contig 11760 bp, 15 predicted proteins | sample YL17G14_18_MG_FD_203921 | JGI IMG/M metagenome (GOLD analysis project Ga0315296, IMG submission 203921) | Sediment microbial communities from Yellowstone Lake, YNP, Wyoming, USA - YL17G14_18 | ecosystem: Environmental > Aquatic > Freshwater > Lake > Sediment | place: USA: Wyoming | collected...
ACCGTAGCGAAGCGGTCAACCGTTTACATCGTAGCAAAGCGTTCCAGCGGTTGTTCAAGGTGGGGGCGGGCGGGGAAAGGGTTCGTTTAACGAATCACCACCATCTTCTTCGTCATCCCTGCTCCGCCGATTTCCAGCCGGTAGAAATACGTCCCGCTCCCTGCCTTCCTGCCGGATGTGTCCCTCCCGTCCCAGACAACGACATGCCTCCCGGCAGGCTCCATCCCTTCCACCAGAGTCCTAATCGCTTGTCCCGTAATATTATAGACCTTAACTTTTACCTTCTCGGCCTTGCCCACCTCATACTCAAAGGACGCTATCCCGGTTGTGGGATTGGGATAACTTTGTCCTAAGGCCGTTTCCGGTCTCCTTGTCTCCCCCTCCCCTTGTCCCCTTGTCTCAATGCCGGTATTCCCGGCCTCCCCCCAGCCAAGCACCATTCCGAAGCTCCCCACGGTCCAGGCGTGCGTGGAGTCCAAGGCGCAGACCGCGGTCAGGTTGGCGTAGACCTTGCTCGTGTCCGGGACCCAGTTCCTCCCCCCGTCCGTGCTCCGGATGATGAGCCCGTTGTCCGAGACCGCGAAGCCGGTAAGGGTGTCCGTGAAGGCGATGCTCATCAGGTACTGGGTGACCCCGCTGTTCCCGATGTTCCAGGTGTTCCCCCTGTCCGTGGTCCAGAGGACCCTTCCCCCGCTCCCGCAGGCCCAGCCGTGCAGGGTGTCCTGGAACGTGATCCAGTACAGGCCGTTGGTCACCCCGGTGCTCTGGCTCTGCCAGGTGGCCCCAAGGTCCGTGGTGTGGAGCACGGTGCCCCCGTCCCCGCAGGCCCAGCCCTGGCTCCGGGTGATGAATTTGACCCCGTACAGCGGGGTCTCGTTAGTGTTCCGGGCGATCCAGGCGGCTCCCCCGTTGGTGGTCCGGGTGATGGTTCTGTAAGCAGTCTGCGCAATCTGCGTAATCTGCGGATGCTTCCATTCTTGGTTCGTTCCATGACCTCTAATCCCTAATCCTTGATCCCTAATTCCTTCTTGGTTAGTTTCGGGTTTTCTAATCCCTAACCCCTGATCCCTAATCCCTAACTTCGGCGGTTCCGGGCCGTAATACCCGCCTACGGCTACGGCGAAGGCGGTGTCCGGGTAATCTATGCTCCATAAGGGCGAGGTGGCCCCGGTGGACTCTCCGGCCCAGGTATTCCCTCCGTTGCGGGTGCCCAGGACGCCCCCGCCCTCGGTGCAGATTTTGCCGTATTGGGAGTCGGCGAAGCTGACGCCGTAGAGGAAAGAGGAAACGCCTGAGGGTTGTTTCCTCCAGACCGTCCCCCCGTTGGTCGTGTGAGTTATGACCCCGTATGTCCCGACGGCCCAGCCTTGGTTGGTGTCATAGAAGAAGACATTATTTAAGCTTTTATCGTAAGAAATGTCAGAATTGCGTATTATTGTCCAGGTGCTCCCAGATGTGGTCGTCTTCAGTATGCTTCCTCCATCGCCCACTATCCAGGCGTTAGGTAATTGTTTTGCATCTACCCCGTTGAAGTCCCAGTTCTTGGTGAGAGAGTCTACGGTCCAGGTCAGCCCTCCGTCGGTCGTCTTGTAATATTGTGCCGAATGATTATTTTCTCCTCCAACCATAAAACCATTCAGAGAATCGTGGAAGGAGATGTTATTAAGGAATCCACCTCCGCCGCAAGGAACTTGTGTCCAGGTTTGCCAGCCGTCGGTGGTAAGGATTACTTCGTTAGGCAAACCACACGACCACCCTCTCATACTATCCGTCATGTCTATACTGGAAGTGGGAACTTTAGTAATATCCATTCTTAATATCCAAGTACGCCCTCCATCTGTTGTTGTTGCAATATGGAAAACACTTCCTCCCGAAACAGCAAATCCCTTTAAGCTATCCAGAAAAACAATTCCGTTATAACCCCTATCAACTGAATCGCCCTCCCAGGTATTCCCTCCGTCTGTTGTCCTGAAGATTGCACTCGTATCAGAAATCATCCAGCCGTGTGAAAGATCTAAAAAGCATACCCCATTCAGGTTATAAGTTGTTGGTGAGTTTAGGAGGAACCAAGTTTGTCCCTCGTTTTGAGTTTGCAAGATAAAAGCAGGCTCGCCCATGCTTCTAAACCCCCCTACTATCCGCCCATTGAGGCTGTCAACAAAGCTCAAGCCTCTAAAGTAATGCTTCCCTGTATTGTGCGGTTGAATTACCCATGTGTTTCCCCCGTCCGTCGTGTGCAGGATAATCCCCTGGTTTCCATCGTCCCCGATGATCCAGCCCTTCTGTCCGATGAACTTTACCTTCTTGAGGTTTCCTCCTGTCAGCCACCTCCACCTGCTCCCTTGTTGAGTCCCGTTCGCAGGACGGGCGAAATCCCGATCTAATCGGGACCCCCACCCCGCCCCCGTGACGAGGAGGAGGATGGAGAGGGCGATATAAAAGCCAATATTAAAGCTGAACCGCCTGCCGGGTTTTCCTTGAGCGGATGGGCTCGCGGGGGGTGCGGGCAGGCGTTTTATGGGGTTCACCTTGTGCTCCTCATTTTGGGCTACATTATGCCCTTATAGGGTATCACAATCGCCCTTATTTTTCAATCCTTTTCTGCTTCTCCCCTCTATCAAGAGGGGGTAGGGGGTGTGTTTTGGGGTTCACCTTGTGCTCCTCATCTTTTAGGGCTTAAGTCTGCCCTTATAGGTTATCACAATCGCCCTCCTTTTTCAATCCTTTTCTGCTTCTCCCCTCTATCAAGAGGGAATACAGTGGTGTGTCCCTCCCCCATGCGTCCCTTTTGGGGCTTCCTCATATCCGTAGCCCAGGCCTTCAGGCCTGGGGAAAGGGACCATAGCACTAATGATTTTCCCCCTCTCCTGATGGGAGAGGGGGCGGAGGGGGTGAGGTTGGGTTTGGGCCAGAGATTCTTTGTTTTTATTCCTTATGGGGCGGGTGGGCGGGGATTAATAATGTCTTTCACCGACGTAACGAATCGAACCACCTAACCGTCTAACACCTCCTTCTCCCGTAGGGAGAAGAGCGTAAGGCCTGCTAGGAGTTGAGGGAGGTAACAGGGAGGGTTCAGGAAGGGATCAGGAAGGGTTCAGGAAGGGAACAGGGAGGGTTGTGGGCGTGCAATGGGCCTCCAATGGGGGTGCAATGGTCGCTCAGGCGTCCTCCGACCCTCCCGATGGGTTTGATGCTTAACCGCTTAACTTTCCAACCGGTTAACCTCTTTTACCGTCCAACCGTCGAACGGTCTAACCGTCTAACCGCTGTATCTCCTTGACAAGGCCGGCAGGTTTATCGTACCATGATGTCATGAAGCAGGATACGATATACAAATCCGGCTACATCGCCATCGTGGGCCGGCCCAACGTGGGCAAGTCCACCCTGATGAACTGCCTGGTGGGGGAGCGGCTTTCCATCGTTACGCCCAAGCCCCAGACCACGCGCACCCGGGTCCTGGGCATCGCCTCAGGGTCAGGTTACCAGATGATCTTCCTGGATACACCGGGCCTCTTGGACCCGAAGTACCCCCTGCAAGAGGCGATGGTGAAGGCCATCAAAGCCGCCGTGGATGACGCCGACCTCGTGCTCCTTCTCGTGGACGCGCGCGGAGACTCCAAGCCCGACTTAGAGAAGCTTCTTCCCTGGGTCAGGAGAAAGCCTCTGATCATTGGCATCAACAAGATAGACCTGGTTCAAAAGGAAGCCCTGCTTCCCCTCATCTCCGGCATCGCCGAGAGGGTTCCCCGGGCCGAGATCGTCCCCTTCTCGGCCCTCACCCGGTTCAGCGTGGAGGAATTGCGCAAAGTGCTCCTCAGGCTTCTCCCCGAGGGCGTGCCCTTCTATCCCGAGGACCAGCTCACCGAGCATCCGGAGCGCTTCTTCGCCGCCGAGCTCATCCGGGAGCAGGTCTTCCTGACCACCGGGGAAGAGATTCCTTATTCCACGGCGGTGCTGATCGAGGAGTTCAAGGAGAGGACCGCGGAGGGAGGGAAGAAGGATTTCATCCGCGCCACGATCTATGTCGAGAAGGAGAACCAAAAGGCTATCCTGATCGGGAAGGACGGGCGGGGCCTGAAGCGTATTGGCTCCCGCGCCCGGACGGCCATCGAATCCCTGACCGGCCGGCCGGTGTATTTGGAATTATGGGTCAAGGTAAAACCCGGCTGGCGGAAGAGCAGGCACGACCTGCAGGAATTGGGATATTTATAGGTCAGCCAAGGCAATCAAAAAAAGGCGGGCTCATCAGGGCCCGCCTTTTTTTCCTTCTCACATCTCACGTCTTACGTCTCACTTCTTCTTCAGCAATGACATCTCTTCATCAACCGCCGCCAGCTCCTTCTTCAGGTCTTCGCGGTATTCCTCCAGCCACTCCAGGCGTTCCTTCTTGGTCAACACCTGGCGCTGGAAGCCCGCACCGCCGCCGCAGTCACAGCCGCAGTCGCAATCGCAGGACATCTTCATTCCTCCTTTCATCAAAGATTAGTTAGGATCAAATAAGCGCCCAGGCAGACCACGATGGCCCCGCTCAGGCGCTTGGTCCACAGCGAAACGGCCTGGACTCGGCTTGAGGAGAGGTAGGCCTGGGCGAACCCTGTGGCTACCCCGGCTAAAAAGATTAAAGCGCAGTGTCCGATAGAGTAGGCGAAGAGCAAGCTTAGCCCGTAAAGGACCTGGGCTTTGGCCGCGACCAGGGCCAGGATCACGACTAATACGGGCGTGGCGCAGGGCGAGGACACGGCCCCGATCAGGAGCCCCATCAGCAGGGCTCCCATGGCTCCGGACCTCTCCGGGGTCAACAGGCGCGGGGTCGGAAGCCTGAGCGGGATGAGCCCGATGAGAAAAAGCCCCATCAGGATGACGACGGCCCCGATTCCGATACTCCAGCCCTTACCCGTCACCCCGAAGAGCTTTCCGAACAGACCGGCCACGGCGCCTAACAGGGTGAAGGTGAGCGTGAGGCCCAGGACGAAGAGCAGGGAGTAAATCCAAGCCCGTTTTCGGCTTCCCCCGCTCGTGCCCCCGATGTATCCGATGACCAGGGGCAGGGCGGCCAGCACGCAGGGGCTGGTGGAGGACACGACCCCGGCCAGGAAAGCCCCCCCGTAGGCCAGCCAGGGGGACTGGCTCAGGAACCCGGTCAGGTGTTCCAGTAATCCCTGCATGTTATGCGTTCTGGGCCGTTTTGATCAGGCGCTTGATCTCCTCCTGGCTGGGCACGCGGCCCTGGGACACGACCTTCCCGTCGATCACCAGCCCGGGAGTGGACATGACGTGCTTGGTGATCTCGTTGAAGTCCGTCACCTTGGTAACGTTCGCCGCCACGTCCAGTTCGGCCAGCGCATTAATGGTCATCTTCTCCAGCTGCTGGCAGTTATAGCAGCCGGGTCCCAAGACTTTGATCTCCATCTTCTCTCCTTAATAGACCAGGTTGAACAGGTATCCCACGAGGATGATTCCGCCGGCCACGATCCCCGCGAAGGCGACGATCAGGGGCAGGCCGATAGTACGCTTGATGCGCTCTTCGTCCGCCGGGGGAAGGCCGAGGGTCTCCAGCGCATGGTTGGCGCTGTGGACGACGCCCGTTGAGGAATCGGCTAAGGTGTAATCGAAGTCGAAGACAACGATCTGGATCGACCCCTTCATTCTCATCTTTTTCCTGGGCCCATAGACTCATTTATTTTTCGTGTGCTTCCGAACGACCTCCCGGAGGTCGTCCATTCTGAACCCATACTGTCTGCGCAGCCGTCCGAGCCGTTCGTCCACCGGCAACCCGGTAGGAAGGCCCAATTCCCGCAGGATGACCTCCGGGGAAACCCCGGTCAGCTGCTCCACCTCACGCAGGGTCATCGATCCATAGATTTGGGGATCAGGGCTTTCCGGAACCTCGCCGGACCGCATTTTGTGCGGCGGCTCACCCTCGGATTCCACCCGGCCGAAATGGGAATCGGGGCTTTTCGGAAGCTCGCCGGATCTCATTTTGTGCGGCGGCTCGCCCTCAGATTCCACCTGGCCGAAAAAGGGCGACAGCGCGAGCCCGATCAGGCCCAGGATGCCGACGATCGCAAGGGCAACCCGTACGCCCGAGCCCTCCCTGGGGCGCCCTCGGATCATGCAGAAGACCCAGCGCCAGTGGAGCAGGAGGTGCAGCGCTAAAGCCGCCATCATCGCTGCGGCGATCCAGAAGTGGATCCGGCCCCACTCGTGGCGGTCCAGGCCCCAAAGCGTGAGGAAGTGGCCGCTGCCGGGGGGCAGCACGTAGCGCATCAGGACCCCGGTCCCGGCGAGGAGCACGAACGCCGCGAAGGCGATCCCGTCGATCAGGAACTTCAGGCTGGGTTTTCGCATCTTGGGTTTATCTCCTTATCGGTTTAACGTCCCGGCTCGGCCGCCACGCTTTGCGGTTCGATTCCTGCCGTCGGAATCATTTCGGGTTCAGGGTGAAGGGGGATTGGCTCAGGAACCCGGACAGGTGTTCGAGTAATCCCTGCATGTTATGGGTTCTGGGCCGCTTTGACCCAGCGCTTGATCTCGTCCTTGGTGGGTAACCGGCCCTGGGACATGACCTTCCCGTCGATCACCAGTCCGGGAGTGGACATGACGTACTTCGTAATTTCTTTGAAGTCCGTGATCTTGTCCACGTTGGCGGCCACGTCCAACTCTGCCAGCGCATTGATGGTTATCTTCTCCAGTTTCTGGCAGTTGGGACATCCGGGGCCTAAGACTTTGATCACCATGATTTCCTCCTTCAAGGTTAAGGGAAGATGATTCCGAAGAGCATCCCGGTCAAGGTGGCCATGATGACGACCAGGCTCACATAAGCCGCGGTTTTGAGCCAGCCCATGATTCGGATGAGCACGATCATGCTGGGCAGGGAAAGCGAGGGTCCGGCCAGGAGCAGGGCCAGGGCCGGCCCCTTGCCCATGCCCATGTCCATGAAAGCCCGGACGATGGGCACCTCGGTCAGGGTCGAGAAGTACATGAACGCGCCGAACACCGAGGCTACGAAGTTGGCCAGAAGCCCGTTGCCTCCGACCACCTGCCGCACCCAGGCCTCGGGAAGCAGGGCCTTGAGCATTCCCGCCACGAAGACCCCGGCCAGAAGAACAGGGAATATCTTCCAGGCCAGCCCCCAGGTCTGCCGCATCCACTCCTTGAGCTCCTCCTTCTTGAACCAGAGCTTGAGGAGGAGCAGGAGCAGGGCGAGCAAGAGCCCAGTCACGAGCCACTGCTTGGCGGCCCCGAAGACCAGGATGCCCACGAGCACGGCGAAATAGACTGTCGTCTTCCACAGGGGCCTCGTCTTCATCTCCTCCATCAAGGGGAGATCCTCGCCCAGACGCACCTCATGCCGGAACAGGAAGGCCATGGCCAGGCCGATGAGGATGGAAAAGGAGACGGCCCCGATGGCCCGGGCCGCGCCGAGGTCGAAGCCCAACAGCCTGGCCGAGTACACGATGGCCAGGACATTGATCGCCGGCCCGGAGTAAAGGAACGCGATCGCCGGCCCCAGCCCCGCGCCCCGTTTGTGGATACCCGCGAAGATGGGCAGCACGGTGCAGGAGCACACGGCGAGGATGGTTCCCGAGACCGAGGCCACCCCGTAGCTCAACACCTTTTTGGCCCTGGCCCCGAAGTATTTCATCACGCTGGCCTGGGATACGAACACCGCGATGCCCCCGGCGATGAAGAAGGCCGGTACCAGACAGGTCAGCACATGGGCTGAGAGGTATTCCAGGAGGGCCAGGAGCCCGGCTTTAAGAAGTGTGATGAGGTAAGGCACGTTATCTCACTTAGGAGACTCGCAGACCGCGCCAAGGGCCCGGAGGTGAGTCCGCATGCTGTCCTTCTCGAAGAACCCCACATGCCGGTAGACTTCCTTGCCGGTGGTGTCGTAGAACACCTGGGTCGGGATCATCATGATCTTGTTCTTCTCCGTCAGCTCCCGCTCCTGGTCGATGTCCAAGATCCGGATCACGGCCTTGCCCTCGCACTCCTTTATCATCTCCTCTAAGATGGGCTTCATTCTCTTGCACGGGATGCACTTTCCCCGTCCGAAGTCCAGGAGCAGGGGGAGCTTTTTGGGGGCGGCGGGCGTTTGGGGCTTCGCCACATCGGCTTTCGAGGCCTTGCGGGCGGCCTTCTTCTTCTCCACGGCGCAGGCTTGGAAGGGAAGGGTTCCCAGTAAGATCAACAGCAGGATCCAGGACAGATTACGCATGGGTTCTCCTTAATCGAATATTTGTTCTAAGGTCTGGTAGGCCGTATGCATCTCCTCCACGGCCTTCTCCGTGTAGGTCCAGGTGCAGCAGGGCTGGTTTTGGAGCACCTTCTGGACCTTTTCGGAAAGCAAGGCCCGGGCCTTGTCGAACTCCGCCTGCTTCCCGGCCAGCTGCTTGGGCAGGGCTGCCTTGTTCAAGGTGTCCATCCGGGCCGTGAGCAGAGGCAGGGATTCCTTAAACGCCTGCGCGTCCTTGTTGGGCAGGTAAGAGTGATAGATCTTGTTGAGCACCTCGTGGAACGCGACCAGCTCCTTGATCACGGGCCGGATGGCAAGCACCAGGCCTTCGTAAGCGGTATGCAGGTCCTCCGCGGCCTTGAGCTTGTCCTCCATCTTTCCTTTGGCCAAGGCTTCACCGTATGCCTTTTCCGCGGCTTTGAGTCTGGCGAGCCCTTTCTGCCAGGCGTCTTTCTTCTCGCTCAGGGTCCCCGGAAGCTCGGCCTTCTCCACGGCCGCCCCATATTTCCGAATGTCCGGCCACAGTTTGCGCATCAGGGCCGTGTCCTTCGTCGTATAAGCGGTAGGCCAGAGGGAATAAATGACCTCGCGGAACTTCATCAGTTCCGGGACCGTCGCCTTGGTCTCCGTCTCGGTCTGGGCCCGGGCGGCGTGAGGGACGACCAGAATACCAAAAAGGGTGAGGACCGTTAGACCTTTCCAGAGTCTCATGCCCCGCCTCCGCAGCAGCCGCTCTCCGGAAGGGGAGCGTTTGTTTTCAACTCCTCCTCGATCACGCCCTTGGCGATCAGGTCCTCCTTGACCTTGGCCCAGATGCCCTCCCGCTTGTAGAGCTCCTGGATTCCCTTAATATCCGGGAAGGTGATTGCGTCCCCCTGACAAAGATTACCGCAAGTCTGGCATCCCACCACGCAGTCCAGGCGCCGGGCGACCACGGATCGCCCCTCCACCCAGTCGAACACCTTCCTTCCGCAGTTCATGCACATCCCGCAGCCGATACACCTCTCGGGGTCTATCGTCGGACCCCAATCCACCTTGTCGCGGGGGTACCCCACAAGCCAGGCCATGTTCTTCTCCTTGGATTTAAACGGTACGGTTCAACCGTCTAATGGCAGTTTCAGTCAAAAATTTTCTCCATGTCCTGATAGGCCGTGTGCATCTCCTCGATCGCCGTCTTGGTACGGGTCCAGTTCCCCTTCGGGACCACCGCGGCGACCCTCTTCACCTTCTTGGAGAGCTCGGTTCGGGCCTTGGTGAACGCCTCCTGCTTGGCGGCGAGGTATTGCGGCAGGGTCGCCCGGTCCAGGGTGTCCATCTTGGCCTTGAGCGCGGGCAGGATCTCCTTCAAGGACTTCTGGTCCTTGTTGGGTAGGTAGTAGTGGTAGATCTTGTACAGGGCCTCATGGAAGGCGTTCATCTCCTTGAGCCTCGGCCGGATGGTCCGCATCAGCACCTCGTAGGCCCAGTGGAGCTGTTCCGCGGCCTTGAGCTTGTTCTCCGGAGTGCCCTTGTCCAGGGCCTCTCCGTAAGCCTTCTCCGTGGCCTTCAGGTTCTCGAGGCCTTTCTGCCAGGCGTCCTTCTTATCGCGCAGGATGCCGGGCAGTTCGGCCTTCTCCAGGGCCGCGATGTCCCTCTGGATGTCCGGCCAGAGCTCGCGGAGCTTGCCCGTGTCCCGGTTCGGATAGGCCACATGCCACATCGGATAGATGACCTCATGGAGTTTCTCCAGCTCCGGCACCTTGGCCTGGGTCTCGGCCTCTGTCTGGGCCAGGACCGTCTGGCTGACCAGCGCCAGGGCCAGGAGCACCAGACCCCCCACGACTAATTGTTTCATCTCTTTTCTCCTTGTTGATTTGGGGGTTTAGGTTTTAGGATTTTTCTAAAGAATTAAGGAGCGTCCTCACATGGTTCTTGATCAAGTTGGAGGACGTGATGAACGCTTCCAGCGGCCTTCCCTTGGGCGATGGGATCTTCCAATCTAATCGCTGTTTAGCCGGGATGTTTGGGCACTCGTCCCCACAGCCCATGGTCACGACATAATCGAACTCCACGGGCGGCAGGGCCTCGAACCCCTTGGAGGTCTGTCGCGAGATATCTATCCCGGCTTCCTGCATGGCCTTGATGGCGTTCGGGTTCACCTGCCCCGAGGGGTGGGTTCCCGCGCTGTAGGCCTCGACTTTCCCCTTGCCGTATTCCCTGGCGAAACCCTCGGCCATCTGGCTCCGGCAGGCGTTCTCCACGCAGACGAACAGGATTTTAGTCATCGGGTCATTCCTCGGCTTTAAGTTCTTTAACGATCTACGCCGTCACGGCAGCGGTCTTGAAATATCGTCTCTGGAAGAAAAGGGCCACGTTTACCAACCCGATGAGCACCGGCACCTCGACCAGAGGTCCGATGACCGCGGCGAGAGCGGCACCATGGTGTATGCCGAAGGTGGCCACGGCGACCGCGATGGCGAGCTCGAAGTTGTTGCTGGCCGCGGTGAAGGAGAGCGTCGTTGCCTGCCCGTACGTCGCACCGGCCTTCTTGCTCATGAAGAAGGATAGGAAGAACATCACCATGAAGTAGATGAGCAGCGGAATCGCGATCCGCACGACATCGAGCGGGAGCTGCACGATCTTTTCGCCTTTGAGCGAGAACATCACCACGATGGTGAAGAGCAGCGCGACGAGGGTGATGGGGCTGATCTTCGGAATGAACTTGGTGTGAAACCACTCCTTGTTCTTGAGCTTGATCAGCGAAAACCGCGTGATCAAGCCGGCGATGAACGGGATGCCGAGATATATGAAGACGCTCTTGGCGATGCTCGCCATGGTGATCTTGGAGAGGTCCACCTGGCCGAGATTGAGGCCCAGGAGGGGCGGGACGATCTTGATGAAGAAATAGGCGTACACGGAATAGAACAGGACCTGGAAGATGGAATTGAAGGCCACAAGCCCGGCGCAGTACTCGGAATCCCCCCGGGCCAGGTCGTTCCAGACGATGACCATGGCGATGCAGCGGGCGAGACCGATCATGATCAGGCCGACCATGTACTCGGGCTTGTCGTGCAGGAAGAGCACGGCCAGGCCGAACATCAGGATCGGGCCGATGATCCAGTTCTGGACGAGCGAAAGCCCGAGCACCTTGGTGTTGCGGAAGACAGGGCCCATCTCCTCGTAGCGTACCTTGGCCAGGGGCGGGTACATCATCAGGATGAGGCCGATGGCGATTGGGATGGAAGTCGTCCCGACGTTGAACTGGTTGATGAACGGAACGACGCCGGGGAACAGGTAGCCGGCACCCACCCCCACCGCCATGGCGAGGAAGATCCAGAGGGTGAGGTAGCGATCGAGGAAGGACAGGCGTTTGCGTGAAGCTATATTTGTTTGAGTCATCGGTTTACTGGTCGTTCAATTTAAAAAACTTCAATTTCCAATTTACAATGAATCCGTTACTTCCCGCAGCACTTCATCCCCACCACGCACTTCCCCTCCACCCGCCGGGCGAGGCGGTTGGCTAACCTATGGTCGTCCTCGGC
>Ga0315296_10004228_pt1 | contig 11760 bp, 10 predicted proteins | sample YL17G14_18_MG_FD_203921 | JGI IMG/M metagenome (GOLD analysis project Ga0315296, IMG submission 203921) | Sediment microbial communities from Yellowstone Lake, YNP, Wyoming, USA - YL17G14_18 | ecosystem: Environmental > Aquatic > Freshwater > Lake > Sediment | place: USA: Wyoming | collected...
GATTTGCCTGGGATTACTCGCATCTCTATGATAGATATTACGGGTACCGAGGCTTGGAATGATGTCTTCTTTGACGAGGTACGCGTACCTAAAAAATATTTAATAGGGGAGAAAAACCGCGGTTTCCTTCAAGCCCTTCACCAGCTTGATTACGAGAGGAGCGGGATGGAACGACTCATGGGCAACTATCCCCTCTTTGAAGCCATTATACAGTTTGCCAAAGAAAATAAACTGTCTCAGGATCCTGTAATTCGCAATAAGCTAGCTGAGCTCCAGATTGAATTTGAAATTGGGCGGCTACTTATTTATAGGGTGGCGGCAGTTATGGACGAGGGACGGGCTCCCAACTGGGAAGCAGCCATGTCCAAGGCATATTCCACTGCATTTGAACAAAGGCTAGCCAACGTCGCTATGGAAGTACTGGGGCTTTATGGGCAACTGGTAAGCGACTCCAAATTGGCTCCTATTCGAGGGCTGGCAACACATTCCTATCTGAGTTCCAAAGGTTATAGCCTCCAGGCAGGTACATCAGAGATACTAAAGAACATCCTGGCTACTAGGGGACTGGGGCTGCCAAGCTCGTAATACGTCACCTTGAGCGAAGCGAAGGGTCCAATGACTCAAAGATTCTTCGCAGCAACTGAGAATGGTGCTTGGAATGTTTGATACAGGAGGATAGCAATGAAGTTAACTCTTACTGAAGAACAAGAAATGCTAAAAAAGACAGCCCGCGACTTCCTGACTGATAAGTGCCCGAAAAAATTCATTAAGCAGATAGAAGAAAGCGAGACAGGCTATTCCAGAGAACTTTGGCAGGAGATAGCTGAGCTAGGCTGGATGGGCTTGGCCTTCCCCGAGAAATATGGCGGCGGCAGCATGAATTTTCTCGACCTGGCCGTGTTACTAGAAGAGATAGGACGGGCTTGTCTGCCTGGCCCCTTTTTCTCCACAGTGATTCTTGGGGGCTTGCCCATCTTGGACCTCGGCAGCGAGGAGCAAAAACAGGAGTACCTGCCCAAGCTAATCCGTGGGGAGAAAATCTTTACCTTAGCCCTGACTGAACCCGGCTATCCCCATTACGATGCCTCTTCAATCACAGTCACGGCTACTCCCGATGGTGGCAACTATATCATTAACGGCTCAAAGCTGTTTGTCCCTGATGCTCATATTGCTGATTACCTGCTATGTGTCGCCAGAACCAAGCCCAAAGATGAAATCACCATATTCCTGGCCGACGCCAAGAGTCCCAGAATAGATTACACCGTCTTAAAGACCATCGCCGATGACAAGCTATGCGAGGTGGTTTTTGACCAAATGCCAGTACCTAAAGCTAACATTTTGGGACGGCTAAATCAGGGATGGGATGCAGTGCAAAAGATAATCGAGCGGGCCGCAGTGGGAAAATGCTGTGAGATGGTCGGCAATCTTCAACGAGTATTGGAGATGACCGTGGACTATGCCAAGGAGAGAAAACAATTTGACCGTCCCATTGGTAGCTTCCAAATAATACAGCACTATTGCGCCGACATGGCAACCGATATTGACGGTGCCAGATTTAGCACCTACCAAGCAGCCTGGATGTTAAGCGAAGGGCTCCCCTGCACCAAACAAGTGGCCATAGCCAAGGCCTGGACAAGCCAAGCTTCCCAGCGTGTCTTTGCCTTGGCGCATCAAATTCACGGAGCTATTGGCGTTACCATAGAACATGACCTACATTATTACACCAGGCGCGCCAAAGCTGCAGAGCTTGCCTTCGGCGATGCTAATTTCTATCGAGAAATAGTGGCCACAGAGATGGGACTGTAAGCGCCCATTGGACAGCGAAAACATTGAGACCTTTGGCAAGCCTGCTTTGAACGTTATAGCATAAAGCGAAGAGCTCGGGGTTGGCACGGTCGCCAGCACTTAAAGAAGATTAGCTGAGGTCGTCGAGCCTAGTTTCTAGTTTCTTTTGTCCTAAAGCTACTGTTAAATCCCCCCGAGTTCTTTCTATAATGCCTCGTATGGCATCTGTGGTTCGCCTCAAACCATGAGCGAGCAATTCTGGAAAATCCATGGTTATCAATATTCCGTAGATTCCATCCATTACGGTCAGCAGTTCCTCGCAACGGGAAAAGTCCCCCCGCCTTAGACTATCTAATATATACCTCCGCAACTCCCCTACGGATTCGCCCAATCCATCAAGGTAGGCAGCATTGCTTACGCCCAGTGCTTCTGGCTTGGGCAAGTCTTCCCCGGCAATCAAAGCTAAGGTTATATATCCTTCAGCGAACTCCTTTTGAGCATCGTGAACGAAACCTGAATGAAGTAGCCTTCCATGTCCAGCCAGGTCGTGATTTAGCTCCCGAAGTAATTCATGAGCTGAATCAAGGAGTTGCTTTGCCTTATCGTGCTCCTGGCGATGCACAGCACGTATGGCATCAGCGCTGTAACGGATGACCTGACGGCAACTACGCAAGGCTTTCTCCCGCGCCTCATCCTCAGCCGCAAAGTACGGGCGAAGTTTCGCAGCGATATTCTCCAAATCTTCTACTGGTTTTGACATTCCTCTTTCGCTAAGTCCATTTTTGCGACCAATTTCTGTACAGCTCCCTTAACATCTTTCTCGCCCAAGACAGCGCTAATCACAGCTACAGCATCAGCGCCAGCAGCCACTACTTCACCGACATTATTCTGGTTTATACCGCCAATGGCTACTAGAGGTACAGACAATATTCGCTTGAGTTCTTTGAGTACATTCACTCCCACCACAGTGGCTTCTTTTTTCGTTGTCGTGGGAAATATAGAGCCCACGGCAATATAATCCGCTCCTTCATTTTGAGCTCTTGTGGCCTGAGACAGTGTGGTGACGGAACAGCCAACTATTTTGTCTATGGGCAATTCCCTGCGGATTACAGGCAGTGGCAGATCCCCCTGCCCAATGTGAAGCCCATCGGCGTCAACAGCCATAGTTAAGTCGAGGTAATCATTTATTATAAATAGAACATCCGCTTGACTACAGAGCTCCTTGAGCTTTTGCGCCACAAGTAGCAGTTCCCCCTTTTTGCTTTGCTTATCGCGAAGTTGGATTACCCTGGCACCTCCCTCAATAATTTGGCCAGCAATGTCCAGCTCATCCCTACCCCCCAGAAATTGCCTATCCAGAATAACGTAAAGCCCGGATATCCCTTCTACTTTGTCCCGGCGTGATATTCTGGAAATCAACTCTCGCTCTAAGGTATAAAGGGCAAACCTCGTCTGTTCAAAGCTGGCTGAATTCAGCATTGAACTTATCTCGGGCAGTTTAGCTAGCTCCTCTACCACGCGAAGAGACTCTTCCACCCTTTTAGCATTGGCTGTAACTAAGTCCAGCAAGCCCCGCAGCGAGGCCGTTTCCATAGTTAGTCCCCCATTCTTCGAGTGAAGGCAACCAACATCATGTTCGGAATCTCTCTGAGATAAGAGCCCTACGCTCAGTGATTTAGTCTCCTGGGCTAAGTCATGACGCAGAGCCTTTAACCGCTGACTCAGCTCAGCATCGTTGAGGAGAAAGCGAGCGACGTCTTCTAGAACCCGCAAGCCTTCACTGGAGCGGTTCAGATTGGCATCAATCATACGCAGCAGTTGGTGAGACATTGTAATAATCCTCGCGGGATGCATTGTGGACTCGCCGCTCCCTTCCCATACCGTCTTCAATAACTTATGGTAGGCAAAGCCGAAAATAGCACGAGATAAGTTGGTATTGCCGCAAGCCGTCTTCAGACCTTTTGAAACTCGTAACCAATCCTGTCGCCGGGCAATTTTACCGGAAGTACCTTCAGCCCCATCCCCGGCTTAATGTCGCTCCCCTTGATACCCTTGCTTAACCGACCAAAGACCCTAACCCCGTCAAAATCAGCGATAGCTAGAGTATATGGGGCATCATTCTCAAATCCGGTGGGACCATAGTTTACTATAGTATAGGTTACTAGCCTACCATTTCCCTTAATCTCAAACCACTCCACATCACTGCCTAAGCATTTTGAGCAATCCAGCCTCGGGGGAAAGTAATTAGTCCCACATTTTCGGCACCTAGTTGCCATTACCTTACCTTTCTCCAAGTAACTCACAAAATCAGATGCTTTCGTTTCGGCGGTGAAGCTAACAACGCCAAAATTCTCAAAGCTCATCGGCTACCTCCTTAGAATAGTCACATTACCATATTGTCCGACGCCACCTATGTTATGAACCAAGCCTATTTCCGCTCCTTCCACCTGGATTTCGCCAGCCTTCCCCCTAAGCTGGTTTACAATGGTTCTAATCTGTGAGCCACCAGTAGCGCCAATAGGGTGACCTTTGGATAACAATCCACCATCAACATTTACCGGTATCTTTCCGCCCACATATGTCTCCTTGTCCTCAACCAATCTGGGCGCCTCCCCAGGTTTGGCAAAGCCCAAGTCTTCATAAGCCATAATCTCAGCTATAGTAAAACAGTCGTGAACCTCAGCAACATCAATATCCCTCGGTCCTATGCCAGCCATTTCATATGCCTGTCTAGCTGCCTCCTGGGCACACCTCAGACCAGTAAGCGATTGCCTTCCTGACATTGTCATCGTGTCTGTGGCAGCGCCCAGACCTATTATCCAGATTGGAATATTAGTTACTCTTTTAGCTACGTCACCACTAGCTATTATGATGCAGGAGGCACCATCAGCATTAGCGCAGCAATCAAACTTCTTCAGCGGGCTACTTATTACCTCCGAGCCTAAAATTTCGTCTAAACTCAGCTCTTTACGATAAGTAGCCTTAGGATTTGCCGCCCCATAGTGTGAATTTTTGACTCGTACCTTGGCCAGTTGCTCTTCAGTAGTTCCATACTTAGCCATATGAGCCCGGGCATACATAGCATAACCAGAAGGCATGGTTACGCCAAAGGGCGATTCCCATATTATGTCCCCTCCCCGGCTCATCCTCTCCGCAGCATCACGAGAGGTCAAGTCCGACATCTTCTGAAAGCCTATCACGGCTATTACTTTATGAAGACCCGCCTTTATTAATGACCAACCTACTCTTAGCCCTGTGCTACTAGAAGAACACACGGTCTCGACATAGAAACTCGGCTTGGGCGTTAGCCCCAAGTACTCTGAGACTGAACCGGCTGGTGAGCGCTGCTTATCATATTCTGGCGCAGAACAAATAATGGAGGCATCTATATCCTTGTTCGTGATGTCTAGACCCTCCATTGCCTCGGTATAGGCTTCAAAACACAATTCCCTGATAGCTACACCACACTTACGAGAAAAAACGCTTTGACCTACTCCAACAATGGCCACGTCTTGCATAAAGCAACCTCCTCTAATCGCAAGAGTTTAGTTTTTTCCGGAATTCTAGTATGCTATATTACCTGCCATCGCACTGTCAAGCGCTTTCCAAGATTTTTTCATATCGAAATTAGAGCAGCGCGGCGACATTACTTTGCCGAAGCGGCTCACTGCGGTGGAAACTTCAAAAGCTTCTACTTGACCACTCTGCCTGCAGTAGATTTGGCCAGCGGCTGGTCGGAGTGTGTAGAAGTGTTTTGACACGAACACGATTCTGTATGGGCTACTCCAGGTACAGTATCCTGCTACAGCTATTGCATTGGATTAAATCGCCAGCTCTGGCTTTCTGCCATTGACTCGTAGGCACGGTGATGTGGCATCCTTGGCATTTCCCCCTCTCCACTTTGACCACAGCCTGTCCCTTCGTTAGCCTGAGTCGCTCATAAGTGTTGAGGACTTCAGGGTCAATTTGCTGCGCTAGTCCATTACGGTCCCCCCTGAGCTTAACAAGCACGGTTTCAACTTCGCTTTTCTTTTGCCCCAAAGTGTCTTGACTCTGCTCCCATTCTCGCTTCAATCGTTCAAGCTCTTCTGTGGTAGTTTTTACTTCAGCTTCTATCTCTTCTACCTGGCTCATTAATCCTAAGAGGGCATCTTCTTTCGGCCTAATCGGGCTCTTAAGGCCTTTGACTTCTTTCTCAAGGTTAATCAGTTCCTTGGGATCCTTGGTCTTGCCACTGTAAAGTTTGCTATCAATCTGCCTGAGTTTCTCTTGAAGGTCTTCCAGTTCCCATTCAGCGTTCTTTTGCTTTTTCCTCACGTCTTCCAGTTGTTCTTTTTGTGAGGCAAGTTTGGATTCGGCAGCCATCAAAGCCTTATTATCACTCAACCGACTTTCAATCTCACTTAGCTCTTGTTGCTTCCTTTGAAGCTCGAGGTCAACCTGCTGCAGCTTATAAAGTTGCCCTGCCAAACTCATACCGAGGCTTATTGTAGAAGTGAAGTAGGGATATTGTCAAAAAATACAGGCAGCTTCCTGGGGAAACCAGGAAGCTAAAGTTCCACAATCCTGGGCTTTACACGGCATTTTTCGGCAGCGACAATGGCATCTATCTGGGATACAACTTCATCAAGCTTATTTTGGCGGCTTGTTATCACATAACCGAAAAGCGGCAGGCTTTTTATTTCCCCTTCAGCCCTTTCCAACCTTAGAGCCAAATCTGTTGAACACTCGCTACGTCGCTTCCTCAACCTCTTTTCTAGTTCTTCCATCGAAGGAGGCATGAGGAAAATAAACACGGCTTGGGGTAGGATTTTCTTGATAGTAGCGGCCCCCTGAACATCTACTTTGACTATTACATCTACCCCTTTGGATAAAGCCGAAGTTACTTCGTCTTTTGGCACACCATAGTAGTTGCCGTAGACATTGGCCCACTCCAGGAACTGGTGTCTATCTATCATTTGTTGAAATTCCTTCTGGGAAAGGAAGTGATAATTCACTCCATTCTTCTCCCCGGCACGCTTAGGACGCGTAGTAGCGGTAACGACATAGTGGAAGGGACGCCCTAACTTTTTCATTCTGGCAAGCACAGCATCCTTGCCCACTCCCGAAGGTCCGGAAAGAACGACGAGCAGGGGTCGAGAGCTTCTGTCACCTCTTCGCTTCGTTCGAAGCTTCGACTCAAGGCTTCGGTCAGGCACTCCACAGCTCAACTTTTTCCTCAGACGGCATGGATGCAGTGGCTAACCTATGAGCAATGGTCTCCGCTGTCACGGCAGCCAACATCATGTGACCAGTGTCAAAAAGAATAGCGGCCTTGGCTTTCCTGCCATGAGTGGCGTCAATTAAAAGTCCCTTTTCTCTTACTTCCCGAAGGAGTCGCTTGATTGGTTGCTGATTTATGGAAAGGAAAGCAATTACCCTATTTACAGCGATAACACTACCAAAACCGATATGAACTAATTCTGTAGCCATGCTGCCCCTCCTAACTTATAGTCTAAATTCTAAATCCTAATTCTTAATTTCTAAACAAATTCGAAATCCCAAATTCAAATACTAAAACACATCTTGTTTTAAATTTTCGTCTATAGTGCTTCAACATTGTTCAGGATTTACCAGTATTTAGCATTCGTTGCAAAGTTTGCCAGAAGGCAGGATATAAACCCACGCCATCAGGGCATGCTTGATAGTCGTTTCCCCTTTGGCTATCAAACCAGCTACTGCTAGGCTCATTGCTAATCGGTGGTCGAAATGGCTGTCAACCTCTGTGCCTGACAAAGGTCTACGGCCATAGATGACCATGTCATCTGGCAGAGGCTCAATTTTAGCACCCAGGCGGGAAAGCTCACTTACCACAGTGGCAATCCTGTCCGATTCCTTCACCCTCAGCTCCCCAGCATCCCTGATCACAGTTTTCCCACTAGCAACACGACCAGCTACGGCTAACACAGGAATCTTGTCAATAAGGCGAGGGATAATATCGCCGCCGACCTCCATCCTCTTTAACTCGCTAGATTCTACCACAATATCGGCTAAAAGTTCACCAGCTTCCAGTCGCTCATTATCTGCTTTTAATCCGGCTTCCATAGCTAGGAGAATATCAATGATTCTCGCTCGTGTCGGGTTGATTCCACAACCTCTTACGACTCTTCTGGCGTTAGGGTGAATAGCTCCGAAAACCAGAAAGTAGGCTGCTGGGCTGATGTCGCCCGGGACGCGAAAGCTGAGGAGAATTAAGGGGCTGCTCAAAGGCAGCAAGGAAATTGAATTTCTCTGGCTCTCCAAACTGGCTCCCATCCGTAACAACCAGATGAGCAAAGGAATCTTGCCTCCTTCCCCAGATCTCAGCACCCATCAACTTCAGTGGCACAATCAATCTGCCCATGGGCCGATTACGAAGAGAGGCATCCCCGGTAATAACAGATAGGAAAGGCTGGCTGACAAGAAGGCCGCCAAGAAAGCGCATCGTCGTGGCGCTATTACTTAAGGCATTGGCTACAGCTTCCTGACGACGGCTATAGCCGACTATTTCCCACCCAGACTTCTTCCCTTGCCTTAAAGCTAACCCGATTGAGCCGCCGATTAATCCTAAACCGATGATGGTAACCAGCACGGTATCATTATGGCAGCGTAAGGCTAGGCTGTCATTGCCAGTTCTTCTCTTCTTGTCATTCTGAGCGTAGCGAAGAATCTCACCTCTATCCTGTCATTGTGAGGCACGCAGTGGCGAAGCAATCCCACAATCCCAGAGATTGCCACGCCCCGACAAGTCGGGGCTCGCAATGACGTCTGAGACTTTAGCCTAATGTTGCACGACCTTGAAAGAGGCGCACTGCATGTCCCGGGTTGCCCGAAAACTTCTGCAGGGGAACCCCTTGCGGACTCCCGCAGATTGGGAGGGACAAGTCCCTCACCTACTAAAGCTCTTTCCCCTGGTGGGAGGGAGTTAGCCAGAGGGATATTTCATCCTCATCCTTCGATAAATTCAGCACAGACTCTTAATCCTCTCCCTTCAAGGGACAAGAATTCTATACGAGGTCGTGCGCAAGACTATAAACGTCCCTAGCCAATAAGTCCTAGGTAAAAAGTCGCATTACCAAATTCCAGATAAAACAGTACCAAAACGGTACCAATGGGTGATTCCCCCTTGGATTGGATGCCTGCTATATATAATGCATTATGAAAAAGCTAAAATATTTAGCCATAGCCCTGGCACTGGTGCTGAGCGTCAGTTTGGTGACAGCGGTGCCGGCGCTGGCAGCGCCAGTAGTGGCTTCAGTAACAGAAACAGCATTCGGCACTGATACAACAGACCACTATGTCAATATGCCAGCAACGATTAATGCGGGCGATTTGCTGATTGTCCTTTTCACCAATGACGGGAGCGCAACAGTAACTACACCCGCTGGATGGAGTTTACTGGCATCAAATGCCCGTGGGACAGCAGTCAGATGCTCTGTTTATTATAAAATTGCAGTAGGGGATGAGGATGGCACAACCGTAAACTTTGTAACCTCCGCCAATGAGCAGGCGGCAGCACAGGTCTATAGGATTACAAACTGGCATGGCACAACCCCGCCAGAGATTTCAACAGCTGCAACCGGCACAAGCATGGCGCCAAACCCGGCTTCTCTTAACCCAGCCGGATGGGATGTAGCAGACACCCTCTGGCTAGCTGTGGCGGGGCAGGACCGAGGAGACCAGTCGGGAACTACGGCTTACCCAGCTAGTTATACAGATGGGACAAGTACACAGTCTTCAACTCCTGCCACGGTGGGGGTTTGCCGCACACATTCAGCCCGCAGAGTGCTTGCTGTTGCCTCGGAAGACCCAGGTGCTTTCACTATTCCAGTATCGGAGGAATGGGTTGCCTTTACTATAGCGGTTAGACCAGCACCACATGACCTCACCGTCTCCAGCACGGAAGGAGGTTCGGTAACCACACCTGGCGAGGGAGTGTTTAACTACGATGAGGGAACGGTAGTTGACCTGGTGGCCGAGGCTGAGGAAGGCTACCGGTTTGTCGAGTGGACTGGCGATGTGGGCACCATTGCTGATGTTTATGCCGCCGCGACCAACATCATCATGAACGGCGACTATTCCATCACAGCCGAGTTTGTGGCGATATATGACCTCACCATCTCCAGCACGGAAGGAGGCTCGGTAACCGAGCCTGGTGAGGGAGTGTTTACCTACGACGAGGGAACGGTGGTCGACCTGGTGGCCGAGGCTGAGGAGGGCTACCGGTTTGTCAAGTGGACTGGTGATGTGGGCACCATTGCCGATGTTTATGCCGCCGCGACCAACATCATCATGAACGGCGACTATTCCATCACAGCCGAGTTTGTGGCGATATATGACCTCTCCATCTCCAGCACGGAAGGGGGCTCGGTAACCGAGCCTGGTGAGGGAGTGTTTACCTATGATGAGGGAACGGTAGTTGACCTGGTGGCTGTGGCTGAGGAAGGCTATCGATTTGTCGAGTGGACCGGTGATGTGGGCACCATTGCTGATGTCAACGCCGCCACGACCACCATCACCATGAACGGCGACTATTCCATCACAGCCAACTTCGAGGAGGTGCCGCCACCTCCAGTGTATCCGACGGTTACCACACAAGCCGCCACCGGAGTCACTACCAACTCAGCCATCCTGAATATGAACTACACTGTGGGGGACTTCAGCCCGGTGGAAGTGCGCTTTGCCTACAAGAAGTCCACTGACTCGGCTTGGTCTTATACTGCCTGGGTGTCTAAAACAGCAGATGGCACTCATGCTGAGTCGCTCACCGAGCTTAACTCCAACACCAAGTATGAGTTCACAGCCCAGCTTAAGTATAATGACACTATGGAGGGTGACACCCTTCAATTCACCACAGACACACCACCACCCTCCGGAGGTTGTTTTATTGCTACCGCAGCCTACGGAACTCCCACCGCTAAACAAATCGATGTGCTTCGAGAGTTCCGGGATGTGGTATTGCTGAAAAGCACCGTGGGCTCTCAATTTGTCGCCCTGTACTACCAGTTTAGCCCGCCCGTAGCGGATTTCATAGCTGGAAATGAGCTTTTAAGGACTCTGGTCAGGGAGCTCCTGGTTGACCCCATTGTTTGGGTAGTTGAAGCTACGGGGGATATGTGGCGGGACTAGGGTAAAGTAAAAGGGCTCAGAATGGTAAGAGGCTTGGGCGGGGCTTGTCCTGCCCAAGCTTCGATTTACTTTGTGCCTCGGAAGGACGACTTCTTCAGATCGAGGAAGCTCACTCCAAAAAGGAGAATGGCACTTACAGCAAAACCTATGAGGCCAAGGTCTCCTTTGAGAGGAATGTCAAGACCTGGTATTTTTCCCAACAAGCCCGTTATTCCGCCACCTATGAGAGCAGCCAAGGCTCCTTGTGGAGTTACCTTGAGCCTATCTTTGTAAAACCCAGCGATTACGGGAACGACGAGGCCACAGGTGAAGATGGTATAGGCAAACATGAGAGCTTCATAGACTTTCTTTGAAGCTAAGGCTACCCCTAGTGCTACAACAGCTAGTACGACCAAACTCAACCGGGTTAGCAAAATAGTCTTTCTTTCGTCAAGCGAGGGGTGAAATCGCTTAAATATGTCCTGTGTCAGGATGACACTCTGGCTGAGAAGACAGGTATCTGCTGAGGACATCAAAGCAGCAATCATAGCAGCAAGGATTAATCCACTTAAACCAGGAGAAAGAATTCCACTTATTACTTGAGGAAAAGCTTGCTCAGGAGAAATCTGTGGGTAAAGGACTTTGGCGCCCATTCCTATCAAAACAATGGCGAAAGCCAGGGGAATAAAAAAGAATGCTGCCAAGAAAACTGACTTTTGGGCTGTTTTCTCATTCTGAGCGCAGAAAAGTCGGGTGTACATATCCGGTCCTACAACATAAGTTGCTCCAACGAGAATCAAAAAGGATAAGAACATCTTCCAATCGAACTCGGGGTTTAGTGGAAAAGAG
>Ga0315296_10004229_pt1 | contig 11757 bp, 10 predicted proteins | sample YL17G14_18_MG_FD_203921 | JGI IMG/M metagenome (GOLD analysis project Ga0315296, IMG submission 203921) | Sediment microbial communities from Yellowstone Lake, YNP, Wyoming, USA - YL17G14_18 | ecosystem: Environmental > Aquatic > Freshwater > Lake > Sediment | place: USA: Wyoming | collected...
TTCCTCAACTGGCTGATCGCCAAGCTCACGCCTTCATATTTGACCAGTCTTACTGAGTACCGTAAGATATTAAAGCAACGCAACCGAGCTCTGTTGATGGTAAAAGAAAACGGTGATTACCGATTATTGGATGTGTATGACGAGCGATTGGTTACATTTGGCAATGAACTTTACCAGGAGCGCAAGAAGAATATGCCCGAATTGAGCGAGAATGTGAATCGTTTTGGTGATGAATTAGGACTCAAACATCTGGCTCTGAGCTATCTAAGTACGTGCCCGGATATGAACCTGACTCTTTGTCTGCTGAAAAATATCAGGTCCGGCGAAATCAGATGGGGCGAGACAACAATCGGACCTCATCGCGACGATTTGGTTTTTTACACTGGCGACCATCCCTTAAAGGGATATGGTTCTGAAGGAGAGGAACGATCGGCCGTGATCGCACTAAAACTGGCTGAAGCCGAGATGATTTATGATCGAACCAAAAAACAACCTGTTCTTCTGCTTGATGAGATTGCTGCCGAGCTCGATTCCAAGAAAAAAGAGACGTTCTTCCACCTGATCATGGCGCTTAATAACCGAGAGCAGCGACAGGTATTTTATGCGAGTACCCAGGACCCGGATTTTATTGACACCACCCGTCTCAAGAAGTTCACAGTCAAAGGAGGTTTGATTGAAGTTTCCTGAGAAAATCAACCGGATTATGCCGAGGGTGCTCAAGTCCCTGCAGCTGGAGGAAAAAATAAAGAATCTGGGGATTGTCGAGAAATGGCCGGAGATTGTTGGCGCAAATATCGCGAAACACGCAAAGGCAACCGGCATTGATGCGGAAAACCTCTTTGTCACGGTTGATAATCCGGTATGGCAGGGGCAATTATTTCTTATGAAAGAAAAAATCTTGGAAAAAATAAAAAAATATGGGGTCAACATAAAGGATATTAAACTGGCAATAATGTAAGAAGGAGAACCTATGAAAAAGGACGATAAGGATAGGGCTGACGAGAAGCAGACCGAAGCGCAAATAGAACCGCAAGAAAAAGTGGAAGAAAGATACGATGCATCGAAGATTCAGGTATTAAAAGGTCTTGAGGCAGTACGACGCAGACCCGCCATGTATATTGGCGATGTCAGCATGAGAGGCTTGCACCATCTTATTTTCGAGGTTGTCGATAACAGTATTGACGAAGCTCTGGCCGGCCATTGTGATTATATTAAGGTTACGATCGACAATGATATTGTCACCGTCGAAGATAATGGCCGGGGCATTCCAACCGACATGCATCCGACCCAGAAGAAATCCGCCCTTGAAGTCGTGCTGACCATTCTTCATGCCGGCGGCAAGTTTGATGATAAGGTTTACCGGATAAGCGGCGGATTGCATGGTGTCGGAGTTTCTGCCGTCAATGCATTATGCGAGTGGCTGAAAGTGGAAGTCTACCGTGATGACAAGGTTTTCTTTCAGAGCTACCAAAGGGGCGAACCTGATGCCGCGGTCACGGTTATCGGCAAGGTAAAGAAAACCGGCACCAAGGTGATCTTCAAGGCGGATAAAGAAATTTTTAAGAAAATTGAATTCAGCAAAGATATTGTTTGTACGCGTTTGAGGGAGCTTACTTTTCTAAATAAAGGTTTGAAAATTGATTTCGAAGATGTTGTTTCGGGAACAAAAGAGCGTTTTTTCTCGACCGGCGGAGTTGTTGATCTTGTAAAGTATCTGGATTCGGGTCGAAACCGGTTGCATAAACCAATATATTTCCACCAGCGACAAAACGGTATTGAAGTTGAGGTTGCGCTCGAATATAACGATTCATATCTGGAAAATATTTTTACGTTTGTAAATACGATCAATACCCACGAAGGCGGTACGCATCTGGTTGGTTTTAAGTCGGCTTTGACCAGGGTCCTTAACGAGTACGGTCGAAAGCATAACCAGCTTAAGGATGATATATCGTTCACCGGCGAGGATACCAGGGAAGGGTTGACCGCGGTTGTGTCCATCAAAATCAGGGAACCGCAGTTCGAAGGTCAAACCAAGACCCGACTCGGAAATCCTGAAGCCAAGGGAGCGGTAGAATCCCTGGTCAATGAAAACCTCTCGGCGTTCATGGAGGAAAACCCCCGGATTGCAGGCGTCGTTATCAGCAAGGTCTTGACCGCGGCTAAATCCCGCGAGGCGGCACGAAAGGCACGGGAATTGACTCGCCGTAAATCATTGATTTACAACGAATCGTTGCCCGGCAAGCTTGCCGATTGTTCCTCAAGCAATCCCGATGAAAGCGAAATCTTTGTGGTCGAGGGCGATTCAGCCGGCGGCAGCGCAAAACAAGGAAGGGACCGTACTTTTCAGGCGATCCTGCCCTTGCGCGGCAAAATCCTTAATGTTGAAAAGAGCGGATTGAACAAAATCCTGGGAAATGAAGAAATCAGAACCTTGATATCGGCGATCGGTTGTGGGATTGGTGAAGATGAATTTGATATTACAAGAATCCGCTACAAAAAGGTCGTCATTATGACCGATGCTGATGTTGATGGAGCGCATATCCGAACCCTGCTTTTGACATTTTTCTTCAGATTCATGAAAGAACTGATCGAAGCAGGAATAATTTATATTGCCCAGCCGCCACTTTACCGAGTTCGTTACGATAAAAAGGAAGATTATTTCTATGCTGATGAAGAGCTACAGAAATTTCTTAAAAAGCGCACCAGTGAAAAACACGACATTCAGCGTTATAAGGGTCTTGGTGAAATGAATCCCCAGCAGTTGTGGCAAACTACCATGGATCCGGAAAACCGCATTCTTAAGAAGGTAACGATGGAGGATGCCGTCCAGGCCGACCGGCTCTTCTCTATTCTTATGGGTGATGAAGTTGAACCGCGGCGTAAGTTTATCGAAGAAAATGCTCGTTATGTTGAGAATTTGGACATTTAGATCAAAAAGGGCTTAACTGTGGTTTATAGAGCGCGCAATAAAACAAAAAAGAAACTTTCTGGGATAGGGCTAAGCAAAAGCTCAGAGAAAGCATGGCGAAGAAAAAAGGGGAGCAAGGAGGTCAAAGATGGATAATTTGCAAATTCTAAAAGAACTTGCTGAAGCCTTCGGTATTTCCGGACACGAGGAAGAGGTGGTGAATATCCTTAAGAAGCACTTTGAGAACCGTGCCGAACTGGTTAAAGACCGGATCGGAAGTCTGGTCGGTAGAAAAGTCGGCAATGCCCAAAATCCAAAAATCATGTTTGCTGCCCATATGGATGAGATAGGTTTTATGGTTCAGGGAATCACCAAAGAGGGCTTTATAAAATTTCTGCCCATCGGTGGCTGGTGGGAAGGAAACCTGCCCGGGCTCAGGGTAAAGATAAAGAACCGCAAAGGCGAAATCATTCCCGGTGTTATCGGTTTGAAGCCTATTCATGAGTTGACGCCCGAAGAACGTAAGAAGCTGCCAGAAATCGAAACGATGTATATTGATGTCGGCGCAACCAAAAATTTCCACCCTGGAGAAAAACTGGGCATCAGACCTGGCGACCCGATTGTACCTGATGCCGACTGTACCCGGTTGAAGAATGACGATTTATGCCTGGCCAAAGCCTGGGATGACCGCGTGGGTTGTGCACTGCTGGTCGATTTGTTGAAGAACCTGGCTGCCACCGAACATCCGAATACGGTCTATCTGGTGGGTACGGTTCAGGAAGAAGTTGGCTTGAGGGGCGCAAAGACCTCGGCTTACACGGTAAATCCCGATATTGGTTTTGCCCTGGATGTAAGCCTTTGCCGTGATACCCCCGGGAACAGCAGCGAGGCTACCGAGAAACTCGGAAGCGGCGTCGGCATACTGATATATGACCGGACCATGATACCGCACACAAAGCTGAGGAATTTTGTCTGCGAGCTTGCCGAACAGAACAACATCCCCTATCATTTAACCTCAATCAAAGGCGGCTACGATACCGGAGCCATTCACCTGACAAACTTCGGTGTTCCGTGCTTGGCCCTGGGTATACCAACCAGATACGTGCATTCTAGCGCAAGCATAATCTCGATCGAGGACTATATGAATCTCCTGAATCTGATCACCTTGATTGTCAAAAATCTTGATATCGAAGTTATGAAAGAAATAATAAAATAAAAAGGAGGGATAATGGCAAAAAGAATAATAAAGCCTGGTGCTGTCTATTACATCTGGACCTCTACCAAAGAATGCATTGAGATCTTGCGTGACCCTCATTGGGCAAGATTTCTTCTTTTATCAATCGGGTATCACCGATATATGCTTAATTATAAATTATTCGCTTATCTGATAATGCCAGAATCGTTCTACCTGATGATTCAGCCTGGCAAGATGTTTACCGTATCCAAGATAATGAAGCTGATAAAAGGTAACTTCGCCCGCAAATACAATGAATTTAAAAAACGCGAGGGAACGATCTGGAGCCAGAGTTTTGACGCTGAACTGATCGAAGCCCCTGAGCAATTCAAGGAACGGCTTGACCATATCCACATTCTGCCGGTTCAGAGAGAATTGGTCAAGGACCCCGGCGAGTACGAGTTTTCAAGCTTCAATAATTACAATCGCGCGCGCAGAACAACGATCCAGTTAGTGATTGATCCGATACCCGAAAAATATTAGGAAAAGCGATAGAAAAGCCAACCCCAATAATCTGGGATGAATTCTGGGCAAGCAAAGACCCGGAATCCATATATCCCCCGGTAAATGACATCGCCAAAGAACTGCAGGAATTTACCCCTGTTTCTGGCAAAAAGATCCTCGAGGTCGGTGCCGGAACCGGCCGGGACAGCATAAAACTTTCAGAAGCGGGTGCGGTTGTTTTCACCCTTGATTATTCAAGGGAAAGCCTCCGCCTGGTTCGCCATTATACCGGCGGGCATGATGTCAAACAGGTGATGGCTGATGGACTGAGTTGTCCGTTTAAGGACAATACGTTCGATGTCGTTTTTCACCAGGGCCTCCTTGAGCATTTTAATTCACCTTTTAGGCTGCTGCAAGAAAATCACCGCGTCCTGAAAAAGGGCGGCTTGCTTGTCGTTGACGTACCGCAGACTCTTCATATCTATACGGTTATCAAGCAGCTTTTGACGTTGCTGGGTTTATGGTTTGCCGGCTGGGAACGGCAATTTACATTCAAGTCGCTTGAAAAACTGTTAAAACAATTTGGTTTTGCGCCGCTCCGGTATTACGGCGACTGGTCCAGACCTGGTATGATTTACCGGATCACCCGTGAAGTCCTCAAGAGACTTAACATTGAATTGCCGATGTATCCAAAATTTTTGGGCAGCATTACTCAATCATTCTATACGCTGCAAATGAAAATGAGAAGGAAAAAGTTGTTGCTTTATACGGTGCTGTCTATCGGCATAATTGCTAAAAAGCAGTGCTCGGGAAGTAATAGATCCCTTGGTGGCTTACTTCGGCCTATTGGTCAATAAAGGTGTACCTTTTTCAGTAAGAGTAAAATACAGGTCTTTCTTCGGTGCTCCTCCATATCTTGAAACAACATAGTCCACATACGCCATTGTCTCCGGAATCGACGGCACCCGGTTGATTCTGCTTACCACTCCCGGACCGGCATGATATGCGGCAAGGGTTAGCTCGAGGTCGCCCCCGAACATGTCGAACAGGTTGCGCAGAAACCGAACCCCGCCCTCAATGTTCTGACCAGGGTCGTACGGATCTCTGACCCCGAGGATCTCAGCGGTTTCAGGCATGAGCTGCATCAAGCCCATGGCTCCGCTCCTGGATACTGCCTGTGGGTTAAACTGCGATTCTTTTTCGATTATTATTTTTACAAGCTCGGGGTCCATGCAGTAGAGTTCGCAATAGTAGTTGATCCAAGGATCGTACTCCCCGTCATATTTAGTTTCCCGTTTCACGGTCACTGAATCCAAGGACGGTATATTGGTCATGAGGACATTTCCGGTACTGGTCGCGGCCACGATCTGACCGATAAGCGCAATCACAATCATGCAAGATTGTACAAGATTTTCACAATTTGTCAATATGGATGGGCTAGTCTTTTACGTTTCAACCCTTCTTAATGCCTACCTGGTCCTGTGGTTTCCGCAGGTCGGTCACTTCATAGATATCGACCGGGTTGCGGATGTTCTTCAGCTGTACTGCCGGCAGCTTTTTCGCGCAAACCTGGTCTTTGACGAGCGCATAGGTATCCTTGCTGATGATTATCTGTCGGGGCTCGGCGATACTCTCGAGCCGGGATGCCAGATTGACGGCGGTACTGACCACCGTGTACTCCATACGCTTGATGTTGCCGATATTGCCGGCAATAACCTCGCCGGTATGAATGCCGATGCCGATCTCGAACGCCTCGATATCCGGGATCTTCAGTTTCTCGCGCCACTGCGCTTTTAGTTTTGCGACCCGTTCTTTCATTTCCAGGGCTGATCGCACGGCCCGGATCGGGTCGTCCGGGTGCGATACCGGTGCGCCGAAAATCGCCATGACGCAGTCTCCGATATATTTATCCAGCGTCCCTTCTTCCTCGAATACAGCTTCGGTCATGCTGCTCAGAAAGTCATTTAAAATCTCAACCGCAACCAAGACATCGATTTTTTCGGTGAGCGATGTATAACCGCGGATATCACAGAACATGATGGTTGCCACCCGGTGTTCGCCGCCCAGCAGCATGCCTTTTTCCTCAACCATGATCTTGTTCATGACGCCGGGCGAGAAGAACCGCTGCAGGCGCTCCCGGATCTTTTCCTCAGCCCTGATCTTTTCGTAAAGCTCGGTATTCTCGATGGCAATGGCCGATTGATTGGCAAAAGACATCATAAATTGCGTATCCTCGTCATTGAATGTACCCTGACCCGCAGGATTATCAAGGTAAATGACCCCGAGCTTTTCTTTTTCTTTGGAAATCAAGGGTGCGCATATGACTGAACCGATTGCATAGCTGATAACGCTCTCCTGGGTTCTGAACCGTTCGTCGCTGGTTGCGTCCTCGGTCGATATTAACTCAGCCTTTTCAAAAGCCTCCCGGGCGATGGTCTGACTGATTCCGGCGGATTTTGAAGAATCTCGCTCATAACCCATATTGCGCGCCACCTTCGCCTTAAGACCTTTTGTCTGTTTATCATACAGCATTATGAAACCACGGCGCGCCCTAATGATTTTCAGGGCAAGGTCCATAAGCAGGTTCAAAAGCACGTTGAGGTCAAAAACGAAGTTTATTATCTTTCCGACCTCGCACAACGTTGAGGCGATCTCCTTTGATTTCTCGGCTTCAACCAATTTATGGTAATATTCCTTGAATCCGTGTTCCAGTTCCGAGAGCGCTTTGATAATAACATCCTTCTTATCGCCCTTGCTTACCTGCGACTTGATCGACTGGATAGTCTTATCGATGTCAAGCAGCGAACCGACCCTCCGGGTGGGTGTTTTTGGCACCTGGATTTGACCGATGGCCTCTTCATCAACAAAGGTGATAATCGTGTTGCCGACCTGGATATCATCACCGTAGTTCAGTTCCTTTTCTGAAATACGGTCGCCGTTGACGAATGTTCCGTAACGGCTCTTACGGTCCCGGATGAAATATTTTAATGCTTTTTTATGGACCTCAGCGTGAACCCGCGATACAAAAACATCATCAACAACAATATCATTTTCTTCGCGGCGGCCCAACGTAACCAGGTCTTTGTCCAACTTGATTACCTGGGTTTCGTCGTTTAGCTTATGAATCAAAAAAGTCGCCATGTTGTTTTCAAGTTCCGCGCCTTTACCGGAGGCGGAACCTATTAATTATAACAAGTTTCAGCTGTTACCTACAAAGGGTCACATCGTCAAAATTCACCGAAGCCGTGGTGTTTGTTTGGTAATTTGAAACCCATAAGCCAACCGAATCTCCCGAAATCGAATTATCGTCAACACTAAACACCGAGTCATCATCAAGGAAAACTGAGATGTTCGTACCGCAGGCTTGAACTTTGAGATTATACCAGGTTTCAGTCGAAATGGTGACCACGGACGAATCCATGGGATGATCAATATTCATAAACCTTTTATGAAGGAATATTGAATTGGGCGCGATCCCCAAAAAATAGAAATTCCGATCATCGACGTACCTGAAGATTATACCCGCAGTCCATTCTGAACCGGCTATATCAACAACCTTCAGATTAGCGTTGAGAGTGAAATCGTATGCTTTATAATCAAACACGGCCACAGTAAAATCCGTATCGACCGTATCCTTACCGTTATAGACCATGGGTGTTGAATGCTCACCCGGCTGCCCTGCGTCTTGGATCACCGCCCAATTGCCCGATAGAACACTAAAGCCAAAAGGTTCTTGGGTTCCTTCGATCTCTTCGTCAAAGCCAAAATACATTGAGCCCATATAAATATCAAGGGTTGTGTCAGTACCAGCCGGCAGGCTCTCCGCGCATACCTCCACGGGATTGAAATGAACGGCTTTGCAGTGAATCGTGTAGATGCCGGGATCAATCTCCGTGATTTCATAAAAACCTTCACCATCGGTAAACACCGAGTCGTACATTTCTTCATTGAGCAAAAGGCTTATCTGCGCATCTTTTATCGCACCATCGGGTCCTTCTACTTTGCCAACTACCGAAGCCTTATCCGGGTTATCGGGATCCCAATCATTATCGCGCTTTGGGCTCAAACAAACCAGCATGCCAATTATTAATATTGGCAAAATCCAATATATCCTCTTCATTTTTTCCTCCTTCTAAAACCTGATATTGTATCCAAACTGAATTTGGCCTATGCCCGGACTACAGTACAGACCGTTATTCGGTTCATAAAATGATGTCTTGGTTTTTGCCTTCTTAAACACGACATCATAGATATTGTACAGATAAACGCCCATCAAACCCATTAATGAAAGGGTCGCCGTGCTGTACCAGAACTTATATGCTCGATAAGCATCTTCCATGCCATTAGGATCATCCGGGCCAAAACCCAGATAGGTTTGGTGTTTGTTATCAGTGATAACATAAGTAATAATCGTGGAAGATAGCAGAATACTTGAGGTGATAATCAGTTTCGTACCTTTTGAACTCTCGCCCTTGTATATTTGACCCCATCCGGGAACGCAACAAGAACGCATGGTCGCACCGAAGGTGCTAACCTGTTTGGCGGAAACAGGACTAACTGGTTTTACCGGTGGCTTAACCGGTAGCACAACCGGCGGTTTAGCGGCTATTTCTGATTTTACTTCCTCAAAAACCTTGATTATCTTGGGCGAAACTGTTGTCGGATCCAGTTCGAGACTTGGATCAAGCGCCAATGCGTTTTTAAATTGCTCCTTGGCTTTTTCCTTATCTCCCTGAGCCACATAACTGAAAGCCAGGTATTTATAAGCCTCTACCTGATCGATCTGGTTAAGCTGCTTTAAATATTGCAGGGCGTTCTCCAACGAGGCGACCGCTTTTTCGTATTCACCGCTGTTATAGTATATCTTTGCTAGTTCAAGCATTTTTACCAAAGAATCACCCGAAACCTGCTGGGCAAAGCTGACGCTAAGCAGCCCGATAATCAATATTATTGCAGATTTTTGTATCATTTTGCCTCCTATTTTACTTAGATCTCTTTGAATTAGCGTTAATTGCCTTATTATTTTTCATTTCGATACCAATTCAACTGTTTTTTTCAACATTTTATTGGCTGGGATCGCTATCGTTTCTTCGTAAATCTGATAAGTGGGATTTACCAGTTTAAGAACATGCTTTCCAGCCGGGAGTTTAATGGGCTCTCCAATCGGAGTTGTCTCATAATATTTGCCATCGATATAGATATCGGCCCATGGTTTAACCGTGAGTTTCAAATGCCCTTCAATTGGGTCGAGCTTGACATCAAGATTTACCGTTCTGCTTGGTTCAAATTCATACTTTTTCTGCCAGATTTTGAAGTTCGGGTTTTCTAATCGGATTATATGTGCGCCCGAAGATACAGTCAAACTGCCGGCAATCGGGGTGGTCTCAACATACCGGTCATCAACATAGATTTTCGCCCACGGCACAACCGTGATTTTCAAGTATGAAGTCCCAATCACTGGTTTCGAAATTGACGTAAGGGTTATCGTAAGGGTAAGCGGTTTCTGGGACGACACAACTCGGTCCAGCTCAACTGTTTCAAAGCCCGGTTTTACTAATTTTATTTTATGCTGTCCCACCACGATACTCTCAATCGTGCAGGGTGTTTTCTTGCCAAAGTCGGTATTGTCGATGAAAACTGAAGCTCCCGGTGGTGTTGATTTAACAATGATCCTGTTATATTCTCGGTTGACAACCTCCTTGATCATAACGTGATTTATAAAGAAAGTATCGCCACCTTTTATCTCAAAATCCTGAGCAAATGGCTTATAGCCGACCTTTCTGAGTTCAATCGTGTGCCGGCCATTTGCCAGGCTGTCGATAACCCCCGGTGTAGTTGCATTTTCCTTATTTTTATCGATGTAGATGTCGGCACCCTCTGGTGAGGAACTCACATTGGCAACACCCAATATCATCGCGGGCTCAACCGACGGTACTGCATTCTTATGGGGCAGCTTAACGAACGCAAAAAGCAGGATCGCCAACAGGACAACGCCTCCGACCATAGCCAGGGACTTTGGCAATTTCTTTTTCTGCTGTTTTTCTTCTTTCTTGTCTCTCGCCGCAGTCTTGATGTCTCTTTTTATTCTCCGCTCTTTCAAGTCAGAAATATATTTTGTAGCTCGCGTATCTTGCGGGTCAAGATGCAGTATTTTCTCAAATTCGCCGATCGCCTCGTTGATTTTTTCGTCACCCAAACTCATGAAATATAAACCGCGCTCATAATGCTTTTCCTTCCTTTTCTGGAGCAATGCCTGGAACTGCTCAGCCGGAGATTTTATAAACTCACCGATATCTCGGCGCGAAATTTCAATCTTCAACTTACGAAAATAGGTCAAAATGCTGTCGCTTATTTCCGCAATGTTCTGGCATCGCTGTTCAGGGTCTTTTACCAGCATCCGTTCAATAATTTCGCTTATTTCTTTGGAAATCAAGGGATTAGCTTCAAATGGTTTGGATGGTACAACCGTCAATATTTCATGGATTATCGATGAATAGTTCTCGCCCCTGAAAGGCTTGATTCCAGTGATCATTTCATAAATGACGACGCCGAGCGAGAAGATGTCTGAACGGTAATCAACTTTTTTTCCGCCCGCCTGTTCCGGAGACATATAGGCAGGGGTACCGACTATGGCGCCAGTAACTGTTATCGAGGTCAGATCCTGGGCCTGAGCCAGCCCAAAATCAGCGATCTTTACGCCACCTTTTTGATGGGCATGGTTGAGCCCCTGGCTGATTTCATAGGCAATCATCAGTGCCATGTCATGGGGTATGAATTTGACTGAATTGATCAAATCCTTCAGACTTTTACCCTCAACGTACTCCATGGCAATAAAATAAATATCTTCGGCTTTTCCGTAGTCGATTATATTGACGATATTTTCATGCTTAAGGTTTGCCGCAGCCTTCGCTTCACGCTCAAACCGGGTAATGAAATCCTTGTCCTGGGCAAGGTGCCCGTGCAAGATTTTTATGGCTACGACCCGCTCAAGGGAGACTTGCACCGCCTTGTAGATTGCGGCCATACCACCGGTTGCAATCAGCTCCTTGATCTCAAAATTCTTGATCGTGCGATTGACCATAGTATTATCAACATTATATAGAAATAATATATTAAGTCAATAATATGATATCGCAGCGGTCTGTTATTTCAAAGTCAATATGTTAATATT
>Ga0315296_10004231_pt1 | contig 11749 bp, 4 predicted proteins | sample YL17G14_18_MG_FD_203921 | JGI IMG/M metagenome (GOLD analysis project Ga0315296, IMG submission 203921) | Sediment microbial communities from Yellowstone Lake, YNP, Wyoming, USA - YL17G14_18 | ecosystem: Environmental > Aquatic > Freshwater > Lake > Sediment | place: USA: Wyoming | collected...
ATTTTCATAAGTAGCAGAAAAATCGCCTAAATTGTTCCTTCTTATGGTGTCGAGGTAAAAAAAAGACATTCTGTTTTTACAAGAGTAGTAATATAATCTCATTAATTTGACTCGGTTCAAAGCTGCAGCCTGTGATGGCCCAAAGGGAGAGCCAAGTAGTCGTAGGAGTTCAACAGTTGGGTTCATATTTTCTTCGGAAATTATATAGATGATTGCCAAATTTAAGTATGCTTGACTCAATATTTATTGGAATTGAAAAGGGTCGAAGATGATTATATCCTACAAGGTATATCTTATAATATATTCGATTTGCACATTCGTTTTTATGTTTATTGTATTGCGACACTTAGATTCTGAGACAATCAAACCCCTCAAACGTAAAAATAAACGAACCAACAAATGGTTCATACTCTTTTTGCTTCTAACGATTTCACCTCAGATATTTCGGGTCCTTCTAGCCTATGGTTCATTTCTTGCACCAGACTTACCTGTATATATGCGAGATTCAGCGTTAATTATAGAAAAGAACCATATACCGCCTCCACCAGAACTTGAAGAAGATCCTTACTATAAAACGTTTCCGATATTCACTTTGGCAATTTCTCTTACGAAAATTGTGACCGGATTTGATTTTTATATGACCTTTCTAATTATAGATATTTTGGTATTGGTTCTATTTTCCACGGCTTTCTGGGGGCTTTTGCATGGTCTATTCGACCTCAAGACAAGCTTCATAGGTAGCATCCTATTGTCAACCGTCATAGTTAGCAACTCGTATTTTTACGGACTGTATAACATGGTTGTTCCAATTTTTCTCGGATGCACGTATCTGCTGCTTTTGCTCAAGATCAGTTTCACCCAAAGTAGTTCGCGTAGTTCATTAGCGCGCGCGCTATTGTTCTTCCTATTTGCAATAATGGCACTGGTTCACGTAGATCTCCTCGTATACGCAGTTATTGCTCTCGCTTTTCTTGTCGCTGTGAACTTCTTTGGTGATGTGGATCAAGCCCAACAGAAAAGAAAAATTGTCGGAAAAATCTGGTTGTCTTTTTTGATATTTGTTGCTTATATCGGATCCTCCACGGTGTCTTTACGCACTATTACTTTCAAGTTTCTATTGCTTTTCCAATTTTTATCCGCATTCATTAAAACGCCTGGTTTACCAGGATCAGGTTATGCCCATCCTATACCAATGCTTAACGCTTTAGGTCCTGCGCTTCAGATAGGAATCTCTGGTGCATATGTGACATTCACGTTTATTTATTCCAAAGTTCTACGTCGAAAGACCACTACATATAATAGTTACATTCTTACTTTTTCTTCAATTTCTATTCTACTGTTATCCCTGGCGTTTGGTTGGTATTTCTATGGGGGCCAATGGGGGCGAGGAAACGTTATGAGCTACTTCACCACTTATGGATTTTTCCTGACAACAATATCGAACGCCTTTATCGTAATCACTGCCTTGCCTGTATTGCAGAGTTCAAGGAAAAAAGCTGGGAAAATATTATTATTACTACTCTTATCAATACTGGTTTTAGCTACCGTAGGCAGCATTTTAGATCCGCTAACATTCAATAGGTTTCCGTAAAGCACCATATCATATGCATGCATGCATCCCCTTTTTCTTTGCGCGCGCAAGATACCAATAAAAACGCTCTAGAGACCATGCTTATTATAGAGGTGAGCTTACTTTGAAAGAACCCTTATGGATGCTACTTTTAGGCAAGTGGAATGATATCCTATACCAAAGAGACAAGATATTTCCAAATTATGACTTGTCGAGGAACATTCTAGAAATTGGTTGTGGCCGCAGGGGCTGGTTGAGCCTTATGCTTAAAAGCTATTTTGAGTGTTTCACCATTACAACAGATATCGAAACGGGTAAGGTACGAAAAGCCAGAGACATTGCGCGCGCTAGTAAAACATTGATGGAAGAAAAGTGTGCGCTTCGATGTATTCAAGGTGCAAATCCTGTCGAATAAATATTTGTGTTCCAATCTCCAAGATGCTCTGTTGTTCCCTCTTCATTGCGGATTGTTAGCTGTTCAGTTACCCCTATTGTTTCTTCGCTGGCTACTTCAACGGTTCCGTCGGGCAACTTGTGATTTACAATTACTCTGATAATTATGCCAGGCTTGAAAGTGACGTTATCGTTGTTGTGCCATATTCCCACTCTAAGAGGGTAGTACAGAGGGTAAAGATCGTCTATACCACTGCCATTTACTACATAGTCTTTGAGATTGGGTATTGGCATAGCCCAAGGTTTACGGATAAGCTCTGTATTATACACTTCTAGTGGAAACATTTGAAGATACTGGTTCCAAGGCTTATCTATTACTGTTTCTCCCATCCACATATTCCAACCTAAAACTTGTTCTTCACATCGCCACAACGTCTGCTCAAACCACTGGTATTCAGGGTTGCTGAAGTTGAAGGGCGAGCCGCTTCCAAACTCTCCCAACCAGAAGGGTACATTTAATTTGCTTCTGGCCTTAACAAGGTAGTCTATTACAATGTATGAAACCTGTTTTGGGTTCCAAATGTTAAAGCTGAATTCCTTATGTCTCCAATAATGCACTGTGAAGACGAGGTTCGGCTTCAAGTATGGTTGCAAGACTTCTTTGAACTTGTCAAGGTCCTCAGCGTATGCAAGGATTCCCCGTGACATCCAAATAACAATGTGCTCTGGATCTACAGCTCGGACTGCATCTGTCAAGTTTGCATATGCTTTAATCACATCCATTGTTGATGTGACTGAAGGGGCCCAAGCTGTCGAACCAGGCTCATTAAACAATTCATAAGCCACAATACGTGAATCTCCACGATATCGCTTTGCAAGGTTAACCCAATCATTAGTTAGTTTCTGTGACCCGAAATCGCCATGCATATCAGCGTAGTTATGGCAGTCTAAAATTGCCTTAATGCCATGCTGGGCAAGAAACGCGAGAACCCAGTCAAGCGTTGCATAATCCAGTATGTCCGAATCAGGTACTCCAGTATTAGGGTTAACACTGCTATCAGGGAAAGCGAAAGCCAAGCGTATAGTATTTAGATGCATAGCTTCGATTTGTGAAATATGACTTTCCCAAGCCTTTTGGTAATTGTCGCCAGCATGAAATAGGTAGCTTCCTCCAGCACCGCGCCAAACTACTTCATTTCCGTTTTCGTCAAGTATCTTATCGCCATAAACGCGCTGCACTATGCACTCCTTAATGGTTCCTGTACAGGGAATATACGTGTTTTCTAACAACGAATACGATATCGTACACGCGGTGAAAACGAAGTTAATGGTCAAAGCTACAACGATGAGCTTAGCTATTGCGCCATCAAGTTTCTTATACCGATTCATTTGCCTTCTATTCTTCTTATTTGCCCAAAAATAATAAACCTTTAGTTCGCATTGCTCTACAAGGATACACTCCACTACTAGCGAGACAAAAGGAGTTCGACCATTAACCGAGTTAAGGCCAAAACGCCTTAGCGCGAATACAAAGCATTACTCGAAAGGATAAAAGGCGGTGGACACACACTTGAGAGTAAGCTTTCATTGCGCTGAAGAATATGGTTACGCGCATTAATGTATATGTTATGGTTTTTAGACTCATTATGTGGAGACAGAAGAGGAAACGAGCTTGGTTATATTACTCGGACCTCACTTTCTGCATGTCCTATTACGCGGCACATACTAACGTATATATTTTAGTTTAACAATCGTCTTTTATTAACATAGGAGAAGGGAGATAATGTTGAAATCTAAACTTTTTAAGCGAAAACTCGGGAGCAGTTTGCATATATGCATATTACTCACCAGCATATTTGTCTCTTTATTGGCCCTTGTCCCACCAGCCGGTAGCCAGCCCCCGTGGTACGACTCAAAATGGAACTTCAGAAAAACAATAACTCTAAACCACACCATGGTAAATTCTACTTTAGAGAACTTCCCAGCACTAATAGACATTACCGATACCGATTTGAAAAAAGCTCAACTAGATGGTGACGACATTATTTTCATAGACGCAAACAACACCAAGCTCAACCATGAAATTGAATTTTTCGACAGCAAATCCAGCCATATGGTTGCGTGGGTGAATATACCCATGCTTTCATCCACAGAAGATGCGACATTCTACATGTATTATGGTAATCCCAGCGCCACAAACCAACAGAACGCTTCAGCTGTTTGGGATTCTAGCTCTGTTTTGGTACAACACTTAGAGGAAACGGGGCAGAAGCGCTTTGACTCTACAGTTTATGGCAATGCTGGAACAGCCTATGGCGGAATTGCCAAAAGCTCCAAGATTGATGGAGCAGATAATTTTGACGGCGTTAATGATTACGTGCAATTTGCAGATTCCCCTAGTCTGAACCCCTCGTCAGCAATTACTATTGAGCTATGGATGAACCTGTCTTTAACAGGAAATTATACCAACCTCGTTAACAAAGGCACATATAACCAGTATTATCTACGACTAGGTCTTCCGGTAGGAAGAAGTTACTGGCATGTTAAATTCAGCGATGGTACATCAAAAAACGTCGAAGGACAAGTTGGTTGGGTTGGCAACGCCTGGCATTACCTCGTCGCTTCCTTAGACACTACTGCGCAGACGATTAAGGTTTACCTTGACGGAGTCCAAAAGCTTAGTGGCACTTTTGCTTCAGGCAAGAACATCAGTGCGACAGCAAATCCTGTTCTCATAAGCGACCCAAGCCAAAGACGAGTTAAAGGCAACATAGACGAGGTTCGCATCTCAAGCCTCGCCCGCTCGCCAGCATGGATACAAACAACCTATAAAATGCAAAAATCTCCCTCAGATTTTTGTTCTGTTGGGTTTGAAGAAACGAATCCTGAAGCCGTAGCAATACTGGCTTCTGACGCGACTCCGGCCGATGGCGCAACAGGAGTGTACACGAATCCCACCTTATCCATTCGCGTAATCGATTTAAACGGTAAGGCTATGAACATCACATTTAGAGAGAAAGTACTGAACAATTGGATAGACATAAAAACCTATCTAAACGTCAGCGATGGCGTGTATACTGCGATTTCTACTAATATGAAAAACCTTGGCACCACCTACTATTGGGGCGTTTATGTTACTGATGGACAAGACTCTGCAAACAAAACTTTCAGTTTCACAACAACCACCAAAATACTTGAACAGAAGTGGGTAACAGAGAAGGGTCCGTATGGGGTTTCTGGAGTACTAGCGGCTGACGTCAATGGCGATGGCGTAGAAGAGGTTATTCATGCTGGAAGAGGCGGAGTTATATGTTTGAATGGAACTAATGGAGCTGTAATATGGAATTTTTCTGACAATATAGGCAGCGAGGCTCAGGCTCAGATGGCTGACCTGAATCACGATGGAATTTTTGAAGTAATAGTGCCCCTTGAATTTCCGGCTGGCATACTTGCTTTGCATGCAAACAATGGCACTGAATATTGGAGAAAGACAGGTTTTGGAGGAAGAATCTTTTCCAGTCCGGTGGTTTTCGACATTGACGGAAACGGATATCCCACAATTTTCGTAGGTTCAACAGACGTTTATAATGGTTTACAGGGTACTGGAAGAGTAACCTCTTTAAGCTACAATGGTACGGTGTTGCATCAGATTTTTTCATGGCGTCCATGCAGCGGCGGTTTATCAATTGCAGATACCGATGGAGATGCGAAATTCGAACTATACATGGGCGACCGGCACATGTATTTGAACGACCCTGAATATGGCGATAATGACTATGGAAGAGGCGCTCAATCATTCTGGGCTGAGAATTTGACACTCAGATGGAGTCGGCCGGAAATCCTTTGTAGCAGCCACATTCCAATGCTCGCTGATGTTAACAAAGATGGGGTGCTTGACGTTATTGTAGGTGACTTGAACGGTGGTGTAGCCGTCTTGAATTCGACAGATGGAAGCACGATTAAAATGAGTTTAGGCATTCCTAATCAGGCTCCAGTTCATTATCAGCCGTCTGTCTATGATATAGACGGCGACGGAAATCTAGAGTTGCTGATGGCTGATTATCACGATTGGACTACAGACGATCTCGTTGTCTGGGACTTGGTAAAATGGCAGGTTGACGCAAGATTCTATCTGGGTAAGGACTTCTACGGTCCTCAAGTTGCAGACGTAGATGGTGATGGCAAAATGGAAATTATCGCGTGTAACTTTAGGAGCATTTTTATCATTAAATGGTATAATGGAAATTATCACGTGATAGACGGGATATTAGGGCTATCAGGAGAAGTCAGTTATGGAACCAAGATTGTAAGCATAGATGAGCCGACAATGCTCTTGGGAACACTTAACTACGCTGTTGTGCAGGATATAGACGGCGATGGTTACAACGAATTAGTAGTTTCAACGCAAAGTGGTTCAATATATGCGTTTGACACGCCTGCACGCCGACCAAATCCCCGCCCAAGATCTGAAGTTCAATTCTATAGCGAACTAAGGCTTGGAGCTGCAGAATACGTTCAACCTCAAGGTGGTCCGGCTCCAGTTGTTTCCTCTCCCTATCCATCAAATCTCGCATTAGAAGTACCTGTATCGCTGTCCGAACTGCGTTTTAGCCTGACAGATTATCAACATGACCCAATGAACTATACTGTTACAACATACCCGGACATAGGCTCAGCTACCGTATTCAGTGCAGGAAACCGAATGTACACCGTTAACGTAAGTGAGTTGCAATATTCTACAACCTATGCTTGGATTGTAAGTGTAACAGACGGACCCCACTGGGCAAACGCAACGTACACGTTCACTACACAAAGCTTCTCGTGGTGGAACACCGCATGGCAACACCGCAAAGCAATACTAGTTGACCACAACAAAGTTGTAACTGACCTGGAGAATTTGCCAATAGTTATCGATATTACAGACATTGATTTGTGTCAGAAAGCACAACCTGATGGAAAAGACATCGTTTTCACAGACATCAATGGTGTCAAACTAAATCATGAAATAGAGTTATACGACAACAATACTGGCCACTTAGTTGCTTGGGTGAGAATCCCTCTGCTTTCCTCCGCTTCCGATACGAAACTTTACATGTACTATGGCAATTCTGAAGCTGAAAATCAACAAAACTCAACCGCTGTTTGGGATTCAAGCTATATGACGGTTCAGCATTTGGAGGAAAACGGTCAAAGCCGCTATGATTCTACGGGTAATGGTAATGACGGAACAGCTTATGGTGGAATTGTCAAAGGCGCTAAGATTGATGGGGCTGATGTTTTTGATGGTGTAAATGACTACGTAATGGTAGCTAATGATCCCAGTTTGAGTCCGTCGTCAGTTGTCACAATCGAATTGTGGATGAATTTGTCCTTGACAGGCAAATACATAAATCTCGTGAACAAAGGTAACTATGGCCAGTATTATTTGAGATTGGGGACGCAAGCGGGAAATGCCTTTTGGTACGTTAAATTCAGTGATGGCACATCAAAATCTATCGAGGGAAACGTCGGTTGGACTGCGAATACATGGCACTATATAATAGCTACTTTAGATACAAAAGCGCAGATCATGAAAATATACCTTGATGGTGTCCAGAAGCTTAGTGGCACTTTTGCTTCAGGCAAGAACATCAGTGCGACAGCAAATCCTGTTCTCATAAGCGACTCAGGCGATAGACGAGTCAAAGGCGTAATTGACGAAGTTCGCATTTCAAACATTGCTCGACCAACAGCTTGGATAAAAACAAGCTACAACAACCAAAAAGACCCAGCAACATTTTGTACGAAAAGAAATGAAGAGACCATCCCAGAAGCCCCTGTTGTTTTCAACCCTTCACCACCAAACAAAGCAAAAAACGTATCACCATCATTGTCAGAGCTCAGCTTCAACATAATCGACTGCCAAGGCGACTTGATGAATTATACAGTTAAAACATACCCGGACATAGGTTCAGATAGCAGGTTAAACGTGATTAACGGTAGGTACATAATCAACATTAGTAACCTTCAATACTTCACAACCTATTCGTGGATAGTGAATGCTACGGATGGCACGTACTCAACAATTGCCACATTCTCATTCAGCACATGCCCAAATGAACCTCCAACTCAAGATAACCCTATACTGGTGTATGAAGAAGGAAACATAGTGTGTTACAATCAAACAACATACGACCTAGATGGTAACAAAGTCACAAACATATACAGCTGGTATAAAAACAACATTTCAATAACAAACTTGCTATTGCCCCTCGACACAAACAGTTCAACCACTGTAAAAGACTACTCGGGATATAACAACAATGGCGTGATAGTTCGAGGAGTCTCATGGACCAATAATGGAAAAGTCGGCGGTGCCTACAAATTTGACAGAGGCTTTATCGAATTCCCAGAGACAGATGCCCTTGACGGCGGAGGATTATGGTCAGAAATCACAGTGGAACATTGGATATACCTTCCGTCTTTTGCGTGGCAAGGCAATACAAGAACCATAGCAAGAATACCTAGCTACGAAATAGGCATAAGCGGAAACAGAATCTTCGCGGGAATATGGATAGCTACAGGCAATCCAATGATAAGCGGCTACAACCAAGTCACTTACAACGTGACTCAAACAAATACGTGGTATCACGTCGCGCTCACGTATAAGAGCGGTGTGGGATTAACACTGTACGTAAATGGCATAGCAGCAGCCACAAAAACAGGCATTTCAGGCAACATCCAACCAAGCGGCACACTAAACCCGCTATACATAGGCTGGTTCGACTACTTCAAAGGCATAATAGACGAAGTACGCATATACCCAAAAAGCCTATCACCACAACAAATCTACCAACGCTACAACGAAACAAAAGACGGCTTAACCAACAGCTCCACAATAGTCTACGAAGAAACTAACATTGGCGACGTCTGGAGATGCGAAGTAACACCAAACGACAGTCACCAAGACGGAACAACAAAAACATCAAACACAATAACAATAGGCTACAACAACAAACCAACCGCAAAAGACCTCACAATAACCCCAACAACACCAAGAACAAACGACAACCTAACAGCCACCTACACATTCTTCGACCCAGATGGCGACTTAGAAAACGTAACAATGACAGAAATCAGATGGTACAGAAACGGCACACACATAGCAGAACTAGACAACAAATTAATTGTTCCCTACTACCTAACCACAAAAGGCGACATCTGGTACTTCACAGTTAAACCAAGCGACGGAAAAGAATACGGAACCATCCAAACCTCTCCACCAGTACTAATCCAAAACATACCCCCAACAGCAATATTCACCGAATCCGCCGAAACAGTATACACCAGCGAGACTATTGCATTCAACGCTTCCGAAAGCTACGACCCAGATGGCACAATAGCGAGCTATTTCTGGGACTTCGGAGATGGGATAAACGCAACAGGTATAACAGTAGATCATGCCTATCTCGATGACGGAAACTACACCGTGACACTGACAGTAACCGATAACGACGGAGCAACCAACACAGCAACAGCAAGTAAGACCGTCTTGAACAGACCTCCCGTAGCAATTTTCACAGAATCTTCAGAAACCGCCTACATGGGCCAGCCTATTACATTCAACGCGTCGGACAGCTACGACTTGGATGGCTACATTGTTAACTACTTTTGGGACTTTGGCGACGGCACGAACACTACAGGCGTTATCGTTGACCACTCATACGCCGTCAACGGAACATTTACTGTGACTCTAACCGTAACCGACGATGACGGCGAAACCGCATTAGCCAATGCCACCAAAACAATCTTTTGGAATGCACTACCCGTGGCGTTGTTTACCGAGTCCGCGGAAACCGTGGTCGTCGGTCAAATCATTTACTTCAATGCATCTCAGAGCTATGACCCCGACGGCTCAATCACTAACTACTTTTGGGATTTTGGTGATGGAACGAGCGTTACAGGAGTTACAGTTGAACACGCATACGCAGACAACGGTGTCTACATCGTCACCCTTACCGTGACAGACAATTATGGTGCAACAGCATCCGCAAACGCTACAAAAACAGTCGAAATAACACCTCCCGTTGCCTCTTTCACGGAGTCGGCGGAAATCGTTTACACCAATGAAACCATCACATTTAACGCGTCGTCAAGCTATGATTCGGACGGAACCATTGTAAGCTTCTACTGGAATTTTGGCGATGGCACAAACGCTACCGGCATGATAGTCGACCATGCTTACGCAGAAAACGGAACATGCACAGTGACTCTTACAGTTACAGACGACGATAACGCTACGGACACAGAAACAGCGGTCAAAACTATTCTAAATAGACCTCCAATAGCAATCTTTACAGAGTCCGCAGAAACCGTCTATACTAACGAAACCATTACGTTCAATGCCTCTAGCAGTTATGATCCTGATGGGTTAATAATTAGTTACTTCTGGGACTTTGGCGATGAAACGAATGCTACTGGAGTAATTGTAGAACACGCATATGCGGACGATGGCAACTACACAGTAACTCTTACGGTAACCGACGATGATGGCACCAACGCCACTACTAGCGCAACAAAAAATGTCCTAAACAGGCCCCCTGTAGCTTCATTCACTTATTCACCTGCTTCTCCAATAGCTGGCGAAACGGTTACTTTCAATGCCTCTAGTAGCTATGATCCAGACGGCTTTCTAGTCAGTTACCGATGGGATTTCGGCGACGGCAACATAACAACCGTAACAGACCCCATAATCAACCATGCCTATTCAACTGAAGGAAACTATACCGCCATCTTAAACGTCACAGACAATCAAGCGCTAAGTGACTCCCACTCTATAACACTAGAGGTTAGAACAGCTGGAGCCACCTATCAAACACTCAGCCATACGAGAGCCCTATTCGCCCGCCCAATTCTCGTTACCTTCATCTCTCTGTTATCGATCGTGGCTTTGTTGCACACCAAGGTGCGGCGCGCGCATTACTCAAGACTCTTATCCAAAGCGCGTACACCACGCAGGCGCATTTGATGCAACATAAGCTTAATGCTTTTCGCGAAACGTACGTTTGAACTGGATCTGTAGCGCGCACTAGATTTCATTAGAACCCTTCCAAACAAAAATGTGTAAGAAAAATCGATTAAAGTAGTACAAAGAAATACCCTGGTATTACCTATAGCTCGCGCATATACACAATAATAGCCGTAGCATGCAGATGGCCAAGACGAAACCTCACATAGCGCGCGCGCAAAAATACAACACAACCGACGAAACATGGTATAACATCACAGACGCAACAAGCCAAACCCTAGGACCAGAAAACTTCGCAAAAGGAGACCAAATCAAAGTAATATACACCCCATACGACGGCCAAGATTACGGAACACCTCAAGAAGTTACCATTACAATCTCGAACGCCGCACCAGAGGTCACATCATGGTATCCTTCAACAGACCCAACAATCAACGAAACACAATCTCAAACATTCAACGTAACATGTTTCGACGCCGACGGAGACACCCTAAACATCACATGGTACATCTACTATTCTAACGGCACCCTAAAAGACCAAACTCCCGGAGACACCTATACATTCTACGCTGAAGAGAGTTCAGCAGGCACATACACCATAATACTCGTAGTATCAGACGGACAAAACGAAACATCCCACCAATGGATCTTAACCGTTCAACCAACGCCGTAAACACCAAGCCACATCAAGGACAGCAAACAGACTCAAAGAAATCCTTGCTTCCCTTAAACAAGACAAGACCAAACCCGTCTAGGATCCATAAAAACTGTCTCTTCAA
>Ga0315296_10004232_pt1 | contig 11748 bp, 17 predicted proteins | sample YL17G14_18_MG_FD_203921 | JGI IMG/M metagenome (GOLD analysis project Ga0315296, IMG submission 203921) | Sediment microbial communities from Yellowstone Lake, YNP, Wyoming, USA - YL17G14_18 | ecosystem: Environmental > Aquatic > Freshwater > Lake > Sediment | place: USA: Wyoming | collected...
TTCAGCTTGATCTCAAATATCTCGTACATACTACTTGCAACACCTTATTCTTCAGATTCGATGGTTACTGTCATACTGAACGTGCGATTTTCGTGCGAAAGCGTCTGGTCTGCATGTCCACACTTCAGCATTCGGTTCCTACTTTCCCTTTTCAATGAAACCACTTCCAAAAGAGCTTACCCACCTGCCATGTTTTGCATCGACTTTAATCCAGTCGCCATCTTTCTCTCTAACATCATAAGGAACTTCGCGCACGCAGGCATGCGGGAAAAACTCGCTCAGTCTGTCTTTCAACAGCTTCGTAGCCGACTCATATTTGCCAAGGTGATATGCACACCCTGGGGATGCGCACTGTTCGACTATTTTCTGAGGAGCCAACCTGAACAACAAGACATCAGCAACCGACTCGGCGTCAATGCTGCTGAAATTGCATAAAATGGAACCAATCTGGAGGACGTGCTCATGCACGTCTGTGACTCGAAAATGCGACATTATTACGTCCTTCCTATCGAGCCTCTTTGCTTGAATTATGCAGACGTGACAACTTACTAAGCCGTTGGTCTCGCCGATTTCGTTACCTTCCAAGAGAATAGTGCTGTTCAATTTGACATGTCGTCTCCTTTCAAACATAACATCGCTTCGCTGGGTGCGAGAACGAGTTTCAAAAAGAACGCCGCCTAAACCAAGAGACAATCTTGTTAGCCCTTTGATTCTTGAAGTCGCCGAGAATTCTTTTGAAAACGTCAGGAACCTGAGATCTGAGGGCTTCTTCTACGCTCATCCATGTGTACGCTGTCGCCTCTTGTGAAAAGATTATTCTTTCATCGACCACTATTACCTCATAGGCGATTATGACATGCCGCGTCGGTTCATTTTCTTTAGAGAGAAAATCGTCATAGACACCAATCAATCTGGTCGGAAGAACCTTTAATCCTGTTTCTTCTTTGACCTCACGTACAAGAGCTTCCTTCAGGCTTTCCTCCGGCTTCAAATAGCCTCCTGGCAATACCCACCAATCATGATAAGGAAGATCGCCTTCCCGTATGAGAAGGATTTCATGCTGTTTCCCTTCGATGACGCCAGCTACGCTGACCAACACCTTACCCTTGGTTGTGTCTCTTTGAGACAGCACTTTTCGATCTTACCCCTAATCAGTTTTGCGCGTCTTGCTGCTCTTGCTTCACGTGTTTCTGTAGTTCAGGATGTATTTCTGGATGAGTTCATCTCTGAGTTGTCCTTCCTGTTTGCCTCTTGGAGAACGGGCGCATAAGTGCATTGCAAGCACTCTATTGTCACGGGAGATTGTTCCAAACCGGCCCCTTGTTCCAACGCACTTTGATTCTAGTTGAAGGCTTTGGGAAGCAACTCTTCTGAAATTGGACGCCAGTCGTTTCTTTTCTTCTTCTAGCTTTGTCAAGGTATGTTCGAGCTCCGTTTCTTGATTCAGTGATTCTATTCCCAGACGGACTATGTTTCGAACCGCGTCTGGATCCAAGGAGATGTTCAGCTCCGTGGCTAAGTCAATAATCTGCCGACTAATCAGAATCGACCTACATTTCAAGGAAGATCTACGAAGTTGCATATTTGCCAAATCACCTTTTCTTGTCTAGTTTTTCAAGCGTTTTTCGATCTTTGAGAGCTTCTTCCAAGAGTTGCTGAAATCTCGCGATTTCATGGGGCAATTCTGCAATGTGTATCTCGAAATCTTCCGTTCTTTTGATGAGGTCTGCATTTTCTCTTTCAAGAGAGGTTGCCCTCAACGAAAGAAGTCCGACTTTGATTGATCGAATGATCTTCTCGTGACTCCCTATTTCTTCGTACAGGTCTCTGGGAATCTTGAGCTTATGCGTAGAACTTCGTTCATCTCCTGCGTTCATGGAACCCTGTCCTCTCTTGCTCCGATTATTCTTGCCAAGGTTCGGTCGGTTCCTCTTCTTCCAGCAACTTTCACCAAGCTTTCGCCGACGGCTTTCTCAGTTCCTGCTCGTTCCTTATCCGAGAACCGATAATCTTGTCTTTCAATGTACACGGAGAGATCATTCTGCATTTCTTCCAGAACCTGAAGCTGCTTGTCGATAATTGTTTTTGTAGTATGTGGAAATTTCTTACTGTGTAATCTGGAGGTTATGTGTAGGGTCATGACATAATGTGGGATGCATAGCCCTCGCGATTTGTTGAAGAGCTCTTTGATTTCATTGTCTTCTTTGAGTTCCTGCACGAATTCCGTGATGTAGATTCTCATGATTTCTGAAACGTGATCGCAGGCAGGACAGTTCTCTTGGTTGGAAACCGCCCTTAAGAAAGATGGCGCGGAAGTCGAACGGAAGCGACCTCTAAGGTCAAAGCTCGATCGTTGGGGTGATTCGACTCCTATGCGCAGATCGGCCGTTACATCTTCAAAAAGTTGTTCTGTAACGCTTTTCAGTATGAGCGCCATTCCTAATCCGTCGCTACTGGCTGGATTGGTAGAAGAAGCGAGCATTTTGTAGAAGTGATAGTTGCAGAAGCCTCTGCTCTCAATAATTTTCTCTCTCGCTCCCGCGTTCATTACGAGCTCGTCGAGGTAATTGTCTACATACCTTTGTTCAAACCTGTTCTCCAAATGGCATAGGAAGCAAGTTTCGGCCTTCTCCAAGGCCTCGCGAATGTAAACCCAACCGATGCCTTTCATCCTTGTCCCCGTCATCATGTTGAGGCGAGCCTTTGCATTATGCTCACTGCTTGGAACGTGTTCTCAAAAGTCGATATTCCAAGGTCTGACCGGGCGAAAGCGCGCGTGCTCGGTCTCGTCGAAAAGTGCCACTTCTGTTCAGCCAGCACTTAGACCACTCCAAATTTCTTCAGTATGTTGACTGCGTGGAATGTGTTTTCAAATGTTGATATTCCTGTATCTGTACGAGCGAAGCCTCCGTTACTCATTTGACATTTGAGGATGAAATCTGCAGTTTGTGAGGGGAATCTGCACTTTTCTCCGAGGATGTCAAGAGTCATGATGCCGTAGTACGTATATTCAATGTAGGATGTCAGCGAACGGGGAATCACAGTAAACCCGCCGAAGGGTTTCTCACATTCTCTCACAAATCCTTCTGTCTCGCGCAAACCGGTCATATCATTCTTAAGAAGGTTAAGAGAAGCTACAGCGTAATAGGTTGAAATAATGTTAGAGTACCCATGAGCACCAAACCCATAGTCTTCATTTCGGCATTCAAGCAACCACTTTTCCACTCTGTCGCCGTCAACTTTTGCGTTCAACATGTTGGCAAGTTCTAGAACAAAGAGAGTTACGGTAAATTCCGAAGAGACTTCAGCGTAGACCTCGACATTGCCAAAATGCCTGTCGGACTTGATTGTCGAAACGACGCGCTCTTCAAAGCGATTGTCAGGAGTTTCTCCGCATAACAATAGAGCCTTGACAACATAGTAGTGAGAGTAAATGCTGCCCAGGTCAAGTTCGCGTAGCCACGTGACTGTTTTTTCAACGTGAGGAAACGATGAACCTAACATTTCCAAGATTGCCAGTCCGTAATAGGTGTCTTGGGCGTTTGATTCAGCCCCTTGACAGAAAGTGTATCCTCCGTCGTCATTCTGACGCTTCACAACATAATCAATGATCTTTCTAGCTGTCAAGGAGTCAGCAAATCGCTCTTTTCCCAAACCTAGATCGAACCGCCCTGCTTCACGCAACATAGCACCCACTCATTCGCATTGAATGTTCGTAGAAGCTATCAGCCCCTGCAAGATTGAAACAAGGGCGGTTAAAGGCGAGCTTCATCGCCTAACACGTTTTAGAATGCAAGACCAGACAAATAAGCATTCCCGTACTCAACCAATGTACATACTACTGAGCTGCGTGTTCCATGCTTACGAGCTTAACAAATCCTGCTTGAAGAAGGTTCTTATCCATTAAAGGCAGAAGCATATTTGGTGACGAGCGTGGTGTCTTCGGAAGAACATCGACTTCAGCGCGCGCATGTGTTCCGAAAACAATAAGACGTACATTTCTATGCTGGATGATCGTGGAGAACAATGTCTAAACCTGAGAAGAGTGTGGGTATAGTGATCTGTGATCGTTACCATACTTGCGCCGGCGGCAAATGCTTAAGAGCATTGAAGAACAAGGAAGGAGCTTTCAGTTTGTACGCCGATCAGGAAGTGAAGCTCGTAGGATACACCACTTGTGGAGGATGCCCTGGGGGAAACGTTGAATATTGTATCGAAGAAATGAAGAAAAACGGCGCTGAAGTGGTTCACTTTGCCACAGGGATGGTCGTGGGTTATCCACCATGCCCCTACATTGACCAGTTGCGCGACTTTGTAAAGCAGAAATACGATATAGGCGTGGTTATCGGAACACATCCAATTCCACAGAAATATTACCTGACACACGACGCCCTGGGAACTTGGAAATCGCCTGAATGGAAAGAACGAATTAAGCATGTACTGACAGATGAGCAGACACGATCAAAATACAATTGAACAAAAACCTTTTTCATTCTTGATATCTTGTAACAATCGATTTCACAGAACCTATTTAACCCTCATTAATAGCGAAAAATAGGTCGAACTATTGGGGCCGTAGTTGATGCAAACAACCTTGTGGGCATAGTCACCCTGACAGACATTGCACGCTTTCAGCCTCAGAGGGTAAGAATGCTGAAACAGCTTGCTATAAGGCAGGCGGCGCCGAAAAGCATGCAGAAAGTCATTGACTACTGCATGGTCTAGGAGAATTGCTGCAAGACGTTTCTGCGGGCGCTATTAGTATAGGTTTTGCTCCCAAACTCAGAGTTGAGAATCCAGCATCAGAAAGATTTTTGTGATCCAATACTAGAAGAAGGCTCATGTCTTCGGTAAAGAAGATGGTTCTAGCTTGGCAAGGAAACTATCGTTTCATAGCGAAAAATGAAAAAGGGCTGTCTGTTAATTTCGACGCTCCCATGCCTAATGGTGGAGAAGAGACTGCACTATCGCCAATGGAGAATGTTCTAGCAAGTCTAGCTGCATGCAGCAGTTACCATGTTGTATCAATATTGAGAAAGAAAAGGCAAAATTTCTCAGACTATTTGGTGGAGATGACAGCTGATAGGAAAGATGAACCGCCAAGAGTGTTCACCAGCATCCATCTCAAGTACATCATTAAAGGAAAGAACATTAATGAAGAGGCTGTTCAAAGCGCAATAAGCCTTTCTGAAGAAAAATACTGCTCGGTAGGAGGAATGCTGAAGAACGCAGTTAAAATAACATCTTCCTATGAGATACTGAAAGAATAACCAACTGGTTAGTGATTTTTTTGGGTTTGGGCGCGCGTGAGAGTTGCGCTTGCGCCGCACGTTAAATCTGTCGTCTGTTTGTAGAGTGGAACTTTTAGTCGCATCTGACCTCGCTCCTGGTCATGAACGATGAAAAGCTTTCCAATCTATCTACGCGCGCTACCATCGCGCTGGCGCTTAGCCGTTCTAATCTGTGAAGGTGATTCAGGTTTGTCTCACTTTGTTCTTGTCTCTGGAGACTATTGCTTTTGCTGTGCCGGCAGGAATGGAGCATCGTTGCGAATTGCCCTTGAATTTGCGTATCAGGTACACTTTGGCGGTGTCGTTGATCAGAAACGTCACTAACAGCGTATAGCCTAAGATTGCGAGTACAGATATGTAGCCGAGTGGAGCAAGCTCTAAGACACCTAAGATAGAGATAGCCATCACCAACAGGATTTCCGCGATAACTGTAATGCTCAATATCTTACTTGGTCGTGACTTCCAGAAATGGTCCCGCTCACGCACAATCATAAGAGTGAATACCCCTGAAAGATTCAGATAAGCAAACCCGAAAGTGTATATCTTCTCCACGTTCCCAATCAACCCAAAATATGACAACCCAGCCACAGTAAAAACTGCACTTTCAATCGTCATCAACACGCCTAACGACCCGCTGACTCCAAACAACCGTGAGACATCAAACGTGTCAGGCTTCAAAGAAAACCGCACGTTATCTGTCGATATAGACATCGAAACAAAATCGCCTAAGAAAAGCAGTAGCACTGTACCAGTTATTGACAACATTAAAGAGTGAGTAAGAAACAGCATCACAACGATGAACCCGGCGATATGCAGTTTTCGAGCAACCATCATCAACGCCCAGCTATATATCCGCTGGTAAATCGTCCTCGCCGTCTTTATCATGGCTATTATTCCTCCCATTCCCTCGACAGTGAGCACGGCGCTTGCAGAGTCTTTGGCGATGTCTGTCGCGTTCTTCACCGCGATTCCAACTTCCGCCTGCCCTAGTGCTGGTGCGTCATTTACGCCGTCTCCTGTCATTCCGACCACATGCCCTATGCGTTGAAGAGTCTTGACTATTGTAAACTTGTCTTCAGGGTAAATCTGAGCGATGCCGCTACTATCTTCGATAATTGAGTCAGGAGGCTTCACTTGAGTTTCAGCTTCCTGAATCCTAGACATCGTACTGACTTTATCACCTAAGCCTATTTGATGGGCGATGTTTCTTGCAATCGGAAGGGAATCACCCGTAAGCATCTTGACAGCTACACCTAACTCACGAATCTGGTCTAATATCTCACGCGAATCTTCCCTTATCCTGTCGGCTATTCCTGCAAGACCAACAAATTGCAGCCTGCTCCGGTCAGCTCCCTCGGCAACAGCGATTACTCTCAGCCCCTTAGCAGAGAGAGCCTCAGCAAGCTTGAGCAGGACTTTTGCGTTAGCTTCTGATATATTGCAGGCAGTGCATATTGTGTCGAATGAGCCTTTTCCTACAAAGAATGTTTCACCATCTTTCTGGATGGCAGCCTCTGTCATTCGGGTTTTTGGGTCAAAGGGCACAAATCCCGTCTGCGAGTAAGCGTCCAATGGAATATGTGCCTCTGTTACTGCAGTCAGAAATGCTACGTCAATGGGATCCTGATTGGCTTCTTTCGATGCGAGTGCTCCATAGAGTGAAACATCGCTTTTGCCAAATCCGTTAAGCGGCACTTCCTCCTCTACAAAGAGTTTATTCATCGTAATTGTTCCTGTTTTGTCTGCGCATAGCACGTCCATTGTTGCAGCGTCTTCACTTGCACTGAGTCGTGTAACGAGGACTCCTTGTTTTGCAAGCACTGATGCGCCAAGCGCCATGTTTATGGTGAACATGGTCGGCATAGCAACTGGCACTGAAGCTACGAGCAGCACGCCTGCGAGTGGCAACAGAACGGCAAGCTCAAACCCTGTCAAAACAGCGTATACAAAGACTACTAGAAGAGAGGCAAGTACTATCATGGCAAGTCGACGTGCAACCTTAACTGTGACCGCTTCCATGTGGAGTTTGGGTTTTGCGAGTTCAAGCAGTGAAATGGTTCTTCCAAAGTAGGTCTTTGTTCCTGTGGCGTCCACTAAACCTGTGCCTTCGCCGCGCTTTACTGCTGATCCTGAATAGGCTATTTCACCAGCGGACTTTTCTACGATTACTGATTCGCCGGTGAGTGCTGATTGATCAACGCCAAGTGCGCCATCCAGTATCTTCACGTCTGCCGGTAAGAGGTCGCCTATTCTGACCCTGACGAGGTCTCCTGGGACAAGCTCTCTGGCTGGGATGGTTGACCATTTTCCATCCCTTCTTGTTCTGCTTTGAATTCTCAGTCTTTGCTTTAGAGCGGCCATTGCTGCTCTTGCTCTTTTCTCTCGCCACAGCGACATTCCCGCATTGAAGAGAAGGAGTGCCACAATAACAACCGAATGTACATATTTCCCTAGCAATAGAGTAACGATCGCGGTGGCTTCAAGCATCCACGGTACGATGCCCCAGAAACGTTTTCCAAGCCTTACGAGAAAGCTTACTTTCTTCTCAGGAATCTCATTGTATCCATACTTCGCAAGTCTCTTCTCGACTTCTTGAGCATCCAACCCGTTTTCTTGATTTGTTTCTCGCAATTCTTGTTCTTTGTCTGAACCGTTCAAAATGCTCACCTAAGTGCCTCTGTTTTACTTGGTGAAAAAGCTAATATCGCGCGCCCCCTCAAACCAATTGTTCAACGATACGTTTTGAAAGAGTGCCAATCAGCTCTGGGGTCGCCGCATCAATTATCTCAAATATCATGCGATCTGTAATTAAGTAGAGTCTTCTGTTGCCGTCTTTTCTGTCCCTCACCAGCCCACAGTCTTTAAGAATTCTCAAATGGCGGGATACCACGGGCTGGATCAGTCCAACATGCGGGATTATTTCGCACACGCATTTCTCCCTGGTGCGTAGGAATTCGAGGATTTCAAGTCTCGTCGAGTCCGAAAGGGCATTGAAAATCTTCGCCTTGAATTTGACCAGTTTATCCGTCTTGGAATGCATGTTTAAGGCAAAGTTAATGGCAATATTTAAATATTGCTATAGACTCGACCTGTTTATCAACGTGTGAAAGAAACAAAACGAATGGTATGAGCAGAGGGATAATCCGTGGAGAAAAAGAAGGCAAGTTTCATATTCTGTGTGTGCACGGGAAAGTGCAGTGGATTCAAAGATTTGGACATGTGGGACTTCGTGAACACAGTTAGAGCCGAGTATCCTGTTGAATACGCATTCATCCATCCTATGCTTTGTGATGAGGATGGAGAACGGTTCTTTGCAGATTTTCTCCGAAAAGACAGAGTATATTTCATAGCCGGATGCGCTGCAGTGATGCAGAAAAAGCTCTTTCGAGACGCGTTTGAGAAAGCTGGGCTTGACATAAATAAGGATCTAGTTCCTCTAGACATCAGGAACATGACTACAGAAAAAGCGTTGAAAACCGTGAAGAAAGCCTTGGAGGCCCCCGGCCACGCATGACAGAAGAGACGTACATGGGCGTGCCGCGTAGCAAGATTCCTTGGTATCCAAGAATTGACACGCAAAAGTGCAATCAGTGCGATGGGGATCCTCAATGCCTCAGATTTTGTCCCCATGGCGTATTCGAGTACAATAAGGAAAAGGAGGAATTCATAGTCAAAAACCCAGACAACTGCGTCGTGTTCTGCAGGGCATGTCAGAAAGTCTGCGCGGCCGACGCCCTGAGTTTCCCAGAAAAGAAAGAAATCTTGAGGCTGATAAAGAATGTCCGAGAAGAAAAGAAGTAAGTACATAATCATTCCGTGCAGCGGAATCGGAAAGGCTCTAGGAACTATAACACGGAGAGCAACCTACATCGTAACCGAAGAGCTGTTGCCAAATGATACTGATTCAATTTGCCTTCCGCTACTCACAATCGAAGACGAAGAGACAGTGCAGAAAATAAGACAAACCCCTTGCATAACCGTTGACGGCTGCGTCGCCCAATGCGCCAAGAAGAATGTTGAGCATCATCAAGGAAAGCTCAAAGGAGAAATCAAGATTCTGGACGTGATAAAGGAGAACCCGAAGCTGAAGCCAGGAAACGTGCTTGACATCGGACCCGACGGTGAGAAACTGGCAAGAAAAACAGCGGAAAAAATCGTCAAGATCATAGGAGATAAAAGTTGAAGATCAAACCCAAGATTGGCTTGATCTCCTGTAGCGGAGAGGGGCTTCCTGAGGGAATGATATCCCGTGTAGCAACTCGAAGAATACTAGAGGAACGCGACGATGTCGTAACAATCTGCCTTCCTCTCTTTCTCGCAGGCGGACAAGAAGAGAGAGACTTCGCTAAGGACAATCCTTGCATAACCGTTGACGGCTGCGGCAAGATGTGTGCCGCCAAAGGCGTCCAAATGTACGGCAAAGTGCATCCCAAATCGTCAATAGTCATATCGGACATTGCAGAAAAACATGAACATCTTAAACCCAAATCAAAAAGCAGAATAGAATCTCAAGACGAGAAGCTTGTTGAAGAAACCATGAAACGCATTACTGAGGAGATAGGCAGAGTAGAGGAGGAAGAAGAGTAGCATGTCAACAGAAAAGAAAGTTGCCGTAGCTGTTTGCACAGGCATGGACCGACCGCTTGCAACAGTGTCCCGATACGCAGGATACCATGTTCTAGAAAAACTGAGGCCAGACAAGACTGTCTTGCTTTGCACTCCAGCTCTCATAGGCGGTGTTCAAGAGGACGTGACCTTTGCCAAAGAGAACCCTGTATTAGTCATAGATGGCTGCGGAAAAAAATGCTGTGAAAAGATAGTCAACGAAGCAAAAGGACAGGTCAAAGCAATCATAAACGTCGAAGATGTTGTGAAAGAACACAAGGACCTGCAGCCTGAATCCAGAGCCAAGCTTGGACCGAAAGGGATGAAGCTTGCCGAAATAGTGGGAGAACTGGCCGCAAGGAAGGTTGACGAGATACTCGCAGAGGTGAACAAGAGTGGACGATAAGAAAGTCGCCATAGTGGCTTGTACTGGCATGGGCAAAGCCCTTGGAACGGTGGCTCGACAGGTCGCCTACAAGGTTGTGGACGAACTGAGACCTGAAAAAACTGTTCTAGTATGTATTCCATCATTGACCGCAGGAGTCGGAGAATGCAAGAGTCTGTTGCAGAAGTATCCTTCTATCATTCTCGACGGATGTGTAGAAAGATGCGCTACCAAGATTATATCAAAGAATCATGGCATGATGAGAGCCAAGGTATTCCTGCCTCAAATGATCGCGAAGTACGGGCTGAAACCACAGTCACGAGCCGACATTGGTGAGGAAGGCGAAAAACTTGTTGCCAAGATCGCGAAAGAAGTCGCGGCGCTGGTGGATCAGCTTTCAAGGTGAAATGCATGGAGTATTTGGAGCTGAAGGTTGACAAATGGACGTTCAAAGTCCCCAAGGGCCTCTTCTACAATGAGAATGATTTCTGGGCGAGAATCGAAGATAATATTGCCACAGTCGGAATAACGTCCTACTTGCAAAGTAATTTGAGTGACATAATCTTTGTTTCCCTCCCACAAGTCGGCACCAAAATTGAACAGTTCGGTGAAGCAGGATCTTTTGAATCAGTAAAGGCTGCTCTAGATGTCATATCGCCCGTTTCAGGTTCAGTAGTGGAAGTAAACAATGAATTAGTAAATTCACCTGACCTAGCCAATACAGATCCATACGGCAGAGGCTGGTTTCTGAAAATCGAGCTAACAGATTTTGAGTCAGACAAGGAGAACCTTATAGATGCTGAAGGCTATTTCGAAGTCATGAAGAAAAAAGTCGAAAAAGAGCATGAAAAACTGAAGGGCACGCACAGTGCAAACAAAACGTGAAAGAATTGTCAGAGAAAGAAAAGCAAAAGCCCGTTCAATGTGCGGCGTTCCATATTTTCTGAAATTCGCTTTCGTATGTGCCTGCTACGTTGTCACTTGTTATGACTACTAGGTTCTCGTTGTTTTCGTTCTCGGCATTCGACGACCAGTTGTAGCTGCCCGTCAAAACAACTTTGCCGTCAACAATCATCACTTTATCATGCATGTACGCCGAATTACCATCAGCACGAACCTCAACCCCCGCATTCTTCAAGTTCTGGTATTCACTACCAGCCTCGTTTATGTTGTTCTGCTCAAAAACTACCCTCACCTGCACGCTCCTGCCGTGCGCCTGAATCAAAGCGTCTCTTATCCCGTCCAACGTAAAGCTGTAGATCAATACGTGAACCGACGAGTTGGCCCTGTTTATCCACGAGATAATCTGGTCTTCACAACCGCCATGCGGCGAAAAATAAACTCCCGAAACAGCAGAGCTGTCAACCTTCTCAACCTGCGTTCTCGAAAACGTCGTGGCTCCAGCATAAACACCAAACAAGAAAACTATGAAGAGCAGAACAAGTGTTGTCTTCCAACGCACAACAA
>Ga0315296_10004233_pt1 | contig 11748 bp, 11 predicted proteins | sample YL17G14_18_MG_FD_203921 | JGI IMG/M metagenome (GOLD analysis project Ga0315296, IMG submission 203921) | Sediment microbial communities from Yellowstone Lake, YNP, Wyoming, USA - YL17G14_18 | ecosystem: Environmental > Aquatic > Freshwater > Lake > Sediment | place: USA: Wyoming | collected...
GCGGTGAGGATCATCTCCAGAGCTTTTCCTCTCCCCACCAGCCGGGGCAGCCTTTGGGTGCCTCCCCCTCTAGGGATCAACCCGTAGCTGGTGTGGGGCAGGCCGAACCTTGCCCCCTCAGCGGCGACCCTTATATCGCAGCTTAAAGCCAATTCCAATCCTTCGCCTAGAGCATCCCCATTGATGGCAGCGATCACCACCCGCTCCAGGCTAGCTATTGCCCGGGGGGCATCACCTGCCAACTCCCATTCCCTAGGGTCGCTCCCAGAGGAGAAATTATCCCCCATAGCCAATAGGAGCACTACGCTTATCTCTTCATCCTGATTGATCTGCTGACAGGCATCAGTCAGCTCTTGAGCCATCTTGGCGTTTATGGCATTTTGCGCCTGAGGGCGATTGAGGGTAATATAAGCAATTTGCCCCTTCTTCTCATAGATGATCGTCTCATAGGACATGGTAGGTCTCCCATCCACTAAAGGGTGCCAGAGATAAGCTGAGCCGATAATAACTGAGTTCACCAATGGTGTCAAGGCAGTTTAACTCTATTGACTCATGCCCCCGCCTATGATATATTAAGCAAAATTCAATAGCGAACCCAGAGGTGCCCGAGCGTGAGCGAGGGCTTAATTGGGAAGCAAGACCGGTGAGAGTCCGGCACAGTCCCGCCTACTGTGACTCCGAATAAGGTTCGGAGAAGTCAGAACACTTGCCTCTGGTTTCCTAAAGCCTCCGCGGAGAAAGGGGGGTGGGAGCGTGACCAACGAGCTTTAGCGTCCCCTCGTTCTGCAGAGCGAGGGGATTTTTTTGTCAACCCGTTTGAGGAGGAGCTTGATGAAAAGGTTAGCTTTGATACTAGTTGTTCTAGCGCTGATGCTTGCCCCAGCATGCACCTCAGAAAGTGCCACTGGCCCAGGGACGATAACTGACGATCTGGGAAGAATAGTCTATATCGAGGAGACCCCGCAGAGGATCGTATCCCTGGCACCCAGCATCACCGAGACCCTCTTCGCCCTGGATTTGGGGGATAAAGTGGTAGGCGTGACCGAGCACTGCGATTACCCCCCGGAGGCGCTGGCCAAGCCTAAGGTGGGGGGCTATTTTACGACTAGCCTGGAGCTCATTATCGCCCAAAACCCTGATATCGTATTCAGCGATGGGCATGACCCGGTTAACGCCCGGCTTGAGGGCCTTGTGCCCGTGGTTGTGCTCCAGCCTCAGGACATCACGGGCATCTACCACGATATTGCGCTTGTGGGCAAAATAATGGGCAAGAAGAAGGCCGAGGAGCTTACCGCCGAAATGAAAGCCAAGATCGCCTCCATTGAATCGAAGACTGCCTCCGTGAGCGAAAAGCCGACTGTCTTCTATGAGATTGATGGCTCTGATCCAAGCAAACCCTGGACTGTAGGCCCGGGCTCTTTCATCGACACCCTAATAACCTTGGCCGGAGGGGAGAATATGGTCACTGTCTCTCAGGCATATCTCCAAATAAGCCTTGAAGAGGTAGTTGACGCCGACCCCGACATCATCATCCTTGGTGATTACCCCTGGGTATCGCCCGAAGATGTGATGAATCGCTCTGGCGCATGGCAGGAACTCACCGCGGTAAAGAACGGGGCAGTATATCCCATAAATGTGGACCTGGTCTCCCGCCCTAGCCCTCGCATCGCTGACGGGCTGGAGGAGCTGGCGAAAATCATCCATCCTGAACTGTTCCCATAAGAGGAGGCCATGTCAAGATATTTGGAAAGGGCAATTCAAGGGATCGGCCCCTTGGACGAAAAAACGATGGTCGCCGCCCGAGCGCGGCAGGACAGCCTGACCAAGCCTCAGGGCAGCTTGGGCCGGCTCGAGGAGATTTCGGTCAAGGTGGCCGGTATCAAGGGCGAGGCTATGCCCGCACTGGAGTATAAGGCCATCATCACCATGGCTGCCGATCACGGCGTGGTGGCTCAGGGGGTAAGCCTGTATCCCCCGGAGGTTACAGCCGAGATGGTTCAAAACTTCCTTCGTGGTGGCGCGGGCATCAACGTGCTAGCGCGACAGGTGGGGGCTCGGGTGGTTGTGGTTGACATGGGGGTGGCATCAGACCTTGAGCCCCATCCCGGTCTTATTTCCAAGAAGGTGGCCTATGGCACTCGAGATATGACCAAGGGGCCGGCTATGAGCCAGGAGGAAGCAATTCACGCCGTAGAGGCAGGGCTGGAGGTATTAGAACAAGAGGTGGGAAAAGGGCTGGACATCGTGGGCACCGGCGACATGGGGATCGGAAACACCACTTCCAGCAGCGCTATCACCGCCGCCATGTGCGGCAAGCTGGTGGCCGAGGTCACTGGACGAGGCACTGGAATCGATGACGGACAGCTTGCCCACAAGGTGATGGTCATCGAGAGGGCGCTCAGGGTCAACCAGCCCGATGCCAGGGATCCTCTGGGCGTGCTGGCTAAGGTGGGCGGTTTTGAGATTGGAGGGCTGGTGGGGGTGATGATCGCAGCTGCAGCACACCGTGTCCCGATCGTCATCGACGGCTTCATCTCTGGGGCAGCAGCTCTTATCGCCACCGGGCTCGCACCTCAGCTAAGGGACTACCTCATCGCAGGTCATGTCTCTGCCGAAAAGGGACATCGGGCGGCGCTAGAGCACCTGGGGTTGAGGCCTCTCCTTGACCTTGAGATGCGTCTCGGCGAGGGAACTGGGGCGGTTTTGGCCATCTTTATTGTGGAGGCAGCGGTAAAAACCCTGGCCCAGATGGCCACTTTTCCCGAAGCTGGTGTCCACGAGGCTGGGGAACGAATCGAGACAAAAACTGATTAAGGACGCAAATGGCTTTCTTGGCGGCGCTACAATTTCTGACCATAATCCCCTCCCCGGTGCGGCGGGAGGCTACCGCCCTAGATATGGGGCGTTCCCTGGTCTATTTTCCTCTCATCGGCCTGGGTATAGGCGGGATTTTATATGGATTAGACCAGCTTTTCGCCCTGTTCCTGCCCTCAGCTTTAGTCAATATATTGCTCCTCATCGCCCTGGTGCTGCTCACCGGGGCGCATCACCTCGATGGCTTTATCGATACCTGCGATGGCATGGCTTTTGGCAAATCGCCACAGCAAAGACTGGAGATCATGCAGGATAGCCGGGCCGGAGGCTTAGGGGTAGTGGGGGCCTTCTGTCTGCTGTCAGCCAAGTATGTATCCCTGCTCTTCTTGCCCGATGACCACCGGCTGGCAGCCCTGATCCTGATGCCGGTGCTCGGCCGCTGGGCGATGGTTTATGCTGTGTCGGCCTACCCCTATGCCAGAAAGACGCTAGGACTGGGGCAAATCTTTAAAGAGCAGGCAAGCTGGCTGCGGCTGACCATAGCCACGCTGATCGCCTTGGCCGCGTCGCTGGTTCTGATGAAGCTATTGGGCTTGGCGCTCATAGCCGGAATCTGGCTCATTCTCATAATGATGGCTTTCTTCCTGAAAAGAAGGCTGGGGGGCCTCACCGGCGATACTTATGGGGCGATTAATGAGGTGATAGAGGTCTGTGTCTTGATCCTAGTTCCCCTCCTCTACGGAGGCTACCCCTAGGAGAGAAAGTGAAAGCAGAGATTATCCTTATCTTAGGTGGGGCTAGGAGCGGGAAAAGCCGCTTTGCCCAGAGGCTAGCCTCTGGCCTCGGCCAAAGCGTGCTCTACGTCGCTCCCTTAGTGCCCCAGGATGAAGAAATGCGTCGCCGCGTTGAGCTTCACCAGAAGGCTCGCCCCAGCCACTGGCGAACCCTGGAAGCCCCCAACAATATAGCCCGAGCGATAAGGGAGCACACCAACGACGCCGAGGTAGTGATTTTGGATTGCCTCACCCTGCTTGTTTCGAACTACATGCAAAACGCCCCCGATCCCGAAGACATAGATGCCTTGGAAAGCGTTATCTTGGACGAATTAAGCCAGCTGTTAGAGCGGAAAAGGCAAAAAAACGCAAGCCTCATCATCGTCTCCAACGAGGTGGGCATGGGGCTAGTTCCTCCCTATCCCTCGGGGCGGGCTTACCGCGACCTGCTGGGCAAAGCCAATCAATTTATCTCCGAGCGCGCGGATAAGGTCTACATGATGATTGCCGGGCTTCCCCTAGAACTGAAAGCGCTAAGCGCCAGGGATGAAGAATGAAGGCGAAAATGCTTGCCCTGCTGAGGCGAAATCGGCGCACAGTGCTGATTCTGGCCTGCCTCGTGGGCATCCTCCTGGTGTGTCTGCTTGTCGCTGCCGCGGTCGGGGCAGTAGCTATCCCCCCGCTAGACATAGTGAAGATGAGCCTGAACAAGGTAGCCTTCACTAATTTCGCTCCCACCTGGCAGACAACCGATGAAACCATCCTCTTCCAGATCAGGCTGCCCCGTGTCATCGCCGCGGCATTGGTCGGGGCAGCGCTGGCAGCGGCCGGGGTCTTGTTTCAGGGGCTGCTCAGAAATCCCATGGCTGATCCCTACATTATCGGCACCTCCGCTGGAGCAGCCTTCGGGGCGACGCTAGCCATGATGTTGCCCGTAAGCCTGCTCTTCCACGGCTTTGGCCTGATACCCTTTGCCGCCTTTTTCGGCGCCCTGGGTGCTGTCTTCCTGGTCTATAACCTGGCCCGAGTGGGGGGCAAGACCCCGGTCATCAGCATGCTCCTTGCTGGCTTTGCCGTAAGCTCGATGCTGGCCGCAGCCATGAGCTTCCTCATCACCATGAGCGACCAGCTGCAGCTTAGGCTTCACTCGGTATTCTCCTTTCTTATGGGTGGTGTCTGGGTCAGCGACTGGAGCCAGATAGCAATCATAGCCCCGATAATTATTGGGGGCATTGTGGTCGCTCGTTTCTTCGCCTTTCGCCTTAATGCCTTCTCCCTAGGTGAGGAGGGCGCTGCCTATCTGGGGATCGATGTCGAGCGGGACAAGCTCGCCATCCTGGGTTTGGGCTCCCTGCTCACCGGCGCTGCTGTTTCTCTTAGCGGGCTGGTGGGCTTTGTCGGGCTGGTGGTGCCCCATGCGGTACGGCTGGTGCTGGGCCCGGATCACCGCCTCCTCTTGCCCGCAGCGGCGCTCTCAGGCGGCGCTTTCCTGGTGGTGGCTGACCTTCTCGCCCGCACCGTGCTTGCCCCTTCGGAGATACCGGTGGGCATTATTACCGCCCTTGTCGGCGCCCCCTTCTTTATCTATCTGTTGCGCAGAACTAGGAGGGAATACGCCTTCTGATGATAAGCTTTAGCCAGGTCTCATTCTCATATGATGAAAGCCCAGTGTTGCACCACATCGACCTAGCGGTCGAAAAAGGTGAGATGGTGGCTCTATTGGGACCCAATGGCTCGGGTAAGACCACCCTAATCAAGCTTGCCTGTGGCGTGCTGCGCCCCGCAGAGGGGGACATCCATTTGGATGGCTCAAGCCTAAGACAGCTAAAACGAAAGCAGGTAGCGCAACGAGTTGCGGTGGTGCCCCAGCATTTCCATATGCCTTTTGCCTTCACCCTAAGGGAAGTGGTGCTACTGGGAAGAACCCCCTTCCTCAAAGCCCTCTCCAACGAAGGGGAAAGGGATCAGCAGGCGGTCAACAGAGCCATGGAGGGGGTCGGCATAGAGGAGCTGGGGCAGCGCTTCTTCAATGAGCTCAGCGGAGGGGAGCGGCAGAAGGGAATCCTGGCCATGGCGCTGGCCCAAGAGCCGAAGCTGCTCCTCTTGGACGAACCAACAGCGCATCTAGATATCAATCACCAGATGGAGATCCTGGAGTTGGTGAAGGGCCTCAACCGAGAGCAAAGGATCACTGTTATCGGGGCGATGCACGACCTGAATCTAGCCGCCCTCTACTTCGACCGACTGGTTCTGCTCAAGGATGGTCGCATCTTCGCCGATGGTCCCCCGAGCCAGGTTCTCACTGAGGAGAACATCCGGGAGGTGTTCGGCGCATGGGTTCAAGTGATTCAGCATCCCTGGATGAAGACACCTCATATCGTTATCACCCCCAGGAGTACCCAGGCTAGACAAAGCAAGTCCGCCTCCAATATAATTGGCAGAACGAAGGAACTCTAAGGGCACAGCATGGAAGACCTATTCATAGTTGTTCGCCCCGGGCGCTGCAACACCTGTAAGCACCACATGATGGGCGAATATTCGGTAGCGGATGACTACTGCGAGCACTGGTGCGAGCTGGAGGAAAATGAGCTGCCCGGTTGGTCGCCAGGGATGCACCTAGATCACTGCCTTTTCCCCGCAGCCAGCGCCGATGATAGCTGCCCCGCCTACAAGATGATGGACCTTCCTCCCCTGTGAGCAAGATTAGCGTCAACAAGGAGGAATATCTTGACCGCTCCCCAGCAGCTAAAGCTCCTGCTCACTGAAGAGGAGATAAGAAAAGGGGTCGAGAGACTGGCGCAAGAAATTAACCGCGATTACCAGCAGAAAAACCCCCTTCTCTTAGGCATCCTCAAAGGCTCCTTCATCTTCATGGCCGATCTCATCCGCCTCCTTGAAATCCCGGTGGAGATAGAATTTGTCAGGCTCTCCAGCTATGGTTCCGCCAGGGTGACATCAGGAGAGGTCAAGGTGGTACACGGGCTCCGCTCACAAATAAAGGGTAGAGATGTCTTAGTTATCGAGGATATCGTGGACACCGGGATCACAGTGGGCTATTTCCTCAATTATCTGCGGCGCAAGAAGCCATCCTCACTGAAGCTATGCGCCCTCTTCGACAAGCCATCCCGAAGGAAGGCCTCTGTCCCCATCGATTATCTGGGTTTCACCATACCCGCTAAGTTTGTCGTGGGCTATGGTCTCGATTATGATGAGCGGTTTCGCCATCTGCCACAGCTTTATTTCATAGAAGATTGAAAATGGGCGTTGAAAGACTGATCTCGGTGGCCAAGGGGGAAACACCCGCTGATCTGATCCTGGCTAACGCCAGGATAATAAACACCCTGAGTGGCGAGAGCGAGGATGGGAATGTAGCCATCTGTGGGCCGATGATTGCCGGGGTAGGCGACTATGAGCAGGGACAGCAGGTAATCGACCTTAAGGGGAAATATCTATCCCCAGGTTTGATCAACGGCCATATCCACCTTGAGAGCTCCATGCTCCATGTTTCCCAGTACGCCAAGGCGGTTGTGCCCCGCGGAACTCTGGCGGTGGTAACTGACCTCCATGAAATCGCCAACGTCAGCGGAATTAGAGGCATAAAGTACATGATGAGCTGTGCTCATCCCCTGCCCCTAGACCTCTACCTCATGGTGCCATCCTGTGTTCCCGCTACCCATCTTGAGACCTCGGGCGCCCGACTTACAGCCAGAGATATCAGGGCTATCCTCTCCTGGGAGCACACCATCGGGCTGGGGGAGGTGATGAACTTCCCCGGCGTAATAGCCACCGATAGGGAGGTTCTGGCCAAGATCGCCTGCTCCAGGGGACGGGTAATCGATGGGCATGCCCCGGGGGTTAAGGGCAAGGAGCTTAATGCCTATATCAGTGCCGGCATCCTCTCCGACCATGAATCCACATCCCTAGAGGAGGCCAGGGAGAAGCTAAGCCGGGGCATGTATGTGATGATTCGGGAGGGCTCTTCGGCGAAGAACCTGGAGGCCCTCCTCCCCCTGGTCACCGATAAGACCTACAAAAGGTGCCTCTTCGTTGTCGATGACCGAAGCTGTGCCGACCTCTTGCGAGACGGCGATATCGATGCCGTGGTGAGGAAGGCGATCAGGCTGGGGCTAGACCCGGTGCGCGCCATTCAGCTAGCGACCATAAATAGCGCTGAATACTTTAGACTCCATGGCCTTGGTGCCATAGCACCGGGCTATATTGCCAATGTCATCGTAGTGGATGATCTCACCACCTTTAAGGCGGAGATGGTCTTCTACCACGGAGAGCTGGTAGCCAAAGAAGGCGAAGCACTTTTTTCACCTTTGGTGACCGAGGACAAGAAGATGACCCACACGATAAGGCTTAAGCCCTTCACAATCGAGGCGCTGAGGATGCCAGCAGAGGAATGGGCTCATCCCATCATAGAGATTGTCCCCAACCAGATAACCACAAAAAAGGTCGAGGAAAGGCCAAAGGCCGAAAAAGGCTTTGTGCTCCCCAATACCGAGAGGGACATACTGAAGCTGGTGGTGGTGGAAAGGCATAAGGCCACGGGAAATATCGGCCTCGGGCTGGTGAAAGGCTTTGGACTGAAGAGAGGGGCGCTCGCCTCCTCCATCGCCCACGATTCCCATAACATCATAGCCGTAGGCACAAGCGATAGCGATATATACCTTGCCATCGCCGAGGTCGAAAAACTTCAGGGAGGGCTGGTCATCGCCGCCGAGGGGAAGGTGCAAGCCTCCCTGCCCCTGCCCATCGCTGGCCTCCTATCCCAAGAACCTCTGGAGGTGGTAGTGAATAAGTTTGAAAAACTCCAGAGCATCGCCCGAGACTTGGGGACGAGGCTTGGCGACCCCTTCGCTACCCTCTCGTTCCTCGCCCTGCCCGTGATCCCTGAGCTCAGGCTCACCGACCTGGGGCTGGTGGATGTAAACGCCTTCAAGCTAATTCTGGAGAAGGATAAAGGCTAAAATATGATCAAAGCTATTGAGTGGGTTTCGGGCAAAATCAGGCTCCTTGACCAGACCCGGCTTCCCTGGGAGGAGGTCTACCTCGAGCTGGAGGACTATCGTCAAGTGGCCTCAGCGATCAAAGAGATGAAGGTTCGGGGGGCTCCGGCCATTGGCGTCGCCGCCGCCTATGGCATGGCGCTAGGAGCTCAAGGGATCGAAGCAGCATCCAAAGAGGAATTCATGGCCAAACTGGGCACCGTTTCCCAAGCGCTAGCCGCAACCAGACCTACCGCGGTCAATCTCTTCTGGGCGCTGGAGAGGATGAAGCGGGCAGCAGAAGCTATCGAGGATGTGGCTCAGATAAAGGCAGCGCTGCTTAAGGAGGCACAAAAACTGGAGGCCAAAAACGCAGAGGCAGATAGGAAGCTGAGCCAATTTGGTGCCGAGCTGATAAAGGATGGCTTCACCATACTGACCCATTGCAACACCGGTGCCCTGGCCACCGCTGGCTATGGAACGGCGCTAGGGGTGATCAAGGCGGCAAAGGAGCAGGACAAAAAAATCCATGTCTTCATCCCCGAGACCCGCCCCCTGCTTCAGGGGGCACGGCTCACCACCTGGGAGCTAGCCGGCGAAGACATCCCCTTCACCCTGATCGCCGACTCCATGGTCGGCCATTTCCTCTCTCGGGGCAGGATCGACTGCGTTATTGTCGGCGCCGACAGGATTGCCGCCAATGGCGATGTAGCCAATAAGATCGGCACTTACAACATCGCAGTCCTGGCCGTGGAAAATGGCGTTCCCTTCTATGTCGCCGCACCCTCAAGCAGCATCGACCTTTCTCTGCCATCGGGTGATGAAATACCCATCGAGGAGAGAAGTCCTGAGGAGGTTACTCGCATCGAGGGGATACCCATCGCCCCGGTGGGGGTGGAGGCGGCAAACCCCGCCTTTGACATCACCCCCCATATCTATATAAATGCTATAATTACCGAGAAGGGCGTGGTCAGGGAGCCTTATGAGATAAGGCTGAAGAAGGTTCTATCTTTATCAAATAAACGTAAAAAGGACAGGGGAAAAGGATGAAAGAAAAGGCTAAGATCGCGGTCATTGGCGGCAGTGGCCTCTACGAGATTGAGGGCATGACCGAGGTGAAGGAAGTTAAAGTGAGGACGCCTTTTGGCGACCCCAGCGATGTCATCACCATCGGCGATCTTGCGGGGACACAGATTGCCTTTCTCCCCCGCCATGACAAGGGGCACCGCATCAGCCCCAGCGAACTCCCGGTTCGAGCCAACATCTATGCCCTGAAGTCGCTGGGCGTGGAATGGATCATCTCCATTAGCGCCGTTGGCAGTCTCAAGGAGGAAATTCACCCTCTTGACCTTGTCGTCCCCGACCAGCTAATCGACCGCACCAAAAGCAGGGTCAACACTTTCTTCGGCCAGGGACTGGTGGCTCACGTCGCCTTCGCTGAACCCTTCTGCCCGGTCTTAAGCGAGATCCTTTATCAAGCAGCTCTGGAGCAGGGGACGAAAGTGCATAAAGGTGGCACCTATGTAGTTATCGAGGGGCCCCTGTTTTCCACCAAGGCCGAATCCCATCTCTACCGCTCCTGGGGGGCAAGTATCATTGGGATGACCGCCCTCCCCGAGGCAAAGCTGGCAAGGGAGGCGGAAATCTGCTACGCCACTTTAGCCTGCGTCACCGATTACGACTGCTGGCACCAAACCGAGGAGTCGGTGACGGTAGAGATGATAGTGGCCAATCTACAGCGCAACGTCACAACCGCAAAAAACATCATTCGCACCGCAGCCGGTCGCATTCCGCAGCAACGGGAATGCAGCTGCGCCCACGCGTTGAAGGATGTCTTCATCACTGACCCAAAGAAGATACCAGCGCGGGTGAAGCGAGACCTTAGGCTTCTCATTGGAAAGTACATTGCTTAATACTTGGTGGTCTTAACCTCATCGGTGAACTGGCCTGCCAATACAAAGACAAGCTACACAACGAAGAGCTCACTCGCTGCCATTGCCGCAGCGCTTCGGGGAAAGAGCCGCCTCTCCTCATCATGATATACCCTCAGCTTTGACACCAAGGTTCCAGGAAATAGTTTTGAATCTGGTTTAACAGCGTGGTCAAGACCCAAATAGCCCAGATGGCGATGTTCTTTCGTGCCATTTTGGGGGGCCGTTATAGCTCTTTGCCTTGTTCTATGGTTGACAAAGCTGCAAAATTTCGATATCTTACTCCTACAAAAGCAAATTGTCACGGGGGTATGGGGGCAAATTCCGGGCAGCACATCGGAATCCGAGTTCTCTCGGAGATTCTGTCTGGCAGGGAGGGAGTGCCGCCAAGGTGTGGCGGTTTTTTAACGCCCAGGAGGTAAGCCGTATCTCATTACGGTGGCTGTTGACAATTGGCTTCAGGGTGTGAAGAAGGAGGGATAGATTGCCGTGGTCAAGGTTTGAACTCAGCGGTCTGGCGACAGCAGTGGGAAGCATGCCTCATACCGACCCCAAGGAGGCGTGCGCTTTGGTGGCTAGATTTCTGCCCGAAATCCCCGCCTGGCCTCAACTGCCCCAGCGCTCCTTTCTCGAGAACATGTATGTCCAATTCAGCCAGGGGTTCCCCGGCGTAGTAATAGAAGAAGAGAGAATTCATGTAGATCGAACTGGGAAACTGGGGGAGCCTTTAGAGCAGCTTTACACTTCCTATCTGGATAGTGAAATTGAAAAATATGCCATAAGCCTAGACTACGCCGCAGGGCTCCACGCCTTCCTTAAGGCAGACCTGGGCTCGCCCTTCGCCATCAAGGGGCAAGTCACCGGGCCTATTAGCTGGGGGCTGGCAGTTACTGACCAGGATCGCCGCCCCATAATCTATGACGATGTCCTCTCCGATGCCGTGGCCAAACACCTGAGGCTCAAGGCTGCCTGGCAGGAGTGGAAGCTCAAGGCTATTTCCCCCAACACCATCATCTTTATCGATGAGCCCTATATGGCTTCGCTGGGCTCGGCCTTTGTCTCGCTCCCCCCAGAGCAGGCAGTCGCCCTTTTGGAGGAGGTTTTTGGCGGCATCAGCGGACTCAAGGGGGTGCATTGCTGCGGCAATACCGACTGGTCGCTGTTGCTCGCCACCTCCCTCGACATTCTCAATCTTGATGCCTATAATTATGGCTATACGCTGGCTCTTTATCCTGATGA
>Ga0315296_10004235_pt1 | contig 11746 bp, 12 predicted proteins | sample YL17G14_18_MG_FD_203921 | JGI IMG/M metagenome (GOLD analysis project Ga0315296, IMG submission 203921) | Sediment microbial communities from Yellowstone Lake, YNP, Wyoming, USA - YL17G14_18 | ecosystem: Environmental > Aquatic > Freshwater > Lake > Sediment | place: USA: Wyoming | collected...
GGGTATTGTATATGATTCCAGGGGAACAGGGCCTTTAATGGAGCTGAGGAGCCGGTGCTCAAAGAAGAGTTTTGGATCGTCATCCCTTAGAGAGTTGATGAGCAGTCCCTTTGCGTCGTATGGGTTTGACGGTACGACAACCTTGAGGCCTGGCATGTGTGCGAACAGGGAATATATCGTCTCTGAGTGCGTTGCGCCTGAGGAAGTTCCAGCCCCATATGCTGCTCTTATTGTAAGCGGAACTTTGACTGTTCCTCCGAGCATATACCGAGTCTTAGCAGCTTGGTTCAGAATCTGGTCCATGGCTACCAAGGCAAAGTCAACGAGCATTGCCTCGACAACAGGCCTCATTCCAGCTATGGCTGCTCCTACGCCAGTTCCTATGAAGGCGGTCTCAGTGATAGGTGTATCTCTGACGCGGTTCTTACCGAATTCCTTCAGAAGACCCTTCGTGGCCTCTCTGTATTCGCTGCTCACGTTCTCGCCTATCAGGAAGATCGAAGGATCTCTTCGCATCTCCTGTCTCAGGGCTTCGTTCAAGGCCTGCGCATAGGTGAGCTCCCTATCTGTCATCTTCATTCCTCCTTTACAAAAACGTCGGTATAGAGCTCATCTGGTGACGGTTGCGGGCTGTCTTCAGCGAATCTGACCGCTTCCTCTGCCTCTCTCTCCTGTTCGCTGTCAATGTCCTCCAGCTCCTTCGGCGCAATCTTATAGCGATTCAGTAGAATGGCCTTGAACTTCAAGATAGGGTCCTTCTTCCTCCACTCTTCTTCCAAGGCCATAGCGTCAGTGCCTCTAAAGGGTTCTTCATACTGTTGCGTCTTGAACTCGAGAAGCGTTGGACCTTCGCCCTTCCTTGCTCTCTCCACAGCTTCCCCGGCAGCCTTGTAGACAGCTATGACATCACTTCCGTCAACTGAGAGTCCGGGTATGCCATAGGAAGTACCTCTGGCGGAGATATCTTTGATGTTGAGCTGAGGATAGTTCATCGCGTGGCCTAGCATTTCAGGCTTCTCAGACGAGCTGTTCTCGCAGACGAAGATCAGCGGAAGGTCCCAGACCGACGCTAGGTTCATCGTCTCCTGTACAGCACCTTGATTCGAGGCGCCTTCGCCAAAAAAGGTCACGGCGATGGCTTTGTTTCCTCTGATCTGGGCCGCCAAGGCGTATCCAGCTGCCATCGGGACTCCTGCACCCACGATTCCGTTTGCGCCAACTAGCCCTATTGCTGGATCAGCAACGTGGTATGCTCCTGCCTTGCCCTTGTTATACCCTGTGGCCTTGCCGCATATTTCAGCCATAAGGCGTTTCAGGTCTGCGCCCTTGGCGACACAGTGGCCGAGGGGGCGGTGCGTACTTGAGATGAAGTCATCTTTGGTGAGGTGGGCACATACTCCTGATGCAACAGCCTCTTGGCCTGTATACAGGCTAGCCGCACCCGGTATCTTCCTTTCTGATCGGAGCGTTCTGACAGCTTCCTCGAACTTCCTTATTCTGACCATGGTCCTGTAGAGACTCAGCAATTCTCTCTTAGTTATTGACATTTCTAGGTGACCTCATTTGACTAAGCTATAGGAGCCCTATCATAGTTAAGACTTGTTTCTATGAAACACCCGGCAAAGGAAAGCGGTTGGTTCAGCCTTTCAGCTGAGAGAACAATATTTTTAACATCCCCTTGAGTGAACTGTTCCTAGTAGGCCTCTGTGGGGTAACGGTAGCTCATCGGACTGTGGATCCGAGGATCCGGGTTCAATTCCCGGCAGAGGCCTCCCGTTTTCAATCTATCGCGGATACAGATAGCAACTTTGCCAAACATACTTTTAATACCGCCAACGCTGTTCGGAGAACTGTAAGAACTCACGAAGAGCGCGGTTGTATGAAAAAGGCCATACAAATTGATTCGAGGGACAATGTGGCTACGGTAACCTCAAACGTCTCAGCGGGCGAGGATGTTGATGTGCTCTCATCAGAAGGGAATGTGATCGCCAAGCTGAAGGCCCTAGAAGCAATACCTTTTGGACATAAGATAGCCCTGACAGACATCAAAATACGAGAGAGAGTCATAAAATACGGTGAGACGATCGGCTTGGCCTCTAGACCCATAAAGGCTAGTGACTGGGTGCACGTCTACAATGTGGAGAGCGCCGCGGTTCCTACATCCGCTCTTAGGAGAGAAAATCGTGACTGAATTCTATGGTTTTCTCCGGTCTGGTGGTACAGTTGGAGTTCGAAACCATCTTCTCGTCCTAGCAACGGTTGACTGCAGTTTCGAACCGGCAAAGAGAATAGCGGCGCAGGTCGAGGGTGCCGTTGCGGTCACCCAGTACCACGGCTGTGACATAGACAATATGGTTGCGAACACTCTAGTCGGAGTTGGCTGTAACCCTAATGTTGCAGGGATTCTGCTTGTCGGCTTGGGCTGCGAGTCGCTAAGCCCAGAGATCTTGGAACATGAGATCAAAGCAACAGGAAAGCCAGTTGAGTCTGTTGTCATTCAGAAAGAAGGGGGCTCCTTGAGCGCAGTACAGAAGGGTGTACGTGTTCTGCAGAGGATGGCTCAAGAAGCAGCTCAGCTCAGACGAGAGGCTTTCCCTCTCTCTAAGCTGACGCTGGCAATTGAGTGCGGAGGCTCCGACGCCACATCGGGCCTAGCTGCGAATCCTGCTACAGGCATCGCTGCCGACATGATTGTAGATGAAGGAGGAACAGTGATCTTCAGCGAGCCGCAAGAGATGACAGGCACACAACATATCCTCGCGGCCCGTGCAGTAAACGAAGATGTGGGCAAAGCCATCTATGGTATGGTAGACCGCCAAGAGCAGCGGATGAAGGCGACAGGAGTAGACAGCAGGTTCATGCCTAAAGGAAACATCGAGGGTGGACTGACAACCATAGAGGAAAAGAGCCTCGGCGCAGTACGCAAAGGTGGAACAAGACCGATACAGGGAGTCCTTGAGAACAACTACGAGCGATTTGACAAGCCAAGCCGCTCCGGTCTCTGGTTACAAGACGGAACTGGCTGGGACGTTCCCTCAGTTACCCACATGGTTGGCGCTGGGGCTCAGGTAGTCGCATTTACAACAGGAAGAGGCTCAACCACAGGCCACGCGATTGCACCGGTTCTGAAGATAACCGGAAACCCGGAGACCTATGCAAGTATGCAGGACAACATGGACATCAATGCCAGTAGAGTTCTGGATGGAAGCGAGTCCCTCCGCTCCGTTGGAGAGAGAATCTTCAAAGCCATTGTCGACGTTGCATCTGGGAGAAAAACTAAAGCTGAGGCGTTAGGCTACCAAGACTTCATCGTCTTCAGCTGGCAAAGAACCACCGAACATCTCCTAGGATTCTGCCTTTGACAGCTCATGATCATAAGGAGAGACTGCAAACCAAGAGAAAGGTTACTTAATCCTCATTTCAAATCCGCGCACAAACGAAGAGCGCGAATACTCAACGAGCGCTGTTGTAAGTCTCGCCGCGTTTTCAATGTCTCTCAGCGAAGCCACCTCAACAGGTGAGTGCGAGTATCGCCGGGCAATTATTACTTCCCCCGTTGGAACACCGCTTCCAGCAAGATGAATTGTAGTAGCGTCTGTTCCCCCGCTGATAACGATCTCAGTCTGATAGGGAATCCGTGATGCCTCTGCTGTCGAAAGCATGAAATCAAACAGCCTCTTTGGAACCGCATAGCGTTGCTCCCAGGACCTTATCGCAGGTCCATCGCCAATCTTAAGCCTTGTTTCCTTCATATTCGTCGCCGGGTCCTCCGCAAATCCAGTGTCAAGGATGAAAGCAATGTCGGGCTTGATCCTCTGAGCTGCGAGCTGTGCACCTCGGCATCCCACCTCTTCTTGAACCGAGAATACGGCATAGAGATTAGCCTCATGAGCCATATCTCTCAGATGCCGCAGGGCTTCCATGAGTGCGATGCAACCCATCCTATCATCGAGGGTCGTAGAGCAAACATAGTCATCTTTGCCGAGTTGCTTGAAACGCTTCTCGTAGGTGACATAGTCGCCTACTCTGACTCCTAGTCCCTCAACCTCGTCAGCTGAATCGCAGCCGATGTCTATCCAAAGCTGCATGATTGGCGTTACCTTGAATCGTTCTTCCTCGCTCATGAGATGAGCACTTTTGCATCCAACGACGCCAGAGACATGTCCCCTTCTAGTGAGAATCGTCACATGCTGTCCAAGAAGCAGTTTGTCCACCATGCCCCCATGCCGTGCCACCCAGATCATTCCCCTAGGATCAATGTGCTTTACGACCAATGCTATTTCGTCCATATGCGCGTCGATCATTACTTTCGGTCCGTCGTGGCTACCTGTCTGAAGAGCAATAAGGTTTCCAAAAGCATCCACCGTCATCTCGTCTGCCAATTCCATAACTTCTTTCGCTATGAACTCTCTGACTTCATCTTCCTGACCTGGCGGTCCATGAAGCTCCGTGAGCATTCTCAGAGCTTGAGCTAGAGCCATGTCTGATCAATCCTATTCAGCTTCAGACCCTATTTAAGATTCTAACCCTCCGATCGAGAAAAAAGAAGTTGAGCTATAATCACTAGATCGTTCTAGTTCGCCTAGATCTTGATGATGCCTGTATTGTCTTTGACATCGATAGCCGTACCATACGGAGCAGACAGCCTTCTTAGGTCGTTGAGGATCTTTCCTGAATGTCTACCGTCAGCCAGCCTTGGAACTCCCGCCGTTGTTCTCTGGCTTCTCAGAGGCTTGCCGGGGTCGTATCCTAGTGTAATCGGGTAAAGTCTCACTTCGGTCAAAGTCTGACCTTCATAGGTGCATTCTGCAATGATGCTTTCCCAGTATTCAGCATCATCGAAGAAGTGATTGGGAGGGGTTTCCCGTTTCTCATATAGATCGGCCGTTGAGTCGTTGATATCCAGGCCCCATCTCTCAAAGAGTTCTGATGGCTGCCTTGTGATCAGTGTGCTTTGAAAGGCGAAGTTACCGAGGCTGTAGAAGATTGGCTTGCCTTTGTAGACTTCTATCCCTCTCAACACGTGAGGTCCGTGGCCGATGAAGACGTCTGTGCCTGAGTCCACACAGGCGTGGGCAAACTGCCCAACCGGTTCACATGGGACTTCTCTTGTCTTGAAGCCCTCAGTGACCTTTGTCGCTGAGGAGTGATCGTGTAACGAGAAGATCACGAGATCTGAGAGCCTTTTGGCTTCTTTGACTGCTTTTATGTTGCCTTCGAAGTCCAGCTTGTTGAGGGTGCGTGTCACCTTGGACTGATCCGAAAGTCTGAACTTGTCGCGTGTCAGGAAGGAGAACTCCTTTGTGTCATCTGTAACGCTGGACGGTAGAATCCCCATCTTTTGTCCGATGTTCTTCAACGCCTTGAACGAGTCGGGGTCAAGTTCATAAGCTGTTTCAATACGCAGCGGGTTGATTCCAGGTCTTCCAGGGAGCCCTTTCCTCGGGTAGCTTGCTAGCCCCAGGTTATAGGTGCAGGCGGAAATCAGAGAGATGATTCCCTTTTCTGTTTCCAGATATGCTGGTTCTCTTGCCTCAGCTAGGTCTTCTCCAGCTCCTGCGTGGACAAGCCCGACTCTTTCAAGGTTTTCAATGGTTGCGAACAATCCTCCTGCAGAATAGTCCATGGCATGATTGTTAGCCTGTGAAACAAGGTCAAATCCTGCCCAAACCAGCTCATCTGCTATATAAGGCTCAGCCTGCGCATAGGCGTCGGTCTTCCCTTCGCCGATGGGGTAACCATCAAAATGGTGTATAGTAGTCTCAAGATTGACAGAAGACACATCGGCTCGCTGAATCTTCTCCATGAGAGAACAGAACCTTTCATCCTTGTAGACTGACAGACGTTTGCTGATGAACGCGTCTCCAGCGCAAATCAAGGACGATTCCTGTTGAACCTTCTTCTCAGCTTCCATGATTAGCCACATTCTTCACATGTTATCTCTAACCTTTTATCAGCATCGCCCTAAGCTCAACAAAGGAGTTCAGACAGAACGGATGAACCCGAGGAAACAAGCATTCTCTACTTTTTATGATAGGTCTTCATGGCTGTTGACATGATCAAAGGCAGGACAACCAGAGTTGATATGGTCTCAGGGACCGCCACTCCTGCAACATAGACTCTCAGCCAGTAGAGCATCCAAGCAGCCAGGCCAATGACAAACGCTACAACGCCGAGATAGGACCTCTTTTCAGCTGCATAGACAATTGAAGAGACGCCTATCGAGACAAAGAAGAGGACGGATACAGCGAAGTGAAGAAATCCGTAAACCTCATCAAAGGTCGCCACCAGCTGAAGCGAGAACCCCGAGAGGAGCAGGCTGAGGCTTGTCCACTTGGCAAGATGCCGGAGCGAAAGCAGGACATAGGCAGCGATGCACAGTCCTGTAAGAAGCAGACCGAAATTGAATACGGGTGCCACGCTGCTTCTAGTAGAGTGGCCGAGGTCGCTTAGGGCGTTCTTCTCCCATTTGAACCATGGTGACTGAGATATTGCCGTGCCCATGAATAGATACCCTAAGAGGGGGCCTACAATGCCTAGAAGAGAATAGTCACGTTCATTCATATCAAGAGGCTCCAATCATGAGGGAAAGCCTACGAATATTAAACAGCATTGATGATTCAGCAGTGACAGTGGGGCGATTGTCCTACGCAGAAGAGCTCGAAATCCTAGACCCATATGGCCCAAATCATGAGATATGCGTGATCCAGCCACTTAATAGCACCTTGCTCTGAATAAGCGAAAAATGAAGCTTACCACGCCCAATAAAGTTAAAATCAAAGAAGCATTGAACCTATAATACGTAGCGGAGGTTGCCAAGCCAGGTCAAAGGCGTAGGACTGAGGCTCCTATTCCGAAGGGATTCGTGGGTTCGAATCCCACCCTCCGCACCTTTTACCGAACCCTCATCACTTTCATGACAAGTGAGGGTTACAGTTTCATGGCTTTTCAGAGTCATTTTCGCTTCCTAAATATCTTTGCATCGTTGACATCGCAGACGTATCCGAGCCAGGCTTCAACGAGCTCACTGGACCGCACTACCGCCAAGATTGCTGCTTACAACATTCAGAAGATGGCGAGCAGAAACCAACATTGCAGCTCGCCCAGTCACGCTCACTTGTGCTCCGATTTGAGCGCCCTTAACTCTTTCCTAGCTTGACGTGTTCAGTGCGATACTTTTTTAGCCTGGGAAGCTGTCTTGTTAGAGTGACCAAAATGTCTTTGTTGGATAAAGCGAAGAAAAAGGCTGAAGAGGAAGCGAAAAAGGCTGCTGAGGTAGCAAGAAAAGCCGGTGAAAAGGGAGTCCAGGACGCTAGGAAGGCTGGTGAGAAAGTCAAAGAGCTCGGCGAAAAGGGAGTCGGAGAAACCAAGAAGGTCGCAGAAAAGACAAAAGAAAAAATGAAATAATGTGTCAGTTCGGCCATTGTCACCATTGGCATACCCTTTTTTCTCTCATCACATTCGCGCTCTGGCTCGATCGATAGTTGAAATAGGGTTGCTAGTATTCCAGGGCTCTCTTCACCTTTTTGTCCTGTTCAACCCGGTCCTTCACAGCACTGAGCGGGGGAAGCCTGTTGACCAGCTTCTTCTGTTCATTCACCTCTAGCATCTTGGCATGCAGGTTCTTAGGCACTCTTTTGGCGAGCTCCAACCGTGTCGACACCCGCCTCCTTAAGCAGATCCGAGTATTCCTGTCCGATGCCTTTGATCCTGTGCAGGTCGGCGAGATTCACCTATCGCACAATCAGCTTCCGTGAGATGCCTGTCTTTTTCACTGGTTCTTCTCTTCGCTTGGCTGTTGCACCGAACTTCGACTAGTCTTCGGTTGTCTTTATTCCAGCTTCAATCAGTTTCTTAGCTTAGACGGGTCCTATTCCTTCAATATCCTGGACTCCTGGAATATGTCCACCAACCATATAACATGACACTCGTTGTTAAGAAAATATGCTTTGACTAGAGAATGGGCATTTGTGTCTGCCAATAGCCAAATTGAGCCTAATCTAGGATGACAAGTCCGATTAGAGGTTCACCGCAATTGACTGAGTAGAAGACCCTGAGGAAGTTGATTGTTCCATTCTCAGGAGCTCTGTAAGTCTTGATGACATTGCCGAAGAGGTCTGTCATGTTTCCGATCTCTTCACCCGCTGCAACTCGCTGACCTAGTTCAACCTTGGAATGCCAGATTCCACCTTCATCAGCTGTGAAGCGATAGGTCTTTGGGCTTATCACTGGGCGAGTCATTCTGGGTTCACCCTCTAGAATGCCGAAGTACTTCAGGTTGTTCATTATCCCCTCATAATGGAACTGGATGTGTCTCTCTCTCACTGGATATGGCGTTCCGGCTTCAGATGTCACACAGGGGATGTTAAACCTCTTCTGGGCAGACATGCTTAGCCCAGAATCCCGGACGGGGAACAAGGAGACCTGCCTCGTAGGGAAGCAGGAGGCCATGTCAACGGCCATACGGTTCACCTTCTCGTCATCGCCCTTCCCAGCCAACACCATGCATTCAATATCTTCTGTGATGTCACCGCCATGACAGTCTATGAGAGCATCACATTTTGACACTATCTCTGAAAAGAGAACATGAGCTGTTCTCTGGCTCAGCGTACCTTCAGGGCTTCCCGGAAACGTCCTGTTCTGGTTAAGCTGATCAAAGGGGCTCAGAAACGCAGATCTATGCTCAAACTGAGGCCCATTAACCACAGGAACAGCCAGTAAAGCCCCCTTCATCTTCATAGGGTCCAAGTTCTGCATTGCCCTTATGACGGCCTCGATGCTAGCGAACTCTGTGCCATGCATGCCACCTAGGATCCCCAGCTTCTTGCCTTCCTGTGCGCCATTCAGAACGGCAACCGGGATTCTATACGTGTTCACAGAAGTCTTCCCAACATCGAGAAACCCGAAAGCTTTTTGACCAGCAGCAACTCGAATACCCTTTATATCAATAATACCCATAGATTTCGCACCTACAGAATAGAGAGTCTGGGCAGATTTATCGTTTTAGATCCCCGTTCTTCTCTATCCACCTAAATGACCATGCTCCATGTTTCTATGTTCAATCGATCCATCGGTTCGGATCTGACAGGGTACCTCCACATCCGATCGACACCCGTCCCAAGAAAGGCGCTTAGCCAGAGATATCTAGATTCCAAGTACCTTCGAATCCTATCCCATGCAAATTCAGCATTGATCGTTCCTTGTGTACTTAGAGTCTGAACGTATGCATAGTGATTGGTTTCGGAAGCCCATCTTCCTTTGGTAGGATGACCTTTACCAACTCTACAGTATCAATCTGAATGTCTGTAATCTTCAGGTCTCTATTGGCCTCCAAATACTCCATTAACTCGCTGTAGTTCTGCTGATTCTTGAACTGGGCTATGCTGAGATGAGGCAGGAATAGAGGATAGTCATGTTTCAGCTTCCTTATTCCTCGAACTTTCAGGAGGTCTCCGTTGATCTCCCTGATGAGACCGTTATCGTAGACTTCGATGCACAGCGTCTCTATGAAGCTATTGATGTACTGCAGTGAAGCCCTGAAAGGGGCATAGTGGGAAAGGATGTCTTCAGCTTCCGATACTAGATTTTTCAGATCTTCCTCAATTAAGTCGTCCTCATATACCCTTTTTTCGACGAGGAAGCATCCTGTTTCCTTGACCGTGAGATGGAGATATTCTGGTGGAAAAGTGTCAATGCAAGGAAAACGTGCGAGCTTCTCCTGCAGTTTGATGACTTCTCGCACAACCTGTCTATGCTGAACTCTCACTAGGAATACCAGATACTGAGTTCTTCCTCTAGCCCATTCATTGTCAACCCAATTCGCTGTGATACTGGGAGGTCTTCTTCGTTGTTCCCAAATCTCTAAGTACCTTTTCCGCATCTCTTCATTGCTTTCCATGAGTCAAGCCTAGTAACACTGCGACCACTAATAAATTGACTAGTTGGACTCAATCGGACTTGCAGCAACCGTTTCCCAAGATATCCCTGTTCAAAGACATTCAAGATGCCTGTGAAGAGACATACTCTAAGCCCCCTGCAAACATATCGATCACGATGTTCCTTCTAGCATCTCGAAGGCTGAACCGGCCATGGGATTATCTTAAACGAATCATCTCTAGTTCTAGAGGCCGGGGTAAAACGCATAAGTAAAGTGAAGAGCATATTCATTGATGAAAAGCCTCTTCATCATGGGGGCAGGGGTCTCCGGCAGCTACCTCTATGCCAAGACTAGGGACGAGTTCGACATCAGAGTATATGAGATGAACCTCCAGAGGAGAGGCCATAGCTGCGGTTGGGCCACCTTTATCGACAAGTTGCAGGAATGCCTTAGCCTGGTGAACCTGAGGGCTGCGGACTACGTCAAAAACAAGCTCGATGAGATCTGTGTTAACGGGATCAGGCTGCCCGTCAGGGGTCAGGCCATAATCGATAAGCCAAGGCTGCTCCAAGACCTACTTCCAGAGGAACGCATCACCCGGGGGGTTGTCTATCCCACTATTGCAGACGGGAAAGGAGTTATCGTTAACGCGACGAATGTGCCCTTCGGAATGTACAAATCCATTCCCGCGGTTCAGCATGCTGTACACATCAATGGTATGGAGCCGAACATCAACTACTTCTATGTAAACCCAAGAAAGGCGGGATACGCCTGGCTCTTCCCCTTGGATGACGAGGGAAAAGAGTGGCACGTCGGGGCCAATGTTTTAGATGGATCTCCCATGAACCTGTTGCAGGAATCCTACAAGTTCTACAAGATCATGCAACCCGAGAAGTTCACATGCTCCTGCGGGAGAAGCATCAAAGGCGTTCTTCCGCGCGAGGCCCAGATCCTAGGCGACAACGGGGCGGCCTCTGTAGGAGAGGCAGCGGGCGTCGTGAGTCCCCTATCCGGAGAGGGGATGGTTCCCTCTATGGAGTCCGTTATTGTCTTCCACCGTATTGTCCAAAGCGGGATTTCTCTCGCAGTCTACGAGGAAGAGATGAGAAGGAGACTCTTTGACAACGTTGGGAGAGACCATGCGATTTGGGAGAAGATGAAGGTTAACCCGAGAATGGCCTGGACTGATACCTTCAGGTACGCTCTTGAGAAGTGGGAAGGTAGAGGTCATGTGGGACTCTTCCAGAAGCTGAGGGCTGGCTTAGAGATACTACTTCGCTAACCACACGTTTCGCCAGAAGCACATGATAGAAAAAGTAGAGTTCCGCTAGAGATCTTTCAACCCTCGATCGCGAGATACTGCGGGCGGTTAGAACGTTCCAGCGATTAGCCATAAAGACTCTGAAGCTCCAAGGGTTTTCCTGACCTCTATGCAGAGGTGACACTTGTTCACATACCTAGCTTTCTCACGTCGAAAACCGTTTCTTTTTGCGAGATCTGTCAGACCGATTGGTCCTTCGTCAACCAAGGTTCGGATGATTGGGCTGTCTTGCCAGTTGTACTCGCGTACTATCCGACTCACAGGCCTTTCTTTTGCGTTTCCAATTGATAGGTTCCAGCAGATGTCCACTTTGCCTGAGGGTTCAATGGTTATGGTTTCAGGGTCTGTAAGTGGATTCTCTAAGATCGGATCGCCTTCGCAGGAACCTTGCAGTGATTCTCGCTTAAAGTATCTTCTCAGATTCATTAGCGCCCGTCCGACTGGTATGACCCGGTGTACATGCGCCTCAATTCCCAATGGCTCTAGTTTTGTCAGTATCTCAGCAGTCTTCTTGTCATACTTGTTCCTAGCGCTCATTGATTCGATGA
>Ga0315296_10004236_pt1 | contig 11745 bp, 11 predicted proteins | sample YL17G14_18_MG_FD_203921 | JGI IMG/M metagenome (GOLD analysis project Ga0315296, IMG submission 203921) | Sediment microbial communities from Yellowstone Lake, YNP, Wyoming, USA - YL17G14_18 | ecosystem: Environmental > Aquatic > Freshwater > Lake > Sediment | place: USA: Wyoming | collected...
CCCATAGTCTATCGCTTTGGAGACCACCTCGGTACGGTTCTTGGCAACATCGTCAGGGACTTCCTCTTTTACGAATTTGCCCCACCACCAGCCGCCACTTTGGTCTCTCCAGGGGGCCTGCCAATGTCCCCCCAGACCGATCTCAGAGATGATAAGCTGCGTTTTGCCCAGCCTGCGGTAGCGCATTTGGGGGTTGTAATTCAGTATCTTCGACGTGTCGGTTGAACTGCCACTCTTGCCCAAAACTGGCCTTTGGCTGGCCAGCACGCCGGCGATTGTTCCCGCTGCCAGCACAGAAGTATCGCGGATAAAAGACCTTCTTGAAAGTCTGCGGTTTTTCATGGTCTGCCTCCCTCTCTAATATTCGGTACAGCCATGCCGTTCAGCGTCCGATACAAGCGAACATGCTAAGTAAAGACCACTGCACCGGTATACGGCAACTCGACGCCTACATTATAAACCGCATCTGCTAAAACTGCCAGTAATATCCAACCCATTTCAAGAAATGCAAAAAAGTTGGCGGGGAAAGCGTGCAGCCTCGGATTAAATGGCCGGCATGCAGTAACGTTAGCAGGTAACCAGTCCCAAGGCAACACTGAGATTGCGATGGTCTGACCGCAATATGCGCCCCTAAAGAGACCTCGGCGAGGCAGCCTGCCAATCCCGACCCGTCGGGACTGGCACCCCCCAATTACAACTGGCCACCGGTGCTTCTTAGCTTTTCTCGCCCTCCATCCCCCCAAAAGAACTGTCAAGCCCTACTAACAGACCTGATGCTGCTATTATTATTGGCCGAATGGCAGAAAGTGTACAGACAGGAAATCCCTGAATTTGAGCCTGCCAAAGACTATAAAATAAATAGAGAATCCCTGCTATCAGCCCAGGAAAACGCTACTTCGACCTACCAAAACCCCCATTATCTGAGTCGAGCACAGTTTTCTAATGTGTATTTCGGCGCAGTGACCTGGTTTTCTTTAACTTTTCTGCACTGAAAACTCCGATACTGACCGTCTGCGTGCCCGCCGGGCCTCATATTAGTACTGATAAGGCCTTTTTGACATGCCGGCAAGTTTTTTCTGTGGGCGATGCTGTGCTCACCGTTCAAGAGAAGCCAACCCACCGAGGATAGCAATCCTGACCAGGTCAGCCACGCTGTGAGCATCCAGCTTCTCCATTATCTTGCGCCGGTTCCCCTCGACGGTCTTGCTGCTTATGTGCAGTACCCGCGCTATTTGTTTGGTATTCCTTCCCTCGCCCACGAGCTGAAGCACCTCACGCTCTCTTTCTGTTAGGGCATCCAGAGGCGACGCAGGCGTCTGAGATAAGCGCTTCACGTAATCGCTGACCACCACGCCGGCAACTTTCGAGCTAAGATACGTGCTGCCGCTGGCGACCGCGTGTACAGCCTCAACGAGGTCGTCAAACGTACACTCTTTTAGAACATAGCCGGATGCGCCAGCCTTGAGCATATCTGCGACAAATGCCCTATTGGAATGAATTGACAAAGCAAGCACCTTGACTTTAGGAAACTCGCGGACAATCTGCCGGGTGGCATCGACCCCGTTCAGATTCGGCATGGTTATGTCGGTAATCACTACATCCGGCAAAAGCTCCCGTACAAGCTCAACTGCCTTTCGCCCGTTTTCGGCTTCGCCAACCACTTCCATATCGGGCTGTTTTTCAATCAGGCTGCGCAGACCCTCGCGCACGACTCCATGATCGTCAACCAATAGAATTCGTGTGCTCATTTTATCCCCCATTCTAATTTTAACCCTGTTTTAGCGGTGCTGTCATTGTAACCCTACACCCGTGGCCGGGCCTGGATTCAAGTTCAAGATGACCCCCTATTTGTTCGAGTCGCTCCTTAATGCTGAACAGCCCAAATCCACCTGCTTTGGCTGCCCTTGCCAGCGCTTCAGCAGGCTCAAATCCAATGCCGTCATCCTGCACACTGACCTGTATCCGGTCGTTTACTGTCCGGACAGAAACCTTTACCTTGCGGGCGTTGGCATGTCTGACAATGTTGATAAGCAATTCTCGCACATTCCGGAACAAAAGCCCCCGGACATCATCTGCCAAAGGCTTGGGCTGCCCGTCGTCTTCAAACTCCGTCGCAATATCATGCTTTGCCTCGATTTGCTCGGCGAGCCAGGCAGCCACAGCCGATTCGAAGCCTAACTCATGCAACACGGGAGAGCTCAGGTCAGATGTCAACGACCGCACGTCCGTAATGGCCTGGCCCAGAGAGTTGCAGACTTCTTCGAGAACATCGCCAGGCTCGCCGGACAACACAGAATGACGCAGCGCGTCTAATTTGACCTTGGAAACAGCCAGAGATTGGCCGATCCGATCGTGCAATTCTGTAGCGATGCGATGCCTTTCACGCTCTTCGGCCAGTGACGATTGCAAAGCAAGAGACTTCAGCTGGGCTTGGTACTCGCGAGCCCTTTGTTGTGCCCGTTTGCGCTCTGCGTTTTTCACCAGCCGCCACTCCCTTCGCTCGCCGACAAGAGCCAATTGATGCGCATTGGCCACATCTACTATCCCAGCCGCTTCACATTGATCGAGGCTATACGTGCAAACAGCAATCATATCATGCTTGTCGATTTTCGCATTTATCTCGATCTCGTAATCATTGAAAGCCTTCCAAGTTCTCTTATCGAGCCAGGCCATATCACCAGTCACCCTCATTCCAGCATAACCATTGACCAGAGCTTCGTTGAGTTTATCCATCCATCCTTGCAAGACCCTTTCGCGATCGAAGGTGCCGTCTTCAAGATACCACTGCGTATATGGCCTGATTTCCATCTGTCCTCGTTTTAGATATTCGTCAAAATCGGGCGTGCCTTTTCTCATTGCATTTGTCGCCTCTTCCACGGTGAGGGCTTCTGATGTAACCCACATACAGAATTCATTATTCTGCAATCCTGCCTTGAAGTAAGGTACCAGCACGGTAATTAGGTCCTGTTTGGTTTTGTAAAACACGCAAACGTGTGTGCCCCAGGCAACACTGCCTAATGCACTTATTCCTGTCTTTCTGCTTACTTGCCCAGTATTCTTTTCTTGCGTCACGGCTAATACCTCCATTAGTCCATTAGCGGCACGAACATTGTGCTTTCAGGAACCCTCAACTTCGGCGGATCCTGCCTGTTTTAGCGGTGCCGTCATCATCGCCCTGCACCCGTGGGCAGGCTTGGATTCAATTTCAAGACGACCGCCTAACTGTTCCAACCGTTCACGAACGCTGAAAAGCCCGAATTTACCTTCTCTGGCGGCCTTTGCCAGCGCTTCAGCAGGCTCAAATCCAATACCGTCATCCTCCACAGTAACCTGTATCTCGTTGCCGATTTTCCGAACAGAGACAACCACTTTGTTGGCCTTTGCATGCTTAACGATGTTGATAAGCAGTTCTCGGACATTCCGGAACAAAAGCGCGCGAACATCATCATCCAAAGGCTTGCGCTTCCCATCGTCGTTAAACTCCGTGGCGATATGGTGCTTTGACTCGATCTGCTCAGCCAGCCAGGAACCTATTGCCGCCTCAAAACCTAACTGGTCCAATATAGGAGAGCTCAGGTCAAACGTCAATGACCGGGTTTGAGCGATGGCCTGGCCCAATGCGTTGCAGACATCCTCCACAACCTTGACGGGATCGCCGCGGCGCATGGACTGCCGCAGTGCGTCCAGCTTGATCTTGGAAATAGCCAGCAATTGGCCGATTTGGTCGTGCAGCTCAGTTGCGATCCGGTGTCTTTCCCGCTCTTCGGCAACCGTCAACTGCGAAGCCACTGATCTAAGTTGCGACTGGTACTGGAGAGATTTTTGTTCGGCCTTTCTTTGCTCAGTTATGTCTTCTCCGGAGTTCAAAGTAGCAATAACTTTGCCGGCATCGTCTCGCAGCACTGAATTGTGCCAGGCCATCAGTCTTTCGTCTCCGCTCTTGGTCAAGATCGGATTCTCGTGGCGTTCGGGTACGGTCCGCTCCTGTTGGCACATCAGCCTCTGAAAAACCGCTTGCACTTCTCTTTGCACAGGTTCCGGCAGAAAATTGTTGAACCAATTCTTGCCGAGGATTTCTTCTTCCTTGTACCCTAAAATCTCACAGCCTTTTTTGTTTATAAGTCCGACTCTTTGCTCAGAGTCGATAGCTACTAACATAACGCCCGCAACATCAAGATATTTTTGCACTCTATCCCTTTCTTTTCGCAGCAATTGCTCGGCCCTTCTGCGCTCGGTGACGTCCCTCAAGACTGCCTGAATACCGATGATTTCTCCCACTCGTTTTATAGGATTGTCTATGTATTCTGCTGTGAAGATTCCCTTGGGAGTTATTACGTCCATCTCGCCTCTTACTGGATTGCCACTAATTGCGGCCTTAAAATCCTCAAGTGCTCTTTCTTTGTGCTCTTCAACGATAAAGTCAAATATGCTTTTGCCGACCAACTGTTCTTTCTTGAAACCATATTCCTCAACGAGTTTATTCACGCCTGTAATTTTTGCGTCCACATCTGTGGTAACTATGGCGTCTCGTGCATTTTCAAAAAGGTCTCTATATTTTTCTTCGCTATCTCTGAGCGCATCTTCCATCTTCTTGCTCTCGGTGATATCCCAGAAGATGCCCAGTACGCCGGTTATATTGCCTTGGCCGTCTCGTACCGGGGTTTTAACTGTGTGCACGGTGACCTCTCGTCCATCCTGGATGTATTTTTCTTCGATTTCTGTACTTTGTCCTGAGCTGATGATTCTTTCATCATCTGCTCTATATTTTTCGGCCAGTTCTTTGGGGTAAAAATCATAATCTGCTTTTCCGACGATCTGCTCTGGGGTTATCTTTAAGTCACGGGCGTAGTTTTCGTTGCAAGATATATAGACAGAATTCCTGTCTTTAAGGAATATTTTCTGCGGCAGATTCTCCAGAATAGTCCGGTATTTATTCTCGCTCTCTCGCAGGGCCTGTTCGGCCTTCTTGCGCTCGGTGATGTCTCTGGCTATAACCATTATATTACGACCTTTGCCGTCAGATTCTGTTAGAGAGGCTGAACATTCCAAAATAAATTCTCGGCCTTTTTTGTTCTTAATCGGTACGGTAACAGTCGGTTCGCTGCCGGCAAGAATCACCTCAAAATTACGCATAAGGACCGGGATATCGGCCGGCGAGAAAATACCTAAATCGGCAAAACACTTGTTCAACACTTCTTTTTTGGAGCCCCCCAAAAATCTGCGCGGCTCTTTTATTGATATCGAGGATAGTACCTTCGCCGTCCAGGTATATTATTCCGTCATTGGCGTGCTCGAAGATGCCCTTGAACTTTTCCTCCGATTCTGCCAAGGGCTTCTCTGGCTTTTTGCGCTCGGTGATGTCGCGCGTTATGTGCACTGCACCGACAAGGTTTCCCGCCTGATCAGTCACTTGGTCTATAGTGACCATTAACCAGCGATCGGCGTCCGGTACTTTAAGCTCGGCGATCTCGCGCTGACGAGTGTGGAGCATCTTTTGCAGGGGGCAGCCGGGGATAGGTTTCTCTGAGCCGTGAACTAACTTACAGCAGGACTGCCCAACTATCTCGGACATCGCTACGCCGGTAAACTTCTCCGCTGTTGTATTCGTACGCAGTATACGGCCTTTAAGGTCCGTGATCGCAACCCAGTCAGATATGGCATTGAACGTGTTTTCCCAATCTTCCTTGCTGCGATGGTTGGCCTGCTTGGTAAGGGCTTGCAGCTTCGCCTTGCCCGGGCGCACCGGATGCACTTGCTGGATATGCTTATCTTTGCCATGGCTGGAACCTGGCATGACTCCGTCTCCTTACGCTGAGCGAGGCCGATCAGCCCCCAGGTGGCTTGCGACAGACCGGATTCGCTCACACCTTCACTCTTCCCGAATACAACTGAGATGCTCTGTTTATTTTAGTATCGGAATTCAACGCCGAAAGTCAATCCTTTTTACAGCAAAATATTAGGAAAATGCTGTCGAAATTTGCCCAGGCGTTTCGTCGATGGAGAAACTCCCAGAAATCCTATGCTTATTCTAGGATTTTGTTGGTCTGTGATGACTTTGAGATCCCTGAGCCTGCTTCTTGCCTGCTCATCTGGCCTGCGCCGGAATGATGCAGAGCATTCTCAGAATCGAGTCCCCCGTGTTCCTGAATTGGTGCTGTTTACCCGGCGGTACAAATATCACATAGTCACCTTCAAAGTGATGTTCCTGGCCCTCGTATACAAAGGTCCCCTGCCCTTCAATCACAAATACCTCGTGCTCGTGAGGGTGGGTATGAAGCGGCGTGTGGCCGCCCGGCTGCAGTTCAAACATCCGCATGGCAAAATTCTCGGCTCCATCATCTTTAGAAATCAGCCACCTTATGGCCACATCTTTTGCCCCTTCAGCCTCTACTGGAGATTTGCGAATATTACCGCTCTTTTCTATCTTCATTTTGTGTCCCTTTTATCTACGGCGCGTGGGCTTAGCCCAGCTTCCTGGCCAGGATTTCGGAAACGACTTTAGGATTTGCCCGCCCCTTGGTTTTCCGCATGACCTGGCCAAGCAGAAAGCTTCGAGCCTTATTGCTCTTTTTGCCGCCAGCGGTTACATCTTCAACCGCTCTGGCATTTTCGGCAAGCACCCGGTCAACTACCGCCTCCAGCTCACCCGCGTCACTTTTTTGAATCAGGTTAAGCTCCTTTGCTATGACTTCTGGGCATTTACCAGTTTCCACCATCATTTGAAATATGGGTGCAGCAGAGCTAACACTTACAGTACCTACTTGAATCATTCCTGCCAACTGCGCCACATGTTCTGGTTTTATGCCCAAATCAGCTACGCTACATCCTTTTTCATTGGCTATTTTAAGGCCCGTCTGCGTTATGAGATTGCATACTCGTTTGGGGTCGCCTCCGGCTGCAACAGCGTGCTCGAAAAATTCGGCGGTCGAGCGTTCGGCAGTCAATACCCCGGCATCATAGTCAGTCAAGTTATACTCGTTGACAAAACGCAACTGCTTACTGATGGGCAGCTCGCACAGCCGCGACTTGATTTCTCCGAGCCATTCCTCTGACAACTGAACCGGCACAAGGTCGGGATCAGGAAAATATCGGTAATCGGGGGCATCCTCTTTTTCTCTTTGCAGCACTGTCACCTCATTGATGTCATCCCAGCCGCGCGTGGATTTTGTGCCCGTTTCCAGCGTTTTGCCGGTTTCCAAAAATTCGTCAATTTGCCGGCTTACTTCATAATCGATGCTCTTTTCCAACGCTCGGAAGCTGTTGAGGTTTTTGATTTCGACTATCGGCGTTTTGTATTCGATGCCGTCTTTAGTAATAATTAGGTTGACGTTCGGCTCAAAACGCATGTGACCTTTCTGCATGTCAGCCTCTGAGACACCGAGGTATCTGACCATTCGCTGCAATTCGACGGCTAAGGCCCGCACTTCGGCAGCGCTATTCATATCAGGCTCGGTCACGATCTCGAGCAGAGGCGTGCCGGCCCGGTTCAAATCAACCTGCGAAAAATTACCTGCCGCGTGCAGATTCTTGCCCGCGTCTTCCTCCAGGTGTGCTCTTATGATCCTTATCGTTTTGGCCTTGCCGGACTCAAGCGGTATTTCGATGTAGCCGCCGGTACTAAGGGGCAAATCATACTGGCTTATCTGGTAATTTTTCGGCAGATCCGGATAGTAATAGCTTTTCCTGTCCCACTTGGTGAACGTTGCTATTTTGCAGTTAAGGGCCAAGCCTACCAGGACGGCGTATTCCACTGCCTGCTTGTTCATCACCGGCAGGACGCCCGGCATACCCAGGCAGACCGGACAAACTCTGCTATTGGGTGGCTGGCCAAACTCCACCGCACAACTGCAAAACATCTTGCTCTTAGTACATAGTTGTACGTGTATCTCCAAACCCACAATAACTTTATATTTCAGTTCGCTCATTTGTTGGTTCCAAACGTTTAGCCGTCGCCGCCTCGGCGATGGCTAAACATTGGCAATCGGCGGCTCTTTCTTGTGCCAGTTTGTCTGGGCCTCGAACATCCTGGCTATCCGCAACAACTTATCTTCGCTAAAGGCCGGCGTAAGTATCTGAAGGCCAATCGGCAAATCAGTCTGGTCGAAGCCGCACGGGACGCTGATGGCCGGGATGCCTGCTAAATTAGCAGCTATGGTATAAATGTCCGACAGGTACATGGTAAGAGGGTCGTCAATTTTTTCGCCGATTTTGAAAGCCGTAGTCGGTGAAACCGGCATCATAATGCAGTCGCACCTTTGGAAGACCCTGTCAAAGTCGCCGCGTATCAAATTCCTGACCTTGAGCGCTTTTAGATAATACGCATCATAATAGCCGCTCGAGAGAGCGTAAGTGCCAAGCATTATCCGCCTTTTGACTTCTTTGCCGAATCCCTCAGCCCGCGACTTAGAATAAACCTCGATATAGTCTCTCGCTCTGTTGCTGCGATAACCATAATGGACGCCATCATAGCGCGCCAGGTTGCTCGACGCTTCAGCAGTAGCTATTACGTAGTAAGCAGCAATGGCATAATCAAGATAAGGCATATCTACTTCTATCACTTGGGCGCCCAGCTTTTTATATACTTCTATCGCCTCATATAGGGCGTTTTGTACCTGCTGGTCAGCGCCTGCGTTAAACTGCGGCACAACCGCTATCTTAAGTCTTTCTATCGGCTCATCGAGTTTTTCAAGGTAATCACAGACAGGCGCGGTTCTCTCGTCCACGCTCGTGCTGTCGTCCGGATCGTAGCCGGCTATTACGTTCAGCATCAGCGCCGAATCAGCGACCGTGCGGGTTATAGGCCCGATCTGGTCCAGGCTCGAACCGTAGGCGACAAGCCCGAATCGTGAGACCCTTCCATACGTTGGCTTTAGGCCGACTACCGAGCAGAAACTTGCCGGCAGGCGAATTGAGCCACCGGTATCCGAGCCAAGAGCCGCGTAACACAAGCCCGTAGCTACAGCCACTGCCGGACCACCGCTGCTTCCGCCCGGCACCCGGGTCGTGTCCCAGGGATTGACGGTTCTTTTCAGGGCGGAATTCTCCGTGCTTGAGCCCATGGCAAACTCGTCCATATTCGCCTTGCCCACTATCACCGCATCAGCAGCAAGCAGTTTCTCTACCACGGTGGCGTTGTAAGGTGCGTGGAAATTCTCCAATATCCTGGAAGCGCACGTTGTCGCTCCAAATGTGGTGCACATATTGTCTTTAATAGCGACTGGAATGCCCGCCAGCGGCCCGACGGCTTGACCGGATGTTATCCGCCTATCAATATCTGCGGCTCTTTCCAGCGCCATGTCGTGATATGTGCTGATATAGGCACCGATGATAGGATCGAGCTTGTCTATCTGTTGGAAAACCTCCTCTGCTACCTCGACGCAGCTTATCTGGCGGGCAGATATGCTTTCGCGCAATTCTATCGCGGTTAAGTGCTGCATTGCAGAAGATCACGTACTATTTTGTCTTATTGCTTTTGTGATGCTGAAGAAACCAATCGTAAAGCTCCTGGTTATTATATGTGGCTGTCCACGAATCATGGCCGGCATCAGGATAAACGGTCAGCTTTGCGTCGCCGCCAGCGCCTTTGATGGCCTGCACCATTTCTTCGGATTCTTTTGCCGGAACGAGGTTGTCTTTGGCGCCATGAAAAGCCCAGACGGGCACGTTTTTAAGGCTGCCGGCCATAAACCGCTTGCCGCCGCCGCAAATCGGCGCAATGGCAGCAAAACGCTCTGGGTGCGCAGCAGCCAGCGACCAGGTGCCGTACCCACCCATGCTCAGACCGGTCAGATAAATCCTTGTGGCGTCCACCTCATATCGAGCCACAATATCATCCAAGAGGTTTGTCAAGACCTCAATTTCGTCTGTCCACCAGGAGCCCCCGGGACACTGGGGAGAAACAACAATAAATGGAAAATCTTCTCTTTGCTCGACGATTTTGGGCGGGCCGTGCTTTTTCACCAGCTCCAGATCATCGCCGCGTTCGCCGGCGCCGTGCAGGAAAAGAATCAGCGGCCAGCGATGATTTTTCTGCCCGTAACCTTGCGGCAAAAACAGCAAATACTTGCAGTTCAAAGTCTTAGTTATCGTCTTTTCAAACGCCTGGGCGTGCTGGCCGGGCGGCAGAACTGATTTAGACCTCATCTCCACTTTCTCCACACTTACACAACCCACCAAAAACAGGCCAAATAACACCCACAACGCCGAATGAACTCCTTTCATTGATAGATACCTCCAAATCTGTTTGCCAGTAAATTTCACGAGCCGGGACTATCATCCAGGATTTTCGGCACTTTGAAAAATTCTCCATCCCGTTGCGGGGCGTTTGCCAACGTCTTGTCGTTCCCGAGCGACTCTTTGATCTGGTCTTCTCGCAAAACGTTCGTAATTGGCAGACAATGTGCCAGAGGCTCAACATTGTCGGTGTCCAGCTCATTCATCTTTTCCACATAATCGAGTATTGCGCCTAGCTGGCCTGTAAATTCCTCAACCTCCTCACTGGTCAGCTCCAGACGCGCTAACCTGGCTACCTTTCTGACCTGGTTCTGATCAATTTTTTTTGTCATCTTTTTCAATCGCTGGTAAATCAAAAAGCGAGGCAAACCCCACCTCGCTGGAAGAAATGCTTTTACAAAAGGTCTTTATCAGTCAGTTGGCTTTTCAGCGGGCCTGTAATTTCGCTTGGCCGGTTTCTGAACCAGTCCCATGTGGATGGCTTTAGCCGAGACCTTGACTCTGGTAACCCTGCCGTCAACAACAGCGCGGACCTTTTGTATATTAGGCTTGAATTTCCTTTTGGTGCTGCCGGTAATTTTCCTGCCCACGCCGCCAAGATATTTAGCCTTACCGCGTCGGGTGATCTTTCTGCCCGCCACAGTTCGCTTACCCGTAAAATAGCACACTCTGGACATCAGCTAACCCTTTCTTCCTAATACCAACTTACTTTCAACTTCTAAAACGCTGTAATTGTAGGAACTCTGAAAAAGAATTGCAAGTATGTGCTGAACTTTTATTGCCTGAAACGGCCTCTTGCCCCAAAACCTCCAGGCTCCCGACAAAATCAGCCGACACTCAAGGGATTCGGGCATAATTTCCTTGATTTTGTTTTGGAAATTCAGTATGGTCAAAATTGGACCCAGGGAGGAGATCAGGCAGTAAAAACACGTAATTCTGTCCTGACATTAGCCCACGGTTTTATGGTGGGTTCTGACCAAAAGGTGATTTTACGAAATCCAGAAGGGAAGGTGGGTTATGTTCAGAAAAGAATTAGCTCTAATGGCGATGGTATGTGCACTCTGTGCCTGCAATCTGGACGCACAAGAAGTCTACGGAGACCTATATAATGCACCCGGGCGTAAAATAGAGGTTCACGGTGGAGGAATGGATGTTTATGGGAGTGTCTTTAACAGAGGAACCGTGTTTATCGTTCCTTTCGGGACATTTTGGGCAGAACGCCGACTTGAGAACTACGGTTTAATTGAGATGTATAATGGCGAGTGCGCGAGCAATGAGGTCTTTAAGAATTTTGACACTGGTGAAATCAGAGGCTATGGGGTAGTGGACTCGGTCGAAGATATTCATAACCGTGGTTTGTTGCGCAGCCTCGGTGGTCCTCTCTTGGTTTGCAGCGGCGCTGGGTTTTCAAACACCGGAATTTTGGCGAACGGGCCCGGTACCAGTCTAACTATCGTTGTCGAGAAATTGGTTGCGGCTGATGTGGCCGGTGTGCCACTCGTAGATAACTAC
>Ga0315296_10004237_pt1 | contig 11745 bp, 11 predicted proteins | sample YL17G14_18_MG_FD_203921 | JGI IMG/M metagenome (GOLD analysis project Ga0315296, IMG submission 203921) | Sediment microbial communities from Yellowstone Lake, YNP, Wyoming, USA - YL17G14_18 | ecosystem: Environmental > Aquatic > Freshwater > Lake > Sediment | place: USA: Wyoming | collected...
AAGATTTAGGAGACTTTTAACATACAAACTTTTTAACTTCTAAACTGATTTTCGCGGGAGTAACTCAGTTGGCTAGAGTCACAGCCTTCCAAGCTGTTGGTCGCGGGTTCGAGCCCCGTCTCCCGCTTTTTTAACCTTTTCATTACCAACAACTTAAATCTCCTCAATGCCTTTTTGTTTCAGTTTTGTTTCACCTTGCCCTACAAAACTGAGAACATTTATGGCTTCCCGCTTGTGACTTTTTGAAAGGTGGGAATACTTTTCGGTGATTTGTAAGCTGGAGTGTCCAAGATACTCTTGAACTGTTCTTGGATCGACTCCCTTCATAATAAGGTGACTGGCAAAAGTATGGCGGAGTGTGTGCAGATTGGCTTCTTCAATACCGGCTTTCTTGTAAATCTGCATTATCATCTTGTAATAGGTATTGGGATGATGTAGAGGCTGATTATGACCGTTGTCAAACAGGAATCGTCCTGCCTGTGGCATATCCAGAAGCATAGCCTGAAGCTCCCTGCACATTGGTATGGATCGGGGCTTGTAGCTTTTGGGATGGAAGCCGTATTCTGCTTTGGACTGAATATGAATTAGCCCAGTCTCAAAGTCGATATCCTTCCATTCCAGATAGACCAACTCAGACCTCCGCAATCCAGTATAAAGGAAAATCAGGATAGCCTTTCTCATAAAATCGTCTGCTTCATTCACGACCCGCTCTATCTCATCTTGGCTTAAGAATCGAATCTGGCGAGTCCGGTCTGATTTGAGTCTTTTGAAATGCTTCAGCCTGTTTTCCCTCAAAAGACCCCATTCAACGGCTTTATTCAATGAGGCTTTTAGAAGCTCCAGATACCTGTTGAATGTGACTGGGCTATCTCCCTTTGCTATGATTTTAGACTTGAAGCCTTCTACGACAAGGGGGGTTATGTCTTTGAGCTTTGTGACCTCGTTTTGTGTTAGGTAGCGTTCCCAAGTTCTGATTCTTCCTTGGTCAACTAAGGCGGTGTAGGTGGATTTGTTCGATTTGCAGTATTCGATATATTTCTCAAAGAATTGAGACACTGATATTTTCTCCTCGACTATCTGGAGTTCTCTCCTAATTGTCTTTAGTTCTAAGTCTTTTAGAAAAAGCTCAGCCATCTGTTTGTGTTGCCCAAAGGACTTCATCTTTCTTTTGCTCCCGGCTGTATAGTCTGCATACCAATTCTTACCTCGTTTGAATACTCTCATTTCTCTTTCTCACCTCCTTTCTTTTTGAGAGTTGTTTAATCCTATAAACTTTTAAACTAAACTTCTAAACTTCAAAGCCCGGTCGGCTCCTTTCAAGCTGTTGATTGCTTGTGAGAACGACCAACAAGGCAGAAGATATAGCCAACCGGGCGTTTGTGTCGACTTTGGATAATAAAAAATCCTTCTCAGTCGTTCTCACGCTTTTAACATAACAAAACTTTTTCAGAAGTCAAGTAAAATCTTCTTGACAATAGAATTTTTTATGGTAGACTAATACAGAAATTGGGTAATTTTATTAAGGAAAATTTAATCTTAGACAAAGTAATTCGAGCTTGGAAAAAATTTGAGTAAAGGAGAGAACAATGAAAAATTCAATTTTTATTGGGGTTTGTTTATGTATTATTATCATTCTCTTGTTTTTAAATCTCATCTGGAATTCAAATCAAAATAGATATGACCTTTATGTAGTTCAAGGTCATCCCGGGGAACTATTTCAAACAGATTATGCAGTTAAAATTGATAAAAAGACGGGACGCATTTGGTCTTTGTCCCTCAAGGTAAGTGGTTTTTTATTTGAACCAACTATTTGTGAATTAGGAATTAAAGACGTAACACCTTTATTAAAAGAAACCCATCTCGATACTCTACTAAGGTCAGTTAAGAAATAGGTTTCAAAAATGCCCCTCTACAGCGTGGTCGCTTTCACTTTTTGGAAGCAAAAACGTTCAAAAAAGGAAAGGTTAAGATGCCGAGAAAATCATTCCACAAGATTCTTGCTTATATCTGCATAGCTTTAGGAGTGGCAGCCTGGCTGCATTTCTTTGCCCTATATGAATTCTTTAAGTCAAGGTGGGACTTGGGGGCGTGGGACGTGGATCCTTGGAGAATGCTCGAGGCGAACACCACCACCTTGTTTTATGCATATCTGCTTCTTTTTGTTGGTCTTGTCTCTGGGGCTTTCTTGTTGATTCTTTGTCAAAAAAGTGATATTCAATTGTCAAAGAGCAATTGAGGCAGGTCACTCAGCTTACCTTGTGACCTCCTCCTGCCTTGGTCTGCCTTTTGGTCTTTTTAAAAAGAGATTGTCCAGGTCATCTTGCCTGAACCTTAAGATTGGCTTCTTTTTTCCAAGAAAAAGCCTATGTCCAACAAGCATACCTCTGCTCTCCAGATTATCAATAGTGCTTTCGCATACTCCCAGATATTGAGCCGCTTGCTCTTTAGTCAGCCAAGGCATAGGTTATTGTAATTTCTCGGACTGAATTCCTCTAACAGGCACAGGGTGTCAAAAATTTTTACACCTCAGGAACAATATTCTATCTTTATCCGTGTTAGAACGGTATTTCTTCATCTTTTTCGTTTTGGTCATTATTAGGCTTTCCTCTCAAGTTCCTGAATTCATCGGTTTGAAACCATTCAAAATCGCTTTTTAGCTTTATGCTGTGGCTTTGCCCCGACCCGAGGTCGTTATAATCGACTATGCCCAAAACTCTAAAAGTTTGCATGATAGCCAGAGCAGTGGGCCTGCTCACTCCTAATTCTTCTACAATATTTTCAGTTTCCACTTCCTCATCTGGTTGTTTGTCTAACAGAAGGTTAAGAACCCGTCTCCGATCATCAGGCATACTTGATAATCCAACCTCAATAACTACCCTAAGATCATCCTCGTTAATGTGGTTTCTCCCCTGGATAATCGCATGCCCTTTTGCTAAATTGTAAAGGATCTGGGAGAGCCTCAAAGGATGCTCGATTATCGGTTGATTGTAGTTATAGTCCGTGTCTTTCTCTCTCCAGACGGAAACTACGGACCTCGCTTTTGCAACCAGATCTGAGAGTTTTACTATGTTCTCAACAAATACTTGATTGTCCCGGTTTCTGTCCCACTCTACTTTCCTCACTCCCCCTGTCTGTATCCAAAGAAATCTCAAGAAGTCCTGGATAGCCTTTCTACATTCTTCCACTTTATCCTTGTATGACTTTTGGTTTCGCAAATCTGAAAGAATTGCTTGAATCCTCTCATCGTGAGAATCATTGTCTGAAACGGTAAGGAAAAGAAGCCGGGATCCCAACTTTCCCATTGTTCTCCAGACCCTGAAATCAAGCGGAGTAGATGCTCCAAGCCAGGCAAAAAGATAATCGCCGGCATATCCTCTTCTTCCCCTGGCTCCGCTGTCAGTTTCCAAACCTTGCCCATCGAAGACTCTGGTCAAAATTGAGATATTTTCAATTAGGTCGTCTTTCCGTTTTTGAAAGATGGGAGCAAGTTCCGGGACGATAATACACCGGTGCTGAATTCGGGGAAGGAGGTCAACTTTTGGTAGATCTTCTTTTCTCACGTTTGAGGAGTGGCTAACGAAAGAAGCGGGAGTGAAGTTATCGGTCTTATAGGTGATGCCCTCTATACCATAAAACCAAGAGAGTATAGTCGTTTTAGCGGTAGAAGGCGAATCTATTAGATTTAGTCCTGTGGGATTGGCAATATCCTCAAGCAACAGGGTGGCAACCACCGAGAGACAGGCATCAGTTATAAACCAGATTCTTTCATCGAAATTGCCCACGATGATTCTTTTTGTTTGTTCATACTTCTGTTCGATTGTCACTTCGTTACCATACTGGTCAATTCCAAGCTCCGCTTCTGCTATCCTATCTTTTGTTATCCTATCCAACTTTCCTCCTTTCAAAATTCTCTGCAATACTTAAAGTGTCTAAATTGCTCAATTGAAATTCAATGAAGTCTTTTTCTGCATAATATTTTGCTAAACTGATTTCCCCCCGTTCAAGCTTTTGGTCCAAGAGTTTTAGAAGCTTTACCCACGTTTGTTCAACAAAAATCGTTGCTTCGGCTATACATTTTTGATTATGCTTGTCTATTCTTTTGCAGATCCCATCCAAAACCTTTTTTCGTTTTTCTGCCGGTAGCTCACGGTACCAGTTAGTGAAAGCTTCATCGAGAAATTGCTCCAGACTGGCGTAGGGAGAAATGAGGTCGAAGTAAGGCTTGACTTCGTATGCTATCTTATATATATCCATCTATTGAATCTCCTATGCATCTCCGTAAATCAGGGCTTTAACCCGTCTGGTTTGCTCCAGAAAATCCATCGGTTCGACCGTGCACTGGCCATTGAAAAACTTCAACACAATAGACTCTATTTCAGGGTCAGGTTCGAAGAGGAAAATGCACTTACCATTGCCCCTTGACCTATCGATGTTTTGTATTTGGAAACCCTTAGCTTTTAGGTATGCAACTAAAGCGATGTCGCTTGTTTTAAAGCTTTTTGTGGGCATTCTATCATATTCCTTGCTTTTTATCTGATTCTTTTAGTTACAACACAAATAAATCTGCCAAGAATTCTTTCGTGTCAATAGTTTTAGCTTTACATAATTTTTTAAATTATTCCCGATAAGATTTCGCTTGACAAGATTCCGCTTCTTGTCTATTATTAAAAAGAGACACTGAACGCCGAGATTCTTGGTACAAATCCGTAAAGTTTTGGAAATTTCGTGTTTAGGTCTCTTTGCGGACAGCCTGCAACTGTCCGCTTTTTATTTAGCTACTACAAATTTGGACTCCTTTTTTTCATTCACTTAGACCAATGATAATTTGCAAAATTTCTTTGTCAAGAAATTTAGTTAAATTACTTCTAAAAATTTTGCGCTCCCCAAAACAGTGGTCAGGCGTTTCAAAAGTCGTTTCTCCAAAATCAATGCCTATGAATACTACAAAATCTCCTCTCATACCATTCACTTGCTCGGATTCCAACATCTTTTTTCGTGAATCTCTAACCGCCAACTTTTTATACGCCACTTGGCGAACATAAATAATAAAAAAAATTACCTGTCTATTTTCCTCCCAAGAGTATATCTCCAATAGTCACAAATCCGTTGCCGTCAAAAAGCTCCCTATTATGCAAATCAGGAATCTGTTTTAGAACTTGAAGTCTTATTACGACCGCTTGCTTGGAAACCTGAAACTCATTTGAGAGATATCCGACCACTGCACCGAAAATATGCTGGTCTTCTGCCAAATCCCTGTTGCTATGGATCCCGTAAGCGTCTCTTTCCATTTCAAAATGTGCCAGAAACAGTTCCTTAGGCATGAGTAGATTGGCCATAGCAATGTTCGCCTGATATTCCCACCATTCCCCAGTATAGTAGCCTTCTATAGTCCTCCGGAGACAGGAAATTTTTTTTGACGCAGTAAGTGTGAAAAGCTTTTGTTGGTTCAGATCGCCCCGAAAAAGCACAGGATGAAGAATACAATGCGCTGCCTCGTGCATAGCTGTGGAATTATATCTCCCCCACATAGATGTTTTTTCGGCTTCGTCTGTTAGGCCTCGGTCGATTTTGATTTCGAGGTGGTCATTGTAAAAATAAGTTGCTCCCGGAACATCTGGCCCCTCTATCTTTTGTAAATCGGCATAAGGGTCAAGGATAATCTCTGTCTCTAAAGCCTTGGGAAGATAGAGCTCAATGAATTTGTCCACAGACAAAGCTGGGTCATTTGGTAGTTTCAGAAGGCTAATACAGTCTGACCGGCGTCTCTCTGCAAGCTGTTCGATTTCCCCATCTTCGAACCAGAGTCTAAAAGGGAAAGTGTTAGTCTTATCCTTTATAATCTCCATAGTTTTTTTCTCCTATCGTATCTGAGATCTATCAGTTTTTTTGCTTCGCTTCTTGGCGTGAGTCTTCTCGTGATCTTCAATCAGCTCTTCCATTTTTCCCCAGTCCTTGAAACCAGTTTCTCTTGCCTTTCTTAAAAGTCGTCCGAGTTGGGGAGTCTCCTGCAGATATTCCTTTATATCAGGCGGTGTTCTTTGTGCCAAATTCATAAGGTCGTCAAAATCCGCTTTTAGGATTTCTGCCATTCGGCGGATTACCTCAGAAGCTGGTTTTTTTCTTCCTTGTTCGATGTCACAGAGGTATGATGGTGACATGGGCTCTCCATCTTCTTTTAACACCTTTCTTGCAAACTCTCTTATAGTATATCCTTCTCTTTTGCGCAGTCGTGCTATTTCCGCTCCAAATTTCCTTTCCCCCACAAAACTCACCTCCTTTATTCCCCCGCCAATCCTGTTCGCTAAATAGCATACGAGTTCTGATAACAAAATGCAAGAAAAAATTCGAAATCTGAGCAAAAAAATCACATTCTATTGTCTTACAAGCACTTATAAGCTGTCAACTTTTCTTTCTTGGCATACAATTTTCGGAAATTTCCGAGAGATTACTGAATGTGCCATTTGCGGGAATTTTATTGCTCAAATCGAGTGGATATTTTTCAAGGAAATGATCTCATCTTCCTGAAATGTCAGGGGAGAAAAACGGAAACGTAAACGAAAAATAAATGGACATCTTAAAGAATGCTTGACAGAAGTTGTCTTTGGAGCTAAATTAAAACCCATAGGATTTTGCTTTAAGTTCGATAAGGGCGACTCCGATAATTCTCTATCCAAGAGGAGGAAGATAAATGACAAGCAACAAGTTTGATACCAAGACATTGGAAAACTGGCTTTGGGAGGCGGCTTGTAAGATCAGGGGACCGGTGGATGCGCCCAAGTATAAGGATTACATCCTGCCTTTGATATTCTTGAAAAGGCTTTCGGATGTGTTTGAAGATGAGATAATAAAGCTATCCGAAAACTATGGTGGCAAAGATTTAACGGAACAATTGCTGAATCAGAATCATAGTCTTGTCCGCTTCTTTTTACCTAAAGAAGCCAGATGGGAAAGTATTGCCAGACAAACGACAAATGTGGGAGAATATCTGACTGACTCTGTTCGCTTGATCGCGAGAGAGAATCCTAAACTTTCCGGTGTCATCGACATAGTGGATTTCAATGCAACGGCAGCCGGACAGAGGATAATAAGCGATGACACACTGAAGACTTTAATTGATGTCTTAGGCAGATACAGACTGGGCTTGAAAGATGTTGAGCCGGATATTTTGGGAAGGGCTTATGAATATCTTCTGAGAAAATTCGCTGAAGGTTCAGGACAAAGCGCAGGGGAGTTCTATACTCCCCGGGAAGTAGCTATATTAATGTCCTACATACTGGATCCGGAGCCCAATCAAGAGATATATGACCCTTGTTGTGGTTCTGGTGGCTTATTGATCAAATGCGCTCTCCGATTCAGGGACAAATATCATGAGGATACATCGGTTGCACCCTTGAAATTCTACGGTCAGGAAATACTTCATTCGACCTTTGCAATGGCAAAGATGAACGCTTTTATCCATGATATGGAGGCACAAATCGCGCTGGGAGATACAATTAACAGACCGACATTCACCAATCCGGATGGTTCACTCAGAAAATTTGACATAGTGACCGCTAATCCTATGTGGAACCAGGATTTTTCGCAAAGCACATACGAGAACGACCCATACAATCGCTTCGCTTTTGGCTATCCTCCATCCAACAGTGCTGATTGGGGCTGGATTCAGCATATGTTCGCTTCTATAAATGAGAAAGGTAAAATGGCAGTTGTTTTAGATACCGGAGTAGTCGCAAGAGGAAGCGGTAATGTGGGGAAAAACAGGGAAAGGGATATAAGGAAAAAATTCGTAGAAAAAGATTGGGTGGAAGCGGTTATTTTAATGCCTGAAAATCTGTTCTACAATGCTGCTGCTCCGGGGATAATTCTGGTGATCAATAGGGATAAAAGAAAGAAGAATGAAATATTACTAATAAATGCCTCTAAACTCTTCGAGAAGGGGAGACCGAAGAATTATCTGCCAGAAGAAAGCATAAAGCAGATTTCGGATATTTATTTGAATTGGAAAGAGGAAAACGGGATAAGCAAGATCATTCCCAAAGAAGAGGCGGCTAAAAATGATTACAATCTCAGTCCGTCTCGCTATGTGGTACAAGATGGAGGAGATGATACTCTACCGCTGGAAGATGCTGTAGTTCAACTCCAGGAGGCAGAAGAGGAAAGAACAGAGGCTGACTTAAAATTGAAAGCTATTCTTGGTAACCTCGGGATGGAACTATGAGATAAGTGGATACTGGAGTATTGATAGATATGAGTTCTAACTGACCGTACTTAAAGACTTGGAATCACAAATTGTGATTTCAAGTTGGGGCGGTTCTCTTAATTATGAATCCAAAAGAACAAATGAACGGATTTAAAGAGACAGAGATCGGGTTGGTGCCGAAGGAGTGGGAAGTGGTGAGGCTGGAGAAGGATGCTAAAATTAGTTCTGGCGGGTCTGCACCACAAGGAACACAATATTTTAAAGGCGAAAACCCATTTATAAGAGTTCAACATCTTGAACAAGAATGTGATGAAATCAAGAATTGGGATCTAATAACCGGGGAAGCAGTAAAAAAATACAAACTGAAACTTTATGCTAAAGGGACAATCGTATTTCCAAAAAGTGGCGCTTCAGTCTATTTAGAAAAAAGAGCCATGCTACCTATAGATGCATACATAGTGAGCCATCTGTGTGCTATCACTTCTGATAATAAAGAATTAGACCAAAAATTTCTCTTTTATAATCTAAAGCATATTAAACTTTCAAAAGAAAAAGCTGACAGTTATCCAACACTAAATTTATCCGAAGTCAAGAAAGTTAAAATCCCCCTTCCCCCTCTTCCCGAACAAAAGAAAATCGCAACCGTCCTTTCTGCTGTGCAGGAGGCGAAGGAGAAAACGGAGGAGGTTATAAAAGCCACCAGGGAACTCAAAAAATCCCTGATGAAGCATCTGTTCACCTATGGACCAGTGCCGGTGGAAGAGGCGGAGAAGGTGCCACTGAAGGAGACGGAGATTGGGCTGGTGCCGGAGGAGTGGGAGGTGGTGTGTGTGGGGCATGTCGCTTATGTAAAGTACGGAAAAGCAAATCCTAAAGAAACGGGAAATATACCCATCATTGGTTCAGGGGGCATATATTCTTGCACTAATAAGCCCCTTGTAGATTATCCGACCATAATAGTAGGTAGAAAAGGAACTGCTGGTAAAGCATGGTTATCCCTGAAACCCTGTTATCCTTCCGACACGACGTTTTATTTGGAATGGAAAAAGGACATAAATGTCTCATTCCTTTTTGATTATATGGTTTTGAATCCGTTATCTGGCGAACATGCTAAAACTACTCTCCCTAGTCTTCAAAAAACAGATTTAGAGAATTTTTTAATACCATATCCTCCTATACCAATTCAGCAAAAAATTGCAGATATGCTTTCCTCAGTAGACCAAAAAATTGAGGCGGAGGAGAACAAAAAGAAGGCGCTGGAGGAATTGTTCAAGACTATGCTCAACAATCTCATGAAGGCAAAGATAAGAGTAAATCATCTGGAGATTACGGTATGAGTGGAAAACTTGGAGGCGAAAGATATTCCGTGCAGAATCCCCTGATACATTATATCAGGGAACCATCGGCTGAATGGGTAACCGCTGATGGCAAAAAAATAATCCTTAATCTTGGATGGGAATACGTTAGCCCGGATGAGGCTTTGAGATTGAGAGGTGGGGAAACTGGACTGGTATTCAGAGAGATATTCATAAACCAGATGCGGAAGCTTAATCCTGACTTTATGGACGAACAGTTGTCAGATGAATTAATCAGAAAACTTGAACGGATTCCTGCAAATAAAGAAGGTAATCTAATCGCCTGGGAATATATCAAAGGATTAAGAAGCGTATTTGTCCCCAGCGAAAAAAGGGAGCTAAATGTAACTTTCATTGCCACTGAGGATATTGACCGAAACATATTTCAGGTCACGGATGAATTCCGATTTACCAATGGAAATAAGACTATCAAGCCAGATGTTGTCTTTCTTATCAACGGCGTTCCTCTTATCTTTATTGAAACCAAAGCCGCCCACAAACTTGAAGGGATAGTTGAAGCTTTAGAACAAGTCGAAAGATACCACAGAGAATGCCCGGAGCTTTTAGCCATCCTTCAGGTCTTTGCTTTAACCCATATCGTCAAATATTACTACAGCGCTACCTGGAACACTTCGGAAAAACTGCTTTATAACTGGAAAGAAGAGGTAGAGACAAATGGCAGAGAACCCGATTTTGAAATACTGGTTAAAACGTTTTTGGATAGAAAAAGAGTGGTCAAGCTTTTGACCGATTTTATCCTCTTTACTAGGGAGGATGATGAACTAAAAAAAGTCGTCCTAAGACCTCACCAGATGAGAGCAGTTGATAAACTGATCGATAGAGCAAAGGACAAAGAAAAGAAAAGAGGATTGGTCTGGCATACCCAAGGCTCTGGCAAGACCTATACCATGATAGTAGCAGCCCAGAAGATTATTGAAAATCCCATCTTTGAAGATCCAACAGTCATTATGCTTGTAGATAGAAACGAACTGGAAACCCAACTGTTCGGCAACCTTTCCGCTGTCGGAATCGAGCGAGTTGAAGTCGCAGAAAGCAAAAGGCATCTGGAGGAATTGTTATCAAGCGATAGAAAGGGACTTATTGTTTCGATGATTCATAAGTTTGAGGAGATGCCCGAGGATATTAACACGAGAAAGAACATCTTTGTCCTGGTCGATGAAGCCCATAGAACCACCGGGGGAAAGCTGGGGAACTATCTTATGGGTGCTTTGCCCAATGCAACCTATATAGGGTTTACCGGTACACCCATTGATAAAACCTTTTATGGGAAGGGAACTTTTATCACCTTTGGTAAGGATGACCCACCCAATGGTTATTTAGATAAATACAGCATATCAGAGTCCATAGAAGATGGGACAACTGTGCCGCTTCATTATACCCTTGCACCCAATGAACTGCAAGTTGACAAAGAGACCCTTGAGAAAGAATTTTTTGCCCTAAAAGAAACAGAGGGTATCAGCGATATTGAGGAACTCAATAAAATCTTAGAAAAAGCAGTTACCCTGAAGAACATGCTCAAAAAGAAAGAGAGAGTAGAAGAAGTGGCCAAATATGTAGCCAACCATTATAAAGAATATGTTGAACCCATGGGATACAAAGCCTTTCTGGTAGGTGTTGACAGAGAAGCTTGTGCTCTTTATAAGAACCAGTTAGACAAACATTTGCCAGAAACTTATTCTGAAGTAGTGTATAGCCCAAGTTACAATGACCCGCCGGAATTATCGAAATACCATCTGTCTGAAGCAGAGGAAAAGAAAATCAGAAAAGCTTTTAGAAATCCGAATGAGCTACCAAAGATATTGATAGTAACAGAAAAGCTTCTTACCGGCTTCGACGCACCGATACTTTATTGTATGTATCTGGATAAGCCAATGAGGGATCACGTTCTTTTACAAGCCATTGCCAGAGTGAACAGACCCTATGAAGATGACCAAGGGAGGAGGAAACCATCGGGTTTTGTCCTGGACTTTGTAGGAATATTTGACAACCTGGAGAAAGCTCTGGCCTTTGACTCAACTGATATAGAAGGAGTTGTCCATGATATAAAGGTTCTAAAAGACAGATTTATCGAGTTGATGAAAAGCGCTAAAGAGAATTATCTTATTCTTATAGATGGAAAAACCCAGGATAAAGCGGTCGAGGCTGCTCTGGAACATTTTAGAGATGAAG
>Ga0315296_10004238_pt1 | contig 11740 bp, 11 predicted proteins | sample YL17G14_18_MG_FD_203921 | JGI IMG/M metagenome (GOLD analysis project Ga0315296, IMG submission 203921) | Sediment microbial communities from Yellowstone Lake, YNP, Wyoming, USA - YL17G14_18 | ecosystem: Environmental > Aquatic > Freshwater > Lake > Sediment | place: USA: Wyoming | collected...
CTATGACGTGGCTCATAACATTGCGAAGATCGAGAGGCATCAGGTTGATGGTGGCCAGCAGAAGAAGGTTTGGGTTCACAGGAAAGGCGCGACCAGAGCGTTTCCGCCGGGGCATGAGGAGCTTCCGTCGGATTATCGTTCTGTGGGGCAGCCTGTGCTTATTCCTGGTAGTATGGGTACGAGTTCTTGGCTTCTGGTGGGCACTGAGAAGGCTATGCATGTGAGTTTCGGTTCGACGGCTCATGGTGCCGGGCGGATGATGAGCAGGACTGCGGCCAAGCGGAACTATTGGGGCGAAGATATTAAGAAGGCTATGGCGCAGCGTGGTATCTACGTTAGAGCCGCAAGTGCGATGGTTCTTGCTGAAGAAGCTGATTCTGCATACAAGAACGTTGATGTTGTCGTTGATGTAAGCGACAAAGTTGGGATCGCCACGAAGGTTGCGAGGTTTGTGCCGATAGCCGTTGCAAAAGGCTAGCTTTGCTGTCTTCCTCCCTTTCTTGCTTATCTTTCGTATTCTTGGGTGCTGAAGTGAGGTTTATATCAAGAGCTTTCAAGATATTCTAACGTGTCTGGCGGGTCGGATCGTCGTTGAAAGATGAGTGTAATTTGTGTAAGCGTGTTCTTCCACTAAGCTTTCTGAGAAAGTGCCAGCGATGCGGGAAGCTGTACTGCAGGGATTGCATGGTTGCAGACGTTTCGACGGGCGATCCGATGAAGCCCGTGTGTTTGAATTGTGCTCGTAGAACTGTTGCGCCTAGGTTGGTTTCGAAGTATGATGGGCTTAAGGGTTATCTGAAGTTTAGGGGCAGTTTTACGAGTCTTGTTAAGCTTCCTTTTGCGAAGATGGATGGGATAATTGGTGACAATTTGCCTATGAGTGCGTATAAGCAGGAAGCTTGGTGGAGCAATTCGTCGAGTAACGTTCATGCGCGGGGTTGGCTGGAGGCTGGGTGGGAAGTGCAAGAAGTGAACTTGAAGGAGGCTTACGTTGTTTTCAGGAAGGTCAGAAACGTGCCACTGAAGAAGTCGACGAGTGAGATCAAGAAGCCGTTCACGCCCGTGCGCGTTCGACCTGCAAGACGTAAGGAGCCGTCGAAGACTAAGGTGTCGAAGCTTTATGCTCGAATCAAGAACTTGGAAAGGCAAAGAGCTGCCATGCCCACGTATCGTGGCAGTTTCAAGCCTAAGCCAAAGCATGAGAAGAGTTTATTCAGTTCTGATGAGAAGCGACAATAGTTTTATCAAAAAGAAATCTTATCTAGCCTAGCTCAGAATACTGTAGTGGCTGAAAATCCAAGCGGTCGTCGTCTAGCTGGTTTAGGACACAAGCCTTCCAAGCTTGCGATCCCGGGTTCAAATCCCGGCGACCGCACCATATTTGCATTCTGTTGCGTAAAAGCAGCTTGATTTGGGCTTTGTTGACCGTTACGGAATTCCGTAACCTGGTTACAATTTCCCCTAACCTGCATATAACCAGAGCTTTGAAGAAGCTGAAGCTCATCAGTGAAGGCTTGGACTTTCTCTCTTATACGGTGTCGGAGAACTTTGCCATATTTCGCGTCAAAGCTCTCGCGACTTTAGGAATTCGTTTTCAACTTTGCCGAGCATTCTTCTTTTCACCTTCTTCAGCGTCGCCGATCTTTACGATGAGATCGCCTTTTTCGTTCAGGTCAAGGGTTACATCGGTCTTCGTTCCCTTTGGAATATGCAAAGCCGACAGAACATCGCTGCTCAGATGAATGAAGCCGTATGGATTGATGAACCGCTTAACTGGCCAGGCGACTTCTTTCGGAACGTGTGGACCTTTAGGGCCTTTCTTCGCGCTGGCTTTCTTCTCAGTCTCGGCATCAAGCTCTGACTGCGACTCTTTCTTAAGATCGGATGGTGAAGACTTGTTCAACTCTCTGGTATTTTCTTCAAAATGAGATCGCGAATTGAGTAAGCTTTTTGCATCTATAGGAAATTATAAATCATAATTGGGACAATAGCTCGCGACAGTTAAGGAAGTCAGGCAACTGGTCGAGGCTGGATTTGAACATGTTACTGAGATTGACGGAGTATTCAGGAAAAAATCGTAAACAATGAGCAAGTCACTTGTTCAGTCTTTTCCTTATGTTCATATTCAGCGAAATGTTCAAACCATCCGAAAGAACGCACCGACACGCCTTATCACATTCTGCGTCTTTGTCTCGAAGTGACTTGAGACTTTCGAAGGACACGTCGCAAATAACGGAGCTTCCTTTTATGGACATTCCTATCAAGTGAGTTTCGGAATTTACCACTCTCTGTCTTCCCCATTCTTGTACAGCATCCAATTGTAGAAGAAGGCAGGCCAATGGGAACGAATCCGTTTGTAATGGGAAAAACCCTCCAGTTAACAACGCGTCCCAGACTTCTTCGTCGTGAACAGCAATAGAGAAAGCAGACATTACGTCCCTGGGAAGAACGATAGTTGGTTCCTTGCAGAGGCTCCTTAGCATGAGTACGGCACCTTTGACCCCATGATTCCATCTGTCAGAGTAATCTCGAAAGATGTCTACGAGCGCTTGGTTTGCTTGGGAAGCGGCAGTCCAACTACCTGCAGTATTGCCGGCAGATATGTGGTTATAGAATGAGCTTAGCAGACTAAGATACGCATCTTCGTCCGGTATTTTCGTTCCAAACTCCCCTATTTCAACTTCAAGTGCTCTCTTCAGGATGCTCACTTTCTTTGCTCTGTCATGAAATATCGATGTCAACAACCATGCAGCTTCAAGACATGTCTCTGCGACTCCGCACAGGTCAGCGCCATACCACTCTCGAAAAGAATCATAGAATTTGTCTATTATTATCGAGCCTAACAGGAAAACCTGATAGGGATGAATAAAACTCTCTCGTATCCCTGCGTCCAGAATCCGGCCTGCCAAAGAAGCTTTCATGTCCCTCTCGACTATGCTTTTGAGTTGTGGGGCGAAAAACTGACCGAGCAAAAGTGAAACCGATTCCTTTACAGGTTCATACTCCTCACTTAGGTCGTTGAATGCCGTTCTCTTGTAGAGCTGACCGAATCTCCCAAGTTCATCTCTATGCTGAACATGTACAAGCTTGGTGGCTTTGTTAAGAAGAACGTGTGGAATATGATGACCAAGTTCCTCTTCTTCTTGAATGTTCTTTTTCTGTCTTCGAGTTGTCGATAATATTCTGGTCACTTGAATCAACCTTGAATCAGGCCGATTTCTTTCTTGCGACCACAAGACTCAAGGATTCGTGGATTTTCGTAAGGATTTCCAAGGTCTTGGGAGGAACGTCGTCGATAGTCTTCTTGGCTTCAAGGTATGCCTTCAGTGAATCCAAGAAATCGTTACAGTTGCTTCTGAATGACGTCTCCAATGTGTACCCCAGATGCTTCTCGATTTCATCTTCTGCGTCCCGGGGTGTGAATCTTCCATCCTGCAGCATCTTTTCGAACGTGGAATCAAATAAGGGCTCACTTTGATAAGTAAGGCATATGTTTGCCATTTGCCCAATCTTATTGAAGTCTCGAGTGCGTCGTATGAATCGTGCGTCCACTTTTTTCATAAAGGAATTGGCAATATAGTCCCATGGATATTTCTCGAACAGATGAGGGAAAGTCTTCTCTAGGCTTCTGAGGTTCCTTCCCAGCAGAATTGGATAGAACTCATCCAACTCTCCATTCAGACATCGCTTTTGAATATCGCCGGGAAATCTCAGCAGAATCAATGCGTCGGTGACTGATACGTCATTGAGTCCGGTGAGTTTTTTTAGTTCTGCGACGCTGAGACTACCTTTCAGCTTGATTAGCTCGCCAATGGCTTCAGCTATTGCTGCGGTGCTCCATTCCTTTCGTTTCTGGTGGATATTGAACATTGTTTCCAGATTCTGGACAGGCGTCGGCGGCTTTTCAATTATGTTTGCAGGGATTTTCTTGAATCTGTCTGAGTCTTCGCCAGACAACTCCTTGCAGGCTCGCCATCTTCTCTCTCCATCGAGGAGTACGTAACGATCTCCGTCCCTATAGACAACTATAGGAACAAGAACTCCTCCCATTGTTCTTATGGACTCTTTTATGTCGGCTATCTCATGTTTGGAAATTGGTTCTCTCGGGTTGCTCGGGTTCGGGGATATTTCGTCAACGTCTACGTAGTCCAAACGCCGCTTGAATTTGAGAAGAGTACCTTTTTCTTCATCTGAGGTCATTGAATTCCAACCGCAAGACAATACGTCTTCAACGCTAAAGTGGCTTTCTGTTTGTAGAGGCCTATGTTGCAGCGTTTGGGGCGTTCAGAGAATTCCGCATTTGCCCGCGTATTTGACTCGCTTGAGCCAAGAGAATGCTTTGCGTTCTTTCCGAACAAAGTAGTTAAGAGCACAATCTGTGCGCGCCTATGTTTTACCATTTTTACCATTATACCAAAAAACTTATATGGAGAATGAACATTGGTATGGTACTGATACGACTTGGCTGGTAAAATCGGTATAATAATACCGAGTCACAATTCACTTAGGCCCTCACTTTTTGACGAACTCTTGAGAGCTGTTGCCACTTCCCGAAAGACTGCAGATGCTCATGGCATCAAGCGCCGTCTCCAGGAAGATTATCATATCGCCATTGTTTCGACCGGTCTGTCCTACCTAGCATATCTCGGCGCACTTAGAAAGGTTCAGGGGGGTTATAGACCGACAAATCTGGGCAAAAGGATTGGCAAAATGCTGGCAAAAGGTTTGGTGCAGGAGGCTAATGCTCTGTGGGAGGAATTGTTGAAACGCCACAAGCTATACGAGATATTCTCGGAATACCTTTCCAGCAGAACCGACCAGTCAAGGACTTTAGATGATTTTGGTTTGTACTTCAAAGGAAGAACTCATGGCAAGTGGGATATCGCTGCGACTAGAAGTCGATTATCTAGACTTTGCGAGCTATTTGCAGAAAAAGGCTTGATTGAGTATCAAAACGGTCACTTGGCACCGATAAGTCTTGCGCAGAAAGAGTCAGACATATCGAGCATGGTGTTTCCAATTGGGAAGATTCAGACTGAATCTTCGATTCTTGGCATACAGAGCAAAGAAAACAGCAGCCAGAAAACACCCGCATTCTCATTCGATATGCCATCAACCGCGGTAGTGGCAGATTCCTCACCGATAAAGATCGATTTGAGAATAGAAATCTCTGATAAGGTAAATGCAGACGTTATCGCAATGATTCTTTCTTTTCTTAAGGAATTGCAGGGGCACGTTCATGCAAGTGTGAGTTCTGGAGGATGAAATTATCAAAGACGAAAGATTGGAGAAACTGAAAGAAATCTGCAAAACGTTCCCCCCTGAGACCTATAGGATGATCGACAACAACCGATTGGCGGTCTACACAATTAGTCTATTGATTGAAAACAACTTGCAAGCTAGTCAAGAGGCCATAGCTGTTGCCCTTTATCTCATGTTTTCAGAGAAATTCTCGATGGTTGGGTTCAATGAATACCCAGATGCTGAACGTGTAAATCGGACGTTGCTTCAACTAGGAAAAAAGTACAGAAACTGGGCAGTGGGCAATAGGCATGTTGGCTATTCATTGAATGAAACTGGGAAACTGGTAATGGAACAGACAAAGAAGCTACTTCAAAGCCCTGGTGTCTCTGATTTCAGGAAGAAAACGCCCAAGAGACAACGAACGATAGATCCTGATATCTTCGTCAAAGAAATAGAGCAAACGACGCTTTTCAAGGCATACAAGTCTAAGACGCAAACAGTCTCTGATGAATTCTCTATTTGGGAGCTTCTCCATGCTCTGCCCTACACCCCAAGGAGCGCATTGGTTGAACGATTCAGAAACATGATGGAATCGGCCAAAGTGTCAGGACGCGCAGACATAGTAGATTTTCTTGAGTGGGTGAAAGCCAATTTCTCACATGTATTTTCTGAAGAAGTGAGGAAAAAATGACTCGGCATGTGTTAAGGACGGATCCGAAATTTCTTAGGCGACAATTCGAAAAAGCAGTTGGGAAGAGTATTCCCAAGATACTGACTGAACTGATAACCAACTCTGACGACAGCTACAAAAGAATGACAAAGGAGAATGACATGAGAGTATCGGAAGAGAACTTCGGAAGCATCAATATCACAGTAGATTACAGAAAGAAAATAGTCAATGTCATTGATCAAGCACAAGGACTTTCAAAAACAGAGATGGAAAGCAAGTTTGTCGTGTATGGCAAGGAATCTGATGATCGAACCTTTGGAATGCAGACTCGAAGTCTATTTGGCAAGGGTTTGAGAGATGTTCTTTTTACTCAAAAAGTTGGGGTTGTCAAATCGATTAAGGATGGTCTGAGCTACATTGCGAAATTCTATTGGGACTACTTGAAGGACGAAGGAATAGAACAGCCGATAGTGGATATCAGACAAGGACCACATGTCGATAAGGATCTCAGAATGAATTGGGGGATATCCAAAAATGGTACTCTTGTAGAGTTCCGAATCAGAGACGATGTAAGGCTACCTCCACATGAGACTTTGCTTGAAAGAATCTGCAATTTCTACATGTTGCGAATGATCAATAGTAACCCAAAAAGAAAACCAACATTGACATCTTTCGACAAATCGAAAAAAAGGAGCATTGATCCTTTACACTACGATTTCCCTTTAGGTGAGGTGATACAAAAGAAGTCTTTGGTTCTGGAATACGATGGTCAGCAATTCACAGTTGAATTAGAGTTGCTAAGATCTAAAGAACCCATGATCCAAGGAGGGTTAGGTTATGAAGAACGAGAGGGAGGATTGCTTGTGATTGACGAGGAAGACAATGCTCTTGATCTTACACTTTTCAGTTTTGACACGGACCCCTCAGCATCTCACCTATTTGGCCTCCTTCGGATAATAGGTGCAGGTGCATTCATAAAAGAGAAGCTGAATGCGAATCCTCCTGAAGTGATCTTGAGTGAAGAGCGAGAAGGCTTAGTCAAAAATCATCCCTTCTATCGTGCCTTAGCCAGAATTGTGGATGCGATTCTTGACCCTGTGGTCAAAGCAGAAAGAAAGCAAGAAGGTTCAACGGGTCAGTTTTCCTCAGTAACTCAGGAGAAACACAAGGACGCTATGGAGATCTTCAACAAAATGTACAGAGAGCTTGTCGGTAGGCCAGAAAGCGGTGATGGACTACATGGAAAGAAGCTCTTTGTTCCTGATTTTATTGCTTTCATCAGGCCAGAGATTACGATAACAAGACAAACCAAAACTCCTGTCGTATTGATAATCAATTGCAGGACCATCCCGAACGGCACAGAAATTAGCTTAACAAGTGACAACGACAAGATTAGTGTTTCCCCCGAGAAATTCAATTTGGATCACTCGGCTGCAAAGGATGAATTGCTTGTGAAAATATCGCACGTCGTTGGATATGAAGATGGAATCGTTGGCAAGATAACCGCCAAGGCACTTGAACACGCCGCAGCAGTTGTATTGTCGGTAATTGACAAAGAGGTGTTCTATCCAAAGAACGGAATTGAATTTTATCCCTCCCAAATTAAGCTACGAGACGGCAAGAAGAGGAAGCTACATCTATATGTTGATGCTGTGAAAGTGCCTGCAGGGGCGTCTATCAGTTTCAGTTGTAACTCGTCGAGTTTCAGCATTTCTGCCGACAAAATTCAATTCGATGAAAAGAATAAAGTCACTCCTGATATCGGGCATCTCTCTATTGCGATTGTGGGTCACGGAATCGGGAAGGAGTGTGTTGTTGAAGCTAAGGTGAACGAATACACGGCATCAGCGCTAGTGTCGGTTGCCAGCAAGAAAGACAGGAAAATTGATGAGCAAGGTGGAAAATTCAAACCGCCAGAATTCATCCATATCCCTAATCTGAAGGTGCAAACATGGATAAGGCAAACCGATGGCACAGTTCTTATCAATCTTTCAGATCCTGTGAACAAGGAGTATTTCGGCGACGACCCTTGCAGAAATGTCGACACGAAAATTCATTGTCAGACGAGACTCGCAGATTTGGTGTTGGACGAGTGCTTGAATGAGATTGTCTCGAATGCATGGGGGCGAACTTTACCAAGAAGATTCCCGGACAACCCGGAGGTTGACATTAGACTCTACATTGCTGAAAAGAAATTTGAGATAGGCCCAATAGTCCATGGTTTTTTTGTGTTGGTTGAAAATGAAGAACAGCATCCCGGACCAAGTTGAACCGAGAGGCATTCTAAGAACCGGGATGGAACGTGTGTAGCCAGAGAGAAGCTCTAGAGATGTTCAATTGTCGAATAAGGCTGGTGTAGAGATTGGTTTAGCCACTCTTCAGGGATTTTTGCTACTTTTTCTGTCCCATTTGGGACGTAGATAGGTTGTCCAAAAGGTCGTCTCTTCAATGTGCCGTTCAAAGTACTGATTAGTCTTTTGTAAGCCACATCAGTGTACTCTCTTTCTTTGTCCACACCTATTGTCTTTCTATTATGCAATATCGCAGCCACAAGCGACGAACCAACACCCATGAAAGGATCAAGAACTACATCATTCTCATTTGTAAGTGCCAGGACGAATCTTTCTGCAAGTTCTATGGGAAACTGACATGGATGTATAGTTTTCTCAGGGTGGTTAGATTTCACATTTGGTATGTTCCAAACATCGGACGGGTTTTTTCCCAAAGGATGCGCTGATGGCTTTCCTTTGTTTGGCCCTTTGTAAGATCTCTTTCCCGGGTATTTCTGGGGCTCTCTCACCGCGTCAAGATCGAAAGCGTAATCATCGCTTTTTGTGAACCAAAGAATGGTTTCATATCTGCCTGAGAATCTTCTTCTCGCTTGAAGACCGTGTCCGTAACTCCACACAATGCGGTTTCTTAGTTTCAGGCCGAGCTCCTTCAGTATTCTATAGAAAAATGTATCCAGAGGGAAGACCTCGCCTTTTTTAATGTAGTTTCCGGCTTCCCAGCAGATGCTGCCCTTGCGATCCAGTTTCATAGCGCACTCTTCGATTACATCTTTCTGCCATTTCAGGTATTCTTTGAACTCCAATCTTTCCTCATAAGGTTTTCCGATGTTGTAAGGAGGTGAAGTCACAATAAGCATAACACTCTCATCTGGGATATCTTTGACAAAGGACATTACATCGTTGCAACCCAAGACAGCGTCATAACCATCTTTGAAGTTCGGGCCATACAGTACCTTTTTTCCCATCGCAATAGTTTCAAATGGGAATTTGACACCCAGCGCAACCTTAGCTTCGCCAGGTCGTCTCTGATGCTGTGCTTCTTGTGCAAAGTCTGGTAACATGATTTTCGATTTACTATTGTTGCTAGTACAATATATAATTCATCGTCTGCCGTAAGGCTGATGTTTAAATAGCTGTTTGCATGGGGGCTGGCGCTTTAAAAAAGCAGAGGGGATACGATTGAAAAGTGGAAACCCGCTAGTCAAAGTCGAAGAAACTAAGCCTAAAGCGCGCGCTAAGAGACCAACGCCAAAAACCCTGCAAATCCATCGATTCTTCATCCCCATCAGTCAAACACTGATGTGTTGCCGTGTGCTCAATATGATTCATGAATCAAAAGGTACTTCCCGAAATCGTTAAAAGCTCATGATGCAGAGCAATTAGCGGTGTCCTCGATGGGTGTTTCCCATGCGAAAGATCTGAGGGAGGAGCGGTTTATCGAATTTGTTGGTTTTCTATACGAAAAGCATCCAGAATGTTTTGAGTACTGTCACTGTACATGGACCGAAAAATACACAGGCGAAGATGGAGTATTTGCAGTTCTTGTTCGGACACTCATGTGGAATGAAAAAGAATCTAAAAAGGTTTTTGAAAATGAATTTAAGGCATACCAAAGGGTTCGAAGCCGGTTCCTAGATACAGATCCAGAGAGTTTTGACGACTGGGTAAACGAGATAATCCATGATATTAAATTCGGAGCTGACGGAGAAGGCGCTCACAGAGATAATCGACACAAGCAATACACAGGGAGGGCAATTCATGAATATCTTGAACTTATGGGAGATAGCCAAGACAGGTTCCTGAGGAGTGCGAATTCTTTTGACACGCTTTTCACAAATGTGAAAAAGATTTTTTCGATCGGAAGACTAACCGCATTCGACTTTCTTGAAAGATTGTACAGATCGAAGCACAAGCATATCAGTGTTTATCCTTTGAAATATTATAGGACTGGAGGAGGAGCGGAAAAGGGCCTTATGATGATTTATCCAAGACTAGAAAACGGCGAACTTGAGAAAAAGGGCACTGAATTACTTCAGAGGATACTTGACAGAACGAGCATCAATCGAGAAATAGCTTTCTTCGAAATCGAAAGCATTCTCTGTATCTGTCAAAAAAGAGAGAGATGTAAAGATTTGGAAAAGATGCTTAGCGGGGAAATCGCCACAGAAACCTTCGCAGAAAGCTATGCTAGAATGAACTGTCTTGGTCAAACAAAACGACGTGAGCGTTGCAGGTGAAAATGCGCTTGAACATGGCAAGATTTCGCAACGTGCCTTTGCGTCGGTTCATACAGTGTTGGGTCGAAGGATTTGGATCAAATCGATTCAACAAGAGCAGACAGAGACGAAAAGCCAAAGAAGAATGGAACACAAGAATATAGGGGCTTTAGATGAATTCACAGAAACGAAACCTGAAAGGTTTGCTCATTCACGTCGGTGAATATGTGGATCCATCCTCCATTGACGAAAAGAAACCTGCAGATTACACCCTCAAATATGCTCAGTTTGATGAAGATGGGGTGGTTGCCAAAGGGCGTCCACATATTGATCCTGAATTCAAGACCTTTACCTACGGCGACGATCCTGCGAACAGGGCAAAAGCCAACTTGAAGAAACTGGGAATTGGCGATTACATGTTCTTCATGTGGACCTTCATCAAAAGGAATTCTTCAGAAAAACTTCGTTACATTCCAGGCTATTTCAAAATCAAGGAGACAAGAACCGTCTGGGAGATTCTAAATAAGTCACTGGGCGCTTCCGAACCATATTGCAACAACGATCACGTGAAACTTGCCCTAAGTGGAATACAAGAACAAAAGCGTTTTACCATTTTTGTCGGAGACGCTGCAAAATCAAGACTTTGCAGAAATCCTCTGAGACTTGACAAAGCAATGATTCAGAAACTTCATATGAGAAACAGCTCAGGGGAACTAATTGCCCCAAAGATAGGCCACAAAAAAGACAAAAATGGAAGACTGATGACCGAAATCGAAACGATAAACGTCTTCACTAGAAATCCCAAGATCATAGATGAAAATCAAGTGTTGCTTATTCTTGATGAAATGAAGACTATTTGTTGATTTGAAACATATTAATGGGACTTGAACCCGTTTGGGTATGGGGACGGGCAGACCTGCCATATTCAGGAGTCTTTACCGGTAAAGTTGGGTGGGGGTCCTACCCCCCGCACCTTAAATTTTGGGCTTATTCTGAGCTTATCTTGACTAGACAGACTTATTCTGAGCCATTGTTAGTGGGGCTAAAAATTGAGCACGCGTTTACCGGTAAAAGCGTTTGGCCCCTGTAGTTTCGGGAAAGCTTCAAACTCTCGCTTCAAACTTTTCCTGAATACTATCAATTCGCGACGATCACTTGGTGCGCTTCTCTGCAGGTTTTCGGCGTAATACATTGGTGGTTGGTGGTGGGAGTAGAGTTCTATCCCCATACAGCAAATCGCAAACGTTTTGGAACTCTAACGCGCACCATAACATGACTGGGAATAAGTGTCGGACTCTCGGGTGAATAGCGAAAATGAT
>Ga0315296_10004239_pt1 | contig 11739 bp, 9 predicted proteins | sample YL17G14_18_MG_FD_203921 | JGI IMG/M metagenome (GOLD analysis project Ga0315296, IMG submission 203921) | Sediment microbial communities from Yellowstone Lake, YNP, Wyoming, USA - YL17G14_18 | ecosystem: Environmental > Aquatic > Freshwater > Lake > Sediment | place: USA: Wyoming | collected...
CTTTGAACCTTCTCTCAAACCCATATAGAATTTTCTTGACAGATGTGTCATCAGAAAAGGATGCCTCTGAGAAAATCTGCCCAAAAAACGGGTCGTGAGGGATGGCCTCGTTCTTTGTCGACCCGACAATGTTCCAAATTAGAGAATAGGATTTGGGTGGCGAGGCATAACGAAGGAATTCCCGTCCACAGCCACAGTTCTCGTCACCATCTTGCACCGCCCCACAGCGTGTGCAAAGTTGCAAGTAAAGGTTGGATTCTGCCTCAGCAGGTTCATCGGCCTTCTCTTCAAGTTGTTCTTCGCGGCGGACAAAATCTTGGCTAATCTCGGAAAGGTTCAGCTCTAAAGGAATGTGAACCGAAACAGTGGAAGATTCGGCCGGATAATCCGGTGGCAGCAAATCCTTCTGCACATCAAAGCTATCCCTATCGGTTACAAAGACCGCCGACACAGGGGGCGCTACCCTGAACTTGAACGGCGACCATCTTCCGACTGGAACCTTTCGTAACTTCTTGTACCTGAAGGTCAGCAGCCCAGGGAACAACATGCTCATCATCTGATCAACACTAACTTGATCAGGCGACTTCATTCCAGGGATCTTAGGATCCACGACAACCTTTCGAGATTTTTCTGATTCGAAGAGTGTTCCAGGAATCTTGGATGGATACTTGAGTAGCGGCTGCATAGAGATGAAATCATCAATATAGGTTGGAGCATGCATCTTGGATCTCATCTCGATTAAGGAGAGGATCTCGTCTACCTTCCTTGCTCTTTCAAGCTCATCGGACGATTGTTGAATTGCCTCCAAATCCGCTCTTGAAATTGCTTCTTGGAGTTGTGAGAGCTTGCTAATTACAGGAACAAGCGACATATCTTGTTGAAGCCTAGCGCTCAGTGAGCGCAATAATTCATCAATCTTGGATTTGACGGAGTCTAAGCTCATTCCAACACCTTATCAAGTTCAGACAAAATATCGAAGAGTAAGCGCCGCAGATCCTGATGTTTTTCCAGCGTTTTAAGTGAGTCAAAGCATTCAGCTCTTTTCTGTTTGATAAAATCTAATTGCTTGTTGGCATCTCTGGCTCTGGCTTTCGAGGTTGCCATGCTCGATTCTAATGCAATCATCGAGCTCTTGTTCTTGTATAACTCAGTGACCACGTCCACAAACGAGCCTTTCATTCCGGTCCATCTTGAAACGTCAGCACTTGTTATTGTGTCGAGGGCCCGGCTAAAGTTCACAATTGCCTCTTGGATTAGTTCTGAGTCATTGTAAATGGTGGCAAGATAGCTGGCACCGACCGAACTAACTTTGTTCTTGGCCTTGTTGACCTCATCTCCGAAGTCAGAGCGACCCACAACCTCCCAAATGTTAAGGCCTTCAGCGGCAACTAGATCAAACAATGCGCAAAACAAATGATTTCTAATGACCTCCAAATTAATGGCTTTGAGTGGAACAGGCTGGAATGACGGCGTTACCAAGTTCATGAAGTGGCGGAAGAAATACAACTCGTTCGGAAAAGGTGAAACTATTGTTGACACAAGAGCATGGCTTCCTTCCTCTCTACCTGCTCTCCCGCATCGCTGCCTGTAACTGGAAGGCGACCTCAGTGCACGATACATGAAGATCTCCTTGACGTTGCTGAAATCGACGCCAACTTCTAATGCGGTAGTAGCAATCACTACATCCGCGAAGTTTGGTGGAGGATATTGGAAACCGAAGAGCCTTGCTTGCATATCTGAGGATGACCATAGTGGCTCAGATTTACTCGTATACGTTTTCGACCAGATGGAATCCATTTTCACGTATTTTCTATCCTCGGTTTGACGATAATTCTCATTGGGATCATCTGTGAGTAAACACCAACATTGACCGGAAACATAGAATGGACACGATACGTCAATTCCATTCGTGAGATCTTGACAACAGCTCACTTGCTCGTCGTGCCAAACTCTGGGCTGAAAGAATCTCACGAAGTTTGGCTTGTATCGCTTCGACATCTTGTAGGATTTCTCGCTGCTTTGTAGCATGCTGTGCCACCTATTAACGCCATCAAGAGAGTCTGCGAAGGCCAGCGCCTTTTCAAGTCCCTTGGCGTCGGTCGTATCCTTATTTTCGGCCAAACCCGTCATTCGATAATTGTGGAGGACGCAAGATGTGGCGTCTATTGCAACGCTGAGAGCTGGCCTGTTTTGGTACGGTCTGATAAAGATGTGATATTCCTTTCCAGAATCTGCGAGCTCGTTTTCGTGCGGCATCAAGACCTTGGGTTCTGCCATGGAGGAAAAAATCGTCTTGGCATATATTGATGGTTCAGCTATCGTAGCACTTGCTCCAATCAAAACAGGGTCGGAACCTCTGGCTTTCCTGCAAAGAGCCTTCAATCGTCTTATTAGGAAAATAACATTCGTTCCATGCAGTTCCTCATAGATGTGAATTTCGTCGAATACCATGCATTTTATCGTGCGAAATACGTCGCGGAAAATCGGGTCCATCAGCCTTCTCTTGAGGGTTTCTGTATTAGTAATCAGGATTTCTGGAGGATTCTCATAGTCCTCCCTCAACTTGTCTCTGCCCTGCATGCTTCTTATGCCTTGGAAATCTGGCAGCGGATCACCAAGTTTCGGGACTGAGATGTCTAACCCTTTTTGCTCGAACTTGCGTTCAAGTACTGTATTTATCGTTCTCACGAGCTTTTGTACCACTTGCATCTGGTTGAGCGCCAAAGCATTTCTCGGATACACAAGAAGCAGCCCAATGCCACGATCTTTCGGATTCCTGAGGCGTTCAGCCAGCGTGAGGATAAGAGGTGTTGTCAGGAACGCCATGGTTTTTCCTCCTCCCGTCGGCGCCGTTATCACGAATGGAGCTGAGCGTTGGTCTCCCCATGCACGGGCGAGTGTCCTGCAAGCACGCATCTGAAAATCGCTAAACTTTTCATAATGGTTTTGCTTGAGAGCTTCTGCCACGATTTCGACGGGGTTAATGTTGTATTGGTTTTCCATTAGGTCGGAAAGGCCAGCAGCGCGGATCTCGGACGACAATCCCTCTACTGGTCTCACTCTCTCAGGAACAAGTTTCGGAATCCGGACATATTTCACTTGGCTGACATCGGGATAGATTCTCTCTCTTTCTCCTCTAATTGTCCAAAGCTTGAGTTTGTAGATATACCTCAGTAACTCGCCTATTCTGCTTCGATACCCGGATTCACCGCTGGGGCCTTTCAGTTTGACAATTTCTCTCCGCGACCAAAGTATGTCGAGATGAGCACGTAATGAGCGGATAGGTATCTGTTCTCCAACCCTTCTTTCAAGTTCCGTTTGTATCGCTTCGAGGCTCGTATATGCATCGAATCGAGCTATTCGGGCGTGTAACTCGTCCCTTTCTTCGAGGATATCCACGATAAGTTCAGACATTGAGCTCAAATCGGACAAATTCATACACCCATCTCGATTTCTAATCTGTTAACAAGTGATGATACATATCCTGCATCCGGCATCTCCATCTCCTTCATGAGTCCGACGAAGGTGTAGGCAGGCTGGCCTTTCCACGCCCCAACCATTTGCTCTCTTCCACCTCTGAACGTGAATGTGCCGTCCTGCTGCGACCTGAAGAGTATCTCAAACATACTGTCAAACGGAAAGGTCGGAAGTAGGTTGAGATCATTCAAGGCTTGGGAACGAAGCTCAGCAAAGGGCTTCTCTCGTGACCCCAAAAGGAGCGATTCAATCCGGTTCTTCAGGCAGTAGAGAACCATATGAGATGCCCGTCCCTTGGCGAGCGAAATCTTGGAGCCAGTCTCAACATTGATTCCAAAAAACCTTAACCACTTGATTAGGCATTTTGCCTCGGGCCTCTTACCGCCGGATGGTATGTGTAGTTCTTCCTCCAGAGCAACTATCGACAAACTGTCGTCATAGAGGCGCTTGCATTGGAGCGTTCTTGCAAAGTAGGCAGGAAGAATCTTGTTAGACAAAATTGCCTCAAAGAACACGTACTGAGGAGATTTAGATACTGAGAGTTCTATCCCGCTTTTGGATAGAAGATTGATGACTAAGGATCGTGGCATTTTTCTGAGAACTTTCTGAAGTGGTACATCGATGCCCGGCAACCGAGTGCTAGTATCGTTCTCCTTGAGGTGTCTTTTGTTTACAAATCCCAAGATGCTTGCAAGAGTTACCACCTCAGAGTTCAACCCATGTTTTCTTCGCCAAGCACGCAGCGTAGATTGGTAACGGTTGTTGAGGTTGTCGTCATCACACAAAACTGAAAGCGGAAGTGACGCTGTCTGGAGAACTTTTACGAGTAGGAGGATGTCATTCAAATCATAAACTGCGGGATAAGATGTCCTAGTTCTTGCGGGCATGTTCTTTACTTCCAATCAATTTGACTGTACCTCTGTCGAGCAAGTCATCAACGACAGTCTTCAGAGTGTCTCGGGAAAACTGTGTTAAGTTCTTGCAAAGTTCTTCGAATGTAAGTGCCTTGCTCTCCAATGCATTATCAATAGCTTCCTCAACAGGCCCAAAGCCATGCCCTTTCGCTACTGGAGTAGCTCCGAGCACAGTTGCAATCTGCTTTTTATCTATCCCGGATTCATCGACATGTTCTTCGCCCTCGGTCAATGAACCGACCAAGATATCGTATTCGTGGCTAAGCTGATCACACCGAGACTGTTGGGGTGTCTTCAGGGCTTCCTGAATATCATCAAGGAGTTTTGTCTTTTGCTTATCGAAGTATTTGTCAGGAGATTTCAAGCGCTCTACTTTCTTCTTTAACTCGCCGAGATTCTTAGCGACCTCCGTCCGTTGTTTTGCGGATTCCACTAACGGCTGGACAACTCGGTCGCTCACTTCGAAGGCAAACTTGTAGGCCACGCTGGACCATGGCTCGCTTGCGCTCTTTGCCTGTTTTTCAAGTTCCGAGGCTTCTCTAAAGTCGTCTGCATCTTGCTTGGCATGCTTACGCACCATTTCCGAGCTCTCCTGCCACTTCTTTCTCCAGAAGTCGGCCCCTCTCCTTGTTAACGCGGTACCGTCTTTCGAGCATAAGCCGAGTTCAAGGCATATTTTCTGCAGATTCTCCCCTCGTTCGTCTGGAAACATCGTCTTGAAATAATCTCTTGGTATGCTATTCTCCAGTTTGACTGCGACAATTTGGGCTAAGGAAGTAGACAGTGACGGTTTCCATTGTCCCGAATCTTCGATTACCAGCCCGTTTTCCCTTAACCTTGAAAGATATTCTGACACCTTCACATCGTAATCCTTACCGTAGAGAAGAGACAACATTTTGTTGATTGCAGTAACCGATGCTTGACCCTTGAGGTCGGCCAAGATTACGGCTGCTAGAGTTCTAATGCAATACGCGGGGATCGAGACCCCTTTTGAAACATCCTTTATTCCAGCTAGGGTGCTCGGGATTTTCTGAACCGTGAAGGCAAGTTGTCTTGCCAAGGTCTCGGGCACTTCAGCTACGTGAAGAGTTGAAAAAAGTAACTGTAACTCATTAGAGCCAAGGCGGATTATGTCGGAGCGTTCCATGGCTGGCCCTCCGCTTGGCGCGAATGCCACTATGATTGACTTTTGCGGGAACACTGGAACCTTCTTAAGGTCCGCAACATATTCCTCCAAATCCTTGGAAGCGACAGTTTTGAATACAGCATAGATTATGGCTACGTCATACCGATTGTTTCCATGGACCAGCTCATAAAACCCACGTAATACTGCCATATTGTTGTTGATGTCGACCGGCTCAAGTTTATCAGAAATCCTTACAGTCAAAACCTCATCCTTTTTGAGCGCTTTTTCGATGGCTTTTGCGAGCAAATTCGCTTTTTCAAGGGGCGATCTTCCCATATCTGCAGTGGCTTGCTCAAGAAGATGGGGAGGAATTCCTGGGGCAGCCTGGATGGCTTTCTTCTCGGGTAGAAAATCTTGTGCAGCCTGCTGCACCATCTCGACGGTGATGAGTCCTTTCTTTTCTATGCCTAGTTCGAGGAGGCTTAGGAGAGTCTGCTCTATGGCACGCAAGCTCAAGACCTTGTTCGACGCCTTGTCAGCGAACTGGTTGAACAACACTTTCATCATGTCCTCATTGAAAGGATGCAGCAGATTGGCCTGTCTGCTTGCATGCTCTTTCTCAAGTCTGCTAACCACGAAGTCTCGCATTTCGTCATAATCGTAGCCAAGCATTATGTCGAATCGAGGAGTGATCCTGCTTCCTGTGGCGTCCGATACCTGCGAAACGTACTGATGGAAATACTCGTTCGCATAATGGGTCTGCAGGAGCGCAATCAAAGCAGGAATTTTTCTATTCGATATTTCCTTGGACATTTCGTTAAGCGCATTCAGGAACTCCGTGACCTGTGCGTGGTAGGTTTCAGTAGCCTCGCTGGGAGGCAATATAATATCAAATTCGTCTATACAGATTAGAAAATAGTCGAAACGAAAACGGGTTCGCAAAATGTCTATCATATCGGCGATTAGCTTTCTCGCCTTCATCGTTTCACTTTTGTAAGTCCTCCTCTCTTCGTTCACTTTGGAAGAATAAGCACTATTGAACCGACGCCTCATTTCGCTATCAGGAAGGAACTCGATGATTGCGTCATGGAATCTCTTCTCAAATCCAACGATGTTCAGTTGGTCGAGTTCAACATTGAAACCGAACCCCCTCCGCATCTTCAGACCCGCTAGTCTGCCAGCGGTCAGGCTATCCGTGGCCTCCTCAAGCTTGCCAAAGTTCTTGGCCTCCAGCATTCTGCATATCTGCGAGAGAAGACGAGTTTTTCCGGAGCCGACGACCCCACGCACGATTACTAGTTCAGCTTGGTCAGCTTCGACAGCTTTTCCTAGCTCCTCGATTAGCCCGAGTGCCGACCGTGGCACTACCACTCGATACTTGGGATTATCTATCGCTCCCATCGCCGAGAAAGGAACCGTCCTCAACCCATATGTCTTTAGATATTGTTCACTCATGTTTTTTTTCTCTCCTTTCAAAATAGTAAAGCGTCATCTTTCGATCGATTACATCGCACCAAGTCGCAAGTCCGAGCATGGTTGAGATGTCCTGCTTGTCCATCTTGATGCGCCTTGGCGCTAGAACACCGTTGACAATCTGTTGGAGCTCAGAGTGATCCATCGGTCTCTTCTTCAGAGACTGCAGCATGATCTCATACGGTTTGACCCTGGTCAAGAGTAGCTTGTTCAAATAGGCACGAGCTTGGTCGACGTCCGATTTGAAAATGCTCACAAAGTACTCGCCTTCCTTGGTCAGCCTTATCCTGCCCTTGGCTCCGACAACGAGACCCAACATGTTGCCTAGTCTGGAGTAGTCCCCGCCCTCCGTTTCGAGATGACCCAGCTTGAGTATACGAACTCGCTCACCGTCAGGGCTGTTGGCAAGATAAACAAGGAACTCTGGAAACTTTGTCACTGTCAGCCTTGGCAGCGAGATCCCGTCTCTCGGTCTTTTCGTCGATTCCCGTTTCTTGGGTGAAAACGAAAACGAAAATACTGCCTTATTGGAATAGCGCAGGTCAACTCTCACAGGGTCTTGGTGCCCAAGCAACAAATTGACCGTATCACACTTCTTCACGAGTGGCTCGATGGCTCTAAGATAAGAAACAATGACATGGGACTCAACAAGTTTTCTTCCGTCGTTGCGTACTTTCGCAGAACCAGAAGGTCTCGCGAACAGATTGTAGTCTCCTGATGAAGCTTCGACTGAAAACTTTCCGTCGGAAACTCTGAAGACTAATTCGCTGGAGATTGAGGATGCGGTATTAATGAGGTCGCAGAATTCAGAAGCTGGGAGATCAACGCGCGCCTCATGTCTGAAACTCTTCGGTTCTGGAAGATCGTACGGGTCATCGCTCAAGCGGCTGATATTGAAGTTGACCTTCCACTCTTTCGACCCACTCAGCCTGAGACCATCATCGCTAACTCCGATAGCGATTTTTTTGGCATGGGCCAAGTTCGGGAGGACTCTGGAGAACTTGCTTATGTCAGCGCCGAAAGTTGAACGATCGATGGAGTCGCTTTTCTCGAAGAATAGCTTGGTGAAGCATAGGTCAACGTAACAAAAATCATGTGGGTCTATGCTTGTGATTCGAACTCCTTCTTTGCTGAAGTCAAAATGAGCCTTTTCGACAAAGCGTGAGATACATTGAAGGGCTGTTGTAAAGACGCTTGTGTCAACAACGTTTAGTTCCATACTGGTCACGACATCACCGGAAAAGCACCTCAGATATGCGTAGATATTTGCGGCGGAGTTTTGCGTATTCCCATATGAACTTCAAGGACGAATTTGCAAAGACCTGGTTGTTCAGGTATGTTTCGTACGCTTGCAAACCAGCTGAGGTCAGCGCCTGCGCCACCTTCGCTTCCTCCTTCATTACAAACTCATTATGAATGGCTCGCGCCTTCCAGTCTGTCATAATCAAGTCCTTGTTGGTTATGCAGACTTGGCAACCGCACTTCTCCCACATTGAAAGGTCGGACTCTCTCTGTCCGTCGAAGAAGTTCCTTTGACACCCGAAGGTGGCACTCCCGTCGCCGACGTATCTCTCCCCCATTCCAGGCAGGATAATCTTGCCGTATGCCGCCTTCCTTCTGTACCCTGACGAATCAGTACTCGCAACACCTAGGTAGTATCCTAGGTGCAACATCAAAGGCGACGAACCGAAACCCATCAGATGGACTCGAAAATCGCTGTTCTGTTGGACACACTTTATTGCCAGCGAGAGCATGTCAATCAAATCACGTGTCGGCGTTCTGTCGCCGAAGAAACCTCCAAATTCCGCGAACCGTGCGCTCACGAGACTCCCGAGCGCTAGAAAATCTGAGTCAACATGCTTCTGGAGCCATCTGACGTTATTCTCTAAGGACGTTTTGTTCCATGCATGAAGAGCCGGAACCAACCTCTTTCCGAGCTTAGTGGAATCTTGCCACACGATGATGTTAGCCCGGGTTTTTTGCCATCTATTCTTCATCTGCTTAGTCGGCATACCTGCCCTGAACGGAAAATCGAGAGGAATCGTTTTGTCTGGGAGAAGGGTCTCCTGGATTTGCATAACCCTTTCAGCCTTCAATCTTAGCCCTTGCATATTCGCCGTAAACGCGCCGTTGTCAAGGAACAGTTTCTTAGGGTCGTACGCAAGACGTGGCTTTTCGTCTCCATAATAGTTTATCACAGAGTCCATTACGAGGTCAGATTTCCGGTCGACCGTCAGTGGCCTTTTTTGTTCTCCGACCCAAAGCAGCATACTCATGATTTCCGACCTCTCGTTTTCATGAAGTAAGCCTTTGCAGGGCCTATCCTCTTAGATTCGATGCAGCCTAGATTTTCGAGTGCGTCCAAATAGCCCGCAACATACGATCTGTTCAGGTGTAGCCTAGATGCAATCTCCCTGATACTTTGCCCTGGCTGTTGTCTTAGAATGCTGAACACTTTGGTGGCGACGCGCTTTGCTCTCTGCATGAAATCTATTAATTGTTGGATTTTCAAGTACTTATTTGTTTGCACTTCGGTTGCCACATCGGTTAACACACTCCAATAAGGTCTGCTGCGTTGACTCTCAGAAACATGCTCATCTGTATCCTTCAAGGAACATCTCATCAAATCGATACCTGACGAGAGGACTCGAAACTAAGCTTTAAGTCATGTTGTGATATATATCATAATAGGGCACTTTGTGTCCGGTTGTGATATAAATGACAATGAGCCACCTGCTGCGAAAAGTCTGGATGGACAAGAAGGAGTTTGTGACAGCGGAAGAGCTGGAGCGCTACTGCAAAGCGCTAAGGATGGATTACGCAACGGTCGTATCGTACTTTGTCAAGCGGAAGTACTTCGTCAGGGTATTGAGAGGAATCTTCTACGTGAAATCATTGGAGGAGGCGAAACTAGGCCGATCTCGTTACAATCACCTAGAACTTGTGGCAAGGGGATTGGAACTGAAGAAAGTAAGCAACTGGTACTTCGGCCTGCACACAGCGCTCAAGCTCAACAACATGACCCACGAGACCTTTGCCGTCGAGGATGTGATAAACGACAAGCTGTTCCGTGCGAACCCTTTCACAATTGCAGGATACGAATTCAAGTTCTCCAAGTTGTCGCGGTCTTTGCTCGATTTTGGCATAAAGAAAGGAGAGAACGGCGTCAGGTATTCAGATCCAGAGAAGACTGTGCTCGATTTCATCTACATATGGAGATACAACGGAGTGCCGGAAGAGAAGATTGCGGCTGATGTCAGCGGCTGGGCGAAGGGCGCGTCAAAGGAGAAGCTGAGAAGCTATGCGAAGAAGTATCCCAAGACTGTGGCAGAGATTGCAGCGAGGGTGGCAAAATGAAAGCGGATTTCGTAAACGAAGTTGCCAGAGCACTGGACATCCAAAGAAGAGACTTGATCGAGAAAGACCTCATTCTTCATCAGATACTGACAGACTTGGCGCAAGACAATTTCTTCGCTTCCAACTTTCTTTTCAAGGGCGGCACGTGCCTAATCAAGTGCTACTTCGGCTACATGAGATTCTCCGAGGACATCGATTTCACGTGGAAGGATCAAAGTGTATTCAATGGAAAGTCGGGAAAGAAAATCAGGACGCAATTATCCAAGGTCATCGACAGAACTGGAGAAGTGTTTGAAACAATCGCCAAGAAGAGAGGTCTCGATTTCAAATGCGACAAGAGGAACACAGACTACGTTGAGCTCGGCGGCAGCGACAAGACATGCACGCTGAAGATATGGTACGATTCCGAGATACTGAAAAGGCGGACGTTCATGAAGGTGCAGGTAAACTTCGTCGAGACTATGTGCTTTGCTCCGAAGAAAGGAGAGCTCAGCGGACTGCTGGCAGACAAGCACGAGGAGCTTGAAGCGCTGTTTCCTGAAGAGACGGCCGAGTATGCCAAAAAGATACCTTTCAGCGTCTACGACATCCGCGAGATACTGTGCGAGAAGGTGCGCGCGCTTCTTACAAGGGAAGGAACCAAAGCACGGGATTTCCTTGATGTCTATCTGATATGGAAACGGTTCGGCATAAGGCCCGAGGACGAGGAGAAATGCGTAGTTGGCAAGATAGATTTCTCTCTGAAGCTCTACGCAAAGTACAGGAGCCATCTGAAGCAGAAGGTCGCTCTGTTGAATTCTGGGAGGCTGTTCGACTGGGGGACTGAGAAGGAATTGCTGCTGTCGGATATTGACGAGGCAGACTTCTACGAGTTCCTAAGCAGCTTCGAAATGTTCCTCAAGAGAGTCGTCGGCAACCTCAAGTACAAAGCTTAACATCCGTGCAATCAGGCCACATCATTGCATTTCCACTTTCTGCTGTTGCATCTTGGGCACTGGCGAATGTGCTCAAGCTTCCTCTTGGGCTGCCATTGATAACCGCAGATCCTGCAGGAAACCTTGATGGCAGAATCCTGACCACGATTGGCATCAGCACCATCACTATGACCATCATCAGCATCATTATCGCCATCCCCATCGCCGCCGTCATCATCGGCAGCATTATCGTCGGTATCATGATCGGTATCGGGATTATCACTGGCAGCATGACCAGAGCGGATATTGCCTATCCTTTCCATCAGATCTCGCACTCTCTTGCCCTAGCCAGCACCGCAAGATGTAGTCGGCCGCGGCGCTCAAAGTTTCAAGTACTTCATTGACGGTATTGTTTGGTGGCGGTGTGCACTGATGAAACGTGAATTGGGCCCGCCCAAGAAGTCTGGTGAGTCCCTCC
>Ga0315296_10004240_pt1 | contig 11738 bp, 4 predicted proteins | sample YL17G14_18_MG_FD_203921 | JGI IMG/M metagenome (GOLD analysis project Ga0315296, IMG submission 203921) | Sediment microbial communities from Yellowstone Lake, YNP, Wyoming, USA - YL17G14_18 | ecosystem: Environmental > Aquatic > Freshwater > Lake > Sediment | place: USA: Wyoming | collected...
GCATGGAAAGTAATGCTGCCTCGGATAGACGAATCTTTCCTCGCATTAAGACCTCTTTTCCCGTCAAGGTAAAGATAGAAAAGATAGCTCCAACCATACCATCAAAATTTGTCGGCAAAATGGTCAATATCAGTGAAGAGGGCTCCTCCCTTGTTTTAAATACCGTGCTGGCACCTCAATCTTCAGTCATTCTCTGCGTAAATTTGCCTTCCCCCTACCGACCAGTAGAAATCGAAGCAAAGGTGATGTGGAGCGACTTTCGCTCAAAAGACAACAAGGTTCATTGCGGTCTCACGTTTTCCAAAATGAAGAGTGATTCCCAGGCCACGTTAAGCCGATACATAAATGACGCCTTGATTGGTAAAGGACCTTTAAAAGAACGTAGGAAATTCGAGCGAAGAAGAAACGTACTCCAGCTAAAAAGGCAACTTGTAGAAAAAGAACTCGAGTTGCAGAGAATGAAAGAGAAGATAAAGAACCGGGTCGTGATAACGGGTTTAGGGGTGGTAGCACCCAACGGGATTGGCAAAGAAGCATTCTGGCAAGCGATAAAGAAAGGTAAAAACTGCGTAGGCAAGATAACATTGTTTGACCCTTCAGGCCTTCCTTCAAGGGTCGCTGCTGAAATCAAAGAATTCCATCCAGAAGAGTATCTCAAACCTGATGACGCGATGAGAATGGATAGGGCCACTCAATTTGCCGTCGCAGCAGCAAAGTTGGCGACCAAAGATGGCAATATGAAAATAGATAGCAAGAATGCACATGAAATCGGAGTCATCATGGGCACGGGCGGAAGTGGAATGGCGTACGGAGAAAAACAGATGTTTATTTTCTGGAAAGAAGGAATAAAAAAGGTCCATCCCTATGCCGGCATTTCGTCTTTTTGTGGAGCCTTATCAAGTGGGATCTCCATAGAATTAGGGCTCAAAGGATTGAGCCTAACCATCTCCACAGGCTGCACAGGAGGAAACGATGCTATTGGTTATTCATTCAATCTTATTCGCCATGGGATGGCTCATACCATATTCACTGGAGGAGCTGATGCCTGCATCACCGAGGGCATACTTGCATTTTTCTGCAGGATGGGAGCCGCTTCTACCCACTGGAACACCGAACCAAAAAAAGCTTCACGGCCTTTCAATAAGGACCGTGATGGTTTTGTGATCGGTGAAGGTGCCTGGGTACTAATTCTGGAAGAACTCAATCATGCATTGGAAAGAGGAGCGCATATCTATGCCGAAGTTGTGGGATACGGAGCAACCTGCGATGCTTACCATATGACCAGACCTTTGCCTAGTGCAACGGAACTGGCAAATGCGATGAAAAATGCCCTGCAGGATGGAGGCGTTAAACCTGAAGAGGTGCAGTATATTAATGCTCATGGTACTTCCACGCCACTAAATGACGCTAACGAAACATTAGCAATCAAGAAAGTCTTTGGAACCCATGCTTATTCTTTAGCAGTGAGCTCTCTAAAATCAATGATCGGCCATCCACAGGGCGCTTCCGGCGCAGCAGGCGTTACGGCAATTGCGCTGGCGATGGAAAATAGTTGGCTGCCACCAACCATAAATTATGAAAATCCTGACCCTGAATGCGACCTCGATTATGTACCAAATAAAGGGCGGAGAGCACGGTTTAATGTGGGTATGTGCAATAGCATCGGTTTCGGGGCCAAAAACTCAGTGATAGTGCTAAGAAAATACAAGGAGTGAGCAAGAAAAAATGTTAACTTTCGCAAGAGTACTGTCTCTAACGGCCACCATCGCTCTTTTTGCGCTGGCGGCTTTTGTTTACTTGAAAAACAGAAAGAGTCTTGTTAATAGAACTTTTTTCTTATACATGGTCAGTGGTGCTATATGGAGTTTAGGTATCTCGGGGGTAATTATTACTGCGACTCCCTCTACTGCACTGATCTGGATCAGAGTTCTAAACGCAGGGCTTGTCTTTATTCCAGCGTGCTTCCTCCACTTTGTGTTTACCTTTTTGAACCTAAAAGAAAAGCATAAATATCTCCTGCGGATATATGCCATTTCTTTTGTCTTCCTGGCACTTTCGTTCTCGCATTTTTTCACTCGGGGCGTAACTAGGTTGCCGTACGGTTTCGTTGCCTCTCCCGGAAACTTGTTTCCTCTATTTCTTATAGCACTCGTAGCTATGCTCGGCTATGGACATTATCAGCTATATAAAACATATAGAAGGGCAACAGGGATAAGAAGGAACCAGATTAAGTATTTCTTCCTGGGCACAGTAATCGTTATCCTGGGAGGCTTGTTGGTTCTTCCTTCCATTTTTGGATTTCCAATGTTAAGAGGATTTCCTGTTTGGAGTTTCACAAACGTCCTCTACGGTTCTATCTTGACATATGCCATAGTCACTTTTCGTTTGATGGACACCAATGTGGTCATTACCAAGGGTACTATATTTGCTATGGTATATGGCTTCGTCCTTGGAATTCCCATAGGAGTGGGATTTTGGGGCAGAATCTATCTTTCCAATAAGATAGGAGTCAACTGGTGGCTTGTGCCTGTGGGGATAGCGCTTTTTCTGGCTAGTTTAGGTCCTACCATTTATGGTTTTATCCGTCGAAAAACCGAAGCCGCTCTCTTCAAAGAACGTCAGAGATATCAGGAGAATTTAATTGCGCTGGCAAAGCAGATGACTTTGACCAAGGATTTACGACAGCTTCTGGTTTTGATTATTCGTAGGGTGACGAAGGAGATTGGAATCAGTCATGCCCGGATTTATCTTTTGGATAAGAAAGCCGATGAATATGTGCGAGAAGTTCGCTACGGTAAAGAGAGAAGGAAACAGTTTGGGGATTCTCTGTCTAAAGATGCTCCTTTAATTCAGATGTTATACAGAAGTAGGGATATAGGCCCTCTTTTGAGAGAGGAAGTTATCAGCCATTTTGAGACGATTGAGTCTGAACATCTGGAAGAAGTAAAAGCAGAATTAAGAAGTATGGGAGCGTCTTTATTATTACCTGCTTTCATTGGTGAAGAGCTGGTTGCTTTTTTGGCGTTGGGTACAAAACGTTTCAAAGAAATTTACACGCCTGATGATTTGAATATGTTCAAGATTCTGTCTGGGCAGGCGGCTTTAGCGATTGAGAATGCCCAGTTTTATCAGGAACTTAAAGAGGCTCAGGCAACAATGCTTCAGGCAGCCAAGCTCTCTTCCATAGGCGAATTAGCTACTGGCTTTGCCCATCAGATAGATAATCCTCTGGGGATTATAAGTGCGGGATGCCAGCTATGCGTTATGGATATAAAGGAGTGGCTGCGTAGAGAGAATCTCCCGGAAGAGGATAGGAAAGTGCTGGAAAAAATGGAAGACAGGATGGGGAAAGTAATAGAGACTGCTCACAGGGCAGCCGACCTGGTGGAGAGAATAAGGGGATATGCCAAACCTGCTGATAAAGATTTTGAGCCTACAGATTTGAATTCGGTAATGGAAGATGCTCTGGTTTTGGCCCAGTATCAAATTTCCCAGGGTGGAGTTAATGTAAATAAAGATATTCCCCAGGATTTGCCTAAAATAAAAGGAATTGGTGTTCAGCTGGAACAGGCGTTCTTGAATATGATTATAAATGCGTGTGAGGCAATGGCTGGCAAGAAGGGGGAACTTACCATTTCGGCAAGAGTAGCAAAAGAAAATCCTGATAGGCTTGAGATAGCCATTTCAGATAATGGCAGGGGTATTCCGAAGGAGAATTTAAACAAAACATTTGATATTTTCTTTACCACCAAGGGGCCGCAGGGAACAGGAATGGGCTTGTCAATGGCTTATAGAATAATAAAGGACCACAATGGGAATATAGATGTAGATAGCGAGGTAGGGAAAGGAACCATCTTTACCATCTCCTTACCTGTCTGGAAGGAAAAGTTCTGAAGGGTTTTGGTCCGCCTGGCATTCAGGGGACTCTTAGGGGTTCCCTGCGCCTGGGCGCCAAAACAGGGCTTGAAGGGAAAATCATTAGAATTGCCTGGGAATATTTAGGGCATTCAGATGTGGCGACAAAGTTGAGATATTATGTGGATGTGTTTCCCGAAGATTTAGAAGAGGCGGCAGAGATGATGGCGGAAAAGTAAAGAGATGAATATGGGGAATAAAGATAACCTGAAAGAATACATGCTGAAGGAAATTGAGATAATTCCGCGGCAGGCAGATAACCAAAATCTTTTTATCGTTATCTATAAGATTGTAGACGCGAGAATCGTTCTAGAAAAATAATATTCTGGAGGAAAATCATGTCAGCTTATTGTAGTTTAATGGATAAAATTAATGAATTGCGGAAAGAAATCGCCACTTTTCGTAAGGTGGTACTTCATACTCATTCGCCTGATAGTCACGACTGGTGTACGGGAAACATTGATGCTTTTTCTGGGACAAAAACGTGGAAAAAAGAAGAAGTTGCTTTTATCGAGGGATTAAAAAATGGTAATTTAGATTTGGTAAATCTAACTGATCATATGAAGTGCAGCTTTGCTTGTAAGCTATCTAGTGCAAACGAATTTGGTGATAAGTTAGTAATATTGCCAGGGATGGAAGTTAACCTTAGGCCAGCGCCACCATTTGATCATTTTAGATTGCATCTACTAGTTGTCTATCCAGAAAAATATCCGCTAGAAAAGGTATGGAAAATTGTACCCAATGATATTCTTGCGGAAAAAGATTGTACTGGTCAAGAAGAGATAAAGAATACTGATCTAAAGGAATTCGTTAAGAAGGTTCATGATTCTGGTGGTTTATGTATAGCTGCACATATTGATACAGATAGGGGAGTTAGAAGAGCTTTTAGACAGCTTGAAAAGGATGGGGTTGTATTTTATGATCCTAACGGAAGTCTGTCTCCGGATGAAGAAAAACAGATATCGGAAGCGTTTAAAAAATGGATACTCACGGCAGGTCTTGATGGCATTGAAGTTAGCAAATATGAAGATAAGGCACATTATAGGTGGATAGGTAAAATCGATGGGAATGATGTGAGCATAGCAGTTTTGAGGGCTAGTGATGGGCATTGTATTGAAGATATATTAAAAGACGATAGATGTAATTATATAAAAATGACCAAGCCCGGCTTTAGCGATTTTAAAAAAGCTTTGTGCTTTCCTGATACACGTATAAGATTTGCTGAAGACTTGCCAGCGATTCCTTGTCCGAGGGTGTTGGGGCTTCAAATTGTTGCTGTTGGGGAAGAAGGCTTTTTTAAAAATTTAGATATCGCTTTCTCTGATAATTTAACTTGTTCAATTGGGCCTAGGGGGTCGGGTAAATCGGCTATAATTGAAGCGCTTCGCTATGTATTTGGATATAACTTAACGCTAGATAGAATTGAAGATGGAGGAGGATTGGCTAAAAAAGTTAGGGAACTCCAGGAAGCTACCTTGTCTAATTGTATAATTAGGGTCGTTTATGGCGGATCCGGCGAGGAAATTAGCGTGCTTGAAGCAACCTATGATTCAAAACAAGATTATGCATCTAGAGTTTTTACAATTGATGGGAAAGATCGCGAAATACACAATATTAACTCAAGTGGTCAGTTTCCATTAAGATTATTTGGATGGAGCGAAATCGAGACTCTAGGGAGAGAAGCGCATAGACAAAGAGAACTTTTAGATCGCCTTGTGCCGGGTTTACATGAAAAATTACAAGCGAGAACCGAACTGAGGACAACTCTTACACAAAAAAGGGAGGAGATCGAAACCTCAATTACAAGATTAAATAGTATACTTAAGCGTAATAATGAAAAAGTTAAAAGATATGCTGAGTATAAAGCCGATTTTGATAGATATAACACTCCAGAAATTAAAGAATTGTTTTCTGCAAATGATGATGCCAATACCAAACTATCCATTTTTAATAAAGTAAAAGAAAATACCGAAAACTATATTTCTAAGTTGGAAAAAATGGAAGGTATTGACTTATTACACGAGTGCAATGAATTACTTCAAGATAAGCCCGAAGATTTTAAAAGGTGGTGGCTTGGGAAAAAAGATGAAATTGCGCTGAGCGTTAAACAAATAGAAGTCGAGGGGTATATTACAAAAGCCAAAGGCACTATTAAAACAATTATAGAAAAATTAGATTTAGAAATAAATGAAATCAAAAAAGAAATATTAAGAGCTGATAGTGTGATACGTGAAAGTATTAGTGGAAAAGACTCTCATATTGCAATTGCTGATTTGCGAAGAACTGCCGGTGAAAGACTTAAAGAGGTGGAAACTTTGCGAAAAGAATATATGGCAGAATGGGGTAATTTTCAGGAGGTACTAAAAGAATGGAAAGAATTGGGCGGTACTTTAACTGGGCTACAAGACGAAATAACAGGTAAAAGAATAACGCAAAAAGAACAAATCGAAGCTAAACTAAATCAATTCGAAACGAAGCTAATGAAGATTTCAATCGATTTTAAAGCTGGCCAAGATCGCTCAAGGTTCGAAGGGTTTCTTAATGGCGATAACTTTTTTACCCAAAGTGAACACGGAAAATTTAGACAAAAAGGATATCCACTACGATTAGCAACCTTATTTACACCCGTCGAGGTTTCTGTGATAATATTGAATAATGAGAAGGGAAAGATGATTAAAAATTCCATTGTTGATGGAAAACATATTGATGTTGATGAAGAAATGGCAGATAAAATTATTTCTACATTTTATCCTTTTTCGCAAGACGAGGACGCTAAAGTTCCAATCGTTGATAATAATAAATTGCGCAAAGCGCTTGGAATCGCAGAGATTGAGTGGGATGACTTAGAAAGGATATTGTTAAATGGTGAACCTGTTGAACACAAATCACCCGGGCAAAGATCTAGTGCTATGTTGCCTTTAATTGCTTTAGCAGAAACTGTGCCTTTAGTTATAGACCAACCTGAGGATAATCTTGATAATCAACTAGTGGGTGAAGTCTTAGTTAATATTTTAGCCGAACTTAAGCAAAAAAGACAAATCATAGTTGCTACGCATAATCCAAATATTGTTGTTTTGGGAGATGCTGAGGAAGTTATTGTTTTGGATGCTTTAAGTAGTAAAGAAGGGAAGTGTAAAACAAGTGGATCTATAGATAAGAAGGAAATCGTTGATTCAGTTATCAGCATAATGGAAGGGGGGAAAGAAGCATTCATAACTAGACACCGTAGGTATGGCTTAAGTTAAACCTGTTTGTACCCTGGTCTAAGCTTTACGGCCGGCAGATAACCGAAGAAGAATATCGCGAAATATGCGATAACTTAAGCGGATTTTTAGGATATTGCATGAGTGGAATACAAAAGATTAAAAGGAGGCAAGAAGATGAATAAAGATAGCAAGTCAATCCAGCGGATCCTTGACGCTTGCGTGTCAAAAACGGCTGATTTCTGTGTCAATTGAATGTCGCAAAAGTAACAGTTATGCGCCATTCAATCTATGTGTTTCCGGGAAATTTAGAGGCAGCAGAGTTATTGGCACAAAACTGAGGGACCTACAATATACAGATATAGTTAGGAATAAACGAAGTACTTCGCAAAATATGCCAATTTGGAAGCATAAATGAAGTAGTTCGGTTATTTATAGTTAGGCGACATTTTGCTTGGCGATTTATTGGATTTAGACCCTAACGAAGATTAAACGAACCGAAGTAAAGAGGGATTTTGTTATGGAAGCCAAATTTTCTAAAGGAGATAAGGTAATAATAAAAGCCTTAGGGAATAAAATAGGTATCATTGATGGTGAACCTAAGGAAACAAAAGGCAAATTATTTTACCCTGTTTCTATTGATCCAAGCCAAGAGAGTCCTTATTATCCCGAAGATTCCCTTGAAAAGTTTATCCCACCAAAATCTGTAGAGCAACTATTAAAAGCAAAAGAATTTTCTGATATTGAAGATTTCATTCAGGCACTAATCTATAAGAAACTGGAGAAACCTTTATCCGATAATCTCTATACTTTTTATGCTTCGCGAACAGAGTTTCAAGTGCACCAATTTAAACCTGTCCTTAAATTTCTGAATACATTTAAACAAAGGCTTTTACTAGCGGATGAGGTTGGATTAGGGAAGACCATTGAGGCAGGGATTATTATTACAGAAATGTCTGCACGATTAGGAGAATTGTCGAGAGTTTTGATTGTATGTCCTTCTATGTTAACCCAGAAATGGGAGAAAGAGATGCAAAAACGATTTAGTTTAGATTTTAATATTCTGAAAAGAGATGATTTTACGAAGTTTTTACAGCGATACACTGAATATGGAGAGGCAGAGAAAATTAAGTGTATTATGACTCTCCAAACTCTTAGGTCAAATAGAATGATAGAACATTTGAGAGAGGTAGCCCCGCACTTTGACATTGTCATTGTTGATGAAGCTCATTATATGAGAAATCCTGAAACCTTAAGTAGTGAACTTGGAGAGGTTTTATCAGAATTATCAGATGCAATGCTTTTTCTCTCTGCTACACCTTTACAGTTAGGAACACCCGACCTCTTTAATCTTCTTGGGTTGTTAATTCCAGAAGAATTTTCAGATTTTGCTCTGTTCCGTAACCTTATTGAGCCTAATGAATATATCAATAATGCTCTGCGGAGATTATACGAGCCAAGTGCTGCGATCGAATTGCTTAAAAAAGTTGAAGAAACGTCTCAAAAAGAACGATTCATCAAAAATTCTTTTTATCAGGAAGCAGTAGAACTACTCGGCAGTAATAATAAACTATCCCGCGAACAGGCAATTCGCCTCCAAAAGCTTCTTATTGAGCTGAACTGTCTATCCTATGTTTTTACCAGGACAAAAAAGAGGGATGTTGAAATTCAATTTCCTACTAGAGAAGCAAGGGTGATTTGTGTCCAATTTACATCAGAGGAAATGGAATTCTACAATGCTGTCACCGATTTTGTCTCAGACCGCTTTACAGCACGATATGGTTCTTCACAAGGAATCTCTTTTGCAGTCATAATGCCTCAAAGACAGGTGGCAAGTTGTATTCAGGCTATGAAGGAAAGTCTTGATAATATAATCAAAAAAAGAGTTATTAAAGCCCCATCTGAAGATAATGGAGATATAATTGACCCTTCCATGGATATTGATTCCCCCTGGAAGTTAGAAGACAGAGATATATCTTCTATTTCGAGGCTTAAAGAAACTGCCAATAAAGTGGGTAATATTGACACAAAATTTGATATGTTTTTAGAGGCGTTGCATAGACTTGAGAAAGAAGACCCCGATGCAAAAATAATGGTCTTTGCATTTTTCAAAAAGACCTTAGAATATTTAAGCAGAAAGCTAGGAGCTACAGAATATGGTGAAAGGGTGGCTTTAATTCATGGTGATATTCCTACGAAGGATAGACAAAAAATTATTAAGGAGTTTCGAAAGACAGATGAGATAAAAATTCTACTTTCTTCTGAAGTTGGCGGCGAGGGCTTAGACTTTGAATTCTGTAATGTAATTTTTAACTATGATTTACCTTGGAACCCGATGAGAGTGGAGCAACGAATCGGCAGGCTTGATCGTTATGGACAACGACACGAGAAAATTCTAATCTTCAATTTTTCAATGGTGGGCACTATTGATGATGAAATTTTAAATCGTTTGTACCAAAGAATAAATATCTTTGAAAGATACATTGGAGACTTAGATGCTATTTTGGGAGATCAAATAACAGAGTTAACTAAAGAGATATTTAATACAAAACTTACTTATGAACAGAAGGTTCAAAAGATCGAAAAAGTTGCCGAAAACATAGCAAGAAGGCAAAAAGAGTTAGAAGAGTTTGAGACAGAATGCCAAAAGTTTATCGGGCAAGATGAATATTTTAATCAAGAGGTCACAAGGATTTTGGAAACAAAGCGATTCATAACTTCGGATGAGGTTTTATTTCTTCTTAGATTTTTTCTTAAAAGAAATTTTACAAAGACTACATTACTTCCTCCGAAAAGCGATAGAGCCAACGTGTTTGTCCTAAAATGTGATGATGACTTTCGCAGGTTTGTTAGACAATACTCCTCTCCAAGTGAGAACATAAAAGAATTAGAAAGAAAATTGTCTTTTGGTGGCGGTGTCTTGGTAACTTTTAATGACCAAGAGGCTTGTAGAGACGAATCCTTAGAATTTATTACAATCCATCATCCAATAATAAAGGCAATAAAACGATATTACGATGAAAATAAGCAACAAATCCACAACACAGCACAATTTCGCTTAAGAGGGAATAGTACACACCAGGGGAAATATCTCTTTTTTGTATATCTATTAGAAAAGACTGCTTTAAAAAAGGATCTTATTCTGATACCAATTCTTGTTAATTTTGAAAATAGTAAAGTCCACATAGTAGACGAACTTTCCGATTGGTTTTTAGGTGAAATTGTAAAAGCAGAACCCGTTGATGATAAAAATCTCGCAACTTATGAAGACGAACACTTTGAAACATCTCTTAAGGAAGCGGGAGAATATCTTGAGATGATTCGTGAAGAAGAAGAACATAAGCTAAGAAGAAGTAATGATACATTAGTAAATAACCAAATTGAGAGTGTTAAACAGACAACTGCAATTAAAATAAAAAAAGCAGAGGAAATTATCAGAAAGCTTTTAGGGCAGGGTAAGACCGAAGAAGACCCTATAGTAAGACTTCATAAAGGGAGAATCCGGAACTTTCTAATTTCTGAGGAACAAAAAATAAAGGAATTGGAGCCGAAAAGGTCTGTTTCGGTTGGGTTTAATCTTATTGCGGGTGGAGTAGTGAAAATTGAAAAATAATAATGAGGACATAGTAGTGAAAATAACCAAGCAAAACTGTCGCCTAACACAGCATAAAACGTTGGTGCCTTACGGCACTCACCCAAATTTTTGCTTTGCAAAAACTTCTTTTATGATGGGGTCGTTAGCTGACCGTCGCAAAAGTAAGACTTTTGCGACATTGGAATAGGAAAAATCTAGATTTATCGACGAGCATAGTAAGAGAGTTTCTGAACTTTTGCGACATTCAAAGCAAATTCTGATGAAAATCGTACTCGAACCAAGACAATTAGACACTATAAACCCTAAAATTTATTTTTGAAAGAAAATAATAGAAAATGCTTGCATTTACTTTTATCTTATGGTATACTTTTATCAAAGGAGGGATATAAGATGACTGTTCAACTCTCAACTAGAATTGACCCTAAGGTAAAGCAGATATTAAGTCAGCTTCATAAAAAAACCCACATACCTATTCGCGTCCTAACCGAGAAGGCTATTTTCCTGCTTAAAGAGCGGTATGACCGTATGAGTCAGATGTACCAGCAAGGTGCAGTTGATGAAAGATTCATGGAATTACTTGACTATAGTTTAAGAACCCACGATGCCACCTACCAGAAGCTCGCTGACTAAGCCGATTCAATATCTTAGCGTAGAGCAAGTGCTTGCAGCTCACGAAGCACTTATCAAGCGTTATGGGGGAAGCCAGGATATTCATGACCAAGGGCTTCTTGAATCTGCCGTGTTTCGTCCACAAGCTAGCGCTTTTGGCCAAGAAGCCTACCCAACCCTTTTTGAAAAATGTGCTGTTTTAGGATATTCTCTCATTCAAAACCATCCTTTTTTAGATGGCAATAAGCGGACCGGCTTTGCTGCTATGCACCTCATGCTACTCATTAATGGCTATGATTTAACCTCTACCACCGAAAAAGAAATCGCTATGGCAGAAAATATCGCTTCCGGAAAAATGCATGAGCCTGAAATCGCCCAGTGGCTTAAGCAACACTCCAAAAAGAAGGCCCCAAAAG
>Ga0315296_10004241_pt1 | contig 11736 bp, 11 predicted proteins | sample YL17G14_18_MG_FD_203921 | JGI IMG/M metagenome (GOLD analysis project Ga0315296, IMG submission 203921) | Sediment microbial communities from Yellowstone Lake, YNP, Wyoming, USA - YL17G14_18 | ecosystem: Environmental > Aquatic > Freshwater > Lake > Sediment | place: USA: Wyoming | collected...
CCTTTCTTGTATCTCCCAAGCCACAGGTCAACTGTCATCCGCGATGTGCCTAATTGTTCTGCTATGTCTTTCTTCTTTAAGCCTTCCATCATCTTTAATACTATCTTTGCCCGTAAAACTACCTTCTGTGCTGTATTCCGACTGCGGGCAAGTCGTAACACCTTTGCACGATCCTCCTCCGTATACTTTGTATATTTTGCTTTCATGAACTAATAATAACATAGATTGCCTTATAATGTATAGTTAATTATGGGACATCACACTAGTGCCCATGAAAAAGGTCATTCTTCCTTAAGACATTCAGGAAATCCTTGAAATGGATAAGAGCTTCCTCAACAGGTCAGACATCAAGATATATACGGTCGCAACAAACGCAAAAGCTCTTGCACTTCACAGAGCTGAAAAAGCTGATCTCATTATTGCAAAGCTCGACACACAGGAAATGAGTGGTGAAACTCTCTGTTCCCTCATACGCAACGATAATGAATTATGCAATGTCTCCATTATTATCGTAAGCCCTGACGTTGAGTCGAACCTTGATCGATGTTTACAATGCAGGGCAAATGCATTTATCTCAATTCCGATAAATAAAGCGGTTCTCCTGCAGGAAGTGCATCACCTCCTCAATATTACTCCGAGAAAGTCATGCAGGATTCCGATGAGCATAAAAATTCATGGGACATCAAAAAAAATATCTTTCACCGGCTATGCTGAAAATATCAGCACATCAGGACTGTTGTTTCAATCTGATGCTTCTCTTTCTGAAGGCGATACCGTCATGTGCTCATTCTCCCTTCCTGATTCTAAACACATAACCTCAACCGCTGAGATCGTGCGAGTTCTTGAAAAACAGACTCCATATAAAAACTGTTATGGTATCCAATTTATCGACCTCAGAAATAACCTCAGTGCTGCCATAGAGTCTTTTGTAGAGAAAGAATGCCAGCACACATTATGAGCCCACTATCTGACCTTTTTAGTCTTCCTGTCTCTGAATAGACTCCTGAACCTGTCTATCTTCCTTTTACTCTCCACCTCTTCTTCCTTACGGATCTTCTTTAATAAAACCGGTACGTCTTTGCCCTGTAGTCCACTTCATAGAGTGCTTTTCCTATTTTCAGGAGTTCACTCATTTCGTCAGCTTTCCGGCTTCAGTCTTTCCGAGTACAATCTTTGCCCTAGCGAGTTTTCTGTAATATTTCTGGACCTTATCCATATTCTTCGCAACAACCGCTTTCAGAAGGTCACCTTCAACTTCAGCGATTTCGAGCCGCTTGTAATAGTCAAGGGTCTCCATGAAGTGCGCCATCACAATTTTTCCGGTGAGGAAAGGATGATTGTTAGTGACATTAAATGGCTTGAACATCGTGCCGTGTTCGAGTTCCACTTCGAGCCCTGCCTTGAAGTCCTCAGGGGAAATCTTCATCTTTTCGGTATTGATGTGTGACAGGATGATCTTCGCCTCCTTCAGCGAAACCTGCGGTTTCTTTAATTTCGTCCAGTCCCTGATCTTAAGTTCCTTGCAAACTCTCCTTACTTCTTCACGTGTCACATACTCTGGTAATTTCATAAATCCTCCTTGATTGTTTTAGTTTTTTTGGGGAGTTAGTTTCTCATTGTTATAAACAATATATCACACTGATGTTCTATACTCCATTTTTAATTTTATTCATTCTGAATTTCTTGAAAATCCTTCCAAATAGCTTATTGTTTTCTTATTGACAAAATTCCTTTTTTAAACAAGAAAAACACTGAGAGTGAAAGCACTTCCATCAAAACGACAAAGAGGATTAAATAGCTGATAGAAATATCATAGAGGAGTCCCATAATGGTACTTCCGAAAAACCAGGCTGCTCCATATACTGTATTAAAGATTCCATATGCAAATCCTCTCCGCTCAAGAGGCGTGATATCAGCAATTGCAGCACGCATGATGGTTTCATGAATTCCCATAACCGCTCCCCAGAGCACAACACTTATCAGCACTAAGCTATAGCTATGCGAAAATGCAAAAAAGGGAATAGGAAGAGTAAGGAGAGGAATTGTTATCAGTGATTTTAGCCCGATTTTATCATATGTTTTACCGATAATTAAGGCTACCAGTGCATCTACACCCATTGCAATTGCATAGAATATTGGAATCTGGATATCTGAAACGATTGACTGAACCTTGAAATGATAAGAGATGAGCTGAAAGTTCGCAAATCCTGCGACACTCATAAAGATAAATAATGCATAGAACCAGAAAACCTTTGGAAGTCTATTTCTTTCTTTAACATCTTTCTCTGATATTTCACCAGAAGTTTCAAGTATCTCAGGTGAGGGAACCTTAATCCTCGTGACAATAAGAATGACTAAAGTCAGAAGAGCAGGTATCCATAAAATAGTAAATCCTTCGCAATATCCACCCTTCAAAAAAAATACTGCAGAAAAGATTAACGGGCCAATGATGGCCCCAATCTGGTCTACTGCCTCATGGAGGGCAAATCCCCATCCTCTCCCTACCTGCTTTGTTGCATGCGAAAGCATCGCATCTCTCGCAGGAGTTCTGACTGCCTTCCCTACCCGCTCAAGAATAATAAGAACAGCTGCAATTTGCCAGTAACCGGCAAATGCCAATAAAGGAACAGAGATAAGTAATGCATAGCCGATGATTGTGATAGGCCAATATGCTTTGGTGCGGTCTGCAAAATAGCCAGAGACCAGACGTAATGAATAACCAAGAAATTCACCGATGCCTGCTACAAATCCAACGATTCCCGCGCTTGCACCTAAAACAGCCAAATAAGGGCCCGTAACACTCCGTGCACCTTCGTATGTTATATCCCCGAATAGACTGACAATTCCCAGAAGGATAATAAAGTGGTAGGCTGTCCTCTTCTGATTATCCATAAAGTCTTTATTCGATGATGATCTTAAACCTAAACCTCTTCAAGTATTATTCTTTCACTTTTTCTTTTTAGATTGACTATGTTCATAAACACGATGGGCAAAATCTTCAAATATTTTTTCGCAACCTTTTATCTTTTCTATTGCTGCTTTGTGCAATGGCGAACCAACCACATCCCTCTTCTCAACTTTCTTCAGCCACTTTTTAAGTTTTTCGAGCTCTTCTTCATTTTCCTCAACCTCAGCAAAGATGAAATTCTTTCTTCCGATCTCGAATTCTATCTCTTTTAAAAAATCTTCGCATTTCTGTATCACTTCATGATATTCCTCATTTCTTGAATCTATAAGCGCTTTGTATATCTTTTCTTTTTGTTCCTTATTTAATGCTTTTCCTTCAATGAGCATTCCCTCTCCCTTATAACGTTCAATGTCTTCTATCAGTTTATTAAGCTCGTTAACATGCTCAGATGAATAGGGGAGAACCCAAACAGATTGAAAGTTAACAGCACCGAGTTTCTTTAATTGTCTCCACACAAAGACCCTTGCCTTAGATGGTTCAGAGGGAAGACTATACGAAAAAAATAACCATTTCATGTAACTATTGTTTCATTCTGTGTATCTAAAGTCAACCGTAGTCAATTACTTGTTTACTGAAACATACCTCATCTGACTACAAGTACAGGCTTTTCACAATATTCGACAACTCTCTGCGAGACACTCCCCCAGAGGATTCCTGGTATCTTTCCTAATCCGTGAGTACCCATAGTAATTAACGACACATCTTCATCCATAGCTAACTGAATAATTTCTTCGTATGGTTTCCCCTCAATTAAAAGTGTTTTCACAGAAAAGCCCATTTCCTTGAGTTCCTTCCCCAAGACTTCCATGTGGTATGAAGAGGACTCTGATTCTTTCAAAGGCGTTCGGGGTTCAATAACATGAACAGCAATGATTTCAGATACACCTACTGCTTTTAAGGAGGGCAATAACTCTTTCACTTTTTCGGCACAGGATGACCAGTCAGTGGGATACAATACCTTTTTGAACATCTCTGCACAATAGCGTTCAGCTTTTTCACTTGGCTCCTCTGAAAGAATTCGGAACTTGGCAACCAGAACAGGCACCGGTGATTGGCGTATAATTCTATCTGTGGTCGAGCCGATAAAGAGCTCCCCGATGATATCTCTTCTCTGCCTCCCGGCAACAATGAGCGAGACATCTTCTATTTTTGATGTCTTGATAATTTCTGAAACGACAGATCCGACCACTACTTTTTGCTTTGCCTTTATGTTATGAGATTCAAGATAATCCTTGTAAGAATCCATTTACTTCTGAGCAGATTTGATCAGCTGGCCTTCATCCAGGGGAAAGCCAGAGCAGTGCAGGGTGTGGAGGATATCTTTGTCAATAACATGTAGCAAAACCACTTCCTTTAATCCGCCTTCTTTAAGGCAGATAAAACTTTTAAGAATGGGGAGTGAAAACTCCTCAAATTTTGTTGGATACAGGATTTTTGTGAACATGATTTATGCCTCCTTTTTCAAATTACTTAACTCCGAAGAACCATGCTAATACCAAATAAAGACAGTACCCCACAACTGCTGCGATTATTGGTGTGAGCACCCATGAGATCACGATTTCTCGAATAGCCTTCACCTTTATGTACTCTAACCCGCGCGCTAAGCCAGCACCTGCAATACCGCCAATTATGGCCTGATTCATTGATGTCGGATACCCGAGGGATGCGGCAATGTGTACGGTAACAGCTTGTGCTAATTGGGCGCCTACAGCGCTGGTGAGATCTAACTGCACGATATGGAGTCCAACCTTCTCCAAGAGCGGCCGTCCCCATGTCAGTGCTCCGATCGCGACGAATATGCCTCCGATGAAGCCGGCGAACATCTGTGACTTGATCGCACCGGTACCGTAGAAGACGCCGACTGCATTACCGGTATTATTGGCGCCTAATGTGTATGCCGCATAACAGCATACCGCAAGGAGGATATATCCTACCTTTTTTTGAACCTGAGCTGTGCTTTTCCGCATGTACACCGCCAGAATTTTGGTAAAGATAAACCCCAAGATTAAGCCGCTTATCGGTGTTGCTATCCAGGTAATCGCAAGGGCAATAATGGTTGGATTCCACTGGACCGACACATTCATCGCAAATGCAGCTCCCACCACCGAGAAGATTGCCAACTGAGAGGTCGATACCGGGAGCCTGAGCCACGTATTGGCAGCAGTTACCAGTGCGGCGGTGAGCATCATGATCATCGCTCCAAACATTGACATGTCTTTAGCGGCGATGACTCCCGTGCCGACCGTCTTGATTACGTTATGGCTTCCCAACGTGGAACCGATTAAGACGAAAAGTGCGATGAGGAGGGTCGCCTTCCTCGGTGTGATGAGTTTGGCGCCATATGCCGTTCCCATTACAGCTCCCGTATAATGTGAACCGATTGTCCATCCAAAGAAAAGACCTGTTATCACCATTCCAACTAAAAAGACAGTATCCATAAATTACCTCCCTCTTTTTGTAACTATTGTTACATTTTAAATTTATTTTGTCAAGTTAATATTTGTAATTTTTGTTACATTTTATAATTGACTGATATTGACTGATATTGACTGATACCGAAACCCCAAGTAAGAATAGGAAAAGGTACCTACTGCTGATATGCTTTTTACTTTTTTAATTGAGAATGGAGACGGTTAGAGAGCCTTGAAGGATATGCTTTAAACTGGAAGACTTCAGTAGCTTTTCAGATAGAGGTAAACGAATAAATAATCAAAATCTCAGTGTTGCCTTCAGCCTCTTTGGATAGAGCAGTAAATCAAAGGCATCTATTGGTGATTTTACCAGTATATCTGCCGAAGTAAGTGCATCAACAGAACATCCCTCATTAAGACAAACTGCAATACCAATTCTCGCTGCTTTGAGCATCTTTCTGTCATTGTTACCGTTCCCGAGTGCAACCACACTAAAGGGTCCGAGTACCTTTACATAATTTTCCTTCTGAAGATCGTGGTCTTCACCGGAAAGTATATGCATCATACAATTCACCCCCTCAAGCTCAGATTGTGCCATACCAAAAGTATCAGCAGTTATTATATGAACCTTTAAAAGGTTTGATACCTCATTCAACCGTTCTTTTACCCATGGCAAGAGCCTCCCATCAATAGAGAGTGTTCCGGTAAAATCTGATACAAGGTGCTCTAATCTGACAAATCCAAAACCGGGTATGTCTACCTCAATCATAATAACCTCCTCTCATTTCTATAATTTCTTTTGCCTTTTTCCTCACTATGCTCCTCTCAGACTCAAGAGCTTTTACGACCATAACCACTGCATCTGGCATTCAGAAAATAGTTTTTTCACGATGAAACCTGTTGTCTTATTTTAACCAGTTTTTCCTTGATTTCATTCATCTTCAGTTCACTTTCTAATAAAAACACTTTTCGTTCCTCAACTGCTTTCTCACCTTTCGATTTCTGATTTATCCCTTTTTCTATAGCAGTGGATATTCCTTCAATTGTCGCTTCAATCCGTTGGAGCATTTCCCATCTGAAATCAAGCTTACCCTTATCAAGCCGCTCTGCAAAGTCATATCTCACCCTTCCGCCTTGTGTGTCTATCATCTCAAGCATATACTCTCTCATTTTTTTCAAGATAATCTTATCACCGAGAAATTTAGGCAGCGACAGGGTAAATGATGTTGTGAGCAACTCAAGCATAACCGGCTCTTCTTTAAATTTATAATAGAACCCTGGTTTCACAGTCCATAGTTCTTCTGCCTTAAATGCCTCAAAAGGGATTGCAAAGAGCTCCGAGGAAAATTTAAAGAGTGCATCAACAGTTTCATCTATTTTTGCTATGAATCTGCTGCAGATTGCCTCAAAGGCGGAGGCAAGTTTCCCGTCTTCCTTTGCCCACCAGTTGTTATATGCATTCTTGACTTCGTCTTTAACAAACTCCTCCAGTGCACTATTGAGCTCTCTTGATGGGAGTGAACTATTCTCTTTATAAAAAGATTCCATCTTTTTTGAAAGAACAGCGGTTAACTCTTTTTTAAACTCATCCAGATCTTCATCGAGACCTCTTTTTACAAGCCTGTTCACCTCACCGTCAAGGAGGATATCAAAATCTTGCTTTTGTTCTAAAACCTCTTTTTTCTTTTTTTCAAATGTTGCTATCTTTACTTTAAGTTCATCAATTGGTGTCGTCAACGACCTCATCTCAAGTTCTAATTCGAATGTTGCCTTTGACAAAATCCTTAACAGGGTATTTGATATAGAAAGGAGGAGAACTTTACCTTTCTCTTCCATAAGAAATGTATTCAGTCTATTTTCAAAATCTGTGAGATAGCTTTTCTCAAGGAGTTCTTTTGACCCTGATAATTTACTGTCGAGTGCAAGCTTTGCAGAAAGAGGATAAATTTTTACATCACGACCCATGCACTCCTCGATAATTTTTTTAGAAAAAGAAATGGATTCGTTGAGGTCTTCAGAATCAACATAATCTGCTTTGTTCTGGAGAAAGAATATCCTGTGGGAGTATTCTTTAACGTCTTTTAAAAACTCAAGTTCAGCCTGGCCTATAGGCTGGTCTACTGAAAGAATAAACAGTGCTGCATCTGATTTGGGTAAATACTGATAAGCAACATCAGTATTGTGCTGGTAAATAGACCCAACGCCTGGCGTATCTATCAGTCTCACACCGTCTTTTAAATACGGTGAAGGGTAGGTAATGATAACCTCCTGAACATTCTTTTTATTTTTGGGGTTCCCCTTTTCCGTAACATAGAGAGGAAGGCTCTCAGGTGCAATTTCAATCACTCTGCCATCATTGAAATAGACTTTTATATCCTGTATCTCTCCATACTTGAGGATTGTTGCTATTGAGGTAAGCGGCACTATTGCAGTAGGCAATATCTCTTCGCCTAAAAGTGCATTAATAAGGGTAGTTTTGCCTCTTTTAAACTGACCGAGAACAACGAGGTTAAAGACATTGTTCTGGATTTTTTCTTTAAGCTCTTCACAGGGACAGCCCGAAATATTCTCAATCGTTGGTAGATTATCAATGCATTGTAAGAGTTCTCTTTTGAAATGTGAGTACTTATCAAGCATCTTATCCTCCTATCACAGTCTATCAGTAGGAGTCATTTATTGCCTTAAACTAAAAAACTCCTACAACCCTACCGTAACCCTCCACATAACGACTGGAAGATAAGGGTAGGATGGTAGGAGTTATCAGTTCCGATTTGTCGGAACGGTTAAGCGAACTCCATCGCTTATTAATAACATATCAGAATGAATCTGTTTATGTCAAAAGATTTCACACATTAAATCTAAAATTAATGATATCCCCATCCTGTACTTCATAAGTCTTTCCCTCGAGCCTCAAAAGCCCTTTTTCTCTTGCAGTATGAATATTTCCTGCAGAGATAAAATTATTAAAAGAGATGACCTCAGCCCGAATAAACCCTCTCTCAATATCAGAATGTACCTTTCCGGCAGCCTTCTGTGCGTTCAAGCCTTTTGTTATAGTCCATGCCTTCACCTCATCTCCTGCATAGGTAAAAAATGAGATGTATCCGAGGATTCCATAGCAGACGTGAATAAGTTTGTTCAATGCAGGCTCTTCAATCCCAAGGTCATCGAGGAATAGCTTCGCATCATCTGGTGAAAGCTGGGCAATCTCCATCTCTATCTTTCCACAAAGGGATAAGAGAAGGGGCAGAAGATAATGCTTAACAGAAGGCACGTTTTTGTATCGCTCTTTAAAATAAATCTCTATCTTATTCTGAAGCCCCTTTGCTTTATCTGTGCTTAAATCCTTTTCCCCACTATTCAACACGATAACCTCAGGTTTGGTTGATAAAAACTGCAAATGACTCATCGTTTTTTGCTCTTCCTCATTAAACTCTATATCCCTGAGGGCTACCTCTTTTTCAAGTGCTTCTTTACATTTAAGGAGTAATTTCTTTTCAGACTCATCATGTTTCTTCCCGCGCTTTTCACCCTCAGCAATCCTGTCAAGCCTTTTTTCAACAAACTCAAGATCACCGAATATAAGCTCGAGTTCAAGTATCTCTACGTCTCTCCTTGAATCAATATCCCCAACAGGATGCACAACCGCATCATCTTCAAATACCCTGACAACATGCACTATTGCATCAGTATCTTTTATTAAATCAAAGACCTTCCTGTTCTGCTCCAAATCGCCTTTTGTAAGTCCGATATAGTCAACATATTCAACAGTGGCATAGGTAGTCTTTTTGGGTTTAACTATTGCCGAGAGTCTCTCAACCCTCGAATCAGGTACCTTAACCACACCTCTGTTTGGTTCTCCAGAAGTTGTGGGATAGATGGTCGTTTCAAGGTTCTGGCGTGTGAGGGCATTAAAGATTGTGGTTTTTCCTGAATTCGATAAACCGATAATTGCTATCTTCAATATGATTTCCTCAAAAACTATTATACCCCAACTGGACTTATTAAACCTTTTATGAGGAAATTATTAAGTGAGAAAATAAACCCTTGTTGACAATATGTGTCATAATATATATAAAAGTAAAAATTGAAAAACAGGAGGCTCAAATGATCTCAAAGAAAAAACAAACATACAGGATTTTGATCTTTATCACGGTCTGGCTCATATCAGGACTCATCTTCTCATTAAATCCTGGACTCTCATCACACTCTTATGCCCAGGACTCAAAAGTATCCGAACAGTCGATTGATATCCTCACCAAAACAGGTCAAGCCATGGCAGAGATTGCAGAAGCCGTGAAACCTGCTATAGTGAATATATCAACCACAAGAACCATAAAGATTCAGGGAAGAGATCAGTTCCTCGACGATCCTTTCTTTAAAAGATTTTTTGGAGACCAATTCAAAATGCCAAAAGAACGTAAAACTGCAGGTCTCGGTTCAGGAGTAATCGTCTCCTCAGATGGCTACATCCTGACCAATTACCATGTAATAAAGGATGCCGATGAGATAAAGGTCTTGCTCTCGGACAAAAGGGATTTTAAGGGAAAAGTAATTGGCACCGATCCTAAAACAGAAATTGCCGTAATTAAGATAGAAGCAACAAATCTTCCGACAATCAAATGGGGTGATTCTAACAGGTTAAAGGTCGGAGAGATTGTTCTTGCGATAGGCAATCCCTATGGTTTAAATCAAACAGTTACTATGGGGATAGTAAGTGCTGTGGGCAGAGCCAATGTAGGGATTGCTGAGTATGAGGACTTTATCCAGACTGATGCGGCAATAAATCCCGGGAATTCCGGCGGGGCAATGGTAAATGTAAAAGGAGAGCTTGTTGGCATCAACACAGCTATCTTCAGTACAAGTGGTGGTTATCAGGGCATTGGCCTTGCCATACCAAGTGACATGGCAAAGGATGTAATGGATAGTCTGATTGCCAAAGGAAAGGTAGTAAGAGGATGGCTTGGTGTATCTGTACAGAGCATAACACCAGAACTCGCGAAACAGTTCAACCTGAAAGAAGAAAAGGGAGCGCTTGTTGGAGATGTTGTCGAAGAAAGCCCTGCTGAAAAAGCAGGCATTCAGAGAGGCGATATAATCACATCATACGAAGGGAAGAAGATTGATGAGCCTTATCAATTACGGAATATGGTTGCAAATACGTCACCCGGCAAAGAAGTAGAGCTTACAATTGTAAGGGAAATCACAACAAAGACAATAAAAGTCACTATCAGCGAGCAACCAGCAGAGGTGCAAAAGCTTTCGAAGGGGGAATATGACAATCTTCTGAGAGGAGTTACTGTACAAAACCTGACACCAGAGATTTACAAACAGCTTAATCTTCCAAAAAAGTTAAAGGGCGTTGTTGTTTCTGAGATTGATGAAGAAAGCCCTGCTGTAATGGTGCTGGTGCAGGGAGACATTATACAGGAGATAAACAGGAAAAAGATAACCAGTACCAGAGATTATGAAAATATAGTGGCCAAGATAAAACCCGAAGAAGATATATTACTCCTTGTATTCAGAAACGGCTCCTCTATATACATTACTCTTTCGGCTAAATAGTAATCAGTCATCTGAAGGGGTGAGGGTTTCACACTCACCCCTTCAATTTATCCAAAAGTGCCTTACCCTTTACTTTATCAATGATTTCAGTCAGTGGTATGTTTAGTTTCTTCGCAAGTCTTTTACAGTCCTCATATTCAGGAGTTGACCTGAGAATCTCATCTCCAAGCCTCGAGAATTTTACCCTCACCTTTCCAAATTCTGTATCAATCTCTCTCGTTTCTCTCTCAAGAGTCTTTCGCCCTGCCTCATAAAATCTGAGACCTAAGGTTGTTGTCTCTTTCAGTATAATCCTTATCAGCTTTTCACTCTTCCCTTTTTCACAGAGCACTGTCAATTTTATACCCGGCCTTCCCTTCTTCATCAAGACCTGTGTCAGATAAACATCGAGGGCACCTGTCTCAAAGAGTTTTTCCATCACATATTCATATACCTGTGGATTCATATCATCGATATTAGTCTCAATGACTGTTATCTGATTACCTGAAAATCCGCCCAACCCCCCTTTATCCGCCTCAGGCGGAGAGGATGAGGGGGGATTACCTAAAAAAATCCTTAATACATTAGGTCTATCTTTAAAATCTCTGCTTCCAGCTCCAATACCAATCTTTTCAATATCCATAAGAGGTATATCTCCACATACCGAGGAGATCTCTTTTAATATTGCAGCACCTGTGGGGGTGGTCAGTTCATAAGGGACATCATTTGAATATACGGAGATGTTCTTCAAGATCTCTGCGGTTGCAGGTGCAGGAACAGGCAAAATTCCATGTTCTGTTTTGACAGAACCGT